>Ga0315271_10001617_pt1 | contig 13704 bp, 11 predicted proteins | sample C3_top_MG_FD_204664 | JGI IMG/M metagenome (GOLD analysis project Ga0315271, IMG submission 204664) | Sediment microbial communities from Yellowstone Lake, YNP, Wyoming, USA - C3_top | ecosystem: Environmental > Aquatic > Freshwater > Lake > Sediment | place: USA: Wyoming | collected 2017-08-01 | reverse complement strand
AAAAAACCGATCAGCGCGTTGAACACGAGCAAGGCGGTGATCACGCCGGCCTCTATCCATCGCGCCATGACCATATCCAAAATGACAGCGAGTTCGAGCATCCACGGCACTACGCCCCAAAACTTGCACAGCAAAGCTTTCATTCCGTGGGGATGCTCCTGCGCCACCACGTTGGGGCCAAATTGCTTGAATCGCTCAGCCGCTTCCGGGCTCGTCAGTCCTTTGGCTGCGGAGGTCAGAGCGGGAATCCCGCGCAGCGCCTGTCGTTCCTGTTCATTTAATGATTCCGGCAAGGTATTGCAGCCTTGTTGCGCGCCGGCGCAGCCAAATTCCCCATCCCAGAGCCGAAAACAGATAGGCCAAAACCGCCGGCAGGGCCAACAGGGATGCCAGCAAGGCGACGATCCGCAAACGTTCTCACGGGCCAACCCTCCCTTCATGTCGCCCGGCCAGCAGTTCCCGCAGCGCGGCGACGAATCGGGCATTGTCTTCCGGCAGCGCAGTCGTCACGCGCATGTGGCCCGGCCCCAGCGCCGCGTCGTTGAGCGGCTTGACCAGGATGTTGCTCGCCCGCAAGTCTGCCGCCAGCTTGCCGGCATCGTGCGGCGCGAAGTCGGCGAGGAAGAAATAGGTTTGAGTGGGATAGGTGCGCACGCCTAAAGAGCGCAACTGCGCAGAGAGCTCCTCGGTCCAGTCATGCAGCTGCGCAGCGCGGGCGTGAATCCTGTCCTCGTGCTGCAACGTGGCGATGGCGGCTGCCTGACTCGGGCGCGCAAGCGGATAGGCATCGTTGTGGCTGTTGAGATCGTCGGCGATAGCCTCCGGCAATATTGCGTAGCCGATCCGGAAGCCCGCCAAACTGTGTGCTTTGGATAGGGTACGGGTGACTAGCAGATTGGCGTGCTGTGGCACCAGATGGGCGACCGATTCGCCACCCACGCCGATGAAGGCCTCGTCCACCAGAAAATGGGTGTCAGGATAGCGCGCCAGCAGCCGCGGCAGCGGGCGCATGTCGAAGGTGCCGCCGTTGGGATTGTTCGGATTGACAATGACGGCCAGCGTGGTGCCCGGTGGAATCACCAGCTCGGCTAGATCGAAGACGAAATCCCGTTCCGGCAACAGGCGCGTTTCGGTGTAATGCTGCGCGATCTCCGGAAACAGGGCGTAGGTAGGCATGAGTAAATGCACCTGCCGGCCCAGACGATCGAATATCTGGCGCAGGATGAGTTCGGAGCCGGCATTGATGTGGATGAGCCGTTCCGGTACACCGTTGCGCTCGCTGAGCAGCGCCCGCAGCGGCGCGGAATAGGCTTCAGTGTAATAGTTGCCATGCGCCGCCTCAGCCTGGGCGGCGGCAATGGCCTCCTCGATCGGCGGCAGCGGGTTCTCGCACAACAGCAGCCGGATGCCTTTAAAACCGCTGCCGCCTTTTTCCAGTATCGAAGTCACTGTCGTCCCTTTCAAGAAATTTGCCTGCGCCTCGGTGCCGACCAGAGGCCGACGCCGGCGGTCAATCCGATGCTTCCATGGTGGCCCGGTATTCACCCCGCTGAGCGGCGCCGTTCAACCTTGCCCGTTTCAGCAAGGCCTGCTGCGCCGCGACGACGTTCTCCGCCTTGCCTTGCCAGGCTTGCAACACGGGTTGCTGCAAGGCACGGCCGTAGGAAAACGAGAGCAGCCAGGGCGCATGGGGGAAACCGGCATTCATGGCGTTGAGGTTGGCCGTCGCCTCTTCCGGGCCCAGACCGCCGGAGAGGAAATTGATGCTCGGTACGGCCGCCGGCACGGTGCGCCGGAACACCCGCAGGGTCGCCGCAGCGATTTCTTCGGCGCTCGCCCGGACCGGGTGATCCTTGCCCGGCAGCACCATGTTGGGTTTGAGGATCATATGCTCCAGTACCACGTGGTGGCGGTGCAGGGCATGAAAAATCTCCTTTTGCACCGCTTCGGTGACTTCGGCGCAGCGGGCCAGGCTATGGTCTCCGTCGATCAACACTTCCGGCTCGACGATGGGCACGATGCCCTGTTCCTGGCATACCGCCGCATAGCGCGCAAGCATCTCGGCGTTGGCGGAGATGCCCAGCGGCGTGGGATTACGCTCACTGATCGCGTACACCTCACGCCATTTGGCAAAACGCGCGCCCTGGCCTTTGTAGTGCTGCAGGCGCTCCGCCAGGCCATCCAGGCCATAGGTAATGAGATCGCCGGGCGACAGCGCCAGCGGCCCCTTGCCCTTGTCCACCTTGATGCCGGGAACGATGCCGCGCCGCGCCAGCACTTCGGGCAGCGGCGTGCCATCTGCGCCGTGCTGACCGAGCGTCTCCTCGAACAGGATCACCCCGCTGATGTAGTCCTCGATGCCGGGAGCGGTAAACAGCAACGCGCGGTAGGCACGGCGGTTCTCCTCGGTGGACTCGACGCCGATCGGCGCAAAGCGCTTGGCGATGGTGGGCTGGCTCTCGTCTGCGGCGAGGATGCCCTTGCCCGCTTGCACCTTGTGCTCGATGGTGGCCTGCAGTTCGTCTGCAATGGTCATGATTCATCTCCTGTGGGGGGTGGGCTGGGTAATGGCTGACGTTCCATCGCCGCTTCGACGGCCAGCACATGCGGAATGGTGGTGAGCACGGTGTCGGGATTGAGACTCATGGAATCGATGCCGATTCTGACCAGGTATTCGGCCATCTCGGGATAGTCGGACGGCGCCTGCCCGCAAATACCGGCGTGACGGCCATTGCGTTTCGCACCCTCCACCGCCAGGCGCAGCATTTCCTTCACGCCGGGGTCGCGCTCGTCGAAATCGAAGGCCACGATCTCGGAGTCGCGGTCCACGCCCAGGGTCAACTGGGTCAGGTCGTTGGAGCCGATGGAGAAACCGTCGAACAGTCGGGCAAAGGCGTCGATCTGGATCACGTTGTTGGGAATCTCGCACATGACGTAGATCTCCAGCCCGTTGTCGCCGCGCTGGAGGCCATGCTCCGCCATGGCCTCCAGCACTTTTTCGCCTTCCTGCACGCGGCGGCAGAACGGAATCATCAGCTTCACATTGGTCAGGCCCATCTCGTCGCGCACCCGCTTCATCGCCGCGCACTCCAGGGCAAACCCGTCGGCGTAGGCCGGATGGGCATAGCGGGCCGCACCGCGGAATCCGATCATCGGGTTGGCCTCTTGCGGTTCGAAGAATCCGCCGCCCAGCAGGGAGGCGTATTCATTGCTCTTGAAATCGCTCATGCGCACCACGCAGGGCTTCGGATAGACCGCGGCGGCGATGGTGGCGACGCCCTCGGACAGCGTCTTGACGAAGAAGTCCTCGGGGCTGTCGAAGGCAACGCTCAAGGCTGCGATCTTCGCGCGCGTCGTCTCGTCCACCTGCTGCGGGTGGCTGAGCGCCATCGGGTGCACCTTGATGTACTCGTTGATGATGAATTCCATGCGCGCCAGCCCGATGCCGTCCACCGGCAGGGCGGCGAGACTGAAGGCCTGATCCGGATTGCCCAGGTTCATCATGATCTCGGTCTTCGGCCGCCCCAACTGGCTGAGATCGGTTTTCTGGATGTCGAATGCCAGGATGCCGGCATAGACATTCCCGGTCTCGCCCTCGGCACAACTGACGGTGACCGCCTGGCCGTTTTTAAGAATCTCGGTACCGTTCCCGCTCCCCACGATCGCTGGGATGCCGAGTTCGCGGGAGACGATGGCGGCGTGGCAGGTGCGGCCGCCCCGGTTGGTCACGATCGCGGCGGCGGTTTTCATGACCGGCTCCCAGTCGGGCGTCGTGGTGTCGGCCACCAACACCTCGCCGGGCCGGAAATCGCTCAAGTGCGCGACGTCATCGATGACGCGCACGTTGCCCGCGCCGATCCGGGTACCGACGGCGTTCCCCTGCAGCAGCACCGCCGATCTCGCCTTGAGATGGTAGATTTCCAGCATCGCGCCCTGGCGCTGCGACGCCACCGTTTCCGGCCGCGCCTGCACCATGTATATCTGCCCGTCAATGCCATCCTTCGCCCATTCCATGTCCATGGGCTTGTTAAAACCGGCCTTTATCGAATAGTGGTTCTCGACCTTGATGGCGTAATCGGCCAGCACCATCACATCGGCGTCCAGGATGCAGAAGCGGTTTCGTTCATCGCGGGTGGTGTCGACGTTCTTCGTATACTCCACGGCGATATTGCCGGTGTTGAGCGTGTCGGTGAAGATCATCCTTTTCTCTTTGCTGCCCAGGCGGCGCTTGAGAACAGCGCGATAGTCCTTGTTGAAGCTCGGCTTGTGGACATGGAAGCTGTCCGGGTCGATGGTGCCCTGGACGACGTTTTCCCCCAACCCCAGGGCGGCATTGATGAACACCACGTCCTTGAAGCCGGTTTCCGTGTCGAGCGAAAACATCACGCCGCTGGCGCCGATGTCGCTGCGCACCATTTTCATGACCACGACAGAGAGATAGACTTTGTAGTAATCAAAGCCATTGTCGAATTTATAGTGGATGGAGCGGTCGGTAAAGTTGGAGGCCAGGCAACGTTTGTAGGCATCGAGCAGGGCGTCCTCGCTACCGACATTGAGATAGGTATCGTTCTGTCCGGCGAACGATGCCTCTGGGGAATCCTCGGCGGTGGCCGAGGAACGCACCGCCAGGGAAACGCCCTCGCCGTATTCCTGCCTGAGACGGGCATAAGCCTCAAGAATCGCCGCCTTGAGGTCATCGGGCAACACGCAGCCGTGCATGATCGCGCGCGCCTTTGCGCCGCGCGCCTGCAGATCCTTGATGTCGTCGGGGTCGAGGCCGTCGAGCGCCTCATGCAAGCGCGGCCAGGCGTCATTGCGGTCGAGCACGTAGCGGTATGCGTCAGCCGTGACGGCGAAGCCATTGGGGACGCGCACCCCCACGCCCGTAAGATTGCGGTACATCTCCCCCAGCGAGGCATTCTTGCCGCCGACCAGCGGCACGTCGTCGATGCCGATCTCATTGAACCAGCGGATATAGGACTGCGAGTCAGTCATGATGTTTGTCCTTGTGCGATCGTCACGATTCAACTGCGTTGATGGATTGGGCAAGCACCGCCATGCCGTCTTCATCCCAATGCTGCCTGAGCAACACCGCGATGGCGGCGGAAATCAGGCGGGCGGCGGGCGGATCGGAGCGCGAAGTCAGCATCAGCGGCACTTTGGCACCGATCACGATGCCTGCCAGGGTCGCCCCGGCAAGGTATTCGAGGTTCTTGGCGAGGATATTCCCGGCATCAAGGTCCGGCGCCAGCACGATATCCACGTCGCCCGCCACCGGGCTGTTGATCTGTTTGACCATGGCCGCGTCGCGCGAAATGGCATTGTCGAAGGCCAGCGGCCCGTCCACCTCGGCATGGGTGATCTGGCCGCGCTGGGCCATCTTACTGAGACAGGCGGCATCCAGGGTGGAGGGAATGCTTGGCTTGACCAGTTCGATGGCCGACAGCGCCGCTACTTTCGGCCTGTCCACGCCCAGGATGCGCGCCAGGTCGATGGCGTTTTGCAGGATCGCCGCCTTGATGGCGAGGTCGGGTGCAATATTGATGGCGGCGTCGGTGATGAACAGAAGCTTGTGGTAACTGGGCAAGTCGGCGACAAAGACATGGCTGACCCGCCGCGCGGTGCGCAACTCGCGCAACACCGGACGCATCAGCTCATCGGTGTGGACCCAGCCCTTGACCAGGGCTGCCGCCTTGCCTTCCTGCACCAGTTGTACACCGGCCTCGGCTGAACTGGACGCAGCCGGCACGTCGTGAATGGGGAAGCGGTCTCTCGGACAGCCCAGTTGAAGACAGAGGCTTTCGATCCGTGCCCTTTGCCCCAGCAATACCGGCTCGATCAGGCCATGATGGCTGGCCTCCACCACGCCGGCCAGCACATGGGGCTCGTGTGCGTCCACCACCGCCACCGGCAGTGCCGGAAGGCCGCGTGCCTGCTCCAGAATCGCGGCGAATCGCGGCGAAAGGCTGGGCGTTTCATCCACGATGCGCCATCTCCGCCGCCAGCGCGGCACGCGCGGCAAGAACAAAAGATTCGGTCAGGGTGGGATGGGGATGAATCGCCCCGGCGATGGCCTCCAGCGGCAGTCCGCTCCTCACCAGCAACGCGGCCTCGCCCATCAGGTCCGCCGCACCTTCAACCAGCACGTGGACGCCGACCACCCGCCGGCTGCCCTTTTCGTAGACGATCTTCAACAGACCATGGTCATGGCCGCCGATCTGGGCGCGGGCATCCTGCGCGAAATCGTAACGTGCCACACTCACCTCTACTCCGTTCTTTGCAGCCTGAGCTTCGGTCAGACCCGCCATGCCGAGTTCAGGCGTGCTGAAGATGGTCGCCGTATTGTGCTCGGGCTTGGGAAATACGGCGGGCCGGCCGAGCAGATGTTGGGCGAGCGCCAGCGTCTGCGCAGTAGCCCAGTGAGCGAACATGGGCTGGCCGATGACATCGCCGACGGCGTAGATGCCGGGTTCGGCGGTCTGCAGTGTTTCGTCCACTTCGATGCCGTGGGGCCCGGCTTTCACCGCAGTGTGCTCCAGCCCGAGGCCTTCCACACGCGGGTGGCGACCAGCGGCGGCCAGCACCGCCGTGGCGAAGACCTGGGTAGAACCCGCCTCGGTCTCGTATTCCACAAAAACGCCCTGGCCGCTGTGACTAATGCCCTGGACCTGGCATTTGACCTGCAGATCGATTCCCTGCTTGACCAGTTGCTGCTCCAGCGCCAGCGCCAGCTCCTCGTCCACGCCGCCGAGAATGTGCGGCGCCATCTCCAGCAGCGTGACTTGCGCACCCAGGGCGTGAAATATCTGCGCCAGTTCCACGCCGATGGGCCCGCCGCCGATCACGGCCAGCCGTTCGGGTATGCAGTCGATATCGAGGATGCTGTCGCTGCTGTAGACCTGTGGCAGATCGGCGCCCCGCACCGGTAAGGCATTCGGTGCGGAACCGGTTGCCAGGATGCACTGCTCGAATGTGATCTCGACGCCATCGCCCTCGAACGGCTCGATGAATGCCGCACGAGAGCCTCGCAATTGCGCCCGGCCAAACACCAGATGGAGGTTGTCGAGCTGCCTTGCATTGAGGATCGCAACATCGCTGCGGCGCTGCAGGATAGCCCGCTTGCGCGCCTGCACCTGCCGCCAGTCGAGCTGCACCAGTTCGTGGGGAAGATGGATACCAAACTCCGCGGCCTGGGCAATGTCACGCAGGCGCTCGGCCGTCTCACGAAAAATCTTGGACGGGATACAGCCCTCGAACAGGCAAGTCCCGCCCAAGCCAGCGCCCGCCTCCACCAGCAGGACCTTTTTGCCCGCCTGGGCCAGCGCCATCGCGGCGGGGGTGCCGCCGGGGCCGCCGCCGATCACCAGAACATCGTAGTGCTTATTCATATAATCCTTTCTGATGCATTATTTATTTGAACTTTCGCTAGTGGAATCGGCGCCCACCCCCATCGCTTGATACAAGGCGACGGTATCGGTCAGTCGTTGTGCCTGTGCCGTAACAAGACCAGTCTGGGCTTGCTGTTCCTGCGTTTGCACGATGAGCAGTTGAACGTAGCTGGCTACGCCTAATTTGTATTGCTGTTGCACCAGTTGCAGCGACGTTTGTGATGAACTTGCAGCTGCGGCTTGTGCCGCTAGTGTCTGTGCATCGTTATCCAGCGCGCGCAGGCTATCCGCCACACTGCGTAGCGCTTGCAGCACGGTTTGCCGGTAATTGGCGGCGGCGGCATCAAAGCCTGCTTCGGCTGCGCGGGCTTCGGCACGTAATCCCAGATTAAATAGCGGCTGCGTGAGTTGTCCCGCCAGACCCCATACCGCTGAGCTACTGCCAAACAGGGCCGCAGTGGTGAGGGCTTGTGAACCCAGATTGGCAGTTAAACTAATTTGCGGATATTGCTTGGCAATCGCTTCGCCATGTTTGGCATTCGCCGCGTGGAGCAGGGCTTCTGCAGCCTGAATGTCAGGGCGTTGTCTCACCAATGTGGATGGCACGCTGACGGGCAGATTGGTCGGTAACGTAAAATCCGTCAGCGTGAATTGTGGCATCCCGGCCGAACCAGGCGGTTGTCCAGCGAGTATCGCTAATAAATGACCGGCTTGTTGCCAGCGGTTACGTAGTGGCGGCAGGGTGGCACGGGTTTGTTCGAGCTGGGTTTGCAGTGCACTCTCTTCCAATTCTGAGGCGGCACCGAGGCGCATGCGCTCACCGGTGATGCGTAATTGCTCGGTTTCAGCGGCAATGATGGCGTTGCTGGTTTCAATTTGTGCAGCCAGTTGTGCTTGGGTAATTGCTGTAATGGCGATATTGGCGGCCAGTGTCAGGCGTGCACCATCGAGCTGAAATCGCTGATAGTCCGTTTGTGCTGCCAATGCTTCCAGTGCGCGACGATTAGCGCCTGACAGGTCAAAGTTATAGCTGACAGCCAGCGTCGTGTTGTACAGGTTGAAAATGTTGTTGCCACCTGTCTTACCTTGCGGTGCGGCATTGATCGCCTGACGCAGCGCACCCAGTTTGGCGTTTGCCTGCGGATAAAGACTGGAGCCAGCTTGTGCTTCATAGTTTTGCTCAGCCTGGCGTAATACTGCCGCTGAGGCTTCCAGCGTGGGGTTGGCGGCAAGTGCTTGCTGGATCAGCGCGTCGAGTTTGGGTGAGTTGAATTGTTGCCACCATGCGCTTGGCATTGCCGTCCCCGCAACAAAGCGCTGGGTTGCACCAAATGCACCCACGCTGGACGCGGTTTGCGCAGGCAGTGGCGTTGCCGTGTAAGTAGTGACGTCGGGCGCGGCTGGCGATTTGAAATCCGGACCAGCGGCGCATCCCGAGAGTATTAAGGCGGATAGCCAAGCGAGCTTGTTAATCAGCGGCAAGCCAATGATGATGGGTTTGTTTGTCATAGCGAATTCCTTAATGAAAAACGCAAGCTTTTCATTCTAATGAGAGTCCTTGTCCCGCTTCTTCATAGGTATGGCCATCGCGGATGCGATACATGCGCTTGAAGGTGGGAATGATTTTGTCATCGTGAGTGACGACGATAATGGCGGTCTGGTACTGCGTGGCCATCTGATTGAGGATGCGCATCACCGCCAGCGCGCGCTCGCTGTCGAGCGGCGCGGTAGGTTCGTCGGCCAGGATCACCGGCGGCCGGTTGGCCAGCGCACGGGCGATGGACACCCGCTGCTGTTCGCCGCCGGAGAGTTCGGAAGTTTCCGCCTTCGCCCGGTGCGCTACGTCGAGTGCATGCAGCAACTCCAGTGCTCGGGCGCGGGATTCCCCATTGGGCCGCCCCGCCAGCATGGGCAATAGCGCCACGTTGTCGGTCACGTCGAGAAAGGGGATCAGGTAAGGGGCCTGGAAGATGAATCCGATGCGATCCCGGCGCAGCACCCGCAGGTCGGAAATCTTCCAGCCATTGTCGTAAATCACCTCGCCGCCCAGGGTCATGCGGCCCTGGGTCGGTTCGATCACCGCGCCCAGGCACTTGAGCAGCGTGGTCTTGCCGGAGCCGCTGGGGCCGATGAGGCCGACCACCTCGCCGGGCGCCACCTGCATGTTGACTTCCTTGAGCGCATCGACGGCGGTGTCGCCCGCGCCGTAACGCTTGCTCAACCCTTCAATCTGGATACCCACACCCTGGTCCATGTCAGCCTCCTATCGCTGTGGCCGGATCGACTTTGAGCGCCGCGCGTATCGCCAGGGTGCTGGCGAGCACACATACCACCATGACGATGACGAAGCCGCGCACGGCATCCTCGGGCAGCAGCAGCACGTATTTCGGGAACAGCGGCCCCCAGATCGTGGCGGCGATCTTGCCCACGACGAAGCCGATCAGCCCCAGCCCCAGCGCCTGTTGCAGGATCATGCTGGCAATGGTGAGATTGTGCGTGCCAATCAGTTTCAGCACGGCAATCTCACGAATTTTGCCTAAGGTCATGGTGTAGATGATGAAGGCAACAATAGCCGCACTCACGACCATGAGTATCATCAGGAACATGCCGATCTGCTTGGAGGCCGTGGCGATGAGTTTGGCGATCAGGATGTCTTCCATCTGCGCCCGCGTATACGCCTGCAAATGCTTCCAGCGGCGGATGTCCTGCGCGACGGCTTCGGTAGAGTGACCCTCGGCCACCCGCACCAGCACTGCATTGACGTTGTGGTTGCTGGTTTGCGAGGCGTTGATTGCGTTGAGCAATCCTGGTACGCCGGGGCGATTGAGCGCGGGGTTGGCGGCGGTGCGGGTGCGGCTATTGACTATGGCATCGTTGTCTTTAAGAAACTGCGCTTCCTGTGCATCTTTGAGCGGGATAAATACCATGGGGTCGCCGCCAGAGGACACCATGCGCCGGGTTAAGCCGACTACCGTGTAATCGTGGCGGCGAATACGGATACGATCGCCGAGCCGAAAATGCGTCATTACATCAGCCACGGCTTCATAATGGCTGCGCGTGATCTGTCGCCCAGCCAGCAAATAGCCAGGTGCGCCAGGTTGACCCGGTTCAAACCCTACCACCATCGCCCGCACATCGGTATTGCCATAGCGCACCTGCATGGTGAGATAGGTGACATTGGCGGCCTGTGCCACACCAGCCAATCCTAGAATGCTGCGATAAACATCGTCGGGTATGCTCGATGATTCGGCATAGGGTCCTAATGTGTCTTTTTGTACCACCCAGATATCGGCACCACTGTTATTGAGCAGCACCTTGGCATCGTCCACCATGCCACGATAAACGCCTGCCATAGTGAAGGTGACGCCGATGAGCAAGCCCAATCCTAAGCCAGTCAAGGCAAATTTGCCCCAGGAATGCAATATGTCACGTCCTGCCAGGCTAATCACGGCGCGTTACCGAGTAGATGATCGACGATTTTGATGCGGCTGTGCGCACCGATTTCGCGTTGGCTGTAAACCACGATGCGATCACCGGCCTTGAGTCCATCCAGAATTTGCACGTGGCCTTCCAGGTCAGTAGCCCCTATTTTTACTGGCACAAAACTCAATTTATCTGCCTTAATCAGCCACACGCCTGTTGTTGCATTGATCTGTTTGAGCGCCGCATTCGGAATAACGGGCGAAGCGGGCAACGCGGGCAGCTTGACGGTGACTTCAGCCATTTCACCTATAGGCGGCGGAGTTTTCGACAGATGATCGAACACTACCTTAGCCAGGGTTTCCTCGGTCACCGCATCGGCTAGCGGTTCTACCCGTAATATCTTGCTCGGTATGGGATGGTGCGCTTGCGAACGCAATACAACCGAAGCGGGCAGGCCGGCACTGAGACCTGCGGCGCGTATTTGATCGAAACGGACATTGATCCATATACTTGCAGGGTCAATGATCTGTATCACCGCTTGTCCTGCGACGACGGTTGTGCCAGGTTCGGCGTTGCGTGCTCCTACCAGACCATTGGCAGTTGCCGTCAATTGCAGATTGTTGCGTTGCTGGATTAAACCGTCGCGGTCGGCGCGGATGCGTGTAATGTCCTGTTTGGCAGCCATCAAGTTGGCATTGGCAGCAGCGTAGTTGGCTTCGGTCACTTTTTGATCTTGCAGCTTGGCTTCCAGCGTTTCGACACTGGTGGAACGTACCTGCAATAGTTGCTCGTACCGATGCGCCTCCCCTTCTGCATAGTCTTTGCGCGCCGTCGTGTCATTAACTTGCGCTTCGGCTGCCTGCACCGCAGAGAGTGCGCGCTTGATTGCAGCTTCTTGTGAAGCAACACGGCTATCCAGATCGACTGGATCTATTTCCGCTACCAGTTGGCCAGCTTTAACGCGGTCTCCTACCTGTACATAGACATGCTTGATTCGTCCTGCAACAGTGGGGCCTATCAGGTAGATGTATTGGGCATCAACACTACCAATACCAAACAGGGATGGGGTAATGGCCTTGTTTTCGACGCTGGCAACAGTGATGGGAATCGGGGCCAATGGCCCCGAACGCATGATGACATAACCAAATACGGCTACCAGCAGAATAAGAATGGCGATCAGGGAAACCTTGCGCCAATTGGATAAGATGAGTTTCATTGTATCTCCACAATGCTATTGCGATAGTTGGTAAAAATAGCCAATGCCATTATTGGCGGATTCAATAGCACGCGCCATACATTGGAGCGGCGTAGGGACCATATGGCACAGAACCTTGATCGCCGCGAATGGCCCGCTTTTTGTTGCGACCCAGCCGAAGGCCAGAACAAGGGCTATGCCGATCAAGACAAACCAGATTTGCCGGGGCAGGGAAAAAAATATTTTCATGGCATCGATCCAGTCAGTTCACATACTGCGAGGGGCATCATTTGCTGCCTAAACCTTTTCTCCGCGCTTGCTGTCCTGATGCGCGTAAATCAGCACCGCGAAGAATACGCCTCCCTGGACGAAGCCCAGGATCGACTCGATGCCCGCAGCCAACATGGCATTGAGCGTCTGCGGAATCCAGTCGCCCAGGCCGAGCGTGGTGAACAATTCCATGGAGATGTAGAGCGCCACGCGGAGGCTGTGCCCCCGCATGGCTTGTATCTGCTCGGCTGCGGCCGCGCCGTTGTAGCGGAACAGATCGAACACGCCGAACAGATCAAAGAGCAGCGCGAAGTACAGCAGTGTGACCGCGGTGATTTCCAGATACAGAAACACGATATGCAGCAGGTCGAGATGGATCGAGTCGCGTTTGCGCGATACATAAAACAGCATCAAGTCGAGCAAGGTAAACCGCACCACGACGATGAAGATCAGATAAGCGAACAACAGGTCCTCACGATATTCGGCAAACAGCGCCGGCGCGGTCGCTTGCCACCACCAGCCTGCGGCAAGCGGCATGAGGAGCAAGGGAATGACAAAGGGCAGGATGGGGATCAGACGTGCGCGTGACTGCACGAGCTGTCCGGCGCGTTTGCTTACAGCGGACATGCGGTAGTGGCCTCAGGATAAGCTTTCTGGAGGGCTGAATCTCTCGCCAGGCCTGCAAAGCCTGGCAGGGCGAGTGATGGGGTTTGCATACTGCGCAATCAGGCCGCCACGCCGAACAACCTGCCGACGCCGGCAGTGATCGCCATCGCCAGCGCGCCCCATAAGGTCACGCGCCAGACGCCCTTGGGAATGCTGGCGCCGCCGGTGTAGGCAGCGAGGCCGCCGAGGATCGCCAGGAAGATCAGTGAGGTGGCGGCGACGACCAGAACAAGCGATTGCTGCGGTGCAAGCCATGCGCACAGCAAGGGCAGTGCCGCGCCCACCGTAAACGATGCTGCGGACGTGAGCGCAGCCTGCAAGGGCTTTGCGCTCACCGTTTCGGAAATACCGAGTTCCTCGCGTGTATGGGCACCCAGTGCATCCTTGGCCATCAACTGCGTGGCGACCTGCTGCGCGAGATCTGCATCGAGGCCGCGTTGCACATAGATTGCAGCCAGTTCGGCGGCTTCGCGTTCGCCGTCCGTTGCAAGTTCATTGCGCTCGCGTTCGATATCGGCCTGCTCGGTATCCGACTGCGAACTGACCGACACGTATTCGCCTGCCGCCATCGACATGGCGCCTGCCACCAGCCCTGCCACGCCTGCCACCAGCACGCCGCCCGGCGTGGCGTTGGAAGCCGCAACACCGATAATCAGGCTGGCAGTGGAGACGATGCCGTCGTTGGCCCCCAGGACGGCGGCACGCAGCCAGCCAATGGTCTGCGTGCGGTGGGTTTCAGTATGGAGTCTGGACATGGTGGGT
>Ga0315271_10001616_pt1 | contig 13706 bp, 7 predicted proteins | sample C3_top_MG_FD_204664 | JGI IMG/M metagenome (GOLD analysis project Ga0315271, IMG submission 204664) | Sediment microbial communities from Yellowstone Lake, YNP, Wyoming, USA - C3_top | ecosystem: Environmental > Aquatic > Freshwater > Lake > Sediment | place: USA: Wyoming | collected 2017-08-01 | reverse complement strand
CGTGGTCGGCAAGCGGCGCGAGATCCGGTTCGTGGAGAACGTGAAGTTCCATCTCGACGAGGTGCCCGGGCTGGGCGCGTTCGTCGAGATCGAAGCCATCGAAGCGCCGAACGCGCCCGACGAGGACGCGCTGCACGCGCAATGCGAGGCCTGGCGCGTGCGCCTCGGCATCGAACCCGAAGATCTGGTCGCCGTGTCGTACGCCGACCTGGTGTCGTCTTCCCCCCGGAGGCACCCGTGAGCGCACCCTTGGACGTTTCGCAGCACTTCGGATCGCCGACCGCGGGCCGCGCCTCCGGCATGGCGCAGGGCCTCGTCGGCTCGGAGATCCTCAAGATCGCGGCCGACATCCGCGCCGCCGCCTCCCGCGGCGACCGGATCGCGAACCTCACGGTCGGCGACTTCAGCCCGCGCGAGTTTCGCATTCCCGAGCCGCTCGAGCGCCGCATCGTCGAGGCCTACGCCGCCGGCGAGACGAACTACCCGCCGTCCGACGGCGTGAGCACGCTGCGCGAGGCGGTGCGCGTCTGCTACTCGAAGCACCTCGGCCTCGACTACCCGCTGGCGTCGATCCTGATTGCCGGCGGCGGCCGCCCGTTGATCTACGGCTGCTACCGCGCCGTCGTCGACCCGGGCGATCGCGTCGTGTTCCCGGTGCCGTCGTGGAACAACAACCACTACGTGCACATGCTCGGCGCCGAGGGCGTTCCCGTCGTGTGCGGCCCGGAGACGAACTTCCTGCCGACGCGCGAGCAGCTCGCCCCGGTCGTCCGGGGCGCGCGCCTGATCGCGCTGTGCTCGCCGCTCAATCCGACCGGCACCCTGTTCGGCGCCGAGCAGCTCGCGGGCATCTGCGACCTCGTGCTCGAGGAGAACGCCCGCCGGGGCCCCGGCGAGCGTCCGCTCTACGTCCTCTACGACCAGATCTACTGGATGCTCACGTTCGGCGATGCGCGCCACCACACGCCGGTCTCGCTGCGGCCGGAGATGGCGCGCTACACGGTGTTCGTCGACGGCGTCTCGAAGGCGTTCGCCGCCACCGGCGTGCGCGTCGGCTGGACGGCCGGTCCGCCCGACGTGATCGAGCGCATGGCCGGCCTGCTCGGCCACGTCGGCGCGTGGGCGCCGCGACCCGAGCAGGTCGCGGTCGCGGGACTGCTCGCCGACGAGGCGGCGATCACCGCCTATCACGCGGTCATGAAGCGCGGCGTCGAGGCGCGCCTGACCGCGCTCTACGAGGGTCTCGCGGCGCTCACGGCGCAGGGCCTGCCCGTGCAGGCGATCCCGCCGCAGGCGGCGATCTACCTGACCGCGAACTTCGACCTGATCGGGGCGCGCGATCCCGACGGCCACGTCATTGCCAGCGGCGAGGACGTGCGCCAGTACCTGCTCGCCGCGGCCGGCGTGGCCGTGGTGCCGTTCTCGGCGTTCGGCGCGGCCGATACGTCCGGCTGGTGCCGGCTGTCGGTCGGCGCGGTCTCGCTCGAGGAAATCGTGGCGCTCCTGCCGCGGCTCGAACGCGCGCTCAAGGCGCTCCAGCCCGCGGGAGAGAAGGCCGGCATCCCCGGAGGCGCGAGGTGACCCGACGCATGGCCCGCCTGCTGCCGTTCCTGATCCCGCCCATGATTGTTGGCGTCGCGCGCGCCGAGGAGGCGCCGCGCTACGCCTATCCGCCGACTCCCGTCCAGGCCGTGACCGACACGCTGCACGGCGAGGCGATCGTCGATCCGTACCGCTGGCTCGAGAAGGGTGATGATCCCGCGGTCGAGGCGTGGACCGATTCGCAGAACGCGTTCACGGCAAAGACGCTCGCGGAGTGGCCGGGCCGCGCCGCGCTGACCGCGCGCTACGACAAGCTGTACGCGATCACGACCGCGGTCACCGTCGGCGTGTACGGCAAGCGCGTGTTCGTCGAGCGCAAGGACGGCCTGCAGAACCAGCCCGTCTACGAAGTGCACGAGGGCAGCTGGGACGCGCCGGCGAAGGTCGCGATCGACCCGAACACGTTCCGCGCCGACGGCACCGCCGCGCTCGACTGGAAGTACCCGAGCCCCGACGGCTCCAGGATCGCCTACGGCAAGTCGGAGGCGGGCAGCGAGCACTCGACGCTCTACGTGCGCGACCTCAAGAGCGGCAAGGACCTCTCCGACGTCATCCCGAACACGCAGTACGCGTCGGTCGCGTGGGACCCCGACGGCCGCGGGTTCACCTACTCGCGCCACCCGGAGAAGGGCGACGTGCCCGCCGGCGAGGAAGTGTTTCACGAGACGATCCACCATCACCGCCTCGGCGACGACTGGAAGTCCGACCCGATGGTCTGGGCGGGCGAGGGCGCGCCCATCCAGGAGGTGCGGCAGGTCTACGGCTCGAGCGATCACGCGTGGCTGTTCCTCGCCACCACGACCGACTGGGCGAAGAATGACCTCTACGTGCGCTCGTCCGAGGGGGAGGGCAAGTTCCTGCGGGTCGCAGTGGGGCTCGACGGCCAGACCTCGGGCGACGCCGCGCACGACGAGCTCTACCTGCTGACGAACGTGGGCGCGCCCCGCTACCACCTGGTCAAGGCGACGCCCGGCGCGCGGGGGCCGCAGGACTGGCAGGTCGTGATCCCCGAGCAGAAGGGCGTCATCCAGGCGTTCGTGATCGCGGGCGATCGCCTGGTGCTGCAGGTGCTCGAGAACGCGACCTCGCAGGTGAGGATCTTCGGGCTCGACGGCACGCCGCAGAAGGATGTCGTTCTGCCCGCGCTCGGCACCGTCGACGGCCTCGCGGGCGATCCCGCGGGCAAGGAATTCTTCTTCCGCTTCGCCTCGTTCGCCTTCCCGAGCATGATCTACCGCTACGACATGACCAAGGGCACGCTCGAGCCGATCGCGAAGCGCACGCTGCCGTTCGACCCGGCGCATTACGAGAGCAAGCAGGTGTGGGCCACGTCGAAGGATGGCACGCAGGTGCCGATGTTCGTCGTGCACCGGAAGGGCCTCGAGCTCGACGGCAAGCGCCCGACCATTCTCTACGGTTACGGCGGGTTCGACGTCAGCGACACGCCCGAGTACCGCGCCGCGATCATGCCGTGGCTCGACGCCGGCGGTGTGTGGTGCGACGCGAACCTGCGCGGCGGCGGCGAGTTCGGCCGCGCCTGGCACGACGCGGGGCGCCTCGACAAGAAGCAGAACGTGTTCGACGACTATTACGCCTGCGCCGAGTGGCTGATCGCGAACAAGGTCACGACCCCCGCGAAGCTCGCGAGCAATGGCGGCTCGAACGGCGGGCTGCTGGTCGGCGCCGCGATCACGCAGCGGCCGGACCTGTGGGGCGCGGCCGTGTGCGAGGTGCCGCTCCTGGACATGCTGCGCTACCAGGACTTCTCGATCGCGCGCTACTGGGTGCCCGAGTATGGCTCGTCCGAGGACCCCGCGCAGTTCAAGTTCCTGCGCGCGTACTCGCCTTACCACAACGTCAAGCCCGGCGTGACCTACCCGCCGACGCTGTTCACCGCGGGCGCGGCGGACGCGCGCGTCGACGCGCTGCACGCGCGAAAGATGTGCGCGCTGCTGCAGGCCGAGGGCGCGGGTGGCCCGTTCCTGCTGCGGGTCGAGGATCGCGCGGGGCATGGCCAGGGCAAGCCCACGAGCAAGCGGATCGCGGCCTCGGTCGACCTCTACGGATTCCTGATGGGGCGCTTCGGCATGCAGGCCGCTCCCGTCCTGCCCTGAGGGGAACAGCCTGTCCAATCACGACAGTGGTCGCAACGACCGGCTCCTCCCGTGGGTCCTGTCTTTTGCGCTCCACGTGGTCGCGTTCCTCGTCCTGTGGAAACTGCACGCCTTCCAGGGGGCGCCGGCGCCGATCCGCCGGCCGGAAGTGATTCAGGTCACGCTCGCGCCGCCGAGTGAGGCGCCGCCATTCTTTTCCGAGCTTCCGAAGGACCGGGCGGATGCGGCGCCCAAGAAACCGGACTTCCTCAGCAACGTGACGAGCCGCGCGCGCGATCGCGCCCCCGGCGGCAGCAGCAACCTTCCGAGGATGCAGGGCAAGGGCGATGCGCCGACGGCGGAGCTCGCACCAGGCAAGAGTCCGCTGCGTTCCCCCGCGGCCTCCCCGCCGCAGGCGACCGAGCCTGCGGGGGTTCGCGCCGCGGAGCCGAAGGTCTCCCCGCAGAAGCCGGGCGGCGAGTCGCTCGTGCGGGTGCCGGACGACGAGGTCGTTCGCGGCCCGGCAGGGAACTCGGCCACCGACCAGCCCGAGATGGCACATCCCTCCGGCAACGCCGCGATCCTGGGCGACGTGAGCCTCAACACCATCGCCTGGGACTACGCCCCCTGGCTCCAGCGCTTCGGCAGCCAGCTCAGGGAGCGCTGGTTTCCCCCTCCCGCGTACACCATGGGAATCCTCAAGGAAGGGGGCTGGGCCTTGTTCGACGTCGAGATCTCGCGCTCCGGAAAACTTCTGCGGCTCGATCAGCTCGATCAGCAGGGACACCCGTCGCTGACCCGCGCGGCAGAGATTGCGCTTCGCTCGATGCCCCCGATCGAGCCCCTGCCCTCCGACTTCCCGGAGCCGACGTTGATCCTCCGCATTCGCATGATCTACCCGGCGCGATCCTGGGACCGGTAGCCCGGAGCGCTCCCGGAATCCAGACTGGAGCCCGCGCGCCTCCCGGCTTAGACTGCGCGCGTTCGCCGCCCACCGTGTCCCGTCTCCCGGAGTGCCCCATGGCCCGATTCGAGCTTCGCCCGAGCGCCGTTCTCGCCGTCCTCGCCCTCATGCTCGCCGCCCCCGGCATCGCCCGGGCGGCCGACGACTTCGCCGCATTCAAGAAGGAGATCGCGCAGCGGCACGATGAGTCGGTCAAGCGGCTGCAGGACTGGATCGCGTTGCCCTCGATCGCTGCCGAGAGCCTGAACTCCGCGGCGGGGGCCGAGCGCATGGCGCAGCTGGCGCGCGACGCCGGTTTCCAGAAGGTGACGGTCGTCCCCACCGACGGGAAGCCGGGCGTGTTCGCGACGCTCGACGCGGGCGCCGCGAAGACGGTCGGCCTCTACTTCATGTACGACGTCAAGCAATTCGACCCCGCGGAGTGGTCGTCGCCGCCGCTCGAGGCGCGCATGGTGGACAAGCCGGGCTTCGGCAAGGTGATCGTGGGCCGGGGCGCGGTGAACCAGAAAGGCCCCGAGGCGGCATTCCTGGCGGCGCTGCACGCCTTCGGCGGGACCGGCAAGAAGCTGCCGGTCAATCTCGTGCTGGTTGCCGAGGGCGAGGAGGAGATCGGCTCGCCCCACATCGGGCAGATCGTGCACCGGCCCGAGGTCGAGGCGGCGCTGCGCAAGTGCGTTGGCGTGTTCATGCCCGCGGCATCGCAGGATCCGGACGGCATCGTCACGGTGAGCCTCGGCGCCAAGGGCGTGGTCGAACTGGAACTGGTCTCGAGCGGCGAGAAGTGGGGCAAAGGCCCGGGCAAGGACATCCACTCGTCGCTCAAAGCCATGGTCGACAGTCCGGCGTGGCACCTGGTCAAGGCGCTCGACACGCTGGTCTCGGACGACGGCAACACCATCATGATCGAGAACTACCCGAAGCCGCGCCCGCTCTCGGACGAGGAGCGCGCGATGATCGCGGCGGCATCAAAGGTCCGCAGCGAGGAGAATTCGAAGAAGTCGCTCTCGGTCGCGCACTGGATCGACGACCTGCCGTGGGATAAGGCGAACGAGCGGCTCGAGTCCCAGCCGACGGTGAACATCGAGGGCCTCGTCGGCGGCTACACCGGCCCCGGCGGCAAGACGATCCTGCCGCACCGCGCGGCCGCCAAGCTCGACCTCAGGCTCGTGCCGGACATGAAGAAGGACGATGCCGTCGCGGCGCTCAAGGCGCATCTCGCCGCTCACGGCTTCGGCGATATCGAGGTCAACGTGACCGGCGGTTACGACCCCACCAGCACCCCGGCGTCCGCGCGCCTCATCCAGGCGCAGGTCGCGGTGCTCAAGCGCGCCGGCATCGACCCGGTGCTGTGGCCGCGCAACGCGGGCTCGTACCCCGGCTACGTGTTCACGGGCGAGCCCTTGAAGCTCGCCTCCGGCCACTTCGGCCTCGGCCACGGCAGCGGTGCGCATGCCCCGGACGAGTACTACGTGATCGAGTCCACGAACCCGAACGTGCAGGGCTTCGACGGCGCCGCGCTGTCCTTCGTGCAGTACCTGTACGAGCTCGCGAAATAGCGCCGTACCCAGGGCCCGGGAGGCTTCCGCCCCCGGGCCCTCGCCATTGCACCGACTTTTCAGGCGGGGCGGGTAAACGCCCGCCCCTCCGGCGTCGTCCTTGCTGTTGAACGCCCGCGAACGGTCGCGGGCGCGCAACCCGGGCCGAATTACGGGCCCGCCACCGCAGGAGGACGCCATGCACGTCGCGAACGCACCACAGGTAGTCGCACCCCGGCCCCGCCACGCGGCCCGGTTCCTCGCCATCGCGGGCGGCCTGGCCGCCGTCGCCCTCACCACGATCGCGTCTGCCCCGGCTTCGGCGTGGGGGCGGTTCCCGTCGGTCGACCGCGAGTACACGGCCGGCCAGGGTCCGCTTGCGGTCGGCGTCAAGGTCGTGGGCCGCTCGACCCCGCTGTTCCTGGCGTCGAACCGCCCGGACCGCTGGTACCTCGAGGCGCGCGAAGGCGCGAACTACCAGGTCACGGTGCGCAACACCTCGGGCGAGCGCGTCGCGTTCGTGATCGCGGTCGACGGCCTGAACGCGATCAACGGCACGCGCAGCCACCTCGGCGCCGACGAGCCGATGTACGTCCTGGATCCCTATGCCAGCGCGACGATCAAGGGCTGGCGCAAGGACTACAGCAACGTCAGCAAGTTCGTGTTCGTCGACGAGGAGCGCTCGTATGCCGCGCGCACCGACCAGGCGAACGGCGACCTGGGCTGGATCCGCGTGGTGGCGTTCCACGAGTTCCGGCCCGTGGCCTGGGGCTCGAAGATGAACTTCTATCGCGATGGCGGCGGCTCCGCACAGGGCGCGCCGGCCGCGCCCGAGGCGCGCGAGGAGGCGTCGAAGGACGCGCCGCGCACGGACCGGCGCATCGACGGCAACGGCATGGAGAGCCAGTCCGCGCCGATGGCCGAGAAGGAATCGAGCCCGGGCACGGGTTGGGGCGCGAACCAGCGCGACCACGTGCGCGAGGTCGAGTTCACGCCGGAGCGCAATGCCTGCGCCCAGGTGATCCTGCGCTACGAGTACCACTCGGCGCTGGTCACGCTCGGCATCCTGCCGTGGCGCGGTTACGATCGCGACCGGCTGTGGGAGCGTGAGAACGGCCAGCTCGGATTCGCGCAGCCGCCGACGCGTTAGAACCCATCTCAAAATAGGACGCGCCCGCGCCGGGCCGAGACTGACGCAGGGCAATGCGCGAGGCGGCGGCGGCTCTGTCGAGCCTCCAACGACGAGTAACGCAGCCCTGCGTCAGTCTCGGCCCTGCCCTGCCGGTGCCACCAACGCGGGCACGTACTATTTTGAGATGGGTTCTAGTCGGACTCTCGCGGCGGTGGCGGGGAGGGGCGCGGCTTGTCAGCCGCGCCTTTCCTGTTTACTGTGGGACGGGTCTGTCGCCCGCCGCTCTCTTGCGAAAGGAATTCGCTCATGGTCCCCGTCGCTTTCGACGTCATTGCCGTCCTCCGTCGCGGCGCCCCGGCGCTCGCCCTGGCCGCGCTGCTCGCGGCCCTCGGCCCGCTCCCGGCGCGCGCCGTCTCGCTCACCCGGCTCGAGTTCCTGCAGCAATCGGTCAAGACCTCGGGCCAGAGCTTCGTCACGGGCTTTGGGCTCAAGGCCCGCCTCGCCGGCGGCGACCTGAACGACGGCCTCATCCTCGTGCCGGGGATCGAGAACTGGAAGAAGGTGTCGCGCCTGCCCGAGCTCGGCGTGCCCGAGCTCCGGCAGAGCGACTGGTGGATCGGTGCGGACCTGCGCTATCGCTTCGGGGACCCGGGCGGCTGGACGCCGTACGCCGGCGCCGGCCTCGGGATCAACCTCATCCACAACCTCGTCACCGTCGGGCCCCAGTACGGCACGCAGGAAACGCGCGAGGAGTCGAAGAAGCCGCTCGCGCCCAATCTCCTGCTGGGCGTCGACCTGCCGGCCGCGGGCCCGATCCGGAGTTCGCTCGAGATGAGCTACCACATGGTGCCCGATCTCAAGCAGTTCAAGATCAACTTCGGCTTCGGCTACGAGTTCGGCCACAAGGACGCTGCCGTCAAGCAGTAGCCAGAACCCATCTCAAAATAGGACGTGCCCGCATCCTATTTTGAGATGGGTTCTAGGGAAGCAGGAGCATCCGCTTCTCGAACGTGCCCTCGCGCGTGACCAGCCGGTAGAAGTAGACGCCCGCCGTGGCGCGGCGACCCGAGTCGTCGCGACCGTCCCACTGCGTCACGTGTTCGCCCGCGGTCTGCGCCCCGCTCGCCAGCCGCTTCACCAGGCGGCCCTGCACCGAGTACACCGAGAGATCCGCCGGGCCGTCCACGTGCAGGCCGAAGCGCACGCTGGTCGGCGACCCGCCGAACGGGTTCGGCACGTTCTGCGCCAGGAACGCGACGCGCGGCACGGCCGGGGCGTCGACCGACGAGAGCCCGTTGACCTGCACCGTCAGCGAGGCCGCCGGTCCCCAGTTGCCTGCGCTGTCCTGCGCGCGCACCCAGAGCTTGCGCGAGCCGCTCGAGAACGGCGAGCTGTCGAGCGTGCCGCTCACACCGACGCTCGGGCCGGACCCGATGAGCGTCAGCGGCGTCCCGAGCCCGGCGAGGGAGGCGTAGTCGCCGAACGACCACTCCGCGGCGGCGATGTTGCTGGCGCCGCGCGCGGCGTCGCTCACGCTCGCGGTCAGCGCGACCGGGTTCGGCCGCAGGATCGGGTTCGGCGAGACCGCGATCGAGCCCGCCACGACGACCGGTCCGAGCACGTCGCCGCCCGCGTGGTTGATCGTGAACTGCGCGTTGCTGACGTCCCCCTGTGACAGACCGGGCGCGCCGTTGTCGGTCACGCGCACGCGCACCAGGCAGCGCGTCGAGTTCGGCACCGCGCTCAGGTCCCAGGCATACGGGCTTGCGCCCGCCGAGGTCGTGAGCACCGTCCACGAATCGCCGCCGTCGAGCGAGTAATCGATCGTGCGGCCCGCGGCGGAGTAGCCGCCGCCGATGGACTCGCTCCAGCTGATCGGCGTCGACGCCGCGGTCAGCACCTCGCCGCCGTTCGGCGACGTCACCGCGACCGTCGGGTGCGGGCGCCCGAGCAGCCACAGGATGGTCTTGTCCGCGATGTCGTTGCGGATCGCGCTCGGGCTTGTGAACGGCGGGTCGATCGCATTGAGCTCGAAGAATTGGTTCGCCAGCCGGCTCGGCAGGCCGGCCCAGACCGCGGTGCCCGGCGTGCCGTTCGGCACCGCGCTCTCCCAGCGCAAACCGATGTTGTCGGGCGTGCTGTTGTCGCGCCACGTGTACGCCGTCGGCCCGCCCGGGGAAGCTGCGACCGCGATCTCGTCCCCGGCGCCGCCTGCGCGCACCGGCTCGTACGGGACGCCGCCGACGTAGCCGCCGGAGATCGGGTCGGCGGCGATGCCGGTGTTGATGGTCCACGTCGTCGGGTCGGCGTTGAAGATCACCTTGAGCGTGCCGTTGAGCCACGCTTGCGTGAGGATGGTCGAGAAACCCGACGTGAGATCGCCGAGCGCCCACGCAATGTCGTGCCCGAACGTGGCGAGGCGGCCGCCGCCGTTCATGTAGTCGGTCACGGCGGTGCGCTGCTCGTCGCTGAACGGCGGGTACTGGTCGATGCCGGTCTGCCACAGCACGGCCTTGTACGAGCGCATGCCGCTGATCGCGTCGCCCAGCGCCGGGTGGTCGGCGAGCGGCCCGGTCCACTTGTCGTAGTCGTAGTTCAGGGCCTTGAGCGTGGCCTCCCACGCGGTCAGGCGCGGGTAGCCCACCTCGCCGACGACCAGCAGGATGTCGGCCGAACCCTTGGCCGTGAACCGGTAGTGCGACCCGCCGAGATTGTCGCGCACGGCGTTGCCGAGCAGCGACGTGGCCTCGACGTCGTAGAAGTACGTCGCTCCCGGCGTGAGCCCGGTGAGCAGCACCTGGTGCGCGAGCGGCGCACTGATCTCGGCCACGCTGCCGAGTTCGAGCGCGGGCGTGAGACCGTAGTAGACGCGGCCGACCGCGTTCAGGTTCGTGGTGAACGTGACCAGCGTGCCCGAGGCGCCCTGGGACGTCGCCTTGACGTACGTGATGACCGGGTTGGCGAAGCTCACGCTCGCGTTCGCGGTCAGCGTCGCCGCGGGCGAAGCGTCGAGGTAGGTCGCCGTCAGCGCGTCGCCGCTCGAGACCGAGAGGACGCCGTCGGCGGGGGTCGGGCTGAGTGGGGAGAGCGGCAGCGTGCCGCTCAGCACGCCGTTCGTGCCGGTGAGCGTGACCGTCTCGCCGCCGGGTTCGGTCGTCGAGGACACGGTGACGTTGACCGAGCCGCCGGCGTTCGTGTCGGTGACCTGCAATTCCATGGTGCTCGCCGAGCCGTAGACCGCGCGGTCGAGCGCCAGCACGCCCGCGTTCTGGCCGACGCCGCCCGTGACGCACAGCCCGAACGGTTGCGGGCCGATCGGCACGGTGGGCGCCGCGACGCGGATCGTGTACAGGCCTGCGGTCGGGACGCTGACCAGCACCTCCTCCTCGACGTTCAGGTTGTCGGCCATGTTGTTCGTGTTCTGAACGCCACCCGTGAACATGTTGCCGTGGTAGGTCTGGACCCCGTTGGTGACCGTCAGGTCGAGGTTGTTCACCAGCTGCACCGCGGACACCGGGCTGCCGGGGTAGTCGCTCCAGCAGAGACTGACCTCGAGCGGCTGCGTGGTGTCGGTGACATTGACCTGGTACTCGATGTACTGCCCCTGGCCGAGGCCGTCCGTGTTGTCGACCAGCAGCGTCTTGCGCGCGTCGCCGGGGAAGTAGAGCACGTTGTCGATCTTGAGGCGGCCGTAGCCGATATTGTTGTCCGGGTACGTGGTCGTATAGCCGGTCACGCTGTTGTCCGACGCGTTGATCGCCATTGCCTTGAGCAGCGCGGCCGACGGGTTGAACGCGTTTGCCGCCACCGGCGCGCCGGTCGGGTACCAGCCGTCGGTCAGGTACTGCCGCATGAGCACGACATTGCCGGTGGCCGTCGGGCACGCCATCGACGTGCCCGAGAGCGAGACGTAGGTGTTCGGCGGCGCGTTCGCGGAGATCACGCTCGCACCGACTCCGAGAAACGTCGGCTTGCGCCGGCCGTCGGCCGTCGGGCCGCGGCTGGTGACGGTGTAGTACGAGGCCTGGCTCGGGCTGTTGAGCACGCCGCCGATCCCCGCGAGGTTCTTCGCGGTCGCCGGGCTGCCGACCGAACCGACCGACGACGAGTTCCCATTCGAGAACGCGATGTACATGTCGGGGTGGGCCCACACGAACTGGTCGATCTGCATGGCGTTCAGGTCGTACGCGCCGTTGACGTTCGAGCCCCACGAGTTCGAGGACACACGCGCCGCGCCGCCCGCATTGCCGGTGTAGGGCGGGAGGAACAGGTCGTTCAGGTCGTCGAACGGCACGACCGAGTTCGCGAGCGCGCTGCCCGAGAGGTCCATGAAGTAGATCTTCGCGTCCTTCGCCATGCCGTCGTACAGCGAGACGCCGCCGACCAGGCTGTCGTTGCCGACCATCGAGCACGCGGTGTGTGAACCGTGGTAGCTGTTCCCGCCGGTGCTGTGGTCTCCGAAGTCGACCGAAGGGCTGGTCGAGCCGCGCTTGTAGGCGATGATCTTGCGGTGCGTCGGGTAGTCGCCGAAGTCCGGGATCGCGACCGCCGGGTCGCGGAACATGTCGTGCGTGACGTTGATCCCCGAGTCCGAGGTCATCACGACCTGGCCGAGGCCCCGGAGGCCCATGCCCCAGACCCTGTAGTCGTTCGTGGTGTTCGTCTGCAGGATCCACGCGGCGTTCTTGTTGGTCACCGTCTTGATCGCGACCGGCTCGATCCACGCGACCTCGGACAGCCCGGCCAGGTCGGGCAGGCCCGCGGCGGGCGCGCGGAAGCGCAGGATCTTGTTCACGCCGTTGTCGTTCACCGCCTCGACCGTGGCCCCGAGCTGGCCGAGCGTGGCGGCGATCTGGCGCGCGTCGGTGTCCTCGAACAGCAGCGCGAAGTACTGGCCGGTGGCCGGCACCGTCGAGTCGGTCAGCAGCGGGCTCAGCTTGTACGCGGGCTGGTAGTCGCCGATCCACAGCGCGCGGCCCTCGGCCTCGTAGCGCGCCCGCGCCGACGGCGCCATGCGCACGAGATAGGCCTGGTCCGGCACGTACGCGACCACGACTCCGCCCGCGCGCGCCAGCTCGGCACGATCGTCATCGGACGGGGGCGCCGCGAACTGGACGAGGTAGGGGCGCGGCGCGTCGGCCGCGGCCGGGTCGAGCGGCGCCACGCGCGAGCTCGCGCCCTGGAGCGCGAGCGGGGGCACGCCGTCGGTCGCCGGGGCGAAGTCGAAGCCCGCCCCGAGGTGGAGCCGCGGTGCACTGCCGGCCGCGGTCGTCGCGCCGGCGGTCTTCACGAAGACGCTGGTCGCCGGGTCGAGCCGGCCGGTGCGCGACGCGACCAGGTACGGCGAGTTGGTCACCCGGTTGGTGAAGCGCGGCAGAGCGGTGAACGAGCGCACCGGCGTGACGCGCAGGCGGCCGGTGGTCTTGCTCACGGTCGCGACCGTCCACCAGATCGTCGTCGGGGCCGGCACGGCGAGCCCGAGCGCGTCGAGCGCAACCAGCCCGCGCGAGGCGTCCGCGCGATGGAACGCGCCGCCCTCGGGGAGCTTCGTCCAGCGCGCGGCGTCGAACGGCTCGGCGGCCGCGATCACCCACGCCTCCGAGAGGTCCGTCGGAAGCTCGCACGCGAATCGCGCCTCGGCCGCGTTCAGTCGTTCCCCGTCGGCCGGCGCGATCGCCTGCGCGCGTCCCGCCTGATCCGCGTCCTCGTACCGGATCGCGGCGTCGACGCTCGCGATGCTGAACACGGGCTGGAGCAGGAAGCTCGCGAGAACGGGCCAGACGACCGGACGAAATCGACGGGGCAGGGAACGGGCGCGCATGCGTCCTCCGATACAGGTGATCGATAGGTGGCAAATCGGCTATAGGATCGGATGCTCGGAACGCGCCGGAGGGGGGCGCGCCGCGTCCCTGAATCCCAACAATGGTACACTGCAGCCGACGACATTGCTCCCCCTGTGCTCCGAAGATTGGGGATGGTCCCCGAAGCCGACCCGAGTCCGCCGCAAGTCGTTTAAAAGACGTGCCGGGCAGGGGGCATCCGGGGTAGGACCGGGCAGATTGCAACCCGTACCCAATCTTCGGCGCACAAGGGCCGGGGTGGAGTCGGAGAATTCCCGAGTCGATAACTAGGAAACCATGATCCCTCGCCGCCTGACCCGACTCCTCCTGCCGATCGCCCTCCTCGCGGCCGTGGGCATCCCCTGTGCCCTCGCCGAGGTTGCCCCGGACGACAGTGCCCCGCGCTCCAAGGTCGTCGTCGCCGGGGCGGCCCGGGACACCCTGCCCTACCAGTGGGAGGACGTCCTGCCGGTCGCCATCGGGCAGCTCGAGCTCAACGAATGGTCGATCCAGCGGTCCGAGAGCCTCCTCGTCACCGGG
>Ga0315271_10001615_pt1 | contig 13708 bp, 10 predicted proteins | sample C3_top_MG_FD_204664 | JGI IMG/M metagenome (GOLD analysis project Ga0315271, IMG submission 204664) | Sediment microbial communities from Yellowstone Lake, YNP, Wyoming, USA - C3_top | ecosystem: Environmental > Aquatic > Freshwater > Lake > Sediment | place: USA: Wyoming | collected 2017-08-01 | reverse complement strand
CATCTCTATGGTGAACGGCGTGGCCCAGGTGCAGGTCTACGGCTCCCAGAAATACGCCGTGCGCATTCAGGTGGATCCGAGCAAGCTGGCCAACATGAGCGTGGGGATGGACCAGGTGGCGGGGGCCGTCCAGAACGGCAACGTCAACGTCCCCACAGGTACGCTCTACGGCCCGCATACCGCCTACACCGTGGAAGCCAACGGCCAACTCATGGACGCCTCGTCCTACCGTCCCCTCATCGTGACCTACCGCAACGGACAGCCCGTGCGCCTCGACGCGCTGGGTGTGGTCCACGACAGCGTGGAAAACGACAAGACGCGGGCGTGGTACATCGATTCCAAGACCTACCAGCGATCCCTCATCCTCGCCATCCAGCGCCAGCCCGGCACCAACACGGTGGAGGTCACCAGCCAGGTGAAGGCACTGATTCCCTCATTTGAAAAACAGCTGCCCGCGTCGGTCTCCCTCAAGGTCCTCTACGACCGCTCCGAGTCCATCAAGGATTCGGTCTCCGACGTGAAGTTCACCTTGCTCCTGACGCTTTTCCTGGTGATCCTCGTCATCTTTCTGTTCCTGCGAAACGTTTCGGCCACCGTGATCCCCAGCCTCGCGCTGCCCATGTCCATCGTGGGGACCTTCTCCCTCATGTACCTGCTGGGTTACAGCCTGGACAACCTCTCGCTCATGGCGCTCACGCTGGCCGTAGGGTTCGTGGTGGACGACGCCATCGTCATGTTGGAAAACATCGTGCGGCACATGGAGATGGGCGAGGGGGTCTTCGAGGCGGCCCTCAGCGGCTCCAGGGAGATCGGCTTCACCATCCTCTCCATGACCATCTCCCTGGTGGCCGTCTTTATCCCCATCCTGTTCATGGGGGGCATCCTGGGCCGGCTCTTCCAGGAATTCGCCGTCACCATCAGCGTGGCCATCCTCATCTCCGGCTTCGTCTCGCTCACCCTCACCCCCATGCTCTCCAGCCGATTCCTCAAGCACCAGGAGGAGGTCCACCACGGCCGAATCTACGAGGTCTCCGAGCGAGCCTTCAACGGGATGCTCCGGCGGTACGAGAAAGGGCTCAAGTGGTCCCTGAGCCACGGTCGCCTTGTGCTGGCCTTCTCGGGGGTCATCCTCGTCCTGACCGTGGTGCTCTTCATGGTCATCCCCAAAGGATTCCTACCCAGCGAGGATACGAGCCGCGCCATGGTGGCCACGCGGGCCGTCGAAGGCATCTCCTTCGATTCCATCGTCGCGCACCACGAGCAGGTCAACCGGATCCTCCAGAAGAACCCCGACATCGACGCGTTCTTCTCCACCGTGGGTGGCCGGGGGTTCCTCGCCAGCAACCAGGGCATCGCATTCATTCGGTTCAAGCCGCGGTCCGAACGCAAGCTCTCGGTGGACCAGGAGATCGCACTCCTCCGTCCGCAGCTCTCTCACATCCCGGGGTACCTTGCCTTCATCCAGAACCCTCCGCCCTTCCAGATCGGCGGCCGGCCGGGCCAGGCTCAGTACCAGTTCACCCTTCAGGGGTCCGACACGGATGAGCTCTACAAGTACGGCAGCCTTTTCGAAACCAAGATGAAGGGCCTCCCCGGCCTCGTGGACGTGGTCAGCGACCTGCTCCTGAAAAACCCGCAGGTGGAGGTGACCATCGACCGCGACAAGGCGGCCACGCTCGGCGTCAGCGCCGCACAGGTCGAGGACACCCTGTATTACGCCTACGGGACCCGGCAGATCTCCACGATCTACGCCCCCAACAACACCTACCAGGTCATCATGGAGGTCCTGCCCCAGTACCAGAGAGATCCGGCCGCCCTCTCCGCCCTCTACGTCCACTCGAGTTCGGGCGACTTGGTGCCCCTCAGGTCCGTGGCCACCCTGACGCAGGCCCTGGGCCCCCTCGCCATCAACCACACGGGCCAGCTCCCCTCCGTGACCGTCTCCTTCAACCTCAAGCCTGGCGTTTCCATCGGCGACGCCGTGGTGCAGATCCAGAAACTCTCCTCCCAGGTCCTCCCCGCGACGATCACCGGAAGCTTCCAGGGGCAAGCCCAGGCGTTTCAGTCATCCATGAAGGGACTCGGGTGGCTCCTGCTGCTGGCCATCCTCGTCATCTACCTGGTGCTGGGGATCCTCTACGAGAGCTTCATCCACCCGCTGACCATCCTGTCGGCTTTGCCCTTTGCGGGATTCGGCGCCCTGGTCACGCTCCTGATCTTCCGGGTGGACCTCTCCATCTACGCCTTCGTGGGCATCATCATGCTGGTGGGCCTGGTGAAGAAGAACGGCATCATGATGATCGACTTCGCCCTCGAGGCTCAGCGCAAGGAAGGGAAGAGCGCCGCGGACGCCATCTACGAGGCCTGCGTCATCCGATTCCGTCCCATCATGATGACGACCATGGCGGCCCTCATGGGCACCCTGCCCATCGCCCTCGGCTTGGGCGCCGGGGCCGAAAGCCGGCGTCCCCTCGGGCTCGCGGTGGTGGGGGGGCTCATCTTCTCCCAGTTCCTCACGCTGTTCGTGACGCCGGTGTTTTACATCACCTTCGACAAGATCCAGGCGCGCCTCACGCGGCGCTTTTCGGTGGGGGCGTAAGAGGAAGGGGCCGACCTAGCCAGGCGATTTCTCGTCGAGCGTCTCGCGTCTCGCCCGACCGCCTGGCCGGTCAGTCTTCCGGCTCGCAGCGGGCGCCTGGATCGGGCCCGGATGTGGGCTGGAGCCCGCCGGCGGCGAGCCGGTCCAGGATCTCGCGGCAGGAACCCGTGGCGTGGGAGACCACATTCACGCCGCTGCCTTGGAGGATTTGGAAGGACTCCTCGCCGATCTCTCCCGTAGCCACCCAGGATACGCCGAAGCGGGCGAGCATCTCCGCCGTGCGGGCGCCCGCTCCCAGGTGCAGGTCCGCGTGGGCGGAGTTATCGATGATGCGCACCACGCGGGAATCCGGGTCGGCGACGAAAATGTAGCGCGCCTTGCCGAACCTGCGGGCCACCGGTGCTTCCAGAGACTTCTCGTCGCAAGTGACGGCGATCAGCATGGTGTCCTACCCCCGAGAAAAATGTAGGGCCTTCGCGGTCCTCCGTTAAGGGCCGATTAGTACCGGGTGTCATCGGGAGGCCCGGGCTGGGACGCTCCCGCGCTCTCTCCCCACTCCTTCGCTCGCTCCAGATGGCCCTCGAACTGGGCCAGGGAACGGGTGTTCTTGTCGTAGGACTGGTGCGCGTTGGCGATGTGCCTGCCCAGGGTCTCGTGGGATTCGTGGAAGGCCCGGACGTCGCGCTCGAGGGTGGTGAGCAGGTCCAGGACCTGCCGGGCGTTCTGCTCCACCGCCGCCGCCTTGAGGCCCAGCGCCACGGTCTTCAGATAGGCCGAGAGCGTCCCCGGTGAGAGGGGCAGGACCGACTTCCTGTAGGCATAATCCCAGAGGTCGTCCTCGTCCTTCTCCCGCGCGATGAAGGCCTCGTAGTAGAGGGATTCGGCGGGGAGGTACATGAGGGCCAGGGGCAGGGTGCCGTCGCCGGGGCGAATGTAGAGCTTGGCGATGTCGTCCACCTTCTTCTTGAGGTTGCCGAGGAGCGCCTTGCGCGCCGCCAGGCGATCTTCCTGGGGGGCGTCCACGAAGCGCTGGAAGTCCTCCATGGGGAACTTGGCGTCGATGGGAAGCAGGCCCTTGTCCAGGTGGACGACGGCGTCCACTTTCCTCCCGTCGGGGAAGGTGTACTGGTAGGTGACGCGGTCCTTGGGGAGCATGTCCCCCAGGAGGGTCTCCAGTCCCAGCTCGCCCATCTGGCCCCGGGCTTTGGGAGACTTGAGGAGGCGCTGGAGCTCCTCCATGTCACGCCCCAGGTTCGACATGAGACCGGCGGCCTGTTGGATGGCGCCCATCTTTTCCGTGACCTGGGAGAGGGTCGTCTGCGTGCCCTCCATGGCCTTCTGGAGAATGCCCGTCTGGCCCTGGAGAGAAGTGGCCTGGTGGGTCAGCTGTTCGCGCAGCGCCGTCTCCTGCGAGGCGAGGCGCTCCTGGAGGAGCTGTTGAACGGCAAGGAGCTGCTGGGTCATGTGGCCTTGCAGTTCTGCGCTCCTGCGGTCCAGCGTGTCGACACGCCCCGACATCTCGCCACGGAGCGCATCGAGCGCCCTCTGCGCATCGAGCGCCGAACGGGACGAGGCGCCCGCCCGGATCGCCGTGATCAATAGCGCGGCGGCCATGAGCGCCGCAAGGGCGACCAGCCCCAGGATGAGCGCCGTGGAGTTCATGTGGCATCCCCCCTGGGCGCGGGGGGCTTGGCGGGTGGACTCTCGGGAGCTAGAGGCTTTTCCGGCGGAGGCGGCGCGGGCCGGATCGCCGTCGGCGAAGGGATGAGCGCCTCCATCCCCAGGGCCCAGTCGGCCATGAGACGTACCACCGGGCCGGCGGTCACCTTGGCGGCGAAATCGGGCGAGAGCCGCCCGGCGATGTGGACGAGCCCGCCTGCCACATAAAGGGCGGCCACCAAACCGAGGACCGCTCCCAACACTCGGTTGACGCAGCCCAGGCCGGACTTTTTGACCACCGAGTGAACGATGGCGCCCACCAGGACGAAAACCGTGAAGATGAGGAAGAACCCTGCCGCCAATGCCACCGGGCGCCTCAGATGCTCCACCAGGAAGGTGAGATAACCGGCGGCCCGGTCCGCCATGTGCCCGGCATAGAGGTATCCAGTCACCAGTCCCGCCAGGCCGAAACCCAGGCGCACTGCGCCCTTCCACACTCCTTCCACCACGAGCGCCAGCGCGAACACCAGCAGGAGAACGTCCCAGAAGGTCATGGGGTGCATCCCCTGTGGGAGGGCCTATGGAGAGATTTCGGATTTCGGATTTCGGATTTCGGATTTAAGAAGGGGACAGACAAGGAGGCATGCGTCAGACCGAAGTGGGCACTGAAGACGTTCTTAACCCCCCGATCCCGATTCTCAGGGGAACGATTGGTTTCAATCCCAAATCCCAAATCCCAAATCCCAAATGTCATTCTTCCCATGTAGCTAATCTATCACGCGTCCCCCTCGCCTTCCAGCGCGAGGAGCCTTTCATATTCCAACGCCACAGACAACGGCAGCCTCTCGGCGCGGCGCAGCCGTTTGAGACGCGCCAGATCAAGGCGGGAGGAGGACCGAGCCCGGGTGACGGCGCGGGCCAGGGGACGCGCGGCCACCTCCTCGATCCAGCCCGCCGCCAGGGCTTGCCGGGCGGTTCTCTGGCGGCCCGAGAGCAGATCTCCCTGGGCGCCAGCTCCCCTCCTTGGCAGGATGGCCGTGCCGCCCCAACCCGTGAAGAGGCCAAGCTTGGGTCCGGGATGGGAAAAGGCCGCAGAGGGCGAGGCGATGCGGTAGTCGCAGTTCAAAGCAAAATCGAGGCCGCCGCCCATGCAGGCGCCCTCCACGCAGGCCACGAACCAGAGCCGGCTCTCGCTGAGGCGGCGAAGGAAGGCCTGGCCCATGGCCGAGAAGGCGTGGGCCCCCTCGGCGTCCAGCGCGCCAAGCTCCCTGAAGTCCGCGCCCGCCAGGAAGGTCGTGGGCGAGTCCGCCGCGCAGGCCACCCAGCGCAGATGGGGCCGGGCTTCCCACGAGGTCACGGCGTCGGCGAGAGTCGCGAGTACGGCACGGCGGAGCGTCATGGGCCGGTGTGGGCCGCCCAGCCGCACGAGAAGCCCCCCTGCAGGAAGGGCCTTCTCCTCATGGAAGGGTTGGCCGTGGGTCACGCTCGAGCTGCGGCGCGCCTGGGTTCCACCTCGTTCTGAACGAAAGCCAGAACATCGGTGGTCGTGGTCCCCGGCGTGAAGAGCTTGGCGACACCCGCCTGGGTGAGCCCGGGGATGTCCTCATCGGGGATGATGCCGCCCCCGAACACCACGATGTCCTCGGCGCCCTGCTCCTTGAGGAGGCGGACCACCTTGGGGAAGAGCGTGTTGTGCGCCCCCGAGAGAATGGACAGGCCGATGGCGTCCACATCCTCCTGAACGGCCGTGGTCACCACCTGCTCGGGCGTTTGGTGCAGGCCCGTGTAAATGACCTCGTAGCCCGCGTCCCTCAAAGCCCTGGCGATGATTTTGGCGCCCCGGTCGTGGCCGTCCAGGCCCACCTTGCCGATCAGCAACCGCAAGCGATGTTCCGCCATGGTACCTCCCAAGACCTTGAGTATACACAAGAAGCCGCCGGGGCGAAAAGCGGCCGCGGGGGGGCGGGGGCGGATCCCCAGGAGTGCTACACTCCGAGAGAGGAGGTGATCCCATGAGAGCAAGGATCGTCCTTTGGGTCGTCGCCCTGTCCTGCATCGCAACGGTGACCCTCTCTGCGGCGGGGTCCAAGGTGCCTGTCTCGCTGGACAAGGTGATCACCTTGACGGCGGGGGAGACGACTCCCGTCAAGCTGCCCGCGGGGCCCCTGGTGGTGGAGGAGTTCGTCGTCGGCAACCTCCCCGAGGCCCAGGACATCGAGCGAAGCAAGTCCCATCCCGACGACAAGTTCTATCCCCGGATCCAGGTGGCCTACAGCAACCCGGGGACCGTGAAGATGAAGGTCACTTGCACGGCCGAACTCACCGACGACGCCGGTGCGGTCCTCTTCCAGTGCACGGGCGACGACACCATCGAGCCCTGGGCGAAGAGCGACCATACGCGCCTCTGCATGATGACCAGGATGAAAATTCGCGATTTTCTGAAGGCTACCAAAGTCCACCTGGTGATCATGGTCTCTCCGGCGTAGACGGGGACGGGATGGGAGGATACTCAATGGATCGGACGCGCCTGCTGCTGATGAGCAACTCGACGATGGTGGGGGAGAAGTGGCTGGGCTGGCCGGAGGAGCACATCAAGGCGTTTCTCGGCCCCTCGGTGAGGACCCTGTTCTTCGTGCCCTTCGCGGGTGTCCGCATGAGCTGGGACGAGTACGCCGGCATGGCGCGCGGGCGCTTCGGCGAAATGGGCTTCGACCTCGTGGCGGCCCACGAACCGTCCGACGCCGCGGAGGCCCTGGCGTCCGCGGACGCGGTGGTCATCGGGGGCGGGAACACCTGGCACCTCATCGACACCTTGCACCGCACGGGGCTCCTGCCTCTCATCGGAGAGAAGGTGCGAAAGGGGGCGCCCTTCGTGGGCTGGAGCGCCGGGTCCAACGTGGCGTGCCCCACCATCCGCACGACCAACGACATGGCCGTGGTGGAGCCGCCCAGCACCCGGGCGCTGGGCATCGTGCCCTTCCAGATCAACCCGCACTACACCGACGCCCACCCGCCGGGCCTGGGCGGAGAGACGCGGGCCGACCGCATCCTCGAGTTCGTCGAGGTGAACCCCGAGGTCACCGTCATCGGGCTCCCCGAGGGCGACCTCCTCAAGGTCGAAGGGGGCAAAACCGAGCTCGTCGGCAGCTTTCCCGCGCGGCTTTTCAAGAAGGGGAAAGAGCCTTGGGATGTTCAGCCAGGAGAAGACCTGGGCTTCCTGAGTTAGCAGATTGCCAATCCTCTTGCACCTTCACCCAGCGCCATCGGTGCGAGCGCCAAGTCGAAGGGCCGCGAGCCAAAAAAAGGGGACCCCGCAGGGCCCCTTTTGATCGGAATGCTCAGTCCTATTTACCAGCCCCAGGTCTGACTGACCTCGCCCCCATCCGGGTTCACGATCCGGAAAGTCCTGGTGGTGCCTTTCGGAACGGCGAGCTTGAGGGAAGCGCCGCCCGTGAGCTTGATCTTGCCCGTGCTCTTCCAAAGAACCGACGGCCACTGGGTAGTGCCGATGTAGACCTTGATGCCGCTCTGAAGGTTGCTCCCCATTACGACGATGCTAAAGGGAGGCGCCACCTTCTTGATGAGCGTGATTACGGGTGGCGCCACGGGATTGGTCGCGGTGATGGTGACGCCTTGGGCCTGCGCCGTGTGGGCGGCTGAGTCCGTCACCGTGAGCACCGCGGTGAAGCTCCCCGCCTGCGTGAAGGTGTGCGACGGGTTCTGGGCAGTGGAAGTGCTCCCTTCGCCCAAGGCCCAACTGTAGGTGTAGGGAGGGAAGCCGCCGTTGGCGGAGCCGGTGAAGGCGACGGTGAGGGGGACCGTCCCCGAGCTCTTGTCCGAGGAGGCCGTGGCGGTGAGGGGCGCGGCGACGACGATGTTTCCGAAGCGCTGGCACCCGTAGGAATCAGCGGAAACCTCGAGGATCCAATTGTAGCTTCCGGCTGCCGCGTAGGTGTGGCTCGGGTTCTGCTCGGAGGAGTGGGGCGAACCGTCCCAGAAATTCCAATCGTACCTCGGGCCCCCGATGCAATAAGACAGGGTAGCGGAGGCGTTGAAGGTCACCGGGGTTCCGGCGATGGCCTGCGCTGGAACGGAGGCATCGCAGGTTAGCATGCAATGGGGCGTGACCGCGATGGCCAATCCGTGGTCGTTCCCCGCATCGATGAATCCGATATAGCCGAGGCCGGTGACCGGGGCAGGCAGATCCCGGCCGACGGTGGTCCCGTCGCCGAGCTGGCCCCAACCGTTGTGGCCCCAGGCCATGACCGTACCGTCGCTCTTGAGCGCCAGCGCGAAGAGGTAGCCCGCCGCGATCCGCGTGATGCCGGTGAGGCCCGAGACCTGCACCGGCACATGATTCTCGTTCACCGTGCCGTTCCAGCCCCAGGACCATACCGTCCCGTTGCTCGCCAGCGCGAGGCTTCCCGCGTATCCCGCCGAGATGGCGATGATGTTCGAGAGGCCGCCGACCTGGATGGGCAGCGTGCTCATGTTCGTGGTGCCGTCGCCGAGCTGTCCGTTGTAGTTGTATCCCCAAGCCCACACGGTCCCGTCTCCCTTCAGAGCGAGGGAGTGGTAGTAACCTCCATCGATGGCCGTCACCCCGGAAAGGCCTGGGACCTGGGCAGGGACGTTGGTGTCGGTCCCGTACCCGCTCGTGCCGACGCCCAGTTGACCGTAGTAGTTGTAGCCCCAAGTCCAGACGGTCCCGTCGCTCCGGAGGGCCATGGAATGGTTCGCCCCGGCGGCCACGGCCGTCGCATCGGACAGGCCAAGCACCGGAACTGGAATCGGGCTCTTGTCGGTCCCGTTTCCAAGCTGGCCGAAGAAGTTGTATCCCCATGCCCAGACGGCCCCGTCTCTCTTGAGGCCCAGGGAGTGCCACTCGCCCGCGGCGAGCGCCGTCAGCCCCGCGAGCCCGGAGACGCGCACGGGCACATCGCTCTCCGTCCAGGTGCCGTTGCCGAGCTCCCCATCGAAGTTGTACCCCCAGGCCCAGGCCGTCCCGTTGTTCTGGAGGGCGAGGGTGTGCTGGCGGCCCCCCTCCATGGCCTTGATGCCCGACAGGCCCGAGACGCTGACTGCGGAGAGCCTGTCCGTGAAGGACGCATCGCCGAGCTGGCCATGGAAATTGCGGCCCCAAGCCCAGGGAGCGCCGGACGCATCACCGTCGTTTGCAACGAGGGAGTGATAGGTACCGCCTGCGACGGCGAGGACGCCCGATGGGGACGGAATCTGGACGGGGACGCTGCTATTGTCATTCGTTCCGTTCCCGAGCTGGCCGAAGGAGTTTAGCCCCCAGGTCCAGAGGGTGCCGCTGTCTTGGATTGCGAGCGAGTGCCATCCACCCCCGGCGATGGAGCGAATGACCGTACCCGGAGAAAAGAACGCCTGAACCGCCATATTGCTCCAGGTGGTGGTACCGGTCCCGAGCTGTCCGTAGGTATTGTCCCCCCAAGCCCACACCGTGCCCCCCGCCTTCAGGGCGAGGGAGTGGTAGAGGCCTGCCGCGATACCGACGATCCCCGAGAGGCCCGACACCTGGACCGGCGCGTTGCTGCTGGTATTCGTCCCGTCCCCGAGCTGGCCGTAACTGTTCCACCCCCAGGCCCACACCGTCCCATCGTCCTTGAGGGCCAGGGAGTGAAATTTCCCCCCCGCGACGGTGAGGACACCCGTGAGGCCGGACACTTGAACCGGGACGGCTCGGTCCGTATGCGTCCCGTCTCCGAGCTGGCCATAGTTGTTGTGCCCCCATGACCAGACGGTCCCGTCGCTCTTGACGGCCAAGCATTGGTCAAAACCCGCGGCGATGGCGGTGACGCCGGTGAGGCCCGTCACAAGAACGGGCACGCTGCTGTTGGTCCCGTTGCCGCTTGCGCCGTTGCCGAGCTGGCCGTAGAAATTGTACCCCCAGGCCCAGACGGTCCCGTCGTTCTTCAGACCAAGGCTGTGCCCATCGCCCGCCGCCACGGCGGTGGCTACCGTCAGGCCCAGAGCCTGGACGGGGACGAGGCTGATCTCGGTAACCGTCCCGTTTCCGAGTTGGCCGTAGTGACCGTAGCCCCACGCCCAGATCGTTCCATCGCTGTGGAGGGCGAGGCTGTGAGATCCGCCCCCCGCAAGCGCAATCATCTCGCCGGCGCCCGAAATCTCTACTGGCGTGTTGCTGTTGGCGGTCGTCCCGTTCCCGAGCTGACCGTTGGAGTTTGCTCCCCACGACCAGCCCTCGGCCTGGGCTGACAGGCCCACCTGAAAGGCCACCGCACACACCAGCAAGACGACCGCAATCGCACTTCTCCTCATGGTCCGCTCCTTAAGGCAACGAGCGACTCCGCAGTCAAAGGCGACGGTCGCACTTGGGCTACGCGAAAAGCCCCAAGCCTCGCGACACCTGCACTGCAGTTCGCTGTCGAAACTAGTCCTTGCCCCCGAATCCCTTGTCATCCCGAAGATTGGATCTGTGAAAGGCCGAATTGGGGGAGATGGTGGCGGGGGGCGGATGGCCCGCGGAGAAATCCGGGGGGCCGCACTGGAGACCGCGCCCCCCCGCGGGCCGCCGCCTCTCTCTCGTCCTCAATGGTGTATCAGCTTGCGCGATGCAGGCTTGACCTCTTGGAAGCTGAGGACACTTCGAATATAGGCCAGCGGTCTTCCGTGCGCAAGGGGGCCGGGGTGACGCGCATCACAAGACAGGGGATCCATCAAGATTCCGGCAGCGAGCGCATGGGGTCGATGAAACCTCGGAGAGATCCGGTACCCCCGCACGGACGGCCACCGGCTCTTGGAGTGCGGCCCGGGCCCCCACCGTACCGCGGGAATGCTTCTCGTCGAGGTCGGAAGGCTTATCGCGCGTGCCGCGCGCTTCGGGTCGTCCACCCGAGGGTTGCGGCGAGAAAGGCCGACAGCAGGATAAGGGCCAGAACCGGGACGAGGACCACCAGCACCGACACGAACCCGGCACAGACGGTTTCCACCGTGGAGACCACCCAGTTGGCGAGACCGCCGGTAAAGAGCGACGAAAGGGCGCGGGTCTTCACGGTGAGGACCTGGACGAGGCCCGCGGCGCCGCCCCCGGCGATGACGGCCAGGGTCCACTTCAGGAGGGGGCTCACGTCGGTGATGCAGGAGGCCGCCGTGACCACGCCCGCCACCACGGCGATGGGCGTGGCGGCGGTGTCGAGCAGGTTGTCCACCCAGGGGATGTAGTAGCCCGCGATCTCCAGCGCCGTGGCGACGGCGAAGGCCGTGAGGGCGGTCCAAGTGCCCATCCACTCGAAGCCCGGAGCCAGGTAGAGATGCCCCGAGAGCGCCGCGATGCTGAGCACCAGCGGGGGGACGAAGATCCGGAACCCGCACGCCGCCGCCAGGCCGATCCCGATTGCCGCGCCCAGGACCCATTCCATCTTCAAAACTCCATCCAGGAATTCACCACGGAGCACGCGGAGAAGGAATAAACAGAATCCTATTTCTCAGGGAAGGAGACTTAACCCATCTCCTTATTTTCTCCGTGATCTCCGTGCTCTCCGTGGTGAAGATGCATTCTTTCCCCTGCGTCAAAAGACGGAGGTCTCGCGGTACTCGCCGAAAGTCTCTTTCATGGCGTTGCTGGTCTCCTCCACGGTGCAATAAGCGCGGACGCAGTCCAGGATGGCGGGCATGAGGTTCTCGTCGGTCCTGCACTTGGAGGTGAGGGCGTGGAGCGTGGAGGAGGCGGCCTTCCCGTCGCGCGTGCGCTTGACCTCGGCGAGGCGGGCCTTCTGCCTCGCCTCCACCTCGGGGTGGATCTTGAGCAGGGGGATGGGGACCTCCCCTTCCATCTGGTACTTGTTGAGCCCCACGATGGTCTTGGTGCCCGCCTCCACCTGCTTCTGGTAGAGGTAGGACGCCTCGGCGATCTCGCGCTGGGGATACCCCGTCTCGATGGCCTTGATGATGCCGCCCAGGTCGTCGATTTTGGTGATGTAGGCCATGGCCTGCTTTTCCATCTCGTTGGTGAGCGATTCGACGAAGTAGGAGCCGGCCAGCGGGTCCACGGTGTTGGCGACGCCGCTCTCCTCGGCGATGATCTGCTGGGTGCGCAGGGCCACGGTGACGGCCTGCTCGCTGGGAAGGCAGAGGGTCTCGTCCATGGAATCCGTGTGAAGGGACTGGCACCCGCCCAAGACGGCGGCGAGAGCCTGGATGGTGACGCGAGCGATGTTGTTCATGGGCTGTTGGGCGGTGAGGGAGCAGCCCGCCGTCTGCACGTGGGTTCTGAGCATCCAGGAGCGGGGGTCCTTCGCCCCGAAACGCTCCTTGAGCTGCCGGGCCCATATGCGCCGGGCCGCCCTGAGCTTGGCGATCTCCTCGAAGAAGTCGTTGTGCGAGTTGAAGAAGTAACTCAGGCGCGGCGCGAAGTCGTCCACCGGCATGCCCCGCTCCATCCCCGCCTGCACGTAGCCGATGCCGTCGGCCAGGGTGAAGGCCAGCTCCTGGGCCGCCGTGGAGCCCGCCTCGCGGATGTGGTAGCCGCTGATGGAGATGGTGTTCCACTGCGGGACCTCCTGCGCGGAGAACTCCATGGTGTCCACGATGAGGCGCACGGAGGGCTCGGGAGGATAGATCCACTCCTTCTGGGCGATGTACTCCTTGAAGATGTCGTTCTGGATGGTGCCCCGCAGTTTCCTGAAGGGCACGCCCTGCTTCTCGGCAACCGCAAGGTACATGGCGTAGACCACGGCCGCCGGGGCGTTGATGGTCATGGAGGTGGAGACGTCTCCCAGGGGGATGCCGTCGAAGAGGATCTCCATGTCGCGCAGGGTGGCCACCGCCACGCCCTCCTTGCCCACCTCGCCGTCCGCCAGAGGGCTGTCGCTGTCGCGCCCCATGAGCGTGGGCAGGTCGAAGGCCGTGCTCAGCCCGGTCTGGCCGTGGTGGAGGAGGTATTTGAACCGCTCGTTGGTGTCCTCCGCCGTGCCCATGCCGGCGAACATGCGCATGGTCCAGAGCCTACCGCGGTACATGGAGGGCTGGACGCCTCGGGTGTAAGGGTACTCGCCGGGCCAGGCGATGTCCCGCTCGAAATCGGTGCCCGCCAAGTCCTCCGGCGAATAGAGGCGCGCGATGGGGAGGGAGGAGATCGTGGAGTAGTCCGCCTCGCGGTCGGGGTACTTTTTCAGGTGCGGATCGAGGGTCCGCTCTTCCCACTGCCTGCGGGGCGTCTTCTTCTCGGGAGTATCCATCCGGTCGGCTCCTCTCCTCGGTGGCGGGATTTCCCGCTCCAACCTTCATATTTTGGCCCCCATTGCGGATCTTCGCAACATCTAAGAAGCGCTAGACGCGAGACGCGAGACGCAAAAGGGCGGCCGCGGGTGGTGAGCGGGGATGGGGTGACTAGGGGATTAGGAGACTAGGGAACCAGGGGACTATGGGACTAGGTGACTTGGGGACTAGGAAGGAAATGGTGGC
>Ga0315271_10001612_pt1 | contig 13713 bp, 12 predicted proteins | sample C3_top_MG_FD_204664 | JGI IMG/M metagenome (GOLD analysis project Ga0315271, IMG submission 204664) | Sediment microbial communities from Yellowstone Lake, YNP, Wyoming, USA - C3_top | ecosystem: Environmental > Aquatic > Freshwater > Lake > Sediment | place: USA: Wyoming | collected 2017-08-01 | reverse complement strand
AACCGGGTCTCATTTTGCCAGCTGACCTTGCTCTGGGGAAGTGCGCGTCCGTTATACGTGAGGCCGTGATTGAGCAACTTGAGGCCCTCGGGGGTCAGGTCGCCCGCAACTTCGACGATGTATTCCTGTTCCAGTTTGGCGGCTTCTTCGCTGAGCTTGCGCGCCGCGCGCCAGTCCTGGGTGAATATCGTCATGCCGCTGGCATTGCGTTCCAGCGGGATGTGCTGGGTAAGCCGGAGGAAGTGTTGCTTGAGCATGTGGATGCCGGAAGGGTCGTTCGCTACGCGCGTTTCAGGGCGGATCAACTGTAGCGCGGCACTGGGATTGATTGCCGTGTCCGCCGGTTGGTGCAGCAGGATGGTCACGGGTTCTGCTGCGGTGAGATTGGCATCGGGATGCAGTTCGATCTTTTGTTCTGACACCATGAACTGCGGCTCTTCTACTACCACCCCGTCCACCATCACCCAGCCGCCCGCGATATAAAGCTCGGCCTCACGGCGGGAGCATGGAAGCATTTTGGTGAGACATTTTGCGAGACGTACGGGGGTGGTCATGCGGGTTGCCTGAAAAAAACATGGAGCGGTATTGTAATCCCTCATGGTTGGCGATCCTCTGTAAAATGCAGGCATGGACATAAATAAACGATCGGCAAGCCGCCCGGCTCTGGAGGGCATCACGCTTGAAGCGATGGTTACGCAGCTATCCGAGCGCATGGGCTGGGAAGCGATGGCCGCCGCTGTGCCGATACGCTGCTTTACGCACGACCCCAGCATCAAGTCGAGCCTGAAGTTTTTGCGCAGGACACCTTGGGCGCGGGCCAAGGTAGAGGAGTTGTATCTAAAACAGATCAGGCCCTAGAGCCATGCAGTCACTACATCTTGCGGGTGAGGGAAAAATAATGGTGCATTGAATCACCCACATGATTTTTTAAAATAGAAACTGATAAACCGGAGAGCGCTCATGAAATTGTTAGGCACCAATACCAGCCCCTACGTGCGCAAGGTTCGCCTTGTCATGCTGGAAAAGAACATCCCGCACGATTACCTTATCGATGCACCCCGCGAGCCCGGCAGCCAGGTGGCACGCGCAAATCCGCTGGGCAGGATCCCGGCGCTGATACTCGATGACGAGACCTGCGTGTACGACTCGCCCGTGATCGCCGAATACGCTGACTCCCTGAATGACACACCGATACTTATTCCCCGCACCAACGCGCTGGAACGGATGCGTGTCAAGTGTTGGGAGGCGCTGGCAGATGGCATCATGGATTCTGCCGTGGTGGTGCGCACCGAAAGCATGCGCCCGGCAGACAAGCAGGAAGCCGACACCATCACCCGCCACAATAACGCGATCACGCGGGCAATTGATCATGCGGCTGGGCAGCTTGGCCAACGAGAATGGTGCGAAGGTGTTTCCATCACGCTGGCCGATCTGGCACTGGTGAGCGCGCTGATCTATCTTGATCTGCGCCAGCCCAAGCGCGATTGGCGCGTGGCTCATCCGAATCTGGCTGCATGGTTTGCGCGAGTCAGCCAGCGTGCCAGCGTTCGCGCCGCGCTTGCTGAATAAGCACGATCAGGATATGAATGCCGATTGGTAACCGGCGGTTGGTCAACTCACGCGCGGTCTTTAGAGATGCCCTTGACTGTGCAGCAGATTGAGCTGCTTGGCGATGATGTCGTGATTGAGCCAGAGTACCGGCGCGGCAGGGTTGGATGTCTCATGGAACATCAGCGGCCCGGTTCCTTCCAGCACCAGCGCACTCAGAATGTCAGTCACGAGCGCTTTGCGGTCCTTGTGCATCTGCGTGATCTCTTCCGAAGTGCCTATCATCAGATCGGCCAGTTCCGCCGAATTGTCCATCGGCCATGCAGAAAAGTTGCGGAATCTCTTCATCACGTCGCTGCCGTTGTAGTCGGTGATCTTTTGCAGCAGGTCTTCCAGTGACTGTCCTTCCATGAACAATTCGCGGCAGGCTTGCCACTGTGCTTCTGCCCAGGCGCCGCCATTTTCCTTTTTCAATGCCTTGAGCAGAGGGAACAGCGAGAGCTCGACGCCGACGAAGATGTCCGAGGAGTTGGTGCGGATCTCCGGACAATTGTAGACCGTAGCCTTGATGCCCTTGGTCCAGGCTGTTTCGGCAACGCCTTCGAGGCGCATCTTCGCAGGGCCCTGAGAGTAGTTGGTGTAGGTCTGCCACTCGTAGTGACCGTCTATCAGTATCTCGGTGCCGTGGTAACCGTAGGCGGTGTAACGCACCTGGCCGCCGGTCTTTTCTATCCGCGCGCGGATCGCCGCGCTGCCGTCGATCAGATGCTGGAACGTGTTCGCGGTGACTTCGTCAAAATTCATCAGGATCAATTTGCCGAGATCGCTATCGAACAACGCGCGCGAGGACATGAAACGCTCGCCGCGCCCCTTGTATATGCGGTTGGCGATCGCAAGGAACACCTTCACCTTGGGTATGCCGCCCGCCATGGTGTGGGCGAAAAAAACGTTGCTTCCGTCCGGGATCATGCCGTCGATCTCGGCCATCACCTTGGCCACAGAATCTTTGAAACGCTTTACGCCGACTTCGCGGCATTTCTCGATGTGCTGCCAGTCGAGCTTGTCGCCCTGCCAGCTTTTGAGCGTCATGTCGGCCAGCATGTCAGTCGGGGTCGGTTCACCTGCAGGGGCATCCAGATCAAATCCGGCCATCAATGGCACGTTGATGATACGACCGCCCAAATTGGACTCGGCAATGGCCAGCTCGTCGGCAGTAAGCGGACGCAACGCGTTGTGCTCGTCACGGCGGCCGACGGTGATGCCGATGATCGTCATGCCCGCCTTGCGCGCCTCATTGATCAGCCCATTGGCATAACCGCGGCCAAACAATTCGCCGAATAGCACAAATACATCGCCTTTGCGAAAAATATTGGCCTGCGGAATATCACGTAATGAAACGGGTGTAATCATGAAATAAGGACTCCTGGTCTGGCGAATCCTCTTATTGTAAATTGAATTGCCGGTCGCATCCCGAAAAACTTGGAAATATGAAAGCGATTATTCATAGTTGAGTGCTCAACTACCCTAGATCCAGACAGGGGTGAAAATGCCGCCCTTTACAATTTTAGTGAGGTAACAGGAAGAATAAGTGCAGGGGTAAAAAGGCAGCAGTCGATTGCTTTGCTCTACGCATCGAGTATCCGTTAACCGGCATTGCCGGTCATGATTTGATGAATCCTTTGTCCGGCAGATTCAGTTAAAACTTCCTGCTGGCATTGATTGACCACCCCTTTCCAATCAAATTGCCATCAATGATGGATTATCTTCAGGCCCTTATTGAGCGGGCATTGCAGAGTTATGCTTATCCCCGTTATACCTGTCATCGTATTTTGAATGGACATATTTTTCGTCCGCCTCATGCAACAACTCCTCAAAGCTCCTCTGGCCACCGGTAACGGTTACATGACCTATTGATAATGATATTGGCCAGCCTTCAGCCTGAAATTTCTTCTCAGATGCCGATCTGATCCTCATTACCAACACTCTGCAGATATATTCATCTGTCTCAGGAAACAAAATTGCGAACTCATCCTCGCCGATACGGGCAACAGTATCAATGTTCCTGGAATTGCCACTCAAAATATCCGATAAAGCTTTAAGGACTGCATCGCCAACACGGCGACCCTTGCTTTCACTCAGTGCCTTGAAGCGGTCAACGTCGATAAATAGCAAGGAGTAAGGCCTGTTGGTCCGTTCACTGCGCATTTGTTCGGTTGCAAATTTTTCGGTGAACTCCAAACGATTAGCCAAGCCTGTCAACGCATCCTTGCGAGAATAATCTCTTTCCTTCCAGAGTCTCGCCACCACCCGGCCCAGAACGGTAAATGTGATGCTACGAGTAAATATGTTCATCGTAAATGCAGCCAACGGGTAATCCGGCCAGACAACCGCTGCCTCGGCAATACTCCATGCAACAGCAGCTATGACTCCCACTAAGGCACTCATCTGAGTGTCGGATTGTCGAAGGGAACGAATCGAGCCTATACGTGCAGCTTGGATGATCGGCAGGCAATACAGGACATCCAGAGAATAATACGCCCCGGCCATCTTGTAATCCCAAATGGTGATAAACAGAATCTCTGCTACGACCAACATGAAACGCCAAAACATAACTCTTCCCTCTTCTAAACAAGCTTTCGGCACCCTTGTAAGTACAGGGAACTGGCGCTACAGAAACTTTTACTTACTCAGACATTATTATTAATGCCAGACTTTCCAATTTTCAGTACATGATGGGGCCTGATTTAAAACTATTGACTCCTTCTCTCCATATGCAATCTTCTGTCATAGAGAACAGTGACATGTATCTGCCTTCTTTCCTGCGAGCGCCTCGCTTGAAATACTGTGGGGAGTTGTACATTGATCGCCGGTGGCATTCTCCATGTCACCGTTTCCAGAAGCTGCTCTTCCATTTCAGCATGAAGGTCATACACTTCTTCCACTCTGGTCATGGGTGTGTCGTTATAGCGGTTGATAATTGCGCGAAGGGCTGAGGAATGATCGACGTAAATTGGGAAGTGCCCGACTTTGAAGGTGTCACATATCAACATGTAAGCTGCTTTTCTGCTTACCCCCCGTTCAAACCAACCCCTCAATTGATGCCTTGAAGTCACATCCAACTCCTTAATATTGATGATTTTTCCATAACATTATTTATTCTACCCCAAATACCAGCTTCGGCAATAGACTTGCCCATACACGGCGTAGTGCGATTCTGTACTCGGGTCTATGTTGAAGGGAGTCACGCTTCATTCGGGATTGGTCAGCAGCAATATTTTCGGCAGAAATACTTCGGTAACCAGCAGCGGTGCATCGTGCAAGTAAAACAGTGAACGTCGCGCCCACAACCTGTTAGGCGGGTCGCCCAATATTGCAGCAGCTTTCTGATGCAACGGGTGCATGATGTGCAGCGCTTTGTAATGCAAAGGCTTGCGCTCTACCAGCGGATGCGCAAACAACAAAGCGCCGAGCGGCTTATTGCCCAGCGTGCGCACGGCGGACCAGGCACCGCACAGATGATCCCGTGAAAACACGCTATGCGCGAATATCACGGGCTGGCCATCCGCATAGAGGAATACTTCGCGCGAATAAGCGAGTTGCTGCGGCGAGATGCCCAGCAGGGCCGACTCATCAAACGCGACAGGCGACAGACCACTACGCACCGGGCGTACAGTAAAGTCGGTGCAGCGCTGCTGGATACGCTGAGTCAGGGAATCACGATCTCGCAGCCAGGGCGCAAGATCGTCCCCACAACCCAGCGCAGTAGCGTGCCAAAATTTGTCGGCGATATGCTGCATGTGTGTCAAATGATCCTCATCCGTGCAGATGCCACAGGAGCCACAGGAGCCACAAAAACGTCTCCGGCAGCTCTCGGGTAAATTAAATGCATACTGAAACTATCCTGATATATTTTGCGCTAGTCTCTTCCGAAAATCCGCTGATCAAGAAAGAGATTTAATCCTGCCAGTCAATCTGGATCATCAATTTGCATTGAATTGCTGACCGGAGATTATACATTTCCTGACCTGAAGCCGAATGCGACGCACCCAAAAAGGGTTAAATTACCCAAATTGCAGCGATGTCATACTTGCAAAAAATCATGTTTATTGGCCATCCATCTTTGCAAATGCATTCTCACCGCATCGGGAAAGTCGCACAATAGTTCGTCGGCAACTTGTCGGGCAAGATTCAACAAATCTTCATCCGCGCTGATGTCGGCGAAACGCAGCATCGCAACGCCGCTCTGCCGTGCGCCGAGCAGTTCGCCGGGGCCGCGCAACTGCAGGTCATGCTGTGCGATTGCAAAACCATCGTTGCTCTCGAAGATGATTTTCAATCTTGCTCGCGCCAGTTCGGAGAGTGGCTGCTGGTAGAGCAGCACGCATAGGCTCTCCGCCGCACCACGCCCCACCCTGCCGCGCAGTTGGTGCAGCTGCGCCAGCCCCATGCGCTCGGCGTGGTCGATCACCATCAGGCTGGCGTTGGGCACATCCACGCCGACCTCGATGACCGTGGTAGCGACCAGCAGCTGCAGCTCACCCGCCTTGAATGCGACCATCACGCGGGCCTTCTCGGCATTATCCAATTTTCCGTGTACCAGGCCCACACGTAGCTCGGGAAAGGTTTCTCTGAGCAACTGAAAAGTCTCAAGCGCGGTTTGCAATTGCAGGGTTTCAGATTCATCGATCAGTGGGCACACCCAATAAGCCTGATGTCCCGACATGCAGGCAGCGCGCACCCGTTCAAACACTTCATCGCGGCGCGCATCGCTGACCAATTTTGTAACCACCGGCGTGCGCCCCGGCGGCAATTCATCTATCACCGACACGTCAAGGTCGGCGTAGTAGCTCATCGCGAGCGTGCGCGGAATAGGTGTCGCACTCATCATCAGTTGATGCGGTTCATTCGAATCCCATTTCACCGGTAAAACTGCATCGGCTTCCTCTTCAGCTCCTTGCCGTGCCATTTGTACTGTCTGCGTCGCTGCTTTATCGCCGCCTTGTTTGAACTTCGAAATGGGATTCAAATTTTTTCCTTTATTTCGGAGAGCGAGTCGCTGCTGCACGCCGAACTTGTGCTGCTCGTCGACGATCACGAGCCCGAGCTTGTGAAACTCGATGCTCTGCTGAAACAGCGCATGAGTACCTATCGCCAGCAGTGTTTCGCCTGATGCGATATGTTCGGCAGAGAGCTGTTTATCCTTTTTCTTCATGCTGCCGGACAGCCACACGGGTTTGATCCCGAGCGGCTCCAGCCAGTCGAGCAGCTTGAGGTAATGCTGCTCGGCGAGTATCTCGGTGGGCGCCATCAACGCGACCTGATAACCATTCTCGATAGCCTGCAATGCGGCCAGCGTCGCGACGATGGTCTTGCCACTGCCTACATCGCCAAGCAGCAGGCGTTGCATCGGATGCGGCTTGGCCAGATCATGACTGATTGCGGCGAAAGTACGCTGTTGCGCTTTGGTCAGCGTAAATGGCAGCGCTTTGATCAAGCGCGCGGTGAACGTGCCATGATCGACCAGACCAGGCGCGATTCGCTTGCCACGTTCGCGATAATGGACACGCATCGACAGTTGCTGCGCCAACAATTCATCAAACTTGATGCGCCGCCAAGCGACATGGCTGCGTTCTTCCAACTCACTGGCGGCAATATCCGGAGTGGGGTTGTGCAACAACCGGATACTGTCGGCAAAACCGGCCAGTTTCAATTTTCCCAGCAGCGCGTCGGGCAAGGTATCAGTCAGCGGCAGCGCTTCTAGCGCATTGACGATCAGCTTGCGCAAGATGGGTTGCGCTAGCCCCGCCGTGGTCGGGTAGACCGGCGTCAGGCTTTGTTGCAAAGGCGTATCATTTTGAACCGCACGACATTTCGGATGCACCATCTCCAGCCCGAAGTAGCCCATGCGCACCTCGCCAACCGCGCGTATCTGCTTGCCGACCGCGAGCTGCTTCTGCTGACTGGGATAGAAATTCAAGAAGCGCAGATAAAGCTCGCCATCGCCGTCTTCCAGGCGGCATACCAGCGTGCGGCGCGGACGGAAAGCGACCTCGCTGTGCGCGATTGTTCCCTGCACCTGCACCGTCTCGCCAGCCTGCACCGTGGCAATCGGCGCGAGATGGGTCTCGTCCTCATAGCGCAACGGCAGATGCAATAGCAGATCGGCTCGATGAAGGATGCCGAGCTTGGCGAGTTTGGCCAGCGTGGCGGGGGAGATTTTTGCGGGGGAGTTCAATTATTCGGATTTTTTACAACGGTGTTCATTGCCGCTCTCCCGCAATCTGATACGGAATCAGTACTGAACGACCAGCACGCCATCCATTTCCACCAGCGCTGCGCGCGGCAGCGCGGCCACACCCACTGCGGCGCGTGCAGGATAAGGCTGGCGAAAGTAAGTAGCCATGATTTCGTTCACCTTGGCGAAGTGCGCGAGGTCGGTGAGATAAACGTTCAGCTTCACTAGATCATCGAAGCTGCTGTCGGCTGCGCTTGCGACCGCGCGCAAGTTCTGGAACACGCGATGAACCTGCGCCTCGATGCCTTCCGCCATTTGCATCGTGTGAGGGTCGAGCCCGATCTGGCCGGACAGGTACACGGTATCTCCGACGCGCACAGCCTGTGAATAGGTGCCGATCGCTACAGGTGCATCAGGGGTCTGGATGATTTGTTTGTTGTTCATGGTGTGCTCCTTCAAAATGAACCCGCGCCTGAACGGCGCGAAAAAACATATGGAATACTGATTATACGCGCTCAGGTAATGACCGTCGGCTTGTCCCGCCCGGTGCGCTTGCGCAGTTCGGAAATCTGCAGCGCGATGTCGATCAACGTTGCGAGCGCTTCCTGGGCATCCAGGTGATGCTTGCCGACGTCCGGCTCGAAGCTTTCCAGATAGATGCGCAGGGTCGCGCCCTCGGTGCCGGTACCGGAGAGGCGGAACACGATGCGCGAACCATCTGTGAACAGGATGCGCACGCCCTGCCCGGTGCTGACGCTGCCATCTACCGGATCGGTATAACTGAAGTCATCACACAGCTTCACTTGCAGATGGCCGAATTTAGCGCCGTTCAAAGATTCGAAACTATCGTGCAACAATTTCATCACGCCATTGGCCGCATCGGCCGGAATGCCTTCGTAATCGTGGCGCGAGTAGATGTTACGCCCAAAGCGCGTCCAGTGCTCGCGGACTATGGCTTCGACCGATTGCTTGCGCACCGCGAGGATGTTCAGCCAGAACAGCACCGCCCACAGTCCATCCTTCTCGCGCACGTGGTCGGAACCGGTCCCGAAGCTTTCTTCACCGCATAGCGTGACCTTCCCAGCATCCATCAGATTGCCGAAAAATTTCCAGCCTGTCGGCGTCTCAAAACAAGGTATGCCAAGAGCCTTGGCAACGCGGTCCGCTGCCGCGCTGGTCGGCATCGAACGCGCAATGCCCGCCAAGCCTTGCTGGTACCCCGGTACCAGACGCGCGTTCGCGGCAAGTATCGCGAGACTATCAGAGGGCGTCACGAAGAAGTGTTTGCCAAGGATCATGTTGCGATCACCATCACCGTCCGAAGCTGCGCCGAAATCCGGCGCGCCGTCGCCATACAGGATTTCGACCAGCTCGTGTGCGTAAGTCAGATTCGGGTCAGGGTGGCCTCCACCGAAATCCGGCAGCGGAATCGCGTTCATCACGCAGTCCGCCGGCGCACCCAGCCGACCCACCAGAATCTCGCGCGCATACGGTCCAGTCACCGCATGCATCGCGTCGAATTTGATGCGGAAACCGCTGTTCAATAGTGCGCGAATCGACGTGAAATTAAACAGTGTTTCCATCAGCTCAGCATAAGCCTCTACCGGGTCGATCACCGATACGGTCATGGCCCCGATCTCGTAATCGCCCACTCTGTCCAACTCTACATCGCCCGCATCGATAATGCGATATTGTGAGATAGCCTTGCTAGCCGCGAAGATCGCCTCGGTGATCTTCTCCGGTGCCGGACCGCCGCTGGCAGTGTTGTACTTGATGCCAAAATCGCCGTCCGGGCCGCCAGGGTTGTGGCTGGCGGACAGGATGATCCCGCCGTGGGTGCGGTATTTGCGAATGATGCAAGATGCGGCGGGCGTGGAGAGTATCCCGCCCTTGCCGACCAGCACGCAGGCGAAGCCGCTGGCCGCCGCCATCTTCAATATAATCTGGATTGCTTCGCGGTTGTAGTAGCGTCCGTCGCCACCCAGCACCAGCGTCGCGTTCGGCGGCACTGCAATGGTATCGAAGATGGACTGCACGAAGTTTTCCAGGTAGTGCGCCTGCTTGAAGGCAGGAACGCGCTTGCGCAGACCCGAAGTCCCGGCTCTCTGATCGGGAAAAGGGGTGGTTTTAACTTCACGAACTTGCATCTTCATGTCTGCCTGTTGTTGTGATTTCATCGGCATTTTACCACTGCCCGATCGGGATTCAGCACCCAAGTACCGCGAATGACCCGCGCTCCCGAACGGTCTCCGGTTTACCTGGCCTATTGACTGCCCATCGCGCCACGTTTACATTCACGCCGGTTAACGCTTGATTCCCAACCTAACAGGCCTTTTGAAATGAATATAATTGCAACGATTTTAGCGGCTTTGGTCTTGATCCCCTCCGTTTCATCAGCTGCACAAGAAACTGCTGCATCACCTGCTCAGATAGCGGGCAGCCGTGTTTACGTGATAAGCGGCAGCGTTTCAGCCACGCAGGGCAAGAACCCCGCGCATCGGGTGATAAATAATGAACCCATCATTTCCGACACGCTGATCAGCACCGGCGATAAAAGCTCCGCACTTGTAAGATTTGAAGATGGTGAAGTAGTCACCATGCAGGCCAACTCTGTTTTATATGTGCGTAATTACCGCTACGATGCCAGAAAAATCGGTAATAGCAGTATCGTTTTGTCGATGTTCAAGGGCGGAATGCGTTTCATCACAGGATTGATCGGACAGAATCGAAAACAGGCGTTCAGGCTGTCGACCCCGAATGCGACCATCGGAATACGCGGAACCGAATTCATGGTTGTCATGGCGGACAAGCAAATGTACGGCCAAGTGCTACAGGGAAGCATCGACATGACGAACGCTGGCGGCACGGTAACTCTTGGTGCAGGCCAGTCTGCTGTCGTGGCTTCCTCAAGCGCTTTGGCTACCTTGATCGCAGCTTCGGCTATTCCTTCGGGTACTTTCAGAGAGCTGCTTTCAATACCGGTTAATGCTTCGGCTAATCCTGCACCCGTTTCTGTTCCTGTGCCCATTCCGGTTCCTGCCATAGCTATTGCCCCCGTTCTGGCTACGGCTAAAGTTCCGGCCAAAGCTCCAGCTAAAGCCCCTGCCAAAGCTCCGGCAGCTGCCTCCGTTCCGGCTGCTGCTGCACCTGAGCCAACCAAGGCTGCTGATAAAAGCATTCCTGGGGAAAGTAAATCCGGCGTAGCCTTGACCGGCAAGATCAGCACTCTTGGTGTTGGCGCCGAATTGAGTGCAAACATCTTTGACGGTGTCAACGCTCGTTTCGGAATCAACGGCGGTCGTTACAAATATAATGGCACTGCGGGTTCATCGAATTATCAAAATGATTTGAAAATGCAATCAGCCAGTGTGTTATTGGACTGGTATCCGAAAGAATCCAGCTTCCGGGCCAGCGGTGGTTTGTTATACAACAACACCACAAGCGTTTTTGTTCCTTCCGGCAGCAGCCTTTGGCTTGGCAACACTCAATACTTTACATCTGGTACCGGTCCCAATGTGCTCAGTACGTTTCAGGGCACGGTGTCATTCATGCCAGTTGCACCATACGTCGGGATAGGCTGGGGTAATCCAGTGGAAAAGAGCAAGGGCTGGGGGCTGGTGGCAGATTTTGGCCTACTTTATCAGGGTGAGCCCACGATCGATCTGGTAGTCGGATGCGCTACATCCTGCAATACTCTGCAAGCCGATGCCGATGCAGCAAATGCTAAATTGCAAAGTGACTTGAGTAAATACAAATGGTGGCCTGTGGTTTCTATCGGCATTTCCTATCAGTGGTAAGCCCCGATTCGGTAAAATGGTATCGAACAAGGTGAATAAGGGCGGGGAAACCCGCCTTTTTTATTGTTGTCGGGCATCATTAATTTCGCGAGCAAATTTCCCCAAACTTTTCAATTCCTGCAATAATCGCGGGTGTGTAAAGAATATTATCGAAAGTGAGCAGATAGCATGATGAGTCAAGACGAGTTGAAGCGCGCAGTTGCAAAGGCTGCGATCGAATATGTGCCGGTCGATTGCATCGTTGGCGTGGGTACCGGTTCCACCGCCAATTTCTTCATCGATGAACTGGCCAAGATCAAGCACAAGATACGCGGTGCGGTAGCCAGCTCCGAGGCTTCGGCCAAGCGCTTGCAAGGACACGGCATCGAGGTGTTGTCGCTAAACGATGCGGGTAGCCTGCAGGTGTATGTAGACGGCGCTGACGAGATCACACGCCATCTGCACATGATCAAGGGCGGCGGCGGCGCGCTGACTCGCGAAAAGATCGTGGCCGCCGCCAGCAAAAAATTCATTTGCGTATGCGATGCCAGCAAGCTAGTGGATGTGCTGGGCAAATTCCCGTTGCCGATAGAGGTGATTCCGATGGCGCGCAGCTCGGTGGCAAGGCAGTTGGTCGCGTTGGGTGGGCAACCCAAATTGCGCGAAGGCTTTACTACCGACAACGGCAATCTGATCCTCGATGTGCACGGGTTGAGCATCATGAATCCAGTGGAGCTGGAGTCCACCCTGGATCACATTGCAGGCGTGGTTACCAATGGTCTGTTCGCCCGCCGTGGCGCCGATGTGCTGCTGCTCGGCACGCCGGAAGGCGTCAAAACAATGACCGTGTAAAGGATCATTTGACGGCTGTCACTTGATCTTCACACTTATCGATTATGCTGTCCCGTTATTTTATTCAAGGAATCTATCATGACCAGCAGTGACCATATTTCCCGCCAGTTCGATGCCGATCTCGAGGCTATCCGTGCTCACGTGTTGCAGATGGGTGGTTTGGTGGAAAGTCAGATCAAGAGTGCTGTCGAATCGCTCGTCAGCGGCGATGTGGCCCTGATGACGCGAGTGATCAATGACGACCATCGCGTCAATGGCATGGAAGTAAAGATCGACGAAGCGTGCAGTCAGGTGATCGCGCGCCGCCAACCGGCTGCGGGCGACCTGCGTTTGGTGATGGCAGTGATCAAGACCATCACCGATCTCGAGCGCATCGGCGATGAAGCCGAAAAGATCGCGCGCATGGCCAAACTGCTTTCACAAAAAAACGGGCTCGCCATCCCGCGCTATCAGGAAATCAAACATGCTGCAGATATCGCCCTGGACATGCTGCGCAAATCGCTGGATGCCTTTGCGCGTCTGGATGTAGTGATGGCTGCACAAGTGGTTCGAATGGATGATCAGGTGGACGAGGAATTCCGTGCCATCATGCGTTATCTCATCACCTTCATGATGGAGGACCCCCGCACCATTTCCACTTCGCTGGAAATCCTGTTCGTGGCAAAGGCGATCGAGCGCATCGGGGACCATGCAAAAAACATGTCCGAATATGTCATCTACATGGTCAAGGGGCGCGACGTACGCCACATCACCATCGATGAAATAGACCGGGAAATTCAGCAGTAGTGGGCCTCTAGTGCAGCAGCAACCCATCCTCGCTGCGGTAGACCTGGGCTCTAACAGCTTTAGGCTGCAAATCGCGCGCGTGGAAGGTGACCAGCTATACATGCTGGATGGAATGCGTGAACCGGTGCGTCTGGCCGCCGGACTCACTGCCGACAAATACTTGGATACCGATGCTCAGCAGCGTGCTCTGGCCGCGCTGGGGAGATTCGCCGAACGCCTGCGCGACTTGCCACGCGAAGCAGTACGCGTAGTTGGCACCAACTCGTTGCGCGTGGCCAAAAATGCCGCCGACTTCATTCCGCAAGCCGAGCATGTCCTTGGCTTCCCGATAGAAGTCATCGCTGGACACGAAGAAGCTCGCCTGATCTATCTCGGCGTGGCGCATGGCCTGCCTCAATCGCCAGACAATCAGCTGGTGATCGACATCGGCGGCGGCTCCACCGAATGCATCATCGGCAACGGACTCACTCCACTCAATCTGGAAAGTCTGTACATGGGCTGCGTCAGTTTCAGCAT
>Ga0315271_10001611_pt1 | contig 13717 bp, 21 predicted proteins | sample C3_top_MG_FD_204664 | JGI IMG/M metagenome (GOLD analysis project Ga0315271, IMG submission 204664) | Sediment microbial communities from Yellowstone Lake, YNP, Wyoming, USA - C3_top | ecosystem: Environmental > Aquatic > Freshwater > Lake > Sediment | place: USA: Wyoming | collected 2017-08-01 | reverse complement strand
ATGTCAATCGGGGGCATAGGTTCGCGGCGTTCGTAACGTCGTTCCTGATCGGCGGGGGTAACCTTGTTGTACTTAAACTGATCCCCGGTGCCGGCTGGACCGAGGTCGCCGCATATATGGCGGGCGGGCCATTCGGGATCGTCGCCAGTATGGCCGCCCACCCGTGGTTGGTCGCTCGCGGGCGTCGCGCTGAGCAGGCGCATGGTGCGAAGAGATCATGATCCCGAGTGAGTTCGACTGACCCGAATCGGGTGGTCGGCTGGCGCAGCAGCAGGGAAACCAATGGAAGAGAGCAGCGAATTCGACGAGGTTACGATGGCAGAAATGCAACGCGCCCTGGCGGAGGCCGAGCGGGCTCGGCAACGCGAACTGGTGGAGGCGGCGGCCGAAGCGCAGTTTGAACTCGCATGCCGATTTGGGTGGACACGAGAGCAGATCGACTACGCCGTTGAATATATCGTCAGCGAGCTATGGGCCGACAGTCGGCGCGAGGCGGCGGAGTTCGTCGAGTCGGCGAAGGACCAGGGGTTGTTGTAATGGAACCGGCACCTGCGAACAGAACGACGTGGGGCGGTCTACGGTAAGACGCCACCTGGCGGCACATAGCCGGCCGGGGTCACCGCTGGCCAGCGTTCTTGGAATTCGGCACGGCAGTTCCGCTCTCGCGGCCGACGGCGTAGGGCTCGGCTGGTCTTAGTCGCCATTGAAATAACTGCGGCGAAAGTGGTATGCTTTAACGGCGTTGGAAACCGACGCGTACCAATGCCCGAGAGTTCCTTCTCCCGGGCGAGGCGCAAACAGGCACCGCAGTACGCCTGAGTTTAGTTTGTCGGGGCGACCGTGTCCGCTCCGTACCACTAACCTCATTGCGGGTGCCGTATGCTTGCCTCAATCATTCTCCCAAATCACCTAGCACTTGGAAGCGTCGTCATCGCTTCCCCTATTTGTGCACGCCTGTGCCAAATGGCCGAACTTGCCGCTGGACGGATTGCATGTATTACGTGCGTGGCGGTCTCGGATACCGCACCCCAGCCCAGCACCAGTGAAGCCTGGGATTCCCAGAGCCCGGTCGGATTGCGGGCCGCGAAGTGGACACCCAGCGTAGTGATTACGGTGAGCCCTGCAACCAGGGTTCCCAGGCTTCGCGAGACAGCATCCCTCCAGATCGGGGTGTGTCGCACTCCGAACAGCGCTGCATCATCGGCACAGAGCCCAAGGCGGGTGTGTAGCGCGTGCGCGAGTTCGTCGGGCGAGAAATATCGCAGGCCATTTCGCACTTGATATGGAGCATGGCCGTCAAGTCCACGCACAATAAGGAATACCAATGGAATCCGCTCTCCTGCCGGAACCCGCCGTACCCGAGTACAGCATCAGCAACCACCCGAAGCTGCAGCGAATCCCGTCCTACGAAGTTATCCGCGCCGCGCTGAACGGGCAATCTCCCCGTCAGCGCGGGCGCGATAAACGCGTGGTTGCCGCTGGTTGGACATTTCTGTTTCACGCGACAACTTCCGGCATTGTCAAGCAGCTATTGAAGTTGAACAAAGGCGGATACGCGGCGCGGCTCATCGAGCAAGGGGTTTTGAAGCGGGTCTCGGCGCCATGCTTGCGTTCCGGAAAAATCTACATGCTCACGCCGGACGGGATCAGCATCGCCGAGAAGGTCTATCCCGACTTCCTTGGGACCTATAACACCGATCCGTCGTCCATACATTACAGCCGGCTCAAGCACGACCTGGCGGCACAACTCGCAGTTCTTGGTCTGATGAGTCGATTCGATGTAAGTGCCGTGATCCCGGAGCGGCTTCTCGGTGCTCAGGACGTACCAGGTGGAAAACGCCCCGATGTCGTCCTCTTGCTCGACGACGAGGAAGACTATGGATCGATCTGGTTGGAGATGGAGTTGAATGCCAAGAAGATCGGCCGCGAACGGGATATGGCGCTGATCGCGGTCGTTAACGCTGCCAAGGCCGACGAAAGCAGGCTGATCGTCTACGTAACCGATTCGCCAGCCATAGAGGAAGCGTACCGGTCCGCCCTGTCGGAGGCGATTCCGGTATGGAAGCGGGGGAAACGGAGTGCGCGCTGGGAATTGACCGGCGAAACGGTGACCGCCTCGGAGGAGGTACTCGAACGAATCGAGTTTGTCTGCCGTCCCAATCTGCTTGATCCGCTCAATGCCTGACTGGGAGAGTTGCGATTTTCGGTGACGCCATCTTCCCCAATCACTCGGGAGTGTCGACATATTGGACGTTCACCCGTGGGTTCGACCCCGACGACTACGACGACGAGGATGCACCGCTTGCGTTCGCGGAGGCTGGCGCCATGCCAGATTCTTCGCCGACTGGAAGACCGCAGCGCCGCAACGACGGCTGGCGGCTCGCCGTGCCACGGCCCGATTCCGGCGTTTCGCACTTACCCCGGGGGTACAGCGCGTCCAGCGGTTGTCGTCCCATTTTTTGGCGCGCTTGCTATCACGTCAAATGGAATCGAAGCGAACCCAGTGGATCGAACAGAAATGGCTGCACGTGGGTTGGTATCACGTCGTATCAAACCACGTGGCTTGATAGCGCGTCGTATGGCGTCGTATCGAAGCACGTCAAATCGCGTGGAACCGAATGATGCGACAGCACGTGGTTCGAAAGCGCGCAACGTCAATTGACGCCACGTTGAGCCGCGTCGAATGGAGGCACATCAAATGAAGGCGAATCGATGAGCGTCATTCTTGTGGGGGGTCAAAAAGGTGGGGTTGGCAAGACCACCATCGCTAGCAACCTCGTGGTGCTGCTGGCGAGGCGGAGCCTCGACGTATGCCTGCTCGACGCGGACCCGCAGGCGTCGAGCGCGCGCTGGGCCGAGCGACGTTCGGAGCAACAGCCGCAGCGGCCGGTCGTCCACTGCGTCCAGAAGTCCGGGGACGTGCGGACGGCCGCAGCGGATCTGGCTGGTCGTTACCGGCACATCGTCGTCGACGCGGGGGGCCGGGACTCGAAGGAGTTGCGCTCGGCATTGCTCGCCGCTGACGTGTTCGTCACGCCGCTCCGGGCCTCGCAGCTCGACTTGGAGACTTTGGCGGCGCTTGGCGAGGTGGTCAGCGCCACGCTGCTCTACAACCCTTCACTCCGGCGCCACTCCGTGCTGTCCATCGCCCCTAGCAATCCCCGCATCAGGGAGGTGGCAGACGCCCGCGAGGCGCTTGGCGAGGTGTATGACGAACTGCTGCCGCTGCTCTCGACAGTAGTGCGCGAACGCAAAGCGTATCGGGACGCGGTGTTGGTCGGTCTCGGTGTCGTCGAACTGGACAACGCGCTGGCGACGGCCGAGATCGAGTCGCTGGCAAACGAGATTCTTTGACCAAAAAGGAGGTTGATGTGAACAAGTTCTCTCTCGGGAAACCACTGCCCGGCCAGTCGACGGCGGCGGACGCGCTGATCCATGGTGCTGGCACCGAGGCGGTGTTACCGGAGTCACTCAAGTCTGCGGCCGACACTGCTCTGGCAACACCCGCTGCGAGCACAAAGACCGCGCCGAAGCCTTTCATGTTGCGCCTGCCGCCGGGGCTGGCCGCAAAGGTCGAGGCGGCGCACGCGCATGCCACGCACGCCGAGTACAGCGGCCGGCACGACATGATCCTGAAGATGCTGGACTCCGCACTCACGGACTACCTTTCGAAGAAGGGCGTCCAGCAATAGAGCCCCCGCGATGCCTTCGAGTTGTGCGGGGCCGTGGCATGCGCGTTGGCACCCTCCGGCCTCGCTTGTCACGGATCTTCTGCACTTTGTGGATGACCTCGGGGGAATCCGTAGTCCGTCAACGGGAGATTTCTAATGCGTGACTCAATCCGAATGGGTAGCACCATGCTGTACCTCGCCACCTGCCCCGAGTTATTGCCGCTCGTCTCGCGCGGATGGATGACGCTCAGCACCGACCCGCTGTACGGCGTCGGTAACGATCCACGTTCGGCCGGCAAGGGTCCTGCGCGTCTGACTGTCCGCGATACGGACCTCGCGCCGATTGACGGCGACGAGGCTACGGAGGCTCTATGAACATCGTTTCAATGGATCGCGTGTCCATCCGGCGGGACATGGCCGGGACCTGGTCGCTGCTGATGCAGCACACGCTGCCGCGTCTCGGCATCGAACCGCTCGCGTTGCCCGAGGAGCAGGCACGCCTGGAACAGGACGGCGCGCTTACGATCTACATCTCGCTGCCCGACCGAGGCGAGGTGAAAATGCGGGTTGAGCCGGACGGCTGGAAATGGTTCGAGCCGTGATGTTCACCCCGCCGCTCCCGCCGCGCCTTGTGCTCGAAGTTGCCTGCCTGCGCGCCTCCGGCGGTCACTGGTTCGCGCGCAGCTCGGCGCTTCTCGGCATTGTCGCCGGCGGCGTCACCTCCGACGCAGCCGCGGAGAATCTGCGCCACCTGGCCGAAGGCATCGCCGGCGAGCCGGTCAAGGCGGTCGTCACCGTGATCAACGAGGAGCACGCAGCGCTTTGATCGAAGGGCAAGCCTTGGGGATCATGGCTTGCCCTTGCTGGATCAGGAACCGTGGACACCGCGCTGTCGATGGGTGTGGCCTGTGGGGCATCTCGGAATCGCTCATGCCCATGTTCGCCGTCTCTGGCCGATCTATGCCGGCCGGCGGGTACCACTGCGCGCCTTGATGGTGCACCATGTTCCCGGTAGGCTGGGTCTCTGCAGCTTCATACGCCAGCCAGCAACGCCAAATGATCTCCAGACCGCTTCGGAATCGCGTCGACCCGTGGGGCCGCCTCAACGCCGTGCCCGACAAGGCCGCTCTCCTGATGGGCAATCGCGGCCACCTGCATGACGCCAACCAGGCTATCGCTCGCGAATACCCGTGGGACGGGAAACGTTGGATTGCCTGTTGCTTGCACTACAAGGGCGGCGAGCCCCGCAAGGGTAGGGTATTCGGCAACAGCTACTCCGAGCTATTCTTCTTGGACGAGGCCACGGCGTTCTCAGCGGGCCACCGTCCATGCCGGGATTGCCAGAAGGATCGGTTCGAAGAGTTCAAGGCCGCGTGGAGAGGGGCAAATCCCGATGCCGTACCTGCGGCGAGCCACTCCATCGATGACATCGATGCCTTCCTGCACGGTGAACGCGTCAGCGAGAACCGCGGGAAGATGACCTACCCAGCGGAACTCGCTTCGCTTCCATCGGGCACGTTTGTCGAGGCCGAAGGGGAAGCCGTACTTCTCTGGAAGGGCAAGCTGCGGCGATGGTCGTTCTCTGGCTACACCGTCGGCATGGACATGTCGGCCGCGCCGACGAGGGCCACCGTGTTGACCCCGAAGTCTATCGTCCGAATGTTCGTGGCTGGGTTCCTGCCCACGGTGCATCCGTCAGCGGAACAGTAGGGTCGTTGGATCACGCGACATGGCCGACCAGACCGTCTTCCGCTGCTACGTGTGCAGGGCACCACTGCCCTCACAACATCTGATCTTTGCTCGCCGCGTCGAGCAGCTCGTGCCAACCGTTCAGGATGGTAAGCCGGGGAATATCCTGAACATCCTCCAAGATGACGGCTTGCTCCTGTACTGCAGACACCATTGCTGGAAGCGGCACGAGGGCGAGGTGGCAACGTTGCTGAGGTTGCAGTCGACGTACCCGCAATCGGGAATGATCGTTCCGTGCAGCCGATGCGGCGTGCCAGTCCACCGAACGGTACCGCACGTCAGCTACGCCATCACCGAAATGATCGTCGATTACAGTGAGGACTCGCCCGTAGCGGAGCCCATCGACGACACCGAGTTTGCCGTGCTTTGCACGGATTGTGAGCGTCCGGATGCGCCCGCCGAGGAAGCTGCGTTCGCGCGGCCTGAGATCGAGAGGGCCGGCGTTTGATTTGCTATCACCCTCAGCGGGACGACGACGGTCGGCTGGTCGTCATCAAGCATCCACATCAGCCGTCTGCGCTCCCGACGTGGAGCAACAGGCGCGAGATCGCGACAGTGACGCCAGGCGCACCAATGCCGCTGGCGGTCGGCGACATCGAGGTCAGCTCCTGGAAGGAGGCCCCAGTGGCGCCCTCGGGCTGGGAAAGCCTGACGGAGGGCTACGCCTTCGAGGAGCGACCATTCCACACTCACGGCAAGAACGCGGCATCCGGCGCCATCATCATCGAGGTCGACGGTCGAGTCTGGCTGACCTCGCCGAGCAATCAGCACGGCGGGTACCACACGACTTTTCCGAAGGGAACCGTGGACGCCAAGCTCTCCTTGCGCGCCACAGCCCTCAAGGAGGTCTATGAGGAGACCGGCCTGCAAATCGAGCTGACGGGATTTCTTTGCGACTCCGACCGCTCCTTGAGTTGGTCTCGGTTCTACCTTGCGCGCCGGCTGAGAGGAAATCCCGCGGATATGGGGTGGGAGACACAGGCCGTGCACCTGGTGCCCGCCGAACGGCTCAGCGAGGTCGTAAGGCACCCCAACGACCAGCCAGTGCTCGCCGCGCTACGGGCGCACCTGCCACGCAAACCCTGAGGGCGCCACCTTGTGGATGTTCCTATCAGACGCGTTTCTGTCCATCGTCGACAAAGACGGCGATGGCACCATCCTTCTCGTGCGAGCGCGAAAGTCCGGCGACATCGAGCGCATGTTTCCGGAGGCCGAGGTCACCAAGGAAGGCGGTACCGATTATCTGTACCGTGCACGGCTACCGCGCGACCGCCTTGCAGAAATCCTCAGTGCAAAGGTGCGCGCCATCGACTACAGCAACTTCAAGGTGACCGTGCATGACGACGACCGACATCGCGCGTACATGAAAGCGTGGGATGCCATGCGCTCGATGCAGGGAGAGTGACCGGCTCCGGCGACCTGCGCCTTACTGGTGAGCTGCACACCGGAGCCATGTTCCGGAGGTGCCTCATCACTTCGCCGGATACGGCGTGCCGTCCTTGTGCGCGTACCCGCCGAGCCTCGGATCGAACACCATGTCGATGTCCGAATAGATGCCGCAATCGTCGGTGATCCGCGTTCCGATTTCCAGGCATACTGCCACGGCGTCGCTCTTGTTCACTAGGTGATGCCCGTTGGGAACGGCCTTTGGGAACGCGACGCAATCGCCAGCGCGCAGGGCTTCTTCACCGGCGTCGGTGATGAGCACGACTTCGCCAGAGATCACGTAGACGAACTCGTCCCCCTCCGTGTGCCAATGGCGTTGGCTAGACCATGCTCCCGGCGGCAGTTGGAGGCGGTTAACGCCGAACTGGGTCAGGCCACCGGCGTCGCCGAGCCGCTGGCGAACGCGTTTCGCCGGCTCCTTTTCGAATGGGGCAGGGTACGTTGATCCCCGGCGCTCCGGGATGGATGTCAGATCGAGTTTGGCCATGTGGGGCGCTCCGCGAACAAAGGGCAGCGCTACCGTCGGAACAGCATCGACGCGCCGAGAACGACGAGGATCAGCGGCCACCACTGATGGAAAAGTGGACCGAGCCGCGGCAGGTACCCGAGATTTGACGCGAGCAATAGACAACCCACCGCGATCAGGATGAGGGCACCGAAGCTAGATCGAAATCGCATAGGATGCTCTTGGTCCTATCCCTTCCGCCGCGCTTTCCCATTCCCGCCAGCCAATTGCTTCAACCTCTCGCCGGCCTCCCGCTTCCCGATTGCGCGCACCGCGGCGATCTTTGCAATCTGCGCATCGCGCGGTCGCGCCTCCTCGTGCTCCCAGTTGTAGATCGTCTGCGCACTGACTCCCAGCAGCCTGCCGAAGTCGGGTTGCGAAAGTCCTAGCCGCTGGCGCTGTGCGCGCAATCCCTTGGCTACAAAGCGCACCTTCTTTCCGGGCGCGGAGCCGGATGCTGCCGCCGCCGGTGGTGCGGCCAGAACCTTGCGCGAGACCAGCACCATCTGGCGTTCAAGCTGCGCGACTTGGCGCTTCAACGTCGCAATATCGTGGCGGTGCTGGATGGTAGCCTTCTTGGTCGGATCGACCTGGCTACGGCTTTCTCGACGGGAAAGCCTTGTGATCTCCTGCCTTATTACAGCTCCAACGTTCGGCATGTGCGCCCTCGGTTTGTTATGGGAAAGCCATGCACTTTACCAAATCGGCGAAAGCGCCCGTTGCGGTGGAATCCGTCAGCCCTTAGGGTTTGCCGACTGGTCGCGGTGGTGCAGTGCTGAACGTTGGCCCGGTGGGTCACTGACTCGGCGCCGCACCCACGACGCTGATCTCGTCCGGATCGAGAGGTGTGGCGACGCTCACGTTAAGCATCTCGGCGAGGCCCGCCGGAGGCCAGATACCGACATGGGAAACGACGTTGAACTGCGCGTCGGTACCGGCGGCGTAGCCGTCGCACTCAGGCCCGCCATAGATCGCGTAGTACGTCGCGGTTGCATCTGACGCTACCCAAGGGCCGGCCTCCAGCGTACCGCGGTTCCAGCGGGCTTCGCGCCGGTACAGCCTGCGGTACCGGGTGAGGTGCACCTCAAGGACTACACCGTGATCGTCGTCGAGCGCTTTGTCGAAGGCGTCGCCCCATGCGACCGGTTGGGGCAGAGGAGGATGGTTGGCAGCCAGCTCGTTCAGACGCTTCACCGCGTCGTCGCGTAGGCGTTCCGGTGTCGCGCATTCGCGAATCTCGCCCTCGACGGCATCGGCGTAGTAGTGCGGCTCAGGGATGGTGAAGTAGATAGTGGTGGCGGCCACCAGCACCGCTGCGCCCGCCAGGAGCCTAGCGGCGGTGGCGGCGCTAACGTTCATCGCGCCGACCACAACGCCAAGGATGGCCCCGAGCAGCGCGGCGGCGGGGCCGGTGATGAAGATCCCCAGCATCGGTCCCTGATTGGATTCCGGAGCGAATCCCATCGGGCCAACGAAACCGCAGACGAAGCCCGTGATTCCAAGCACGACGGTCCAGCGTCTCGCGGATGTAAGGGTGCTCATGGTCTCGCCGCTGTCACTTCACGTTCGGCAGCCAGAACAGGACGAACGCAACGACGATCACCGCCATGACGTTGAGGCCGCAGTGCATTTGAAACCGAGCCGGATCGTCGTCCCGGGCGAGATTCGGAAGCGTGCCTGCCGCCGGCTCCATTCGATGATGCTAGGATCGAAGCTGCCGGAGACTAGCGACAGCACCAGAAAGTAGAACAGCGCGAACAGCAGCAGATCGGCGGAGGCACCGGCGTACCCGGGGTGCAGCCACCAGCGGAGCAGCGCGACGACGCTGACGATCACTGCGGACAGGGCGATCATGGAGGCGGTGCGCATGGGCGTCATACTGGGGGCGATGGCGAGAGTGCGAGGTCATTCGCCGAGAGGGCTATAGTTATCGACAGCGCCGGGCGCCGCTGCACCTCGAAGAGGTGCCGTCAAGACCGGCCGTACGCGTTCCGAGAATTCCCGTGAGTTCATTGTTGCTCCAGCTTGCTTCGTCGGTCGCCGCTCCAACAAACGCGCTCATCTTGGGGTTGATGGCAAATGATGCAGAGGCCGCCGGCGATCTTCAGCATGGTTGCATGCCGAACCGAGATTGTTGTTGCCCCTTTGCGGGCTATGGGCCGCGCTGATCGCGTGGTGCGGCCGGCCGAAGGGCGGGCGCACCGGCATGTCTATAACTTCCATGTTCGGAGATCTTCGAAGATCTATTGAGTGCATTAAGAACCATTAAAAAGCATTGAACATCATAGAACTGTATTGAAGGCAATTGAGCTTCATTAAAAGCATTGAAGGGTACGATTGGCTCAGGATGGTGAGGCTACTTCGGTCGCCGCGGCTGTCGCTGTGGCTGCCGCCGCGTCTCTTGCGGCGCGTGCCACGTCCCATGGTGCATTTGAGGGGCTTAGGTTGTTCGCCGCTCGGATTCGCTGGACAAACTCGAACGCTTCGTGGTTACGCTGAATTATCCCCGCCCAGGTCCCCTTCACCCCGGCGTTTCTGGTGTTCGATATACGGAAGCGCAGGCGGAAAATTCCCGCGAGCATGGCCGGGTAACCGGCCGGCACGATTGCCGCATACGTGCCGTCGAACACGGCAGCTTCGCTTGGTGATGGTGGTATCCAAGTGCCGTCGGCCTTGTCCCAAGCGTCTTCCTTGTCCCGGCTGATGCCCCCATCTGTCACCGGGTAGCCTAATTCGCCGGCTGTGCGCGCGGTGGTGCCGCCGATGCCTTCCTCGTCCTTTGGCTTGTAGCCATGGCGGCTCCGGCAATCCAGCTCGTAGAACGGTTCCGCATCGGTGGGAATGCCGCTGTATTCGCTGCCGTTGCTCAACTTGCCCTTGATGGCGCTGCGGTTCAGCACTAAGACCATTTCGTAGAGCAGGCCGGCAGATTGCAGTGCTTCGATTGCCTGCCAATACAAATGGTCGTCTGTACCGACGATGGCGGCCATTTGGTGTCGGTTCGCAATCACCGTCCCCTCCTTCGCGCGAATCAACCGTGCTCCGCCAAACAATGCCACATCTTCGGATACCGGTTCGTAGCTCTTCCACGGTCCGTAACCACGGTCTACAGGGCGCACTCCACCCCAGGTTTCCATGTCATTGGCTGCGTACAGCGCCAGCAGTAGCTGCGCCGCCACGTCCCCAGCGTTCTTCAGTGCTTTCAGCGGCTGGTCAAAGTGATGGACACCTGTTACCAGGTTGCCTCCGAACCAGACCCGCTCATCGATGGGCTCGCCAAAATCGGGCAGGACATACCGGACCTTGCTGTGTTCCGTAGGTCCGTCTGGGAGGCTTTTGCCAGGTTCGGCTTCGGCCAACCACGTGTCGCGGTCGATCAGGATGGGACAGAGTTCTTTGCGCTCGATCCACTGATGGTATTTGCCGCTGCGGCAATTGGAAACACGTGTAGTGAGCGGAGCCTGAATGGTTAGCAGGCGCTTGATGGCTCTATCCGCGGGCCCGCCCTTGACCTTGTTCATCCCCGTGCGTCTGTTGACCGCGCTGATGCTGGCCGTGGAATAGCAGCCACTCTCCTCGGTATGTCTCGCCAGCACCAGGTAGGCGCAGATTTCATAGGCGTTCGCCTTCGCGGCCAATAGCGCATCGAATGCCGCCCGCGTAATGCAAAAGGATGATGGTCCACGCGGTGGATTGGTGGCGGCTTGTTCATCTGTCATGTTTCGCTCTCGGTTCTGATTCAAGATTCAAAGGACTAGTTCGTCGGTCGTTGTTGACCGCGGTATTGCCAGGAGCGGCATGCTCGGCGGCACTCTCGACGATTCATCGACGTGCCCAATGCTCCGCGCTTGCCACCCGTGGCCCTCCGGGTGTCAGTGCGTGGCTTTCTCTGGGTAACGCAAGTGGGAAGGTGGACGCCGTAGTTGGCGGTCGCCGGCCACGCCAGTAACCGCATCTCTCGGTGCGCATTTGGCGACTCGCTGCCGATGCGAACGGGCCTTCTCATTGCTCCCTCATCCCGTATATTATTGACCTGATACCACAGCTGTGATAATCTGCATCAAACATGAACGCGGTCGAGCACAACTTCCTATCCACCGACCCGCGACGAAACTCTGATCGCGGTCATCGCGCTTCTCGCACGTACGCTCAAATATCACAGGTACAATATCACAGGTGACGGAAATGGCAAAGACACAGCAAAATTCCCTTAGTGACCATCCTTCCCCCGGTGAGTTCGTCAACTCAATATGGCTTCTCGATGCACTCGCCAAGAAGTTCGACCTCGTGACGCAGGACGAGGTTGCGGAAGCACTTGGGGTTAAGCAAGCCTTCATCTCGGCCGTACGCGCCAAGACACAGCAACTCGACCTCGCGGACAAATTCTTCATCATTGACAAACTTGGTTACAAGCTCGCACATGCCATGGTGATGCATCTGGTCGACGAAGATCGTCAACGAGAAGCCGCGCGCCGGCAAAAAATCCGCCTTATGAAACAACGTAGAAAGCAGCCTAAGGGGGCTGGGACTTAATCTACACAATTGCTTATTCGGCTTCGAAGCTAGATGCGACCGTAAAGAATTGCGGACTTGAAATGCCACATCTGAGGATACGTCGGGTTCGGTGCCAAGCGATGGCCGCTCTTGACCTAGTTCTTGCACGCTCTGGTTTGAAGAGTCTCCGCGGTGCGATGTATCCGGAGTTGGAATGCCGCGATGCACTCCAAATGTGGGCGGGAGCCTCGACTCCCGCTAAAGCATGACAGCGATTTTTGAAATGCCCATGTCGTCCGAAACTTTGCTGCCCGAGGAGCTGCAGCAAATCACTGGGGGTGGCCGGCGCGCTGACCAGATTGCATGGCTCGAAGCGCACGGCTGGACGTTTGTTAAGACCCGCGGCGGCGATCCCGTCGTCGGGCGTCTGTATGCCCGACTGCGGCTTGCCGGAATAACGCCTGCGGCGCTGGCGGCAACAGGCGGCTGGGTTCCGGACTTCTCAGCGCTGCGTTGATAACCTACTATCGAATCCACCATGCGACCGAAATCCACCGCTCGTGATCTCCCCCCGCGCATGCTCCGCCGCAAGAAGAGGCTGCGGGGCGGCAAGGTCTGGGTCGGCTACTACTACAACTCGCGCGACGAAGATGGCCGACGCGTCGAGGTGCCACTGGGCTCTGAGCTGAACGAAGCCAAGCGCATGTGGGCCGTGCTGGAGCGCCGCCCCGCCGATAATGACACGTCGGTGATGCGAGGGATATTCGACCGGTACGTGCGCGATGTCCTGCCGACCAAGGCATCGAAGACTCAAAGCGATTACATGGGCTGCCTAATCGAGCTGCGAAAGGTCTTCGATAGCGCGCCGATTGACGCAATCACGCCGCAAGTTGTGGCGCAGTACCGTGACAAGCGGTCAGCGAAGGTTCGTGCGAACCGCGAGATTGCGGTGCTCTCACTCGTCTACAACCACGCCCGAGAGTGGGGCTTCACCGCGAAGGAAAATCCGTGCCGCGGGGTTCACCGGAACAAAGAAACCCCGCGCGACTATTACGCCGATGACGAAGTGTGGTCCGCCGTGTATGCCTCCGCGTGCATCGAGCTGAAGGACGCGATGGACGTGGCCTACCTAACCGGACAGCGACCGGCTGATGTGCTGCGAATGATGGAGACGGACATCAAGGATGGGATGCTGTCTGTGAAACAGGGCAAGACCAGCAAGCGGCTGCGGATTCAGCTCGACGGCAACAGAGGACGCAGGACGCAACTGGGCTCCATCATCGACCACATCCGAGCCCGCCCGCGCAAGGTGCGCAGCCTTTACCTCGTCGCAACGCCGGACGGACGGCCGCTGAACAAAGGGACACTGCGATTGCGCTGGGACGCCGCGCGCTCCGCCGCGGTTGTGAAGGCCGAGAAGGAAGGCACCAAGGACGCGCTTGAGCTGGCGCAGCGCATCCGGCAGTTTCAGTTCCGGGACATTCGCCCCAAAGCCGCCAGCGAGATCAAGGACCTTGGGGAAGCCAGCAAACTCCTCGGTCACACCGAGGAGGAGATTACGAAGACCGTGTATCGCCGCGTTGGCGAGATCGTCAAGCCGACGCGTTAGATGTGGCGGAGGCGGTGAGATTCGAACTCACGGAAGGGTTGCCCCTTCGCGGGTTTTCAAGACCCGTGCCTTAGACCGCTCGGCCACGCCTCCGACGGGGGTTGCGGAGATTATCGGGCGAGTTGCGGAGATGATGTCCTCCAACCCCGCGCGAATTATAGCTTTTCTGCGCGCTGCAACTGATTTCAAGTCCGGTGCATTAGACCGCTCTGCCAACCTTCCCCGTCCCGCGATAGTTTAATC
>Ga0315271_10001610_pt1 | contig 13718 bp, 12 predicted proteins | sample C3_top_MG_FD_204664 | JGI IMG/M metagenome (GOLD analysis project Ga0315271, IMG submission 204664) | Sediment microbial communities from Yellowstone Lake, YNP, Wyoming, USA - C3_top | ecosystem: Environmental > Aquatic > Freshwater > Lake > Sediment | place: USA: Wyoming | collected 2017-08-01 | reverse complement strand
CATTTCACCTGCAGATCCAGTCCGAGCAATTCGGAGATGGTGTTGTGGATGATCTCTAGCTGTTCGGGGGTATTGGCTTTGTCCCGCAGAATATCGCTCGCAAAACCAAGCGTCAATATCCCGTTCTTAAGCTCCATCGGGCGGCAGGAATTCAGCAGGGCGTTCAAAGTCCGGTTGGTCTTCAGAGCCGCACTGATATTCTTCCATTCTTTCATCAGGTGGGTCAGGTCACTGCTGGATTCTTTTGACCCTTGAGTAGCAGTTCTTTCAGTTGCTGGAGGCACCGGTTTTCCGGTAGGTTCTGCCTTCTTTTCTTGCAATGGTTTATCCTGTATAGGCAGTGCTTTATCCTGCAAAGGCAGTGATTTATCCTGCATATGTAGTTCTTTATCCTGTATTGACAGTGTCTTATCCTGCATATGCAGTGGTTTATCCTGCATATGCAGTGGTTTATCCTGCGGAGGCAGTGGTTTATCCTGCGGAGGCAGTGCTTTATCCTGTATAGACAGTGTCTTATCCTGAATTGAAGTTGCCTTCGTTTGAACAGGCGGGGTGTCAGGGATAATAACTTGCTGAAACAATGTAACCGGGACTTTTTCCACGGACGGTTCGAGCAGAACCCCCGCCAGCGCCAACTCCAATCCCAGGGCGGGCTGCCAACTGCCACGCGTATCGGCCGCCACAGCGTTGAATTCACGCACCATGTGCAGGATCTGCGGGCTGGTAAAAGCCGCAGCATGGATCTTTGCCTGTTTGAGGGTTTCCTTCGGCAGGTTAGCCTGCTCCGGGTTGCCCAGCTTGATCAACAATAAAGCACGCAGGTATTCCACCACCTGGCGTGCCAGCACGCGCGCATCCGTGCCCCCATCCATGGCGGCATGCAGCCCGTTCAAGCCGGAAGCCGGTTGGTTCTTTTGGATTGCATCAACCAGGTCGAGCACGTTCTGGCTGGCGGCTGTGCCCAGGATGGCATGAGTCGCTTCCAGGGTGATCTTCTGCCCGGTGGAAGCCATCTGGTCGAGCAGGGAGATGGCGTCCCGGAAGCTGCCGGTCGCCTGGCGGGCGATCAATACCAGGGCATCTTCGTCGGCTATGATCTTTTCCGCCGCGGCGATACCTTTCAGTTGAGCGGTGATGGCCTCGACGGTCGCCCGTTTGAACTCATGCCGCTGGCAGCGCGAAAGCACCGTGGCGGGGATCTTATGGATCTCGGTGGTGGCAAGGATGAAAATGGCGTGCGGAGGGGGTTCCTCCAGCGTTTTCAAAAGGGCATTAAAAGCCTGCGTGGAGAGCATGTGCACTTCATCGATGATGTAAACCTTGTATCTGCCCTGGTTGGGGGAAAAATTGATCTTGTCGCGCAGGTCGCGTACATCGTCCACCCCGTTGTTGGAGGCGGCATCAATTTCGATCAGGTCGAGGAAATTGCCTTTGTTCACTGCCAGGCAATGGGCACACTGGTTGCAGGGACGCCCGGCGGGGTCTTCCGCCAGGCAGTTGGCAGCCTTAGCCAACAAGCGCGCCACAGTGGTCTTGCCGGTGCCGCGCGGGCCGGAGAACAGGTAAGCGTGACCTATCCGGTCACTAGCCACCGCATTTTGCAGCGTCTGGGTGACATGCGATTGATCGTTGACCTCGCCCCAAGTTTGCGGACGCCATTTTCGATAGAGAGCTTGAGACATAAGAGTTAACCTGCCATCTTTGAAAACAGGTTCATGGGATCACATAGGAAGCTTGTAAAATACCCTGCGCATCATAAAGCGAGGCGGTATCCCCCGAGCGCCAGACCGCCTGGTTTTGCCCCCAGTACAGGTCGACCGGGGTGTTGACACCCGCAGCGGTATGCACCTGAACGATGACATCCTTGAACATTTTTACCTGCGGGAAGGTGTAGGAGGCACCATTGCCATTTTTTAAGACCCAGCCGGTCAACAGGATGGAATCCTGCCCCTTGTTTTGCAGTACGACGATCTCGGTTTCGGTAACGCCTGCACCGATCACGCTGACGATCTCCAATTGCAGGTTTCCATAATTGGATGGAACACCGGGTGAGGGCTGCACGATCTGCGTGGCAATGACCGGTTCCGCCTGCGAACGCTGGTGGCGGTCATACAGGTACAGGACCGTACCGGTGACCGCAGCCGAGATAATGATATTGAGAATTATATAAGTGAACCAACGACCACGCGATTTCATTGTTCGAATGATAGCACAATCCGGGGATTTGCGGAAATTATTTAATATTCCTCTTCTACCAACACCTCTCGATCACCAATTTGGTGATACTTGCCCAGGTTAAGTGATAGGTTGGGGTCCATTGATCCCAACCTATCAAGCATACAATCGGTCTATTTGACACAAGTAAATGACTTCGACCCGCTTACAACATGACAGTACTATCCTATGAATGTAGTGGTTTATCCTGCGGAGGCAGTGGTTTATCCTGCGGAGGCAGTGGTTTATCCTGCGGAGGCAGTGGTTTATCCTGCATGAACATTTTACGACCGGCTTGTCCAATCTCGATCAGCTTACCGAAGATACCCAACCCCAGCAGAATTGGCATGGCGGTTCGAAGCGCAGTGCTGACAGCCTGGGCCGTGTTCAAATCCATGACCTTTGAGGCGGTTAATGCCTCTGCTGTAATTCCCAGGATGAAGGGGCCCGCCAACAACAGCAGATTCACCAGAATTTGAAAGCTCTTGATCCCGATGGAAAACAAGCGGGTGAAAATATTCCAGCGACCGGAGCGAAGAAGCAACCCGTTGAGAACGATCTCAATGATCCAGGCGATATTCATCAGCGGAAGCCAGCGGTAGAAAGCTCCGGAGAACAACGGGATGGAGCCCAGCTTGCCGGTAACCAGGTCACCAAAACCTATGAACCAGAGACCGTGCTCGTAGTAATTCAGGCTTAACCATTGCCGGTTGAAGTTGAAAAGACCGATCACGATCAACGTGAAGACGATCGCCAGGACAGGTTCCCAGATCTTGACGTCCTGTGGTTCGGGTTCCTTTATCAAAACAGCCGGGTCCCAGCCTTCTTCTTCATCTGCAGAATGAAGGACCGTGAATTTACTCCCCACCTTGTGCAAAGTACCAAATTGGTATTCAGAAACAGGGGCAAAACGTTCGATCAAAGCAAAGATCAGAGTGAGATAACCGAAAGCAGAAATAAAAGCAGAGAAAATATTCAGCTTCCCTTTCCCAACCAAAACGATCAACTCCATCATTGTTTCCGGGGGATGGGTGATGATCTGCACCCCGATGGCTACAAGCAAACCCAAAGCGACTGCTCCCAGCACGATCTTCAGCAGCATGACGAAGATCGGGAACAAGCGCGGCCCGATCAGATACGGATGTGGATTGTATGTCTCCGCAACTTTATCGGGGGAGCCGTAATCCTTGAGCAATTCAATCTCCATGGCTTCATCTGCGGGATGGCCAGCCTTTTGGGCGTGGTCTTCGAGCATGTCCTCCAGCGTGGAGCGGAGTTCTCTTTCGATATCCTGGCGTCCTTTCACCAATACAAGGCGTTTACCAACTTCAGTTACGTAACGGTCAATAAGTTTCATTCTCTCTCCTTTTTATTAAGCCAGTATCCTGTCCATCACGGACACGATGCCAGCCCATTCTTTTTTTAGTTCTGGCAGAAGTTTCCTGCCTTCGCTGCTGATGACATAATAACGGCGCGGGCGGGCTCCTTCGATCTTCCAGACGGATTGCAGCATTCCCTGCGTCTCCAGGCGACGGAGGAGCGGATACAATGTCCCCTGGTCAACTTCCAGACCCAGGTCCGCCAGGAGTTTCAGGAGCGAATAACCATACTGCTCTTCGCTTAGCTGATTGAGCACCGCCAGCACGATCACACCACGTCTCAGTTCGAGGCTTATATTTTCGAGGTTTTCAGTGTTTGTCATATTTTATCCTTTCTCACATTATACTATGTATTATACAGTATGTCAAGAGGAAAGTATGATGTGATCTATGCAATTTGTGTGCCCCATCCATCGAGAACAATCGTTAAACCCGAAACAAGAGCAAGCCGGACATTTCCAACAATAAATTCGACCGGAAATTAAAAAATAGACCGGATGAAATTTCACCCGGTCTATTTTGCTCCAAAAAATAAGTCAGGAGACAACCAGCACCCGCTTAAGGTTGGTCAGGGTCAGCAGGTGCAGGTCAAACCCGGGCTCAACAAAAGGCCGGACATCCTCCACGATCCCGCTCCACTTGATGCTCTCCAACCTTGCCCGTACCGTTTCCCTCCAAGTGTCCGGGGTCAACGGCCCTCCCCCCCAATGGGTCTGCGTCAGGGCATTGTTGAGCAGGGTCAGGTTTGGCTGTGGCCAGTCCGGGTCACTCAAATACCACAAAAGATCATATACATCACGACCTTTGACAAATGGACGCTGCAGGATGGCGTGTAATTTTCCAGCCAAGAGCGAGGCTTTGTCATGATGCTGGAGTTGGAGTACAACAAACCGGCGCACAACCGTGGTGGCGAGACCGGCACCCTGGGGGGGCAGGGTGTCAACTTCCATTTTTACAGCCAGAGCTTCACTTTGTTGAGGGGACAATCCCAGTTCGAACAACAAACCAGGGAAGCGAATGAAAGCACTGTGGACGGTCTTTTGATCATTGACCTTTAACTCGACCCGGTAACCTTCCGGTGATAATTCAGAGCGAATGGCCTGCAAATAGGATCGGAAATCATAATTCTTGCGGTCACCTTCGAGGGCAAAATCCAGGTCTTCAGAATAACGCCCGTGAGAGAACAGGAAGCGCAGAGCGGTCCCGCCGTGAAATGCCAGGGGGATCATGGCTCCTGATCGTTGCAAGGCAGCCAATATCCGGGCTTGCAAGTACTCACGAGCCAGGTTGCGACCAGCCAATGGGGAGGAGGTCTGCCGTACCAATTCAGCCAGGTGATCTTTCATATTTCCTCAAATTCACTGATCCCGTTGTGCATCAAGTGGGCAATGTTCTTTACAGCTAAAATCATTTTAGGAGTACCAAAGAGCTTGGCTTGTTTCATTAATTGATCCAGGTCAAGGCGATCCAGGTTCTGCAACCGCAACCCATCCAAATAATTTTCCGATCCACCCCCGGCTTGCAGGTAAACCAGGTCCAACAGGGCTTTCTCCGGCCTGGCGACCAATGCCTGCTGACCTGCCAGGTCAATCATCTTGTAACCGGAAAACAGATTGGGCTGGATATGCCGGTACTCGAAGGATCCAAGCGGGGTCTCTAGTCGTTCCGGTCGACCGGCAGTGACATTGACGGTGATATTGACGGTTTCGGGTATCAAACCAAAGAAAGCCAGGGCGGATTGCAGGCTCACATAAGAAGCCCGCTGCAGGCGGTTGGCAACCAAGAAAGGATGGGGTTTGATCTTCTGGAAAGGGGGTGCAATGGCATACAGTCCGCGGCGAAGCTGGTAAATGCGCCCGCTCTTTACCCAGCGGACAAGCTGGAGGCGCACGATCACCGGGCGGACATCCCCGGCCAAGAGCAGGGAGGATTCAAAGACCGGTTCATCACCGACCAACTCCAGTAAACGAATAAATTCCATTACATTATATTATCATAAATGATAACTTATTGCAATATATCGCTTGCCAGATTCCCCCTCCGGGTGTTTGGTTATTCATTTCTCCCTTCTTCATTTGGGGAAAAGTTAGGGATGAGAGCGGTTCTACCTTTCTTTTCCCACCACCAGCGCCACCCAATCCCCGATCTGCTTTTTCTCAAGCAACTTGAAGTCATGGGCTTCGGCTGCCTGGATCACCGATTCCTCCTGCTCCTGCAGGATGCCAGACAGGATCAGGACGCCGTTCTGCGAGACCAGTCTGCCCATCCCAATTGAGAAAAGGTGGATGAGGACATTCGCCAGGATGTTGGCAAGCAACAGCGGAGCCTGCTGGAAAGCAAATTTGTCTGCCAGGATCTCGTCCACTGAGCCAAGACCGGTCAGGATGCCATCTGTGATGCCGTTGGCTTTTGCATTCTCAAGGCTGGCATCCACGGCAGCCTGGTCGATATCCACTGCCAGGGCACGCCCGGCTCCCAGCTTGAGGGCACCGATGGAAAGGATACCAGAACCGCAGCCCAGGTCAATGACATCCATGCCGGGTTGGGTGTACTTCTCCAGCAGTTCCAGGCAGAGTTGGGTGGTGGGGTGGGTGCCCGTGCCAAAAGCCATGCCCGGGTCAATGCGGATCGGGATGCGCCTGGCATCCGGCGATTCCATCCAGGCAGGCACGATGATCAATTTTTCGCCGATGGGAATGGGTTTGTAGTTTACCTTCCAGGCTTCCATCCAGTTCTGGTCCGCGATGGGGGTAAAGACCGCTTCCGGCAGGGGCTGGATCTTGCCCAGATACCAGAGGGCTTCCTCCAGCCGCAGGCGTGTGTCGTCTACCTTTTCGTCGATCGCCAGGTAGGCGCGCACGTTGACCACATCCAACGATGTGCCAGGGTCGTCCGCGTCGCGGAAGAAAACGCCATTCTCCACCACCACCCCATTGGGGGCAAAGCGTGCCAGCACATCCGCCACGGCTTCCGCCAGTTCACCATTCACATTCAGCGATACTTCCAGCCAGTTCAAATGCTTCAGCCTCCCAAGGCTTCATTCAACCAGTCCAGGAAACCTTTTTCCTGTGGCTTGGGAGTGGTGCCCAGGGTGGTAGCCAGTTTCTCGAACAATTCGCGCTGCTCATGGGTCAATTTATGGGGGATGCCCACGTTGACAATGACATGCTCGTCACCGCGTCCGTTCTTGCGCAGGTAAGGCACACCTTTGCCTTTCAGCGTGAAAACCTTGCCGGGTTGTGTACCAGCCGGGATATGAAGGTCGTGCTCACCATCCACGGTCGGCACCTGCAGGTTGGCTCCCAGGACAGCCTGGGCGACATTGATATCCAGGTTGAGCAGGATGTCGTTCTCGCGGCGCTTGAAAAATTTATGTTCCTTGACGTTGATGACAATATACAGGTTGCCCATCGGCCCGCCATTGCTGCCGGGTTCGCCTTCACCTGCCAGGCGGATCTGGGTGCCCGCATCCACTCCGGCCGGGATGGAGACGGCTTTCTTGACCGACTTGCGCTCCTGCCCGCTGCCCCGGCAGGTGTGGCAGGGACTGGTGATGATCTCACCGCGTCCACCACAGGCCGGGCAGGGGGAGCTTTGCATCATCGAGCCCAGGATGGTCTGGCGCACCTGGCGCACCTCGCCGCGTCCACCGCAGGTGGAACAGCGCTGCGGGCTGCTGCCCGGTTCGGCTCCATTTCCGCGGCAGGTGCCACACACTTCCTGCCGGGTGATCTCGATCTCTTTTTCGACGCCAAAAATAGCTTCTTCAAAGGCCAGGTTGACCTGGTATTGCAGGTCACGCCCGCGCCTGGGGCGGCGGGAGCGTCCACCGCCACCACCACCGAAGCCGAAACTGCTGAACAATTCTTCAAAGATATCGCCAAAATCCATCGTGGCAAAATCCGGCATACCGCCCATATCGCCCAGCCCGGCCCGGCCGTACTGGTCATAGCGGGCGCGCTTCTGCTCATCCGAGAGCACACCATAGGCTTCATTGATCTCTTTGAACTTTTCTTCGGCGTCTTCTTCCTTGCTCACATCCGGGTGATACAGGCGCGCCAGCTTGCGGAAAGCGGTCTTGATCTCATCCACCGAGGCCGTGCGAGGCACGCCCAGGATCTCATAATAGTCACGTTGGGTCATGGTTTATCTACAGGATCAGGCGTCCTTCACTTCGCCATCAATCACATCGTCATCATGCGAGCCGGCACCTTCGGCAGATCCTTCGGCGGCTTCACCCGGGACGTCTGCACCTGCCTGCTGGTAAGCGCTGGCACCGATCTTCTGGATCACCTGTCCCAGCGCATCGGTTGCCTTGCGAATGGCTTCCAGGTCTTCCCCGCCCAGGCTGGTGCGCACGCTGGTAATGCCCGTCTCGACTTCTGTTTTCACATCCGCCGGTATCTTATCTCCGAATTCCTTGAGAGCTTTTTCGGCAGCGTAGATGGTGTTATCAGCATGATTCCTGGCTTCGATCATATCCTTGCGCTGGCTGTCTTCGGCGGCATGCACCTCGGCTTCCTTGCGCATCTTTTCCACTTCATCCTTCGAGAGCCCGGAGGAAGCGGTGATGGTGATGTTCTGGCTGCGACCGGTGGCTTTGTCGGAGGCAGTTACTTTCAGGATGCCGTTGGCATCGATATCGAAGGTCACTTCGACCTGGGGGATGCCGCGCGGCGCGGGTGGGATGCCATCCAGCACGAATTTACCGAGAGACTTGTTATCGATAGCCATCGGGCGTTCACCCTGCAGGATGTGGATCTCCACCTGGGTCTGGTTGTCACTGGCGGTCGAGAACACCTGGCTCTTGCGGGTCGGGATGGTGGTGTTGCGTTCGATCAGCGGGGTGGCAACATTACCGAGGGTCTCGATCGAGAGGGTCAGCGGGGTGACATCCAACAGCAGGATGTCCTTAACCTCGCCGCTCAATACTCCGGCCTGGATGGCGGCACCGATCGCCACCACCTCATCGGGGTTGACACCCTTATGGGGTTCCTTGCCGAACATGCGGCGCACAGCCTCCTGCACGGCAGGCATGCGGGTCATACCACCGACCATGACCACTTCGTTGACTTCAGCCGGGGTCAGACCGGCATCTTTGAGAGCCTGCTTGACCGGGGTGAGGGTGCGTTCGACCAGGTCACCGGTCAACTGCTCCAGCTTGGAGCGCGTGATGGTCATGACCAGGTGCTTCGGTCCGTTGGAATCTGCCGAGATGTAAGGCAGGTTGATCTCGGTCTGCATCATGGTCGAGAGCTCGATCTTGCATTTTTCAGCGGCTTCCTTCAAGCGTTGCAGGGACTGGCGGTCCTGGCGCAGGTCGATGGAATTCTCCTTCCTAAACTCGTCTGCCAGGTAATCCATGATGCGCTGGTCAAAATCGTCCCCACCCAGGTAGGTATCGCCGCTGGTGGAGCGCACCTGGAAGACCCCTTCACCGACATCCAGGATGGAAATATCGAATGTTCCGCCGCCCAGGTCATAGACGGCGATGATCTCGTTCTTCTTCTTGTCCAGCCCGTAAGCCAGGGAGGAAGCGGTCGGCTCGTTGATGATGCGCAACACTTCCAGCCCGGCGATCTTGCCGGCGTCCTTGGTGGCGTTGCGCTGGGCATCGTTGAAATAAGCCGGAACCGTAATGACCGCCTGGGTGATGGTCTCGCCCAGGTAGGCTTCTGCGTCCGATTTGATCTTGGCCAGGATCATGGCGGAAACCTCGGGGGGGGAGTATTCCTTTTCGCCCATCACCACGCGGATGTCCCCGTTCTCGGCTGAAGTGACCTTGTAGGGGATGCGTGGCAGGGTGCGCTGCACTTCCGCATCGGAATATTTGCGCCCCATGAAGCGCTTGATGGAAAAAACAGTATTCTGGGAATTGATAATGCCCTGGTTGCGGGCGACCCGCCCGACCAGGCGCTCGTTATTCTTATTGAACGCCACCACCGATGGAACCAGGCGTTCCCCTTCCGCCGATGGGATCACCACCGGTTCGCTGCCAACCATGACCGCCCCGACCGAGTTGGTCGTGCCCAGGTCGATCCCAATGATCTTTGCCATGTATTCTCCTTAAATTATTATTCTGAAACCCGCACCATTGCCGGACGGATCACTTTATCGCCCAGCATGTAACCGTTTTGTACCACCGCCACCACGTGACCGCTGGGAAGGTCCTCACAGGGTTCCTGCCCGATGGCTTCGTGGAAGATCGGATCGAACGGCTGCCCTTCGGCTTCTATGCGCTTGATACCTTCCGAATCCAGTATGGATTGCAGTTTGCGGTAGATCAGTTCTATTCCGGACACCCAGGCCAGGTCGGCCGGGCGTGCCTGCAGAGCGCGCTGCAAGTCATCCATGACCGGCAGGTAGCGCTTGATGATGTTGCCAACCGCATTCTGGTAAACCAGGGAATTGTCGCGCTCCATACGCTTGCGGTAATTATCAAATTCGGCGCGTGAACGCTGCCAGCCATCCTTGAAATCGGCAGCCTGGGTTTGCGCTTCTTCCAGTTGTTTCTTCAACTCGTCCCATTCTGCCTGTGTGACCAGCAGGGTCTCCACTGGCACAGGGGGTTCCGGCGGAATTCTTGGTTCATCCGCCCTGGGTTTCTTTTCTTTCTTGTCTGTCATCGTGTATCCTCTCCAAGCATGGTTTCCGATACCAACCCGCTGAGCAGGTCTGCCATGAAACGGACCGTCGGGATATTCAGTGAGTAAGGCATGCGCATCGGGCCAAAAACTCCCAGGGCGCCGGTGGCAATACCGGGAATGCCGTAACGTGCCAGCACCACCGAGCATTGTTTCAGTTCCTCGAATTCGCCCTCGCCACCGATCAGCACCTGCACGCTGCCCACATCCCCGCCGGAGACCGTGCGTGCCAGGATCTCCTGCAGGAGGGAACGTTCCTCGAACATGTGCATGGTGCGGCGCGCCTCGCTCGACTCGACAAATTCCGGTTCCGAGAGGACGTTGGTGAGCCCATCCATGAATAGTTCACCCGACAGGCGTTGATCACCGCGGTTCATATCCTGCAGCAGGAGGGTGAGGATATCCTGTTCCAGGTTGTTCAACTGGGCAGGGTTTTTTACGATCTCGTCCGCAGAATGGTTGAGGCAAACCTGGTTCAAGCGGTTGGCGGCGGAACTCAACTGGTCCTGCGAGACGGGTTCCGCCAGGGTCAGGATCTGTTGCAAGACTTCGCCCCCGACCAGCACCAGGACCATCAAGACCTGGCGTCCCTGGGTGGAGATCAGCTCGAGGTGCTTGTAGCGGGCCTGTTCGGCGTGCGGGGCGGTGATCAGGGAGGCCGCGTGCGAATGGTTGGCGAGGATGGAGACAGCCAGATGCATCCACTGTTCCACGTCCTGGCGCGCCTGGTAGAACTGGTGCGTGATGGTCTGGCGGGTCGGCTCGGGCAGGTCGGTCTGATAAACGAAGTGGGTCACAAAATAGCGGTAGCCATCCTCGGTGGGGACGCGCCCGGCAGAGGAGTGCGGCTGGCGCAAAAAACCGGCTTCGCTGAGTGCCACCATCTCGTTGCGCACCGTAGCCGAACTGATATCCAATTTAAAGTGTTCCAGTATGCGCTTGGAACCAACCGGTTGGGCGGTTTCAATGTAATCGCGCACCACCAGAGTCAGGATCAGCTTTTGGCGTTCGGTCAGCAATTTCATGATTCCTCAACATTTAGCACTCTCAAGGCGAGAGTGCTAAAAATTACAGATATGATGATACCATGCCTGAAAAGGAGTGTCAATTAAAGTTATGTTAGAAAATAGAGGGGAAATTTCCTGTATGGAAGACCCTGAGGGTTTTGAAAACCCTTAGGGTCTATTTACACACCGGGGGAGGGGGTTTCTCACCTCCAGAACATGAACTGCTTTTGCCCCAGGTCGATCAAATTCAAGGGTACCCCCAGGAAGTGGACGATGACCACGATGATCGTCCAGAAAATATTATTGATGACAGGCACATACCAGAGCAGGAAGAATACGATCAGCATCATGTAACTGCGTACCCGGTCCATCTGCATGCGGGCGGATTCGCTCAGGAATGGCTCGATGACGCCGTAGCCGTCAAAAGGCGGCAGGGGGATCAGGTTGAGGACGACCGCCATGACCTGCAGCAAAGCCAGAAAGGCAATGCCCGGCCATAGACCGGTGCTGGTGACCGGGCTGAAGCGCAGCACCAGCCCCAGGATGACTGCCAGCAGCAGGTTGGCGAGCGGTCCCGCCAGCGAGACAGCGCTGACCCAGTTGCGGCTGCGCAAGCGCCATTTCTCGATATAGACCGCGCCGCCCGGCAGACCGATACCACCCATCATCAGGAAGACCAGCGGCAGCAGGATGGAGAAGACCGGGTGGGTGTATTTGAGAGGATTGAAGGTGAGATAGCCCTTCTCGCGCACCGTATAATCACCCCCGCGGTACGCCACCAGGGCATGCGAGAATTCGTGCAGACAAAGCGAGAAGACCCAACCGATGATCACAACCAGGAATGTCACTCCAGGCCTCCATCTTTTTTGCTGATATAACCATGCGGGTGGGAGGAATGCCACTCCCAGGCGCTGGCAATAATGTCTTGCAGCGCCGTGTATTTGGGCTCCCAGCCCAGCTCACGGCGGATCCTGCCGGAGGCAGCCACCAGGCGGGGGGCATCCCCCGGGCGGCGGGCAGTCTCGATGGCAGGGATGGGATGACCGGTGACCTGGCGGGCGGTCTCGATCACTTCACGGACCGAATAGCCGTTGCCGTTGCCCAGGTTGTAGACCAGGCGTTCCTGTTCCCCGAGGGCATCCAGTGCCAGCAGGTGGGCGGAGACCAGGTCGGCGATATGGATGTAATCGCGAATGTTGGTCCCGTCCGGCGTGGGGTAATCGGTGCCGAAGATGGAGATGTTCGGGCTCTGCCCCAGGGCAACGCGCAGCACCAGCGGGATGAGATGCGATTCGGGGTGGTGCGCCTCCCCCCGCCCGGGCAGCGCACCGGCGGCATTAAAATATCGCAGGGCGGCATAGTGCATGCCGTGGATGCGGCAGTACCAGTGCAGCATCTGCTCGATGGCCAGCTTGGTGAAGCCATAGGTGTTGGCGGGACCGAGCGGGGAATCTTCGTCCAGGGGGTCGTCGCTGGAGGCGTACACCGCGGCCGTGGACGAGAGCACAAAGCGCTTCACCCCCGCCCGCCGGGCAGCTTCGATGACGTGGGCGGAATTGACCAGGTTGTTGTGAATGTACTTGCCGGGTTTTACCATGCTCTCCCCGGCTTCGATGAAGGCGGCAAAATGCATGACGGCATCAAAATGCTCGCTGTCCAACTCAACCGTCAGGCGTTCATCGTCCGCCAGGTCGGCATGCACGAAGCGGACACCTTCCGGAAGAGCCTGGCGATGCCCGGTGTAGAGGGCGTCATAAACGGTCACAGTATACCCGGCTTTAAGCAAGGCGGCGGTCATGGCGGAACCGATGTACCCGGCGCCACCTGTCACAAAAATATTCATACGCATACTCCCGGTCTAAACAACCTCCATTTTACCATCCGGCAGCATACCAGCGGATATAGTCTTCCACGTGCTGGCTCCAGTATTCTTCGGTGTGATAACCGGAATTCAGATGCAAATCGAAGGGGATGTTCTTATCCGTCAACGCATTTTCCAGCAGCTCGGCTGAATCGCGGTTCGGGTCCCGGTCGCCGATATCCAGGCTGATGCGTGGCAAACCGGAGCGGGGGATGGCAGCCAGCCATTTGTCAAGCTCGGGGGCGTCCTCCCAGAATAAGACCGGGGAATGGGCTCCGATGGCGCCGAACAACTCCGGGTGGGTCAGACCGAAATGGATGGCCCAGCCGGCACCGCGCGACAGTCCGCCCACCGCCCGTCCGGCAGCCTGCGGGATGGTGCGGTAATTTGCATCGATGTATGACACGGCTTCCTGTATGAACACCTCGTCAAAGGCGGAATTGGTGGGTTCACGCGCATTCGAGTCGTACGGCATGACGATAATGAAGGGGGGGATCTCGCCGGAGTTAATCAGGCGGTCGGCCACACGCGTGACTCCCAGCCGAATCCATTGGTCGTTGCTGTAATAAATGCCATGAAACAGGTAGAGCACGGGGTAACGTTTTTCCAGGTA
>Ga0315271_10001609_pt1 | contig 13721 bp, 12 predicted proteins | sample C3_top_MG_FD_204664 | JGI IMG/M metagenome (GOLD analysis project Ga0315271, IMG submission 204664) | Sediment microbial communities from Yellowstone Lake, YNP, Wyoming, USA - C3_top | ecosystem: Environmental > Aquatic > Freshwater > Lake > Sediment | place: USA: Wyoming | collected 2017-08-01 | reverse complement strand
AGTCGAAAACATTGTGCTCCCCATCGCGACCAATGAGCCGGATGTCATGATCAACACCCTGGCGGAGCACGTGATTCCGCATTTGCAGGCGGATTCGTGACCGCTATTACCCTCGGTTTCAAGGCTTTTGATGCACACGAGTTGCTGTGCCACTTCGTGGCGGTCAAGTCCGGCCTGTATAAAAAGAACCAGCTGCAGGTGGAACTGGTTGATATCACCTTTATTGCGGAAACCGAGTTGCCCGGGCATTGGTTTCAGGCCAGTTGCGGGGCCGCGCTGGCCAGTGCGGTCAAAGGGATTCCGCAGCGTGTGGTCTTCGTGGCTGCAGACAAGCCTATGTTCTGGATCTATGCCAGCCCCGGCATAAAAAGTGTGGCCGAATTGAAGAATAAGCGGCTGGCAACCTTTCCCGCCCTCGCGCCTCCGCATCACCTGGCCAATATCATCATGAGCAGGGCAGGGCTCAACGTTTTGACAGAGGTGAGTTTGCACAGCGCCAGGGACGACACGGCGCGCCTGGGATTGCTGAAGGGTGGCTATGTGGACGCCGCTGTTATCAGTTCAGCAATCGCGCCGGCCAAGATCACCGGGTTGGGCCTTAACCAGCTGTGTTTTTTCGGAGACGAGATCAGAATCCCCACAACCGGACTTGGCATTGACCAGGCTTACCTCGACAAGGAATTCGAACTGACGAGGCTTTTGGTGGATACGCACAAAGCAAGCCTCTTGCTGATTCAAAATGACTCAGCCCTGGTTGGCCGGGTGTTGCAGGAATATTTTGACGTGGCGAATGAACACGCAGACGCTACATCCGTGCTGTATCAATCCTGCTTCACGAAAGATGGTAAGACGACTGCGGATATCGCGCAGGCGGCCATCAACGGCCTGGCAAAATCGTTGAATATTTCTACGTTCATCCCCTGGCAACAAATCTATCAATTTTGATGAAACTCCTGGTGCAATCGTACATGTGAATATCCTGTCGCTGACGCTGCCTTCCAAGTACGATATAACATCTTCAAACAGGACTTCGCAATGCTCGGATTGATGCAGGACTGGCCCTTGCTGGTCACCAAAATGCTTGACCATGGCGCCTTGAACCATGGCGAGCGTGAATTTGTTACGCGATCTGTGGAAGGGCCTGTCCGCCGGTACACGCTGGCTGATCTGCGCATCCGCGCACTACGAGTCGCCAAAGCTCTGGAAAAAGACGGCATACGACTGGGTGATCGTGTCGCGACCATGGCCTGGAATACCGACCGGCACGTTGAAGCCTGGTTTGGCATCATGGGTCTGGGAGCGATTTGCCATACCTTGAATCCGCGGCTGTTTGCTGAGCAGTTGGTCTATATCGTCAACCATGCGGAAGATGCGATCCTGTTTGTTGACACCACTTTTGTACCCGTCTTGCAGGCTGTAGCTGATCGGCTGCCCACGGTGCGCAAATACATTGTGCTGACCGACAGCCAACATATGCCCGATACAACGCTGCCCAACGCGGTCGCCTGCGAAGATTGGCTGGCCGGTGTTGACGACGATTTTCAATGGAAAACCTTTGACGAGAACACAGCGGCTGCCTTGTGTTATACCTCCGGGACAACCGGCAACCCGAAAGGCGTGCTGTACTCACATCGCTCCAACGTGTTGCACGGCATGATGGTGAACCAGCCCGATGTATTGGGCTTGAGTTCCGAAGACGTCATTCTCCCCATCGTGCCCATGTTTCATGCCAATGCCTGGGCGATTACTTACGCAGCACCCGCTGCCGGCACCAAGATCGTAATGCCCGGAGCCGGTATGGATGGCGCCAGTATTTACCAGCTATTGGACACGGAAAAAGTAACTGCCAGTGCGGCGGTTCCAACGGTGTGGATGGGATTGCTGCAGTACCTGGAATCCACCGGCAGCAAACTTCCGTACCTGAATAAAGTGCTGATTGGCGGGGCAGCCTGCCCGCCGGTGATGATTCGCGCATTCGAGCTGGACTACGATGTTGAGGTGATCCACGGTTGGGGCATGACCGAGATGTCACCCGTGGGCACGACGGGCAAAATGAAATACGCCACTGCCAACCTGGACAGAGAAACGACCTTGAAGCTAAAAGAGAAACAGGGCCGCACACCCTTCCTGGTCGAAATGAAAATTGTTGACGACAACCATAAGGACCTGCCACGCGACGGCAAGGCGTTTGGCCACCTGTTGGTCAGGGGCCCGGCCATTGCCAGGGCCTATTTCAGGCACGATGCAGAAATTCTTGATGCAGACGGTTGGTTTGACACCGGGGATATTGCCACCATTGACGCACTGGGCTTCATGCAAATCACCGATCGCGACAAAGACGTGATCAAATCAGGTGGAGAATGGATTTCGTCCATCGAGGTGGAAAACATGGCCGTGGGCTGCCCCGGAGTGGCCGAAGCGGCGGTAATCGGTGTGCCACACCCGAAGTGGAGCGAACGGCCGTTGCTGGTCCTGGTGCGGAAAGCCAATAGCGATGTAGGAAAAGACGCAGTATTGGCTTATCTCGATGGTAAGATTGCCAAGTGGTGGATGCCCGATGACGTGGTATTCGTCGACTCCATTCCTCATTCCGCTACCGGTAAAATCCAGAAAATGGAACTCCGCAAGCAGTTTGCAAACTACCAGGCAAGTTAATCAGAGGTTTTCCATGCAATCTTCTGCATTCTCATTGGCAGAAACCATCGAGGCAGTGGTGCAGGAACATATCGGCCGGGTTGGGCCTTTAATGCCGGTGCTGCACGCTGTGCAGGAACGCCTGGGCTATGTGCCGTCTGCAGCGATACCCATGATTGCCAGCGCGCTCAGCTTGTCCCGCGCCGAAGTTCATGGCGTGATGCACTTTTATCACGATTTTCGCACTGAACCCGCAGGCGATCACGTCATCCAGGTGTGTCGCGCCGAAGCCTGCCAGGCCATGGGTGCGCGGGCACTGGAAACCCATGTTCGCGGCAAGCTGGGTATCAACTTCGGCGAAACCACCGCTGACGGGCGCTTCACGCTGGACCCGGTGTACTGCCTGGGCAATTGTGCCTGTGCGCCTACTGTCCGTATTGATGACGACATCCATGCCCGTGTCACCCCACAACGGTTTGATCAATTGCTTGACGGTTTGCCGGGGGAAGGCCGATGAGCATACGGGTTTTTGTTCCCCGGGATACAACGGCGCTGGCTTTGCAAGCGGATGCCGTGACGCTGGCCATCACGGCTGAAGCAGCGCGACGTTCAATCGATCTGACCGTGGTGCGCAATGGATCCCGCGGCGCTTTCTGGCTGGAACCCCTGGTGGAAGTCGAGGCAGGCGGCAGTCGCAGGGCCTTTGGCCCGGTAAGCCCGGCTGATGTGCCCCGCCTGTTCAATAACGGCTTTCCCGGAGATTGCCAGGACGTGCTCGCGCTGGGCCCAGCAGATGAAATTCCCTGGCTGCAGCGCCAGCAAAGGCTGACCTTTGCCCGCGCCGGCCTGGGCGATCCACTGTCCATAGAGAACTACCTTTCCCTGGGTGGTTTTGCCGGCCTGGAAAATGCTTTGGCTTTATCGCCGCAGGCCATTGTCGATGCTGTAAAGGAATCGGGCTTGCGCGGGCGTGGCGGCGCAGCCTTTCCCACCGGCATCAAGTGGCAGACCGTGCTGGATACTGCAGCGGTGCAAAAGTACATCGTGTGCAATGCCGATGAAGGAGATTCTGGCACGTTTGCTGATCGCTTGTTGATGGAAGCGGATCCCTACCAGTTGATCGAGGGCATGACCATTGCGGCAGTGGCAGTGGGCGCCAGCGAGGGTTTCATTTACCTGCGCTCCGAATACCCGGAAGCCAAAAAAATTCTGCTGGCAGCGATTTCCCGGGCTGAGAAAGCAGGCTGGCTCGGAGACAACATCCAGGGCTTGGGAAAGAAATTCCATCTGGAGTTACGCATCGGCGCGGGAGCCTACATTTGCGGTGAGGAAACTTCCCTGCTGGACAGCCTCGAAGGCAAGCGCGGACTGGTACGCTTCAAACCACCTCTGCCTGCAATCAAGGGCCTGCTGGGGCAGCCCACCGTGATCAACAACGTGCTTTCCTATGCTGCCGCCACCACCGTGCTGGCCAAGGGGGCTGCATATTACCGTGACTTTGGCACCGGCCGTTCACGCGGTACCCTGACTGTGCAACTGGCCGGCAACATTCGCCGTGGCGGGCTGGTGGAATTGCCCTTTGGCCATACCCTGCGGGAACTGGTCGAAGAGTTTGGCGGTGGCACGGCCAGTGGCAGGCCGATGCGTGCCATCCAGGTCGGTGGCCCACTGGGCACCTACCTGCCTGCCGCGCAGTGGGATGTTGCGCTGGATTACGAAGCGTTTGCAGGCATCAGTGGCATGCTGGGCCACGGCGGCATTGTCGTGTTCGACGACACCGTGGATCTCGCCCAACAGGCGCGCTTCGCCATGGAGTTCTGCGCCATTGAATCCTGCGGCAAATGCACGCCTTGCCGGGTGGGTTCGGTGCGCGGGGTAGAGGTGATTGATCGCATCATCAACAATCAGCAACGCGCGGAAAACCTGCAATTGCTGCAGGATCTGTGCGACACGATGGTGGATGGCTCGCTTTGTGCCATGGGTGGCCTAACGCCATACCCGGTACGCAGTGCGCTGCAGCATTTTGCGGACGATTTTGAGAAGTAGTCGGTCAGTGCAGAATGCGCTTCCCTGCGTTGCCAGCGAGGTCGCCGGTGGGAGCACGACCCGCCGGCGGCGGCCCGGGTAACCCTACCAGCCCCCAATGGACCATCACCACCGCGCGCGTTCTCGGCAGCAATGTGTGCATGGACGACAACACCTGCCCCTGAAAGTCGCTCGCGCCCGGCGGCCAACGGACACGGAACTGGCTGCGTTTCTCTGCTGGCTCAGCCGGCGTATCGAGAAGGTTCTGGAAGGGCTTTGCCTCCTGGTCATGGACCACGGGTATCTGGCGCCAAACTTCGAGCTTGGCTAGCCGCCGTTAACTTCTGCTCCTGGCCAGTTCCGGCCGGTTGCGGTCGCAGGTATTATGCAGAACTTCCCCAGTTGTTAACTACAGGATTAAAAAAACTGAAGAAGACAACATAAGCCGCCTGAATCTGAGCCATAATCAGTCTCGCAGGGTGAGCCGCCTTTCATTGCAAACCCTGAGCCGTCTTTGGTGCAAATAGACAGGAAAGGGACTTAACAATTGCTATGGCGCATTTAGGGCAAATGTTCGATGGATTGCAGTCTGGTTCCTGGCGATGGGTCCGTGCGGCATTGTCCAACGGACTTACGACCATCGGCTTGTTGGGCATGGGGCTTGTTACGCTTCCCTCGATCAGCATCTCCGAGCATCGAATCCTGACCGGCATCGTCGTTGCCGTCGGGGGCTGCATAGCTGCGGCGTTTGTCTGTCGCCTTTGGCTCGCATCCGCGAACCGGGGTCGGACCGGCTATCTTGCCTCTAGTAAAGGTCTAATCGACTTGGCCGCGGCGACCGCTTTGCCGATCGGTTGGCTTGTGGCGCCAGACCCGCACGACGCGCTGCTTTTCGCCATCGTATGGTCGCTGCGCTACGCGCGCCAAAGCACCGGCCTCGCTTTGTTCGGTCGCGTCATGCGGCGCAGTCGCGTGGCACTCTTGAGTATCGCAAGCCTGTTTTTTCTGGTTTTCCTTTCCAGCGCAACGCTTGCCTATGTCTTCGAACGCAACGCTCAGCCCGAGGCCTTCGGCAGTGTACCGCGCGCCATGTGGTGGGCCATAGTGACATTGACGACGACGGGGTATGGCGACTTGGTGCCCGCCACCATCTGGGGCCGCCTGCTTGGTGGCTGGGTGATGGTCGGCGGCATCGTGATGTTTGCACTGCAGGCTGGCATCATCGCAACTGCTTTCGCAGAGGAGTTGCGGCGCCGGCATTTCCTCAATACCTGGGACCTGGTGACTTCGGTCTCCTTTTTTCAGGGGCTGGGAGCTGCGGCGATAGCCGACATCGTGCGCCTGCTGCAGGCGCTCCACGTGGCGAAGGGCACTACCATTGTCCGCCAGGGCGCGCCAGGCGACGTAATGTATTTTATCGTCTCGGGCGAGGTGACCGTGCAACTGACACCCAAGCCGGTGGTTCTCGGCCGCGGGAGCTTCTTTGGTGAGATGGCGCTGCTTTTCGATGCGCCGCGCTCGGCGACGGTCATCGCCACCAAACCCAGCGTGTTGTTGGTCCTCGACATTGCCGATTTCCGCATACTCGCCGGACGACGGCCAGAGTTGGTCGACGCCATCGAAGCCGAAGGAAAGAGGCGTCAGGACGAGAATGCCACCACCGCGCTGGCGTGATGCGACCGTTCAAAGGTTCGCATCTGATCCATGCTGTGTAAAAACTCGCTTACCGATAAGTAAAGCGTTAGATTACGGCATTGATGCTTTTCACACTGATTGCTACCGAAGCATTCGCGGAAGATGAATAGAGTTTCCACAAAGAAATTACATGAAACCACAGCCACAATGGAGCGGGTAAAAACACTGCATACATCATTGTGTGATGTGGGCCCATATCTGGTAGCAGCACCAATGCAATAGATGAAGCAACAATTAAGATATCAGCCAAACCAAAAATATTTGCAAATAACACGCGTGACTTTCCGTAGAGCCCTTTTGAAACAGTAAACGCTGCCACCAGTCCAAGAAAGCCCGCGGTGACGTGGGTAAAGCCATCGATCAAACCAAATTTTAAAGGCATGTGTGCTAGCGCTGCTTGCATTAAAAAACCTGCACCGAAAAACACTCGGATCCCCTGCATAAGCATGAGTTGTTCCTGGGTTAATTCCAGCAAGCGTTTACGTATTGCCGGTATGGAAAACAGCATTGCGCCTACCAGTCCCACCGCTGCAAAAATAATCATTAAAAAGCTTATGCCAGATATATTTCGCGGAAACACTAGCTGATTCGAGATAAAAAAATGCAACCCGAAAAGCCAGGCGAACATGGCTGCGCCAATTGACCATGGCATCTTCCCTGATTTATTGAGAGACAACACCCACATGGTGTACACAATCATAAGCACGTCTAACGAAATAGCTGAAGACACGAAAAAATTACTGAACATATAAACCTCTCATTGTTTACTTAAAAATGGCCTCAAAAATTATTCGGCCTGTTGTCGAAGCAGGGTGACTTGCTCTCCTGCCACGCCCCAGTTATCGGTGTTGATCTCATCAATAATCACGATGGTTGTTGCCGGGTTTTTGTTCAAGACGTCCTGCATTAGACGCGTAGCACCTGCAATCAATTGTCGCTTTTGCTCCGATGTCACCGACTCATTTGTTACCTTGATATTTATGTATGGCATACCGCCTCCAGCATTTACGAATAGTATTAGGTTGTACATGCAACCATGAAGTCAAAAAAATTAGAGCTTTTGGCTCGCGCTACGCATCCATCCAACCATGGACTTCAACTCTTCAGGGGAAAATACTCCTTGCATCCTTTTGTACAAGCCAGCGCCTATAGCATTCAATTGCTCTTTCAATCGAAGGCATTTTTCAGTTGGGAAAATACACTGCTCCTTCAAATTTCCGGTCGGTGAAGCTGCGCGACGGAGATACCCATCCAGAACCATTTTGTCGACAAATCGTGTAATGGTGGATTTATCCAACGAGAGTTCAACAACGATTTCTCTTTGCGCCAGTCCTGGTTTTTCTAAAATCAATCGCAACAAATAAGCATGTGCTGGTGCCAAACCCACTTCGGAAAAGGCATCTATCCAAATTTTTTCAATTTTTCTAACCAAAACATTGGAATTAAAATAGAGGCATCGATCAAACATGGCGGCGCATTATTTAGTTGTATATGCAACATAGTGCACTTAGCCACGCTTCTTGTCAACAGGGCTGTAAGGAAATTCTCAATATTTCGGAAGGAACCGATTCCCGAACCTATTTCCCTGCGAAGTTTCAGCGGGAAGTTTTTGGTGCGTGTGCCACCCGAAACACATCGAATGCTGGCCATTCAGGCTGCGGAGTCCGGCGTAAGCCTGAATCGCCTGATCGCCAGCAAACTTGTGTAGTCTTTGGGGGCGCCTTAGACAATTAACGGGAATCTGAGATAATGCCTGACATGGACACACAGCGCACATTTCAGCGGGCGAAGGATTTCGGCACGCCTCGCCCCATTCCCCTGGGTCATCTGGTCAAGCTGAGCATTGATGGCCGGGAAATCAGCGTCATGCAAGGCACGTCCTTGATGCGGGCTGCTGCCGAAGCGGGTATCAGGGTTCCCAAGCTGTGCGCGACCGACAGCCTGGACCCGTTTGGCTCCTGCCGCGTATGCCTGGTTGAAGTGGATGGGCGCAAAGGTTTCCCGGCATCCTGCACCACCCAGGCCGAGGAGGGCATGGTGGTGCGCACGCAGACTGATCGCCTGCGCCAACTTCGCCGTAACGTGGTCGAGTTATATGTGTCCGATCACCCTCTTGAATGCGTCGGTTGTGCTGCCAACGGCGATTGCGAATTGCAGGACACAGCCGAGGCGCTGGGTGTTACGCAATCACGCTACGGGATCGCCGGGGTCAACCACCTCGATGCGCCCAAGGATGAGTCCAACCCGTATTTCACGTTTGATCCATCGCAATGCATCGTGTGCTATCGCTGCGTGCGCGCCTGCGATGACATCCAGGGGACTTTTGCGCTGACCGTAGACGGTCGCGGCTTTGATTCAAAAATCACCGCCGGGCAGATGGAGGACTTCATGGACTCCGAGTGTGTGTCCTGTGGAGCCTGTGTCAATGCCTGCCCTACGGTCGCCCTGACCGAAAACTCCGTGATCCAGATGGGACTGCCCGAGCGCAGTGTCATCACTACCTGCGCCTACTGTGGCGTCGGCTGTTCATTCAATGCCGAGCTCAAGGCCGGACTCAAGGGCGATACGGTGGTGCGCATGACGCCGAACAAGGACGGCCATGCCAACGAAGGCCATGCCTGCATCAAGGGCCGTTTTGCGTTTGGTTATGCCACGCACAAAGATCGAATTACCACGCCCATGATCCGGGAAAACATCAATGATCCCTGGCGTGAAGTCAGCTGGGAAGAGGCGATCCGGTATGCTGCAGACCGCTTGCGTGCTTTGCAGAAAAAATACGGTCCGGACAGCATCGGCGGCATCACCTCCTCGCGCTGCACTAACGAGGAAACCTACCTGGTGCAGAAAATGGTGCGCGCAGCCTTTGGCAATAACAATGTCGACACCTGTGCGCGCGTGTGCCATTCACCCACCGGTTATGGCCTCAAGACCACGCTGGGTGAATCTGCGGGCACACAGGCATTTAATTCGGTCGCCCATTCCGATGTAATCCTGTTAATGGGAGCCAATCCCACCGACGCACACCCGGTGTTTGCCTCGCGCCTGAAAAAGCGCCTGCGCGAAGGGGCTAAGCTGATCGTCGCTGATCCGCGGCGCATTGACATGGTGGCCTCAGCACACATCAAGGCCGACCATCACCTGGCCTTGCTGCCAGGCAGCAACGTGGCGTTCATCAATGCGATGGCCCATGTCATTGTTGCTGAGGGGCTGGAAGCGCAAGAATTTATTGCCGCGCGCTGCGAGCACAAAGCGTACTCAGCATGGCGCGCATTCATTCTGCGGGAAGAGAACTCCCCTGAGGCTACGGCAGCATCCACCGGCATTCCGCCTGCGGACCTGCGGGCAGCGGCGCGCCTGTTTGCCGGCGGGCCAAATTCCGCCATCTATTACGGGCTGGGTGTTTCCGAGCACAGCCAGGGCTCGACCACGGTGATGGGCATTGCCAACCTCGCCATGCTTACCGGTAACCTCGGCCGCGAAGGCGTGGGAGTGAATCCCTTGCGCGGGCAGAACAATGTGCAGGGCTCGTGTGACATGGGCTCATTTCCACATGAACTGCCCGGTTACCGGCACGTATCTGACCCGGCGGTACGCAGCTTGTTTGAAAATGAGTGGAAGGTGCCTTTGCAATCCGAACCGGGTTTGCGCATCCCCAACATGTTTGATGCATCCATCAGTGGTCGCTTCAAGGGCTTGTATTGCCAGGGCGAGGACGTGGCGCAGTCAGACCCCAACACGCAGCATGTCGAACGCGCATTGCGTTCGCTTGAATGCCTCATCGTGCAGGATATATTCCTCAATGAAACTGCGCGCTTCGCCCACGTCTTCCTGCCGGGCTCCTCTTTCCTGGAAAAGGATGGCACGTTTACCAATGCGGAGCGGCGCATATCGCCGGTGCGTAAGGCTATTGAGCCCCTGGCGGTCTATGCGGACTGGGAAGTCACGCAAATGCTGAGCACTGCGCTGGGCTATCCCATGAACTACGCCCACCCCTCCGAAATCATGGACGAAATCGCGCGCCTGACCCCGACTTTTTCCGGCGTCAGTTATGCCAAACTGGATAGCCTCGGCAGCATACAGTGGCCCTGCAACGACGCCGCTCCGTTGGGAACTCCAACCATGCATATGGATGAATTCGTCCGCGGCAAAGGCTATTTTGCCATTACCGGATTTGTCCCCACGGACGAACGCACGACACGCAAATACCCGCTGCTGCTGACTACAGGCCGGATTCTTTCGCAATACAACGTGGGCGCACAGACCCGGCGTACGGCCAATTCAGAGTTCTATAGCGAAGATGTGCTGGAAATCCATCCCTTCGACGCCGAAGAACGCGGTATCAATGCAGGGGATTGGTGCGGCATCAGCAGCCGGGCCGGCGACACCGTTTTGCGCTCGGTGCTGACCGACCGGGTGCAGCCCGGGGTGGTCTACACCACCTTCCACTTCCCCTTCAGTGGAGCCAACGTGATTACCACGGACAACTCCGACTGGGCCACCAATTGCCCGGAATACAAAGTGACGGCCGTGCAGGTATCCCGTGTTTCGGAACAATCCAGCTGGCAGCGCGAATACCAGGCATTCGCCGAGCAGCAGCAGGATTTGCTCGAAATGGCCCAAGCCAAAACCAGGGCCTGAGCCTGGGCCTGAGCCACGGACAGGACACAGGTGCAAGCGTTTTCATGAATACCGCGCGCGTCGTTACGGTAGGAAACTGGCAGCCGGATAGCTACGCCACTGGTGACGATTCGGTGGCTGAGGAAATTCCCGTGGCGCTGACGTATAACCGCTTGTCCCACGTGGTCATGATGGCTACGCCGGCTGATCTCGAGGACTTCGCCCTGGGATTCAGCCTGACCGAAGGCATTATCGGCAGCAAGAGTGATTTACTCGCCATCCGTGTGCTGCCCCGGGAGGGCGGCATCGAAGTGGCGATGACCATCGCGGAACCCTGGTACGACCGGCTCGCCACCCAGCGCCGCAACCTCACCGGGCGCACCGGTTGTGGACTGTGCGGGGCCGAGCGCATCGAGCAGGCATTGCGCTATCCAACCCCGGTGGAAGATAACGTTCGCGTGAGTCACGAGGCGCTGCAGCATGCTTTGTCTGCCATGCAGGCGCACCAGCCATTGCAGGCGGTCACCGGCGCCACGCACGGCGCTGCCTGGTGCAGCCTTGAAGGAGCAGTGCTGGTTTTGCGGGAAGACGTTGGCCGCCACAATGCGCTGGACAAGTTGATTGGAGCACTGGTGAGTTCGGACTTCGATCCGCGCTGCGGCTTTGTGTTGGTGTCCAGCCGGGCCAGTTACGAAATGGTGTTCAAGGCTGCCGCAGCGGGCATGGAATTGCTGATGGCTGTGTCAGCCCCAACATCACTGGCTATAGACTTCGCTGAACGGTGTGGTGTGACCCTGGTTGGTTTCGCGCGCCCCGGACGACACAACATCTACACGTTTGGGCAGCGCGTTAGTGCGGCTGCTGACAGCGGCGGCCCAACCCGGCGGCCCATAGCGGCGAACTGGCCGGCAGGCAACCAATGAAGGAAGTCCATGAGTGAGTTAGATCAACTGGTCAAAATGGCTAACCAGATCGCAGCGAATTTCAGCTACCACGAAGACTGCGCGGATCGCCTCGCCACGCACATCAACCGGTTCTGGGCTCCCGTCATGCGGCAGCAATTGAAAGACCATGCCAGGAGCGGAGCCACGGATCTGGATGCAGCCGTGTTGCAAAGCCTGGACAAGATAAGTACATGAAGAATCAAGCGGGTGGCTGAAGCGCAGCTGGCAGGCGTTATCCTGGCTGGCGGACGTTCCACCCGCATGGGTGGAAAGCTCAAGGCCCTGGTGGAATTGAATGGCCGGCCCCTGTTGCAGCATGTCATCGACCGCCTGCAGCCCCAGGTTCGACAGGTCTATTTGTCGGTTGAACAGTTCAACCCCGCGTTGGAAGTTTTTGGCCTGGCCCAGGTTGAGGACCCGCGCAGTGGCAGCTGCGGACCGCTTGGCGGTCTTATGGCCTCCCTGCAGGCCTTGCCCGCGGGGCAGGACTGGTTGTTGCTGTTACCCTGTGATGCGCCTTTCCTGCCGCCAGACCTCGGCTCTCGTTTGCACTCCGCCGTTCTTCATGAAGGCAGCCTGCTGGGCGTGGTTGACCATGCCGGCCGCTTACAACCCACTTTCTCTCTCTGGAACCGGCACCTGCTGCCTTCCATTCAGCGAGCTGTAATTGAGCAGGGCATGGGCGGTTTCATGCAATTCCTTGATGGTGTCCGGTTCTCCAGCGTTACCTGGAATGCCGGTGATACTGGCAACAAGCCTACTGACCTGCCATTTTTCAATATCAACACACCCGATGACTTGCGCCAGGCTGAATCAGCCATCAATTCCGCGTCTGCACTGCGGTAATATAGACGTTTACCGTCGTCAAACTTTAAAGTTAGGGAAACCTGTCATGCCGGGCACCGCCGATTTCAAACCCTTAAATATCGCCGTACTCACACTTTCTGATACCCGCACCTTGGCAACTGACACCTCCGGTGATGCTCTGGTGGAACTGCTCACCCAGGCCGGGCATCATCTGGTTGCGCGCGAATTATGCGCTGACAACGTGTACCAGATGCGCGCAATCGTGTCGGGATGGATTGCTGATGCCGCAATTCACGTGGTCATCACCACCGGGGGCACGGGCTTTACCCATCGGGATTCCACACCTGAAGCACTGATGCCTCTTTTTGACAAGAACATCGAGGGTTTCGGTGAATTGTTCCGGCAACACTCCGTGGAAGAAATCGGATCATCCACGGTGCAGTCGCGCTGTTGTGCCGGCCTCGCTAACAAGACCCTGGTGTTTTGCCTGCCGGGCTCGACCGGTGCCTGCCGCACGGCGTGGAACCGGATTCTGCAGGAACAACTCGATTCCCGTCACCGCCCATGTAACTTTGTGTCCATCACTGCGCTCGGCAGCGGGCAGCATTGAGTGAACAATAAGCCATGTTAACCGTTGATGATGCGATAGGCCGCCTGCTGCTGCATGCCGGCCTGCGGGTGGGCACCGAAGACATCAGCCTTGCCGATGCCCTTGGGCGGGTGTTGGCTGCCGACGTGCATGCCGGGATCGACGTGCCGCCAGCCGATAACAGCGCAATGGATGGTTATGCCATTCGCCACGTTGATGGTTCTGATCCAAACCAGGCCTTGCCTATAAGCCAGCGGATCGCGGCGGGCCATCCAGGAGTGAAGCTGCAAGCTGCTACTGCAGCGCGAATATTCACGGGCGCTGAAATTCCTGCAGGTGCTGATACCGTGGTAATGCAGGAAAATTGCACGGAAATCGAGGGCACTGTGCTCATCAGGGAATTGCCTGCG
>Ga0315271_10001608_pt1 | contig 13722 bp, 16 predicted proteins | sample C3_top_MG_FD_204664 | JGI IMG/M metagenome (GOLD analysis project Ga0315271, IMG submission 204664) | Sediment microbial communities from Yellowstone Lake, YNP, Wyoming, USA - C3_top | ecosystem: Environmental > Aquatic > Freshwater > Lake > Sediment | place: USA: Wyoming | collected 2017-08-01 | reverse complement strand
CGCGTCTATCTGCCGACAACGCCCCCCTTGAATGAAACCGAACCCAACGCAGTTGAGAGTATCCAATGAGCGCCAGAATCCTGATTGTTGATGACGAGGAGATTGTCATTCGGAGTTGCCGACGCATCCTCAGTGACAGCGCATATTCCGTTGATTCGGCGCCGAATGGCACGGAAGCCCTGAGGAAAGTCGAGGAGAGTGAATATGATTTGATGGTGCTGGACATCATGATGCCCGGCATCGATGGCCTCGAGGTGCTGCAGCAGGTGAAGGAGAGGCACCCGGATGTGGATGTGATCATGGTCACAGGCCTGTCGCAGATACAGACCGCAGTGAAGGCCATGAAACTGGGCGCGTTCGACTACTTGTCCAAGCCGTTCGATCCGGATGAACTCAAGCATGTCGTGGACCGCGCCCTTGAGCGCCGGCGCCTGCTGCAGGAGAACCGCAATCTCAAGACCGAGGTTGGTTCCAAGTACCGCTTTGAGAACATCATCGGCTCCAGTGCGCCAATGCAGGCGGTGTATGGGCTGATCGCCAAGTGCGCGCCTACCAACACCACCGTCCTGATCACTGGCGAGAGCGGCACCGGCAAGGAAATGATTGCGCGTGCGATTCACTACAACAGCTTGCGCAAGGACCAGCCGTTTGTCACCGTCGACTGCAATACGCTGAGTGAAAACCTGCTCGAGAGCGAGTTGTTTGGTCATACCAAGGGATCGTTCACCGGTGCCGTGGCCAACAAGCGGGGCATGTTCGAGGTTGCCAACAATGGCACGCTGTTCCTTGACGAGTTCGGAAACATACCGCTCTCAACGCAGGCCAAGCTGCTGCGTGTCATTCAGGAGCGCGAATTCAGACCGGTCGGCAGCACGGTCGTCCAGAAGACCAACGTGCGCCTGGTCGCCGCGACCAACAAGGATCTCAAGGCGATGGTCGCCGAGGGTACCTTTCGCGAAGATCTTTATTACCGCATCAATGTCTTCCCGATCCACGCTCCGGCACTGCGCGAGCGCCGCGACGACATTCCCGCGCTGGCTTTTCATTTCCTGAAGACCTTCTGCAATGAACTTGAAAAGCCGGTGCCGGAAATCTCGGAAGCTGCCATGAGCACGCTGGTCAACTACGACTGGCCCGGCAACGTCAGAGAACTGGAAAACACGATACACCGGGCCGTCATTCTGGCTTCCGACAAGGCCATTCACCAGGCGCATCTGGTCAATATCATCCAGGCATCACCGCGGCCGGATCTTCAAGTGCCAAGAACGGGTGAAGACCTCAAGCGTTTGAAGAAGATTGCCCGGGAGAAGTCGGTGGAGGAGGTCGAGAAGCTTTTCATTCAGGAGACGCTCAAGAGAAACGCCTCCAACGTGACCAAGAGCGCGGAAGAAACCGGCATGCAACGCTCCAATTTCCAGGCCCTGATGAAGAAGTACAACATCCGGGTGCGCGACACGGAATACGACCCGGACCAGGCGGACGCTTCCTGAAGCACGGAAAGCGCCGGAGCGAGGCGTGCGCCTTGCCCACGCTCAGGGCGTCAGTGAGAGGCTTCCTCGTCCTCGATTTCTTCATAGCCCGTGATCATGGCTTTGAAGTGGGCCGATGGTGTGTGGCCCAGGCTGGCCAGGTAGACGTGCACGATGATGAAGCCGCAGAATACGATGAAAAGAAGCACGTGCACCGTGTCCACGACGCGCACACCGCCAATCATCTCGATCATGGATGAGAAGCGCGTCACGTCCCACAGCAGCAGGCCGGTGACGAACATGATGGGCACCAGCAGCATCATGATGATCTGGTACAGCATGCTCTGCAAGGCATTGAATTTCTTGTAGGCGTTTGGATGATGCGGGTTGGGTTCGCCGCGGAAGATGCCATAGCCGTAGAACTGCATCTGCCTGAAACTCGCCTGGAAGTACTTCTTGGGGCTGAGTTCGGGGTGATAGACCTTGATCTTGTCGGTAAAGAGGTAATAGCCCAACCAGACAAAGAAATTGGCGATCAGGACAAAGCCGATCCAGTTGTGAACCTCGACGGCGGTCCTGAACGGCATCAACTGGATCAGGTCAAGGTACCTGATCTGCAGCCCGCTGGCTATCAGCAGCATGAACCCCAGCGCGTTGGTCCAATGCCAGAGCCTGACCGGGAGGGGATGGATATACAGTTTTTCCATGTCGATCTCCTGCTATTTTGAGGCGTCGCCGCCAGGGCGGCGATTGCCGCTGGAAGCCTGTTTGTCGGCATTTTGGGCGGCAGCCAGCCGCTCTGCCTCGAGTCTTTCACGCACGCCCTTGAACAGCCGCTTGATTGTCATGTGGCCGATTGGCACGCTGATCGCGCCCAGAAGGACGAGCACCAGCAGGGTGTCGAGCAATTTGATCCGCGTGCTACCGATCGCATAAAACCCTTTTACCGAGTCCATGGAGGTCAGTGAGTTCAGGACATCGTTCTGGATGCCATGCCTCAGTGGCCGGCCATCCGGGCCAGCAATGGTGAGCGTCACGCTCTGGAACGCGGCGGCACCCTGCTTGTGGCAGGTATTGCAGTCCTTGATGGCTTTGGACTTTTCGCTCAACTGGTGAGCCTCGACGCCGGAGCGGACCTCCAGGCGACCGCGCAGCACCATCTTGCCATCGCCCCCGTCCTGATTGAATTCTCTCAGCAGGCTCCAAAGCGCGCGTTCGTCCAGACCCATGTCCTTGGTGTCTGCTGCATCGGTTCGTTTTTCAAACTTCGGCACGCCGGTCTTTTCGGCGACTTGCCGCTTGGCGGTGCCGTCATACAGCCTGAGGTTGACCCTGCGCTGTGCATCGGGCGCATGGCACACCGGGCATGAGATCGCCTCAAAGTGCAGCGCGGTATTGGGCAGCCAGTCCTTGTGCTGCTCTGCTGCGTTCTTGTGGCAGCCAAGGCATGCGTCTTTCACGCCCTCGCCCAGCGAAGCCGCTTTGATGTCGTGCGCCTGATGGCAATTGGCGCAAAGGGGGGCGGATTTTCCTTTCGCAATGCGCTCCAGGCCATGCACATCCTTGGAGTAAGCCTTGAAGATATCCTCATGGCATTTTGCGCAGGGTGTTTCGGCGATAGGTCCGACAATCTTGCTTGAACGCACCGTATGCGGATTGTGGCAATCAGAACACAGCGGTGCCTTCTTGCTGCCGGCCTTGATCAGCGCCGCATGAACGCTGTCGTCGTACTGCGTGAATTTCTTCTTGTGACAGTCGCGGCAGGTTTCCCGCATGCTCAGCGAAAAATCCCGCTTGCTGGCGATGGACTCTTTTGCCTTGCTGTGGGTTTTGGCGTCGATGCCTGAATGGCAATCCTCGCAACTGGTGCCGTTGTGCATGGACTCGACAAAGGCTTTGGTCGAGATCGCCAGGGACAGGATCTCGCCGTTCTCAAGGGTTTTTCCAAAACCGTCCTTGTCGTGACATGCCAGGCAGGCTTTGTCCTCTTTGGACGGTTCAGCCTCCGCAGCGCGCGCCGCGAACCCCGTCATCGAGAGGGCCAATGCCAGCAGGCCTGCCAGCAGCAAGCCTGTCGAACGCCACGAAATCATCATATTGCCCGGTCCGCGGGAGCTATTCATGCGGATTCCCCTTCTTGTTGGTGTCTTTGCGGCAAATGCCTATCAGGGCGGATTCTCCGCCCTGATAGGGTCAACTTGCCATTGGATGCCGGATTGATTGCCACATTTGTGATGTAGCTCAAGGCTTTATTCTTTTGCCGCTTTCTTCTTCAAAGCCTGGGCGCCAATTTTGGCCAGCATCACCATCCCGACAAAAGGCAGCGCCACGGCATAGGCCAGCCCGATAAAGGGAGCGGCGAGAAAGAGCGCAATGTTCTTGGCGCGGCTTTCCTGCGGCTGGGCCTCGACCGGCGCCTCTTCCTTTGTCGCCAACTCGGGCTCGCCATGCACGGCGCCCTGCAGGGCATGCTCGGCGCTCTGCTCGATCATCTCGGGAGACAGCGGCTTGCGCACGAACTCCGAGACGCCTGCTGCCTTGGCCCTGGCCTCGTTCTCCGTGGTGCCATAACCGGTGATGATGACCACCGGCGTCCAGGGCTGGGAAGCCTTCACCCGTTCGGCCAGTTCCACGCCGTCCATGCCGGGCATCTTGATATCGGTGAAGACGACGTCAAAAGACTGCTCGCGCATCTGTTTCAAAGCCTCATGGGCATTCTCCACCGTCGTGACGACATAGCCCTTCTTTTCCGACAGGACGCGGTTGAAACTCTTGCCGACAACGGCATCGTCATCGACAACCAGAACTTTACGCAGTGCACTCATGATCTTTCTCCTTGAACAAAAAACAAAATCTGATCGGCAAAATCGCTGCAAATACTCAAACGAATGGTTGAAATTCCCTGGCTAATGGACGCTTGCACGCTGCGCCGGCTGGTCGCGGCGAAGCATCCACCTCTTGTGCATCATGGCGCCATTGGCGGCATTGACGACGTCGTCCGGACCAATCGGCTTGGCGAGGTAGTCGTAGGCTCCGAGCGTTACCGCTTCCTTGGCAGATTCAACCGCCGGGTAGCCGGTAATCATGATGACCTCGCTCTCTGGCCATTTTTCCTTGATGGTCTTGAGAACCGACATGCCATCCATTCCCGGCATGCGTTGATCGAGCAAGACAACATCGAACGGGTGCTGCCCCATCAGGCGCAGGGCGTCGGGACCGCTCTTGACCGTTTCCACCTCCCGACGGTCGCCAGCCAAGGCTCTGAGATAGCTCAGTCGGACAACTTCCTCGTCGTCGACTACCAAGATCTTTGTCGTTTGGTTCATCTTGTTCACCTCTGCTTTCGTTTGATGACTCCTTTCAAGCAACCCCCGTGCCAAGTCTTCAAGGAAGTAGTTTTATTCATAAATATCAACAGCTTAAGGCCGTACATCGATGATTCGAAGTGGCGTTTCCATGGATCCATCGGTTCGTCAAGTACAAATTCCTTGTACATATTTCCAGGATGATTCAGAAAATCCTTGGGCAATCAAAGGCAGGCATGGCTAATGCGGCAAATATTTTTTATGTGCAGGCTGGCTTTTTATCTCGGACAAGCCGGATCAGTTCGATCCTGGCTGCGACTGCTCAGGGTCTTCTTCTCCATTCTTTTGCTTGACCCAGATCAGAGACCGTTCATATGCTGTCAAAGCGTGGCCTCAACCCGCGCAAAATAGCGTCGGATCTGTAAGGGTTATTCCGAATTGCAGATTCTTGTCAGTGTGCTTGCCCGACAAATCCAAGCAAATCGAACCAACAAGGGAAACTTCGCAATGAAACTCTCGATTCCTCAACAATTGATCACCATTTCAGTCCTTGGTGTTGCAGCGGCCGCCTTTTCCGGCACGTCCTATGCGGCTGTCAACGCGGATGCCGCTTCGGCCCTGGCCAAGAAAAGTGATTGCCTGAAATGCCATGCCATAGACAAGGACAAGAAGGCCTCTTCGTTCAAGAAAATCGCTGAAAAATACAAAGGCAAGGCTGACGCTGAAGCGAAACTGGTCGATGCCGTGACCAAGGCGCCCAAGGTCAAGCAATCCGATGGCACGGAAGAAGAGCACAAGATGGTCGCGACCAAGGACATGGCCGAGATCAAGAATCTGGTCGGCTGGATTCTGGCCCAGTAAGAATCAAAGCGCGGGCAAGGGTTTCATCCCTGGTACGGGTTCTCAAACCCGAGCCTGGCAAGGATGCCGGTCTCCCGCGCTTCCATTTCCAGCGCAGTCTGCTCGCTGGTTTCATGGTTCCAGCCCTGCGCATGCAAGGTGCCGTGGACCAGCAGATGCGCGTAGTGGGCCTGCAGGGTCTTGCCGTTCTCCCGCGCTTCCCGTGCGACGACGGGTGCGCACAGCACGAGGTCGGCGCTGACAACAGGCGCTTGTGCGTAATCAAAAGTCAGCACGTTGGTGGCGCAGTCCTTTCCGCGGTACTCGCGATTCAATTGACGACCCTCACTGGCGTTCACGATGCGCACCGTAATCTCGGCATCGCGCTCCAGGGCATGGCGGATCCAGCGCGCCACCTTGTGGCGCGGCAGTGCGGCCCGGTGGATGGCCGCATCCTCGATCCTGCCAAACTGCAGTGACAGCGTCAGTTTCTGCAGCATGATTCAGGACCCCGACGCCGTTCTGCTGCGTGGCGCGTCGTAAGCATCGACGATGCGAGCCACCAACGGGTGGCGCACTACGTCGGCACTGGTGAAGCGGCAGATCGCAATTCCCTTAACGCGCTTGAGTACACGCTCGGCGTCGATCAGTCCGCTGAGCTGGGTTTTCGGCAGGTCGATCTGGCTTACGTCGCCCGTGACCACAGCCTTGGACCCGAAGCCGATGCGCGTCAGGAACATCTTCATTTGCTCGGGCGTGGTGTTTTGCGCTTCGTCCAGGATGACGAATGCGGTGTTGAGTGTGCGCCCGCGCATGAAGGCGAGCGGGGCAATCTCGATGGTCTGGCGTTCCAGGGCCTTCTGCACCTGCTCGAAACCCATCAGGTCGTACAGGGCGTCGTACAGCGGGCGCAGGTAGGGGTCTATTTTTTGGGCCAGGTCGCCGGGCAGATACCCCAGTCGCTCGCCGGCCTCGACCGCCGGCCTTGTCAGCATGATGCGTTGCACGGCACTGCGTTGCAGGGCGTCCACGGCACAAGCCACGGCCAGGTATGTTTTGCCGGTGCCGGCGGGGCCAATGCCGAACGTGATGTCGTGGCTGGCGATATTGTCCAGGTAGCTGGCCTGATTGATGGTGCGCGGCTTCAGATCGCTGCGTTTGGTCTTCAATGTCGGTGCTTCGGAATCGTCCATGCTGGCATCGCCGGCCAGCATCAGCTGCAATGTCTCGGTGGCGATCGGGCGCGCTGCCATCTCGTAGAGTGCCTGCAAAACCTCCATGCCGCGTTTTGCATTGACCTTGCCGCCGTCGATCTTGAACTGTTCATGGCGGTGTGCAATCTTGACCTGCAAGGCCACCTCGATCGTGCGCAGATGCTCGTCCATGGGACCGCACAGGTGGCTTAGACGGGTGTTGTTGAGCGGAGAAAACAGGTGTCTGAGAATCAAGTTGATAATTCCTGAAAAGGGTTATCCATGATAGGCAAAAAATGATCGGCAGACTGACAGGCACCTTGAGCGACAAGAATCCACCCCAGGTGCTGGTGGATTGCAACGGCGTGGGCTACGAAGTACAGGTGCCGATGAGCACCTTTTACAACCTGCCGGAAGCGGGGACCCAGGTCAGTTTGCTGACGCACTTTGTGGTGCGTGAAGACGCGCAGGTTCTGTACGGTTTTGCCAGTGCGCAGGAGCGCGAAGCGTTCCGCCAACTCATCAAGATTTCCGGCGTCGGCCCGCGCACCGCCCTGTCGGTGCTCTCCGGCATGAGCGTCGGTGAACTGGCGCAAGCCGTGACCTTGCAGGAAGCAGGGCGCTTGATCAAGGTGCCCGGCATCGGCAAGAAGACCGCGGAGCGGCTGTTACTGGAGCTCAAGGGCAAGCTTGGCCCCGATCTTGGCCTGTCGGCCAGCGTTGCCACCGCCGCGCAGAGCGATATCCTTCAGGCCCTGCTGGCACTGGGCTACAGCGACAAGGAAGCGGCGCTGGCGCTCAAGGCGCTGCCCACGGATGCGGGCGTGAGCGACGGCATCAAGCTGGCGTTGAAGACGCTCTCGAAAGCCTGACAATGACCGAAGAAATGTCAGTCATCGCTTTTTCGCACGGCGCGGCCGGCTATAGTCAGATCTGATTCGGACATCCCCTTTGCCGTGAGCATTCAAACCGACGATTTCACCCCGCCGCCCAAGCGCATGCTGTCGGGCACGCCGGCCTCACCGAATGAGGAGGCGCTGGAGCGCGCCCTGCGCCCGAAACTGCTCGACGAGTACGTGGGGCAGCACAAGGTGCGCGAGCAGTTGGAGATCTTCATCCGCGCTGCCAGAATGCGCGAGGAGGCGCTGGATCACGTGCTGCTCTTTGGTCCGCCGGGTCTGGGCAAAACGACGCTTTCGCACATCATCGCGCATGAGTTGGGAGTGAGCTTGCGCCAGACCAGCGGTCCGGTGCTCGAGAAGCCAAAAGACCTTGCCGCCCTGCTGACCAACCTCGAGAAGAACGACGTTCTTTTCATCGATGAAATTCACCGGTTGTCACCGGTGGTCGAAGAGATCCTCTACCCCGCGCTGGAAGACTACAAGATCGACATCATGATCGGCGAGGGCCCGGCGGCGCGCTCCATCAAGCTCGATCTGCAGCCTTTCACGCTGATCGGAGCCACGACCCGCGCCGGCATGCTGACCAACCCCTTGCGCGACCGCTTCGGGATCGTGGCGCGGCTGGAGTTTTACAGCCCGCAAGAACTGGCGCTGATCGTGCGACGCAGTGCCGGCTTGCTCAAGGTCTCGACCGACGATAAAGGTGGCTTTGAGATTGCGCGGCGTTCGCGCGGCACGCCCCGCATTGCCAATCGCCTGCTGCGCCGGGTGCGCGATTACGCCGACGTCAAGGGTGTGGGCGACATCACGCTGGACATCGCGAACCGTGCGCTGGCCATGCTCGATGTCGATCCGCAGGGCTTTGACCTGATGGACCGAAAGCTGCTGGAGGCCGTGATCCACCGGTTTGACGGTGGCCCGGTCGGACTCGACAACATCGCTGCCAGCATCGGCGAGGAACGCGAAACAATTGAGGACGTGATCGAGCCCTATCTGATCCAACAAGGCTATTTGCAGCGCACGCCACGCGGCCGCATCGCCACGCTGGCTGCCTACCGGCACCTGGGCGTGACGCCACCCAAAAACGGCATCGACTTGTTCGACGTTTGATCCGGCGGTTCTTTCAGGTCGACCCTGATCTGGCGTTGCGCACCATCAGGAACTGTGCGGCATAGTAGCTCGTCAGTACCCACAGCGACACCAGGGGCAGCGGCTGTACAAACCGGTTGATCGCAATCAGCGAGTCGCTAAGCATGAAGACGCAGGCGCCCAGCGCCACGGCCGTTGCCGCCGCATCGCGCAGGACCTTGGCGCGGCCGATGGCCTGCCCCACCATCAGCGCGATGACGCTCACATAGGCGGCTACAGCCACCTTGAGAATCGGGTCGCCCAGGCCACTCCAGACCCAGCCGTACATCGCGGCACCCGCACCCAGCGTGCACGCCAGCGCGCCTCGGCTGGGAAACCAGGGCGTGTCCTGGCGGAACAAGGCGATGTAGAAGAGGTGCGCAAGCAGAAATGAGGCAAGCCCGGGAAGGAAGTAGCCGCCGGGCAGCATCAGGAACACATCGCCGGCCAGTGAGGCAGCCAGCGCTGCGACGAGCAAGAAATCGAACCGCCCAATAATCCCCGTCCGTCTGGCTCTGACAAGGACCAGAACAATGGCGAGCAGCATGGTCAGCGGCTTGAAAACGAAATGCAGCACCGTCCAACCCAGCGTGCTGCTGACCGTGGCCAGCAGTGCCGCTGCGACAAACGACCATTCCATCAGGCTGACCCGGTCGGCTGCCGATCGGCGTGCAGGTTCAAGCGCTGGCTTCATCAAGTGCTTCATCATCCTCGAGATGTCGCGTGTCGGCCCAGCCCACCAGCGTCAGTCCGTCAGGTGTCCACAGCAGGCGGTTGATGGTGGCATTGCCGAGGTTCCAGGTGCGTTGGGACTGCAAGTCCTGGCCGGTTGCGGCCCGGTACAGCACGTCGAGCACGCCGCCATGGGCGACCAGCACAATTTGCTCTCCCTGGTGCCTTTGCGCCAATTCGGATGCGGCATCCACGACGCGGTGTCGCAACTCGTGCAGCGATTCACCGCCCTCAGGTTTCCAATGCGGATCACGCTTTCGCCAGCGCAGGGCCTGCTCCGGCCAGGTGGCCTCGATCTGGGAAAAAGTCTTCCCCTCAAACACACCGAAACCCCGCTCGCGCAAGGCTTCAACAGGCTGCGCCGACCTGCCCGTGGCTTCGGCAATGCTGCGTGCCGTTTCCAGGGCACGCAGCAAGTGGCTCGAATAGATGGCGGCAACCTCTTCGTTGGCGAGCGCCTGCGCGGCGCGGCGTGCCTGCCAGCGACCGGTACGGTTGAGCTTGATGTCGAGTTGCCCCTGGATGCGCGTGTCAACATTCCAGGCGGTTTCGCCGTGGCGCAGGGCGATGATGCGGGTCGCTTGCATGGTCTGAATCTAGATGCCGATGGCCTGCATGGCGGGCAGCGAGGGCGGTGTGAATTCCTCGTCATCGAACACCCTGTCGCCGTCTGTGTCGGGCAGGCCCGTGGTCTGGATGTCCTTGAAGTTGTGTCGGCTGGCGTCCATCAGGTGCGATGGCACCACGTTGTGCAGCGCGGTGAACATGCTCTCGATGCGGCCCGGGTATTTCTTCTCCCATTCGCGCAACATGTTGCCGATCTGTTGACGCTGCAAATTCTGCTGGCTGCCACAGAGCGAGCACGGAATGATTGGAAACTGGCGGTGAACGGCCCAGCGCGCAAGATCTTTTTCAGCCACGTTGGCGAGCGGCCGAATCACGATATGGCCGCCATCGTCACTGACCAGTTTTGGCGGCATGCCCTTGAGCTTCCCGCCGAAAAACATGTTCAGGAAAAAGGTTTGCAGCATGTCGTCGCGGTGGTGTCCCAGCGCGATCTTGCTGATGTTCAGCTCGTCGGCGACGCGGTATAAAATGCCGCGGCGCAAGCGGCTGCACAGGCTGCACATGGTCTTGCCCTCGGCAATCACCTTCTTGACGATGCTGTAGGTGTCCTGTGTTTCGATGTGGAAGGCGATTCCCAGCTTCTTCAGGTACTCGGGCAGGACATGGTCCGGAAAGCCGGGCTGCTTCTGGTCCAGGTTGACGGCGATCAGCTCGAAGCCAATCGGGGCCCGGGCCTGCAATTTCAGCAGGATGTCAAGCAGGCCATAGCTGTCCTTGCCACCCGAGAGGCAGACCATCACCCGGTCGCCGTCTTCGATCATGTTGAAGTCCATGACGGCCTGGCCGACCTGGCGACACAGACGCTTCTCCAACTTGTGGATTTCAAGCCCGATCTTTGGCTCGGTCGTGATTTCGGATTCAGGCGTAGCAGTTTGTTCGTCGATCCAGACGGCACTCATTCATTCTTCCTTGTGTTCGATGGGCGTGATTTTCCCTCACTTTGCGATCTTTCCCCCACCCACTTCTCAAGGTGCTGGCACATGGCCGAAGGTCTTGGCCACGACGTTTCTGTCTTCTACATCTGCTATGGCATTGATCGCGATGACTGCTTTCCCGTAGGCGATTCGATGCGCGTCCGCGGCACCGGCGACGCTGGCCGCATGCGCGTGCACCACGTGCGTGAACGCCAGTTCCCAGTCGGCGGTGTCATGGCTGACAAAGTAGGCGCGCATTTCCTCGGCATGCCGAAGTGCAGTCGTGCCGTAACCAAGCAGCGCGTGAACTTCTGCCAGAAGCATGGCTGCCCTCATGCGGTTCAGTTCTGTTCCGATCGCGCTCCAATGCCACGCTGACGCATGCGCCGCATCGAGCATCTCTTGATCCTGCGCTGCGGTGCGCCTCAGAACGGACAGTTCCCAAGCGCGGTTGTTCGCCCTGGCCGCGAAATGCCTGTGCCAGCTTTGCGGGTCGGAATCATCGGGTTCTTGCGGCATGGTTCGTCCTAAGGCCTACGGGGCTGTGGGCTCCAGTGTTCTGCCGGGCTGGAGAGGGCTTGGGGTATCAGTGGGGGAAATCACCAAACCCCTGTCTCAACCCGGATCGCCACCTCGCAATCCTCAAAAATTTCAAGTTTGGCGATCTTGACGCGCACGCCCAGCACGCCGGGCAATTGCAGCAAGCGGTTGGCGAGTTTGCCGATCAGCGTCTCCAGCAGGTTCACGTGTTCGGCGGTGCACTCGTTGATGATGATCTGTCGCACCTTGCGGTAGTCGAGCACGCGGCCGATGTCGTCATCGTGCGGCAGCAGGGGTTGCGTGCCGAGATTGAGTTCGGCATCGACCTGGATCGGCTGCGGCGCGCTCTTCTCAAGTTCCAGAATGCCCAGGCTGGCGTTGAAACGCAGACCGGTCAGCGTCAGGGTTTGATTGCCTTGGGTGTGGGACATCTGGGGGCACGGCCAGTAAGGGGTTGATTTTCCGCCGGTCCGTCACAGCAATGAGAAATCACGCTCGAACCGCATCAGGTGCTGGCCGCCGTCCACCAGCAGCGTGGTGCCGGTGATGGACTGGTTGTCGATGGCAAACTTGACCGTGGCGGCAACATCCGCCGGCGTCGATGAGCGGCCCAGCGGAGACAGTCTATGCAGTGCCTCGAACTTCTTCTCGCTCACCAAATGGCTTGTCAGGGTAAGACCGGGGGCGACGCCGACAACCCGCAGTTGCGGGCTCAGGGCCATGGCCAGCATCGTGGTGGCAGCTTCCAGCGCCGCCTTGGACAGCGTGTAACTGAGAAAATCGGGGTTCTGGTTCCACAGTTTCTGGTCCAGCAGATTGACCACCACCCCCAGCGGCACGCCCTCATGGGCTTGGGCCGAGCCGGTGCGGCCAAGCGCGTGCGCATGCAGGGCCTGCGCCAGAATGATCGCCGCGCCGGTGTTGCTGCGCAGGTGTTTTTCCATGGTGGCAAACGTGAAACTGGCGGCCGTATCATGCTCAAAGGTCGAAGCGCTGTTGACCAGGGCGTCGACGCGGCCGAAGTGCTGGACGACCTTGGGCAGCAGGTTGCGCACCGCCGTCTCATTGTTCAGATTGGCGCGAAAGGCGGCGCTGGCGCCTGCCAATTTGGCGCAGTCGGCGGCGGTCTTGGTGGCATCTTTCAGCGAGTCACGGTAATGCACGGCCACCTGCCAGCCATCATTTGCCAGCGCCAGCGCAATCTCGCGCCCCAGTCTCTTGGCGGCGCCAGTGACAAGTACCGTGCGGTTGGGAGCGGCGGCGGACATTGGTGGACAATTCGGACTGTGATGACAACACCCCAGAGTTTAACGGCCGCCCTGCAGGCGTACATGACACAGGCCATCGCCAGCCGCGGCGGCTGGATTGGCTTCGACGAGTTCATGGCAATGGTGCTGTACACGCCAGGCTTGGGCTACTACGCCAACGACAGCGCCAAGTTTGGCAGCATGCCCGGTACCCGGCAGGCGGGCGTGCCCGCGACGGGCAGCGATTTTGTCACGGCCCCCGAGATGACGCCGCTGTTCGGTCAGACGCTGGCGAATCAGGTGGCGCAGGCGCTGGAGGCAACGCATACCAGCGAGATCTGGGAGTTTGGCGCCGGCTCGGGCGCCCTGGCGCTGCAACTGCTGGCCAGCCTGGAGGCGCTGCAGCTGCCCTTGCCGCGCTACCGCATCGTCGATCTGTCGGGCAGTTTGCGCCTGCGTCAGCAAGCCACATTGGAAAGGTACGCGCATACCGTACAGTGGGTCAGCGAGTTGCCGGACAGCCTGCAAGGCGTGGTCGTCGGCAATGAGGTGCTGGATGCGATGCCGGTCAAGTTGCTCGCGCGCGCAAGCGGCGTCTGGTATGAGCGCGGCGTGGTTCTGCAATCGGTGCGCGTTGCCGAACACGGCGACGATGCCAGGGTCTTCGCCTGGAGTGATCGCCGTACCGAGCTGCGTCCGCCGTGCGAGATCCAGGGTGAGCATGACTACCTGACCGAGATCCACGAGCACGGCGAATCCTTCATCCGCACGCTCGCTGACAAGATCAGCGTCGGCGCCGTCTTCTTGATCGACTATGGTTTTCCG
>Ga0315271_10001607_pt1 | contig 13723 bp, 12 predicted proteins | sample C3_top_MG_FD_204664 | JGI IMG/M metagenome (GOLD analysis project Ga0315271, IMG submission 204664) | Sediment microbial communities from Yellowstone Lake, YNP, Wyoming, USA - C3_top | ecosystem: Environmental > Aquatic > Freshwater > Lake > Sediment | place: USA: Wyoming | collected 2017-08-01 | reverse complement strand
CGCCGCCTGGAGCCTGCCGCTGGTGCGGCTCGACCCCGGCGCGCTGTACGACAAGTACATCGGCGAGACCGAGGCGCGTTTCCGCAAGGCCATGGGCCTGGCCGACCAGCTCGCGCCGCTCGTGCTCTGGATCGACGAGCTCGAGAAGGCGTTCGCCGCCGGCGGCGCGGACCAGGACGGCGGCACCTCACAGCGAGTGCTCGGGACGTTCCTCTCGTGGCTGCAGGAGCGTCACGGCGACGTCTTCGTGGTCGCCACCGCCAACGACGTCGAGCGCCTCCCGGCCGAACTGCTGCGCAAGGGCCGGTTCGACGAGACGTTCTTCGTCGACCTGCCCGGCGAGCCGGCACGGGCGGCGATCCTCGCCATCCACCTGAGCAAGCGCAAGCAGCGCCCGGAGGACTTCGATGTCCAGGCGCTGGCACGTGAGAGCGAGGGCTACAGCGGCGCCGAGCTCGAGCAGGTGGTGGTCTCGGCGCTCTACACCGCCTTCGCGGCCGGCCAGACACTGACGACGGCGCTGCTGCTCGGCGAGCTGCGGCGCACGCCGGCCATCGCCTCCACCGCGCGGGAGCGCATCGGCTTCCTGCGGCAGTGGGCGACCGACCGCACCGTCCCGGCGGACTGACGCCCGCCGCCTCCGCCCTACTGACTGACGTCCGCCGCCTCCGCCCTACCTACGCAGGCCCGAAGGGTCTCTCCGCGCGGAGGGAAGGGGTGCCCCGCCGGGCCCTCTGGGGTGCGAACTGGGAGCTCGACCCCTTCGCCCGCCTAAGCCGGCGGCTCGGGCGGAGCCGTGAGCGCCGGCCAGCGAGGCGCTACCCAGCGGGCGACCATCCACTTCGCCAGCAGCCACCCGACCGCCGCGGCGGCCGCGCCGATCACCACGGCGCCGGCGATGTCCAGGGGCGAGTGCACGTGGGCGAGCACACGAGCCACGCCGGCCAGCAGCGAGAGCGCGAGGAGCACCAGGCCCCAGCGCCGCGAAACGACGAGCACGCAGAACCCGACGAACATCGTGACGGCCGTGTGGTCACTCGGGAACCCGTTGTCGGCAGCATGCGGAAACAGCGGGGCGATGTGCTGGGTGACGAAGGGCCGCGTGTCGTAGAACACGGCGCCCGCGGCCTTGATGAGCACGAGGCAGACCACGCCGCCGACCACGCCGGCCACCAGGAGCTCCACCTGTTGGCGGCGCGGCAGACGCAGCCACACCACGAACGCGACGACGAAGCTGAGGATGAACCCGTACTGGGCGAGATCGGCTATCACCGTGTCCATGCGTGCAGAGTACCCACGGTCGCGGCCGCTACGCGCCCACGGCCGTCAGGCTGCGGGCGCTGTCCGGAGTCAAGGCGCCGGCACCACCGCGTCGAGGCGCGCCGCCAGACCCTCCGACAGCGGCGCCACCGAGTGCGCCAGCAGCAGTTCCTTCGCCCGCTGCGTCGCCTTCTGGGTCGCGTCGAGCCCGCCGCCTTCGAGCCAGCGGTCGTGGCTGGCGCGGTTGAGCACCTTGGCGCGCCACTGGTTCTGGCGCAGGTGCTTGCGCGTGTGACGCTGGCCGAGGTAATCGCCGCCCGGCCCGACCGCCTTGAGCACGTCGACGGCCAGCTCTTCGTCGTCCACCTCGATGGCCTTGAGCAGCTGCCGATTGCGGCTGATGAACTCGGCCACCAGCACAACCTCGGCGAGCGAGCCGGAGAGCCCGAAGTCCATGTAGCCGACGTCGTGGTTGAGGTTGGCGCCCAGCTGCATGGACAGCTTGGTGATCTCGTCGGCCTCCATGCCGGCCTGGGCATCCACGACCTGCGCGTCGGTGTGGCCGCTGAACCCCCAGTTGGGGATGTCCAGCCACTTGGCCATCTCGACTTCCATCGCATACGCGCGGATGAACTCGGGGGAGTTGTAGGACGACTGCGAGGTCCCCATGTCGAGCGTGTTCGGGCCCTGGCCGATGACGAACGGCGCGCCCGGCGCGCGAAGCTGGTGCATGACCAGGCCGAACAGCGCCTCGGCGATGCCGAGCGTGATCTGGCCCGGCGTCGTGATGGGAGCGGTGCCGCCGGCGACCGGCGACGGGCAGTAGGTGGACGGCACGCCCTTGTCGGCGCAGAAGAGCAGCTTGTCGACCGTCTCGAAGGGGTGCTTGAGCGGGCTGACAGGCTGGTTGTACATGATGAAGTACGGCTTGTCGCGGAGCGCTTGCTCGCCCCCGCGGACCTCGCAGGCCATCCGCCACATGGGCTCGACCGTCTCGACCCCGCCGGCGGTCATCACCAGCGGCTTGGTGGTCGACGGGATCATGGCGCGGAACTGCTTGGGGTAGGCCTCGCCGGCGTCCATGCCGTCCGGCCACGCGCCCGACATGACGAAGTCGATCTCGGGCAGCGCGTCGCAGAGGCGGGCGGCCTCGGCCACGTCCGCCATCTTGCCGAGGCGGCGCTCCCCCGTCTCCAGGTCGATCAGGTGCATGACGTCGGAGCCGTTGCCGAAGTAGGAGCGCCGGCCGCCGAGGTCCATGGCCGGCTCGCCGGCGCGATCGTACACCGCGAAGCTCGCCGGCGCCGACTCGCGGGCCTGCTCGACGAGCGCGGCCGGCACGTGGATCATGCCCTCGGCGTCCCTCGTGCACCCGCCGTCGAGCATCACCTGCTCGCCCTCCTCATGGAGCACGACCATGCCGATGTCGGAGAGGATGCCGAGGGCGGTGTCGTAGATGCGCTGCTTCTGCTCCCCGGTGAGGAAACTGACGCGGCCGGCGCCGATCTCCTTGCTGCTGTCTGCCATGGTCACTCCCGAAGCGATGTTGACGGCGGCGAGGCGGCCGGGCTGCTGCGCCGGGGCCGCCTCGCCGAACACTACACCGTTTGTCGGTCTACTTCACGCCGAGTTCGCGCTCCGCGCCCTCGATAATCGAACGAAGTTCTGCCGCCACTCCATCCGGCAGTGGCTCCGGGTGGTGCGTCTCGAGGATCCGCCGGGCCTCGGCGAGCGAGCGCTCGTACAGCGTCGTCGAGCCGGCGGCGGCCCACTCCTCGCGGACCCGCCGGTCGATGAGCTTGGACGACGACTGCCCGCGCATGCCCGCGTAGGTGTCCTCGTGCGAGAGGAAGTCCTTGAAGGGCCCGATCTCGCCGATGACGTCGACCGAGAGGGTCGTGTCGGTGACCGGGATCCCCGGCACGCAGAACTTGACCATGCGCGCGAACTCCGCGTCCATGACCAGCTGCGCGTAATCGATGGTGACGCCCGACTCCAGCATCCCCAGCCCGTAGATCAGGTTGGCCCCTGCCAACGCCGGCAGCAGGCTGGTGATCGTCTTCTCGTGACCGGATTGGGCGTCCGCCACTTTGGAGTCGCCCTACGCACCGGCCACCCAACTGGGCAGCAGGTAGAAGCGCGCGAGGCAAGCGACGCCGGCGCCGATCATGCCGCACTCGGGGCTGCCCACGGAGGCGCTGGCGAAGCGCAGGTCCATGGCCGTGGTGGACGAGCCGTAGATGACCGGCGCGCCACGCTGCGTGAGTTGCGCCAGCGTGATGCCGCTAAGCACCTCGGCGTTGTGGGTGACGAGCGTGCCGGCGAGCGAGACGGGAGAGGAGCCGCCGGCCATCGCCATGGAGAGCACGTTGACCGGGATGCCCGCGCGGGCGCCGGTGATGATGATCTCGCAGGCGTCCTTGACCAGCTTCAGCGGGCTCACCGGGCAGGTGAGGAAGCTGAGGATGGGGCGGCGGCGCAGCGCCTCCGCCCCGCCCGCGATAGCCGCCGCCATGTCGATCATCTTGCGGGCGCAGAAGCCCGAGAGCGGGCCGATGGTGGCGTGCTTCGTCGTGTTGCTGAAGATCGCCTCGGCGTTGTGCAGCGCCGCCGTGTCCGGCGGCACGTCGTGGGCGCCGAGCGGCCGCTCCACCACATCGATCTCGGGCAGCGCGTCGATGATCTTCGTGCAGTCGGCCACGTCCTGCTTGAGGCTCTCGTGCAGCTGGCCGGTGTACGGGTCCACGACCTGGATGCCCTCGCCGAAGTTTGTGAACCCGACCCGGCCGTCCTCCAGGACGACGTCCCGGGCCGGGTCGCGGCCGCACATGACGACGGTGCTGGGCGCCGAGCGGACGGCGTCTTCCACGAGGTGCGCCGGCAGGCGCACCACGTGGGTCTCGCCGTCGACGTCGGCGCCGGCCGCCGCGAAGATCTCCCGGGCCTCGTCGTCTTCGACGAAGACGCCCGTACGCGACAGCACTTCGAGCGTCGCGCCGTGGATCTCCCGGAGCTCGTCGTCGGTGAACACCTCGAGCCTGAAGCCGCCGCTCTTGCGCGCTCCCGCGCGCGGGTTCCTGATCATGGTCAGCCTCCCGCCGTGCGTTCCTTGAACTTCTCGACGCTGTTGATGGGCACGTCCAGCACGCGGGCGATGTTGAACTTGGCCTCGATCTGGTTGGCCTGCCACGGCTGGCTGATGGCGTAGCTGTGGACGCGGCCGAAGCCGTGCTCGTTGCGCACGTCGGTCATCGCGACCGGGTCGGAGAGGTCGAACGGGGTGACGCCGAGCTTGTCGGCGACGTACTGCTTGGCCTCTGTGAGGCGCATGCCCCGAGTCATCTGCATACGGGCAACCAGATCTCCGGCTGCCCGAATACCGCCGATGCTCGCGGCTTGCGCGTGGGCGTTGTGCATCCCGTGGGGATCGCCCGAGCCCACCTACAACCCGTCCACGTGCAGCAGCTCGACGAACGACTTGGCCGCGCGGCACACGGCGTCCGACGGCAGGTGCACGAACATCGGCACGCCGCCCACGCCCATGCCGGCGTTGGGGTGGACGGGGATCGTCGCCACGTCCATGCACGGCTTGATGAGGGCGATGGCGCGCGCCATGTTCCAGGCGAGCGACTTGCCGGTGTTGATGTTGACCACCGGCCCGAACATCGTCGCGCCGGCCTCCTGGGCCAGCAGCAGCTGGTCCTTGGGCCACAGGCCGGCGAGGCGCTTGCCGCCCCACTCGAGCTCGCCGTGCATGCCGAGCACGAACTCGCCGGCCATGCCGAGCTGCACGCCCATATCCGGGTACTTCTCGCGGATGATTTTCGTCGCGCGGAGCGCGGCGAGGAACTCCGGGTCGCCCGAGGCGCCGGTGGTGTCCCAGTCGATCGCGTCCGCGCCGGCCTCCCACTGCGAGTCGGCCAGCTTGACCATGTCGACCACGGCCATCTCGACGGCCTCTTCCGCGGCCGCCCGGGCCTCGGCGATCCTGCCGAGCGGCAGCAGCTCGTTCCAGTTGTCGCAGGGGCCGTCCGGCTTGGAGTAGAGGCCCAGATTGGGCATGACGCCGTACTGCAGCGGAGCGATGGTGCACAGCTGCGCGTCGTGCATGTACTGGGCCTCGTAGGCGAGGATCGTGCGCACGACCTTGAGCGAGTAGTCGCCGACGCAGAGCTCCAGCAGGTCGGCGCCCATCCACTGCTCGTAGGACTGCAGATCCTGGATGCGCGTCGCGTGGGTCTTCATGCCGGTGCCGTCGCAGCTGAGGACGATCTCCTCGCCCACGTCGACGCCGATGAACCGCAGCGGCGACGCGTAGATCTCGAGCAGATGATCGATCTCGTCGTCGGTCAGCAGCGGCACCTTGGCGCGTTTGGCCGCGATCTCCGACCCCGCGATGAGATCGGCACGGATCTCGCTGCGCGTCAGATGCGTGAAGGTGCCGTCGCCCATGCGGGTCGGCACCCTGGCCTCGTTCGTCATACGCTCCCCCTCCTCGCGAACGCCCCCTAGCTTCAGGTGGCGCACTAATCAACCGGTCAATTAGTGTAGAGTCCACTGAGCGACCGCACAATGTCAAGAACGGGGGATGGCGGCGATGAGAGCGCGCACGACGTGGCTGAGCGATGCCGAGAAGAGCCGGATCGTCGATCAGGCGATGGAACTGCTCGCCGATGTGGGCATGCGCTTCAAGGGCTCCGTCCTCCTCCCCGAACTCGCGGCGCGTGGTGCGAGCGTGGACGAGACGACGGGCGTCGCGCACCTGCCGCGCGAGCTCGTGGAGTGGGCGCTCGCGCAGTGCCCGCGCAGCATCCTGATGGCCGGCCTCAGCGAGGCGGACGACGTGCTGCTGGACGAGGGCGAGCCCTTCCACTTCTCGCCCAGCGGCTGCGTGGCCAAGACGCTCGACTTCCGCACCGGGGAGCGTCGCGCGAGCACCCTGCAGGACGTGCGCGAGTGCACGGCGCTGCTCGACGAGCTGCCGAACCTCGACATCATGTGGACCCAGGTGAGCGCCTCCGACGTCCCGCTTGAGCAGCGTGAGCTCACCGAGTACTTCACGCTGCTCACGGAGACGCGCAAGCACGTCACCTTCGTCGACTGCCCGACTGAAGTCGACGCGGTCGTACGGCTGTGCGAGACGCTGGCGGGCGACCTGGACCGCTTCCGCGCCCGCCCGCGCATCTCGACCGTCTGCACCGCCGCGTCTCCGCTCCAGGTCGACGGCGGACTCCTCGATGTGCACGCCGCACTGGCGCGGATCGGCGTGCCGATCGAGGTCTACTCCATGACCATCGCCGGCGCTACATCGCCGGTCACGCTCGCCGGCACCGTGGTGCAGGGGCTCGCCGAGTTCCTCGGCATCGCGACCGCGCTGCAGGTGGCGGCTCCCGGCGCCCGGCTCATCTTCTGCTTCGGGTCCGGCGTGCTCGACATGCTGCGCACCACCTTCGCCCTCGGCTCCCTCGAGAGCGGGCTCATGGCCGCGATGGCTACGGAGGTCGGCCACCACATCGGCGTGCCCGTGCTGTGCCCCGGCCTCTCCACGGACGCCAAGCACGCCGGCATCCAGGCCGGGTACGAGAAGGCGATGAAGGCGGCCACCGTGTGCGCGGCCGGTCCGGACATCGTCACCGGATGGGGGCTCATCGACTCGCACAACACGATGTCGCTGCCGCAGTCGGTCATCGACAACGAGATGGCCGACATGCTGCGCCGGCTCAACGCTCGCGTCGAGGTCTCCGACGACACCTTGGGAGCGGCCGCGGTCAAGGCCGCGGGCCCGGGCGGCGGGTTCCTCGGCCAGAAGGACACGGCGCGTCGCATCCGCGCCGGCGAGCACTTCATGCCGGCGGTCTCCGACCGGCTCTCCTACGAGAAATGGGCCGCCGAGGGTAGCGACGAGTACGCCCACGCCTGTGAGCTCGTCGAGACCACTCTTGCCGAGCACGCCGCCAAGGCCGCGTACATCGACGGCGACCAGCTGGACGCACTCGCGGCGATCTGCCGCGTCGACGAGGACACCGTGCGGCAAGCCCGCCGCGGGTGACGAGGAGGACCCATGAAGCAACGGATCGGCTACATCGGGCTCGGCGCCCTCGGCAGGCACCTCGCCGGTAGCCTGCTCAAGGCGGGGTACCCGCTCACGGTGTACGACATCGACAGGACGTGCGCCATCGACCTCGAGCGAGACGGCGCCGTCTGCGCCGACACCGTACTCGAGGTCGCCCAGGCCTCCGACACGGTCATCACCTGCCTGCCCTCCCCCGAGATCGTGAACGCCGTCGTCGCCGGCGAGGGCGGCGTCCTGGAGGGCCTCGCCACCGGCGGCACCTGGATCGAGATGAGCACCAACGACGCGCACGAGATCCAGCAGCTGGCCGCGCTGGGCGCCGAGCACGGCATCGAGACGCTCGAGTCGCCGGTCACCGGCGGCGTGCACCGCGCCGCCGCCGGGATGATCACCGTGCTCGTCGGCGGCAGGCCGGCGGTCTACGAGGCGCACCGCGAGGTCTTCGACACCATGGGCGGGCGCGTCTTCTACGTCGGCGACCTCGGTCAGGCGTCGGTGATCAAGGTCATCACCAACATGCTCGCGTTCATCCACCTGGTCGCCGACGGCGAGGCGCTGATGCTGGCCAAGAAGGGCGGCGTCGACCTCGGGCTGGCCTGGGAGATCATCAAGGCCAGCTCCGGCAACAGCTTCGTGCACGAGACCGAGGGCCAGCTGATCCTCAACGGCAGCTACAACATCAACTTCACCATGGACCTGGCCCGCAAGGACCTGCACTTCGCACACATGATGGGCCGCGAGTGGGGTGTGCCGCTCGAGCTGGCCAGCGTCACCGAGCAGCAGTTCGCACGGGCGCGGGCGATGTACGGCGGCGGCGCGCAGTCACCGATGGTCGTCAAGATGCTCGAGGACGCCGTGGGCACGGACCTGCGCGCGCCCGGCTTCCCCGACGAGCTGGAACCGGAGTGAAGCCGGAGGGGAGCAGCCGGGACTGACGAGGCGAGACGAGCAGATATGCAGCAGGATGGCTGCCCGGCGGCATGATGTTCTCCGGGCAGCTTGACTTGACGAACATCCGGCCGAATACTCCGGCCCCGAGAGTGACGGAACGGCACCAAAGGAGAGACCCGTGACGGAGATCAGCGACTTCACGATGGACTACTTCTCCCTCAAGGGGAAGAACGCCATCGTCACCGGCGGCAACACGGGCCTCGGCCAGGCCTTTGCCGTGGCGCTTGCGACGGCCGGCGCCAATCTCTTCGTGCCCAGCATCATGGACGACGACGGCACCACCGGCCCCCTCGTGGAGGAGCGCGGCGGCCGCTACGAGTTCATGAAGGCGGACGTCACCAAGCCGGGCGCGCCGGCCGAGATCGTCGCCGCCTGCGTCGACCGGCTCGGCTCGCTCGACATCCTGGTGAACAGCGCCGGCATCTGCCCGATGGCCTCCGTCCTGGACTTCGGCCGCGAGCAGTGGGACGCCACCGTGGCCGTGAACCTCACGGCCGCCTTCGAGATGGCGTACGAGGCGGCCAAGGTGATGATCCCGCAGCGCTCCGGCAAGATCATCAACATCTGCTCGCTGTTCTCGTTCCTCGGCGGCCGCTGGTCGTCCGCGTACGCGGCCACCAAGCACGGTCTCGCCGGGTTCACCAAGGCCTACTGCGACGAGCTCGCCGAGTACGGCATCCAGGTCAACGGCATCGCTCCGGGCTACTACGCGACTGAGATCACCACCCAGACGCGCAGCGACCCGGTCACCAACCAGCGCGTGCTCGACCACATCCCGGCGGCGCGCTGGGGCGACACGGCCGACCTGATGGGCGCCACCGTCTTCCTCGCCGGCAGGGCGTCGGACTACGTCAACGGCCACATCCTGACCGTCGACGGCGGCTACCTCGTCCGCTAGCGGGAAGGGAACCGGACGATGGCTGGCAAGTACCTGATCGGCATCGACAACGGCACGCAGAGCACCAAGGTCGTCATCTTCGATCTCAAGGGCGACGTCGTGTGCGAGGCCAAGCGCACGCTCCTGCCCATGGAGCACCCCCGGCCGGGCTACGCGGTGCATCCCGACGACGACCTCTGGGAGTCGATCGTCGCGGCCAGCCGCGAGGTGATGACGCAGTTCCCGGGTGACCCGGAGGACATCGTCGGCGTCGGGCTGTGCACCATCCGCTGCTGCAAGGCCTTTCTCAAAGCCGACGGCACACTGCTCGAACCGGTCATGAGCTGGATGGACACGCGCGCGTACCAGCCGTGGTTGCCAGACGACCCCGAGCTGGCCTGGGCGACCACGTCGTCCGGCTACATGACACACCGGTTCACCGGGGAGTTCCGCGACAGCGCCGCCAACAACATCATCCTGCAGTGGCCCATCGACACGGACACGTGGCAGTGGGACCCGGCGCTGTTCGAGGAGTTCAACATGCGCCCCGAACTGCTCGTAGAGCTGCAGATGCCGGGCGATATCGCCGGCTACGTGACCGCCGACGCGGCGGCCGCGACCGGCATCCCGGAGGGCCTGCCGGTCGTCACCACCGCGAACGACAAGGCGGTGGAGGCGCTCGGCTCCGGCTCGCTCGACGAGCGCACCGCCCTCGTCTCGCTGGGCACGTACATCGCCTCCATGGTGCACGGCCACAAGAACCGGCAGGACGCCGTGGACTTCTGGACCAACTTCGCCTGCGTCCCCGGCACGTACCTCTACGAGAGCGGCGGCGTGCGGCGCGGCATGTGGACCCTCAGCTGGTTCCTCGACCTGCTGGGTCCCGAGTTCGCCGCCGCGGCGGCCACCCAGGACATCTCGCGCGAGGAATACCTGGAGCGCGAGGCCGAGCTGGTCCCCGCCGGGAGCTGCGGCCTCATGACGGTCCTGGACTGGCTCGCCCCCACAGACAAGCCCTACCGCAAGGGCGAGATCATCGGCTTCGACGCGCGCCACACCCGAGCTCACGTCTACCGCTCGATCCTCGAGGCGATCGCGCTGACGATGAAAGAGAACGTCGACGCCATGTGCGCCGAGCTCGGCATCGAGCTGCGCGAGATCGTCGTCTCCGGCGGCGGCTCCAACAGCCCGCTCTTCATGAACATCTTCGCCGACGTGTTCGGCGTGCCCGCCTCGCGCAACGTGGGGAGCAGCGGCGCGGCCCTCGGCTCCGCCATCTGCGCCGCAGTCGCGACCGGCGTGTACCCCGACTTCCCGGCCGCCGCCGGCGCGATGAAGCAGAGTCGCGAGTCCTTCGCGCCGAACCTGGAGAACCACGAGGTCTACCGGTGCATGAACGAGCGCGTGTACCGCGTCATCCACGACGCGACGGACCCGATCCTCGAGCAGTCCTTCTCGATCTTCCACTGACCAGCAGCCCCACCGAGACGCAAAGGAACGCGACATGTCACTGAGCAGAGAAGCCATCGTGGAGGGCCTGCGCGGCGTCGTGGGTCCGGACGCGGTCATCACCGACGAGCGCGTGCTCGTCGAGAGCAGCGTCGACAACTTCCGCAAGCTTCAGAACATCTTCGACGTGCACACGATGCCCGTGCCGGCAGCGGTGGCGCTGCCGAAGAACGCGGAGCAGGTGGCCGGCATCCTCACCTGGGCCGCGCACAACGACGTCACCGTCATCCCGAGGACGGGCGGCACGGCGACCGAGGGCGGGCTCGAGAGCGCCGTGCCCGACAGCGTGATCATCGACGGGTCGGCGATGAACCAGATCGTCAGCGTCGACCCGTACAACATGCAGGCCACGGTGCAGTGTGGCGTGCCGCTGCAGGCGCTCGAGGACCACGTGCGCGAGCACGGGCTCACGACCGGCCACTCGCCGCAGTCCAAGCCCGTCGCCCATCTCGGCGGCCTGGTGGCGACGCGCAGCATCGGCCAGTTCTCGACCCTGTACGGCGGCATCGAGGACATGGTCGTCGGCCTCGAGGCCGTCTTCCCCGGCGGGGAGATCTGCCGCATCAAGAACGTCCCGCGGCGCGCCGCGGGCCCCGACATCCGTCACATCGTCATCGGCAATGAGGGCGCGCTCTGCTTCATCACCGAGGTGACGGTCAAGCTGTTCCCGTACTTCCCCGAGAACAACAGGTTCCTGGGCTGGACGCTCAAGGACATGGCGCTCGGCTTCGAGGTGCTGCGCGAGGTCATGGTCAACGGCTACAAGCCGTCGGTGGCGCGGGTCTACGACCCCGGCGACGCCGGCCTCCACTTCTCGCACTTCGCCGCCGCGGACGACTGCGTGCTGCTGTTCATGGCCGAGGGCGCCGAGGGCATCTCCAAGGCCACGGCCGACGGCATCCAGGCCATCGTCGACAAGCACCCGGACTGCACCCAGGTGCCCAGCGAGTACATCGAGACCTGGTTCAACGACCTGTGCTGGGACGCGAGCAAGATCACGGCGGAGGACGAGCGCATCCGGCAGACGCACAACGTGAACCGGACGACGGAGATCAGCGCCGACTGGAGCTCGATCAACGACATCTACCAGGCGGCGAAGGCGCGCATCCTCGACGAGATCCCTGACATCACGATGATGGGCGGCCACTCCTCGCACAGCTACATCAACGGCACCAACATGTACTTCAACTACTTCTTCAACGTGGTCGGCGTGGGGCCCGAGCAGGAGACCGAGAAGTACTACCTGCCGATCATCAGCATCATCTGCGAGGAGACGCTCAAGCGCGGCGGGTCCATCGTCCACCATCACGGGATGGGCAAGGCGCGGGCGCCGTGGGTCAAGGACGAGTACGGCTCGTCCTACTACATGCTCGAGACGCTGAAGACGGCGTTCGACCCCAAGGGCATCATGAACAAGGGGACGATCTTCCCGATCTGACCGACGGCGGCGCGGCGACTGCCGCGCCGCCCACAAGGAGCGTCGGATGAGCGCGATGCGGATCGCTGTCGGCTTCAAGGTGACGCCCGACTACGACGCGCTACGGCCCGCCGACTGGGCGCGGCTGGCGGCGGCGGACGGCGACGCGGAGCGCGCCGAGGCCGTTCGCTACGTGCGCCGCGTCTTCGGCGTGTTCGACGAGGCCGCGCTGGAACTCGCGCTGCGCCTCCGCGACGCGCGAGCCGAGCTCGGCCTCGAGACCGGCCTCGCGGCCTTCACCGTCGGCGGCCCGGAGGCCGGCCCCTTCCTCGCCACCCTGCAGGCGCTCGGGTTCGAGACGGCGCGGGTAGACCCGGGACCGGCCGGGGAGCACGGCGGCCTCGACTTCGCGCCGGCCGCGACCGCAGCGCTGGTCGCCGCCTGCGCGCAGCGGCTGGGCGGCGACGTCCTGCTTCTCGGCACGCGCTGCGGGCCGGGCGAGAGCGGCGTCGTGCCGTTCCTCGCAGCCGAGGTCCTGGCGACACCGTGCGTGACCGAGGTGACTGCGCTCGAGCCAGCGGGCGGCGAGCGTCTGCGCGCGACCTTCTCGGCCGACGAAAGCCCTGTGCGCGCCACGGTCACCCCGCCGTGCGTGCTGGCCGTCGGCAACGCCGTCGTCTCTCTGCTGCGGGTCCCGACACTGAAGGACCGACTGGCCGTCCGCGAGGTACCGGTCGCCGAGTACACACCGGCAGACCTCGGAGTGGACCTCACGGGCGCGCCCGGCCACGCAGCCGCGCCCACGCCACTCGAGCCGGTGGACCGAAGCCGGGCCGGCCTCGTCGTTCCCGGCGCCACGCCCGTGGACAAGGCGCGCGCGCTGTACGAAGACCACCTCGGCGCGCGTCTGGAGCACCTGTGACGGCCGCGCGGACACTCCATGTCGCGGCCGTCCTGGACGCCACCGGCCGAGGAGCCGAGCGGCGCGCCCGGGCGCTGGGAGCCTTCCTGCGCGACGGCCTTGCGCTCGCCGACGGTACGCGGACCGAAGCAGTCACCCACGTCTTCTGCGCGGCCGACGCCCCGCGCGAGGACGCGCTCGCGCAGGCGCCCACGCGCGTCGTCCGCATCTGTCGCACCCCGCCGCACCGCCCGGACCTGATCGCCGTCGCCCTGGCCGCCTTCGAGGCCAGCGGCGGCGCCGACCTGTACGTGTTCCCGGGCGGCCCGCTCGGAACCGAGCTCGCCGCCCGCCTGGCCGCCCGCGCTGGCGGCTCCGCGGCCACGGACGTGCAGGAGGCGACACCCTCCGACGAAGTCCTGACCTGCCGCCGGGCGGCCTACGCGAACCACCTCACCGCAGCCGTCGGCGTCGGCCCGCGTCCCTGGTGCATCACGCTGGATAAGAGCTGGGCGGATGCGTCCTTCAGCGCGCCGGCGGACCACGTGGTCCAGACCGAGGCGGAACTGCTCGAAGACGCTGTCTCCGCGGCCGTGCCTCTCCGGCAGATCGAAGACCTCGAGCCGCCAGCGACCGGCGACCTGGAGACGGCGAAGTTCCTCATCGTCGCCGGCCGCGGCGCCGGGAGCCGCGGCGGCGTGGAGCGCATCGCCGCCGCCGCCGCGCGCATGGGCG
>Ga0315271_10001606_pt1 | contig 13728 bp, 10 predicted proteins | sample C3_top_MG_FD_204664 | JGI IMG/M metagenome (GOLD analysis project Ga0315271, IMG submission 204664) | Sediment microbial communities from Yellowstone Lake, YNP, Wyoming, USA - C3_top | ecosystem: Environmental > Aquatic > Freshwater > Lake > Sediment | place: USA: Wyoming | collected 2017-08-01 | reverse complement strand
GCAAGCGTGAAGACCACGACGAACAGCACACTGGCCACACCGCCGACCACGAGCGCGCCGATCGGATGCATCACATCCGAGCCGGCACACACCGCGACCAGCCCGGCGAGTGCACCGTTGTGCGCGAAGCCCGGATCGTTGCGCCCGGCAATCAGCCCGCCGATCACACCGCCGGCCATTGCCATGAGCGAATTGATCGCCACCAGCCCGCTTATCTTGTCGAGCCCCTGTGCACTCATGACGTTGAAGCCGAACCAGCCAATCACCAGGATCCACGAACCGAGCGCCAGGAACGGGATGTTGGACGGAGGGATGGCAATGACCTTGCCGTCCTTGGTGTAGCGCCCTTTGCGCGCGCCCAGCAGCAGCACCGCACCGAGTGCGATCCAGCCACCCATGGCGTGCACCACCACCGATCCGGCAAAGTCATGGAATTTGAAACCGAAACCGGATTCGATCAGTGCCTGCACGTGGAAACGCTCGCCCCAGACGATGCCTTCGTAGAAGGGATAAATGATGCCCACAATAATGGCCGTGGCGACAAGTTGCGGCCAGAAGCGCGCACGCTCGGCGATACCGCCGGATACGATCGCCGGCACGGCCGCGGCAAAGGTCAGCAGGAAGAAAAACTTCGTGAGCTCGATGCCGCTCTTTGTCGACAGCGCCGGCGCGCCCGCGAGAAAATTGATGCCGTAAGCCACGGCATAGCCGACAAAGAAATACGCCACGGTCGAGACGCTGAAATCCACCAGGATTTTCATGAGCGCGTTCACCTGGTTCTTCTTGCGCACCGTGCCCACTTCGAGAAACGCGAAGCCGGCATGCATGGCCAGCACCAGGATAGCGCCTATGAGCAGAAAAAATACGTCGGAGCCAACTACCGATTGCATGCCGTATTCCTCATCAGGATGGTTCGTTTTATTTCAGAAATCGGTCTTTTGTTATTCGCTCACACATCGCGCCGTCCAGTCAGCGCGCGCGCAAGAGTGCCGCGGTCAGTGTACTCAAGCTCGCCGCCCACCGGTACCCCGTAGGCGATGCGCGTGGCGCGGATGCCACGGGCACGCGCCAGCTCGCTGATGTAGTGCGCAGTAGCCTCACCCTCGACCGTCAGGTTGGTGGCGAGAATGACTTCTTTCACCCGACCCTCGTCGAGCAGCGCCTCAAGGCGGGTGATGCCGATCTCGTCCGGCCCGATGCCATCGAGCGGCGACAATCGCCCCATGAGCACGAAGTACTGTCCGTTGAAAGCACTGGACTGTTCGATGGACGAAAGGTCGGCTGGAGATTCCACCACGCACAACAGCGAATGATCGCGTCGTGCCGAGGCGCACAACGGGCAGATTTCGTCTTCGCTGAAATCGTTGCAGCGCCGGCAGTGGCCGACGCGCTCGAGCGCCACACGCAGTGCCTCGACGATCTGGCGGGCGCCATCGCGGTCGCGCGCCAGCAGATGAAAGGCCATGCGCTGCGCGGATTTCGGTCCCACACCGGGCAGACGCCGCAGCGCCTGCTTGAGACCTTCGATGGCGGGTGAGTCGGACACGCTGTCAGAACGGCAGGTTGAGGCCGGGAATACCGAGTCCGGATGTCAGGCCCGCCATCTTCTGCTGAGTGGTCTCCTCGGCCTTGCGCACGGCATCGTTCATGGCCGCGGCCACCAGGTCCTCGAGTACTTCCTTGTCGTCCTTGAGCAGCGCGGGGTCGATGCTGACGCGCTTCACGTCGTGCCGGCAGGTCATGACAACCTTAACCAGCCCACCCGCCGCGCTGCCGTTTACCTCGATGTGCGCCAACTCTTCCTGGGCCTTGCGCAGATTTTCCTGCATCGCCTGCGCCTGCTTCATGATGTTTCCCAATCCGCCTTTCATCATTCTTCACCTGTAGTCGTGTTACCGGGTCAGGTCTTCGGCCGGATGGTGCCGGCATCGACCTTGGCGCTGAAATTTTCCTGCAAAGCCTGAACATTCGGGTCAGCCATGATGACATCGACCGCCGCTTGCTGGCGTTCGTTCTGGGTGCGCTGGCGCTCGCGCGCCGGTGTTTCCACCTGTGGACTGCCGGGTGTAATACGCAGGTCCATCGGCCTGCCATAATATGCAGCGAGCGCCTGCTTGAACACGGCCTCGCGCTCCTTGTTGAGCAGATGGGCGAACGCCTGGTCCAGAGTCAGCCGCAACACGGCGCCTTCCTGTGAATCGAGCGTGCAATGGTTCGCGAGTTCGCGCGCGAGCCCGGCCAGACCCAGCTTTGCCACCGTCTCGCTCCATCCATCACCGCCCGCAGTAGCAGGTGCCGGTGGTGTCATGGGTGCCACGGCAGCCGGTGGTCGGGCCTGTGTATCGGCAACTGGTGCGGGCTGAGCCACGGGTCTGTTGGCAGCTGCTGCCGTCACAGCCGGGCGTATCGCGGGCACACCGCCTGCGGCGCGCGTCCCGGATGTCTGCGCGGTCGGCCGGAAGGCCAGCATGCGCAATAACGTCATCTCCAGCCCGCTGCGTGCATCCGGCGCCAGCGCGATGTCGCGTCGCCCATGCAGGCCGATCTGATAAAACAGCTGCACATCTTCCGGTGTCAGGCGGCCGGCGTAGTCGCGCAAGACCTCGGCATGATCGGCATCAATCTCCGCCTCGGGCGCCGCCTGGAGCAATGCCAGCCGATGCAGGGCCAGGAGCAGATCGTTCAGCACCCCTTCGGCATCGGCGTTGCGATCGTTGGCGTCGGCCACGGCCGCTAGCAGGCCCGGTGCATCCGCCTGCGCCAGCCCTGTAAGGATGGCTTCAATCACACTGTTATCAATGCTACCGAGCATCTCGCGCACTTCCGCTTCACTCACCTTGCCACCGCCGAAAGCAATCGCCTGGTCGAGCAGACTCAGAGCGTCGCGCATGCTGCCGTCCGCAGAGCGCGCCAGCAATTTCAGCGAGGCCGCGTCGAAGGCGATGCCCTCGGCACCGAGGATCTTCTCAAGCTGGGTGGCAATCTGCTCCGGAGACAGGCGCTTTAAATGGAACTGCAGGCAACGCGACAGCACCGTAACGGGCAGCTTCTGCGGGTCGGTGGTGGCGAGCAGGAATTTCACATGCGGCGGTGGCTCTTCGAGGGTCTTGAGCAATGCGTTGAAACTGTGCCCGGAAAGCATATGCACTTCGTCGATCAGGTACACCTTGTAGCGGCCGCGAGTCGGCGCGTACTGCACGTTGTCGAGCAGTTCGCGCGTGTCATCCACCTTGGTGCGCGAGGCCGCATCCACCTCGATGAGGTCGACAAATCGCCCCTCGTCCACTTCGCGACATGACTGGCAGCTTCCGCAAGGCTGTGAGCTGACACCGGCTTCGCAATTCAGAGATTTGGCGAGGATCCGGGCAATCGTGGTCTTGCCGACGCCGCGCGTGCCGGTGAACAGAAAAGCGTGATGCAGTCGATCGTGATCGAGGCCGTTGATGAGCGCGCGCGCCACGTGCGTCTGCCCGACCAGGTCCTCGAACCGGCGCGGGCGCCACTTGCGTGCCAACACCTGATAGCTCATGGACATTTGCTCAGCACGGTTGGACTGAAATCACATACGGGTGGCGGCTCGGGCCGGCCACACCCTCGCACCCGGAATGGCTGCTGCGGCTGCTTCCTTCCGGACCTGACCGGGTTCACAACCTTCCGTCACAAGAGGAACCGACCTTCGCCGCCATAATTAAGCTTCGTAGAGCGAGCCGAAACCAAATTTAGGCTTCGTAGGGCGAGCCGCGACATAATCGGCTTTCCACCGCACGCGAGTTTACCTGCGCGCGTCGCGCGGGTAAACGTGCAAACAGGAAGCTGGAAAAAACGAGGGAATGGCGGAGAGGGAGGCCGCTCTCGCGCATCCTGCGCTCCGCGGCACTTGCACATCCATGTGCGGCGGGATTCGGTCATTGAATCGGGTTCGAATGCCTATTCTACAGCCATTTAAAATATGAGGGGCGCATTCGCGCCCCTCATATTTTAAATGGCGGAGAGGGAGGGATTCGAACCCTCGGTACGGTTTCCCGTACACACACTTTCCAGGCGTGCTCCTTAAACCGCTCGGACACCTCTCCGGGGAACGACAGCCTGCGGCGAAAGCAGGCGCGCAAGGTTAAACCAGCCGCGTGGTCGGTGCAATCGAAACCGCCGCCACAGCCTCCAGCGGCCATAACGCGCCGTCGCGGAAGCAGAACGCAGGAATGGTGAAATGGCGGAGAGGGTGGGAGTCGAACCCACGTGGCGTTGCCGCCCATCCGATTTCGAGTCGGCGCCGTTATGGCCTCTTCGGTACCTCTCCATATTGTCTAGCATACCGTGCCGGCGAACACGGGCACAACCGCCTTGGACTATACTTGGCCGGATGCCGCTTAAGCGAAGGAGTCGGAGACAGCGCCTTCCGGCACTGCTGATCGCAGCCTGCCTGCTGGGCAGCGGCTGTAATCCTGCTGATGACAACAAGCTTAAAGCCGTGCAGCGCAGCGGCGAACTCGTGGTGCTCACCCGCAACAGCCCGACAACCTATTACGAGGGTCCGGACGGCCCGACCGGCTTCGAATACGATCTCGCCCGCGCCTTCGCGGAACAACTGGGCGTCAGCCTGCGCATTAAAGTGGCGGATCGCTTTGCCGATATATTGCCGATGATCGCGCGCGGTGAGGCCGACTTCGCCGCCGCCGGCCTGACCGTGACCGCCCAGCGCGCCGAACAGGTGCGTTTTACCCCGCACTACCAGATCATCCGCCAGCAGGTCGTCCACCATGCCAGAACCGCACCGCCGGCGGACGTTAAAGGTCTTATCGGCCGGCACATCGAGGTCATCGCCGGCTCCAGCACTCTCGAGCGTCTGGAACAGCTCAAGGAGCAACATCCGCAACTAAACTGGATCACGGTTGGCAACATGGAAACCGAAGAACTGTTGCTGCATGTGCAGGAGGGGCTGACGGAGTTCACCATTTCCGACTCAAACATCATAGCCATCAGCCGCCAGTTCAGCCCAGATCTGCGTATCGCTTTCGATCTGGGCGATCCCGAAATGCTCGCTTGGGCATTCCCGCCCGGCACGGATGACAGTCTCTACCAGGAGGCGGGACGTTTTATGGAAGCGATGCGCGCTTCCGGTGAACTCAGCCACCTCATTGAACGCCACTACGGCGCCGCCAGCCGCTTCAATCCGATCAACATCGCCGCGTTCCTGCAGAAGATCGAAACCGACCTGCCGCGCCTCAAGCCGCTGTTCGAGGAGGCCGCCCAGCGTTACCAACTCGACTGGCGTCTGCTCGCCGCAATAAGCTATCAGGAATCCTATTGGAACCAGAATGCCGTCTCACCCACCGGCGTGCGCGGTATCATGATGCTCACGGAAACCACGGCTCAGCACCTTGGCATCTCCGACCGCATGGACGTGCGCCAGAGCGTGCACGGCGGCAGCGCCTACCTGCGCAAACTTATTGACAGCATCCCGGCACGCATCCCCGAGCCGGACCGCACCTGGATGGCCCTGGCCGCCTACAATGTCGGCATCAGCCATCTGGAAGACGCACGCATCATCACCCAGACGCAGGGCGCAGACCCGGACAAGTGGAATGACCTGAAAGAGCGGTTGCCGTTGCTCGCCAAGGCAGCCTGGTACACAAAAACAAAACATGGCTATGCACGCGGTTACGAGCCGGTGCAGCTCGTGAATCGCGTCCGTACCTACTACGAAGTCCTGAAGAAGAACGACAACGATTCCCGCGCTCGCCACAACAACGATGCGTTACGCCTGAAGGCGCCAGCGCTGTAGCGCTACCGGTACAACCGTACTATGGGCCGACGCGGCCGCGCCGTGACTGAAAGAATGCCTTGAGACGCTGACTGCACTCTTCGGCCAGCGTGCCGCCCTGCACCTCTGCCTGGTGATTGAGCGCGGCGGCATTGAGCAGGTTGAACACCGTGCCAGCTGAACCGGCGAGCGGATCGGGGGCGCCATACACCACACGCGCCACGCGCGCATGTACCATGGCACCGGCGCACATCGGACAGGGTTCAAGCGTGACGTACAGTGTGGCCCCGGTCAGGCGGTAGTTGCCGAGTTTCGTGGCCGCAGCGCGCAGCGCAACGATCTCGGCATGCGCCGTGGGATCGTGGCTCACGATCGGGCGGTTCCAGCCTTCGCCGATGATCTCGTCGTTCAGGACCACGAGCGCACCGACCGGCACTTCGCCCTCCTCTTCGGCACGCGCAGCGAGAGTGAGGGCATGCTGCATGTAGACGATGTCCTGCGCGTTGGCGTCGCTCATTCCCACTCGATGGTGGCGGGCGGTTTGCCGGAGATGTCGTACACCACGCGCGAGATGCCGCGCACCTCGTTGATGAGGCGGTTGGAAATCGTACCCAGCACCTCGTACGGCAGATGCGCCCAGCGCGCGGTCATGAAGTCCACAGTCTCGACTGCGCGTAGCGCGACCACATAGTCGTAGGCGCGCGCGTCGCCCAGCACCGCCACCGACTTCACCGGCAGAAACACGGCGAACGCCTGGCTTACCTTGTTGTACAAATCGTTGCGATAGAGTTCTTCCAGATAGATGGCATCGGCCTTGCGCAGGATGTCGGCGTATTCCTTCTTTACTTCGCCGAGGATGCGCACCCCGAGTCCCGGGCCCGGGAACGGATGGCGATAGACCATCCCATGCGGCAGGCCGAGCTCGGTGCCAATAGCTCTGACCTCGTCCTTGAACAGCTCGCGCAGCGGCTCAAGCAATTTGAGCTTCATGTGTTCCGGCAACCCGCCGACATTGTGGTGCGACTTGATGACGTGCGCCTTGCGCGTGCGCGCCGCCGCCGACTCGATCACGTCCGGGTAGATCGTGCCCTGCGCCAGCCACTTCGCGCCCTTGACCTTGGCGGCCTCTTCCTCGAAGACCTCGATGAACACGCGGCCGATGATTTTGCGTTTCTTTTCCGGATCGACTTCGCCCTTCAGTGCATCGAGAAACCGGCGCTCGGCATCTACCCGGATCACCTTTACACCCATGTGTTCGGCAAAGGTCGCCATCACCTGATCGCCTTCGTTGAGGCGCAGCAGGCCGTTGTCCACGAAAATGCAGGTCAGCTGTTTGCCGATCGCGCGATGCAGCAGCGCCGCCACCACGGACGAATCCACGCCGCCAGACAGGCCGAGCATCACCTCGTCCTTGCCGACCTGCTGGGTTACGTTCGCCACCATGCTCTCGACGATGTTGCCCGGTGTCCACAGCGACTGGCAGCCGCAGATATCGTGCACGAAGCGTTGCAGAATGGCGCTGCCCTGGGTGGTGTGCGTGACCTCGGGATGGAACTGCACGCCATAGAAGCAGCGTGCCTCGTCGGCGATGCCGGCGAGCGGCGCGTGGTCGGTATCGGCAATCACCTTGAAGCCGGGTGGCAGCTCGGTCACGCGGTCGCCGTGGCTCATCCAGACATGCAGGAATTCCTGGCCGTTATCAGCCGCTTCATCGCGAATGCCCTTGAACAGCTTCGAGTGGCCGCGCATGCGCACGCGCGCGTAGCCGAACTCGCGTTTATCCGAACCCTGCACTTCCCCACCCAGTTGGGCGGCCATGGTCTGCTGGCCGTAGCAGATGCCGAGGACCGGTACGCCGAGATCGAACACCAGCTGCGGTGCGCGCGGTGTCTCCGCCTCGGTCACCGATTCCGGGCCGCCGGATAGGATCACGCCGCGTGGTGCGAACTGGCGCAGCTCCGCGTCCGTGATGTCGTACGGATAGATCTCGCAATACACCCCGGCCTCGCGCACCCGGCGCGCGATCAGCTGGGTGAACTGCGAGCCGAAGTCGAGGATTAATATTTTCTGGGAATGCGGATCGGTCATGGTGTCAAGGTGAGCCACTGATGCAAACAGATAAATACAGATTTGGAATCAAACCAGACGAGGCGCTGTTATCCGTACCCATCTGTGGTCATCTGTGGTCGAATAAATTAAATAGTGTATTAGTCGCGCTGGTAGTTGGGCGCTTCCTTGGTCACGGTGACGTCGTGCACATGCGACTCGCGGATGCCGGCACCAGTGATACGCACGAACTCGCCCCCGGTGCGCAGCGCGTCGAGATCGGCGCTGCCGGTGTAGCCCATGCCGGAACGCAAACCGCCCATGAGCTGGTGAATGATGTTGGTCATCGGGCCCTTGTACGGCACGCGTCCCTCTACACCTTCCGGCACAAGCTTCTCGGCGCTCGCACCTTCCTGAAAGTAGCGGTCACTGGAGCCCTCACCCATGGCGCCGAGCGAGCCCATGCCGCGATAGGACTTGTAGGAGCGGCCTTGGAAGATTTCGATCTGGCCGGGCGATTCATCGGTGCCGGCCAACAATGAACCGATCATGATGCAGTGTGCGCCGGCGGCGATCGCTTTTACGACGTCGCCGGAATAGCGGATACCGCCGTCGGCGATCAGCGTGACATCACTGTCGTGCAGGGCCTCGGCGACGTTGGCGATTGCGGTGATCTGCGGCACGCCCACACCCGCCACCATGCGCGTGGTGCAGATCGAGCCCGGACCGATGCCGACCTTGACGGCGTCGGCGCCGGCGTCGCGCAGCGCCTTGGCGGCGCTGGCCGTGGCGATGTTGCCGCCGATCACCTGCACCTTGGGGAAATGCTTCTTGACCCAGGCGACGCGCTCGAGTACGCCCTGCGAATGGCCGTGCGCCGTGTCCACCACGATCACGTCCACACCGGCGGCCACCAGTTTCTCAACGCGCTCCTCGGTGCCCTTGCCGACACCCACGGCCGCTCCGACCAGCAGCCGCCCGGAGCTATCCTTGGCAGAGTTCGGGAATTCGCTCGACTTCTGGATGTCCTTGACCGTGACCAGGCCCTTGAGGCCGAACTTCTCGTCCACCACCAGCACCTTCTCGATTCGGTACTGGTGCAACAGCTTCTGGATTTCGTCGCGGGTCGCGCCTTCCTTCACGGTCACGAGCCGCTCTTTCGGCGTCATGATGCGCGCCACCGGCTCGTCGAAGCGCGTCTCAAAACGCATGTCGCGGCCGGTGACAATGCCGACCAGCTGGCCGTCCTTCGTGACCGGCACGCCGGAAATGCGCTTCTCGCGCGTAAGCTTGAGGACTTCGCGAATGGTGGTGTCGGGGGTGACGGTGAACGGCTCGCTGATCACGCCGCTCTCGAACTTCTTCACGCGCCGCACTTCCTCGGCCTGACGGTCGGGAGTGAGATTCTTGTGGATGATGCCGAGTCCGCCCTCCTGCGCCAGGCAGATGGCCGCGCGCGCCTCGGTCACCGTGTCCATGGCGGCCGACAGCAGCGGGATGTTCAGGAGAAGGCTGCGGGTAACCCGAGTTTTGAGGCTTACATCCCGCGGCAAAACCGCCGAATGTGCGGGAACCAGCAGGACGTCATCGAAGGTAAGGGCTTCTTGGAGTATGCGCATGCCGCATTATACAGATGCCGGGCCAGTCGGCAAAAGGGGTGGTAAATCATGGAATGCTGTTGCAACGAACGGAAACGGTTGACCGACGGGGGCGGAATCATTAATCATTGCTTCTCGGCACCAGTTTCAACCACGACAAGACCCACTGGAGGAGCAACAACATGAAAAAAACCATCTTGCTGACAGCCTGTCTCGCGCTCACCCTGGGCGGCTGCGCAGAAATGGAAACCAAACCGGCAGCCCCGGCCAAGCCGGCCGCGGCAGCAACAGCCAGCCCGGAGCTCGACAAAACGATCGCCGACGCCGAGCAGGCAATCGCCGCCGCCAAGAAGGGTGGTCTCTGGCGCGACACCGAGAAATTCCTGGACGATGCCAAAAAGGCCAAGGCCGAGGGCAAGGCCGACGACGCCATGAAGCTGGCGAAGAAGGCACTCAAGGAAGCGCAACTCGCCCTGCAGCAGTCGACTGCCGAGGCCGCCAACGGCAAGCCGTATTTCCCCAAGTAATGACACTTGCCTGAACAAAAAAGCCGGGGCCTCCCCGGCTTTTTTGTGACATCCTTAGGGACGGATAAATGCCGGCCGCTCCCGGCATCCTGCCTCCCGCGGCACTCGCGATGGGCAGGAGCCCGAGTGCCGTGGAGGCCAAGGATGACCGAGAACGGCCACATCCCTGTGCGTCGCGGAGCGCATGGATGCGCGTAGCGGCTTGCCAGCCTTTGTATCTTGCGCCGCCTGGCGTTATGTTCATGGCATGACCCAACTGCCGCTCTCCCCTGCTCCGGACCGGGATGTCTTTTCTGTTTCCCGCCTCAACCGCGAGGCCAAGGCGCTGCTCGAAGGCAGCTTCCCGCTGCTGTGGGTGGAGGGCGAGCTTTCCAATCTGTCACGCCCAGCCTCCGGACATTTGTATTTCACCCTCAAGGACGCCCAGGCGCAGGTACGCTGCGCGCTATTTCGCGGCAGCCAGCGCCATGTCAGCGTAACGCCGAAAGACGGTATGCAGGTGCTGGTGCGGGCGCGTGTCAGCTTGTATGAGGGGCGCGGCGACTACCAGCTGATTGTCGAATCCCTGGAAGAAGCCGGCGAAGGCGCGTTGCGCCGTGCATACGAACAACTCCGAAACCGGCTAGCCCAGGAAGGTTTGTTCGACGGCGCGCGCAAAAAGCCGTTGCCGCGGTTGCCGAAGCGCATCGGCATCATCACCTCGCCCTCTGGCGCGGTGCTGCACGACATCCTCACCACGCTCAAACGCCGCTTTCCGGCGATACCGGCGCTGGTCCATCCGGTGCCGGTGCAGGGCGAAGGCGCAGCGGAAAAAATCGCCGCCATGATCCGGTTGGCCGGCCAAAGGTGCGACTGCGATGTGCTGATTCTGGCGCGCGGCGGCGGCTCGCTTGAAGACCTGTGGGCGTTCAACGAAGAAGTCGTGGCGCGCGCCATTCATGCCTGCCCGATTCCGATTGTGTGCGGCGTCGGCCACGAAACCGACATCACCATCGCCGACTTCGTGGCCGACGCGCGCGCGCCCACGCCGACCGCGGCCGCCGAGATGCTCAGCCCGCACCAGTCCGATTGGCTGTCGGCCATGGAACAGAAGGAGCTGCGCCTGGTGCGTCTGCTGCGCGACCGGCTACGCACTGCCCAGCAACACCTGGATTATCTCAGCACACGCCTGGTGCACCCGCGCGAACGCCTGGCACGCCTCAACGAGCGCCTGCAGATGCTCGGCACACGCCTGCGCCTGGCACAATTTCATGTGCGCGGCCGCATGAGCCACACCCTGCTCGCGTTGCACGCGCGCCTGCTACAGCGCAATCCACAGGCGCAGCTGCGCGAACACCAGCTGCGCATCCGCCATCTGCACACGCATCTCGGCAACGCCATGCGCCGGGTGCTGGAGCGCGCCCAGGAACGCGTGGCACGCACGGTACAGACCCTTGATACCCTGAGTCCGCTCGCGACTCTGGCACGCGGTTATGCCATTCTCGAAAATCCCAAAACCGGTGTGTTAGTGCGCGCCGCCAGCGAGGTGCAGCCGGGCGATGCCGTGCGCGCACGATTGGCGCGGGGCCTGCTCGACTGCCGGGTGGAAAAAGTGCACAACGATGCGTAATACCCTGCTGCTGGCCGTGTTATGCCTGCCGCTCGCGGCCACGGCCGAGCTGCCGCAGTCCAGTCCGGTGCCGGGTGGAATCGCCATCATCGCCGTTGGCCCGGAAAGCGCACCGGCGCCGCTGGTTCAGTTTCAGAATCAGCGCGTGCTGGTTGTTCGCACCAACGGCATGTGGCAGGCCGTGGTGGGCTTGCCGCTTTCTCTAGATACGGGCGAACAGCAATTGGATATTTCGGATCGCGGTGCAGCACGCACGCTTGCCTTCCAGGTGCTGCCCAAACAATACGAAACGCAATACCTCACCTTGGCCAACAAGCGCCAGGTCGATCCCACAGCGGAAGACCTGAAACGCATCACACGTGAATTGACACTGAGCAATCACGCCTTCGCCACCTGGAGTGCGGATCTGGCCGATGACTTGCGCTTCGACTTGCCGGTGCACGGGCGCTTCTCGAGCGCCTTCGGCCTGCGACGCTTCTTCAACAATCAGGCGCGCCAACCGCATTCAGGACTCGACATCGCCGCGCCGGAAGGCACGCCCGTTCTGGCTCCGGCGGCTGGTACCATCATCGATATTGGGAATTACTTCTTCAACGGGAACACGGTCTTCATCGATCACGGTCAGGGGCTGATCAGCATGTACAACCACCTGAGCCGTATCAGTGTGAAGAAAGGTGCGCGCGTGGCGCGAGGTCAGCGGATCGGCGCGGTCGGCAAGACCGGTCGCGTGACCGGCGCGCACCTGCACTGGACGGTGAGCCTCAATAACGCACGTGTCGATCCGATGCTGTTCCTGTCGCCCGCGGCCCAAGCAGGCGCCTTGCCATCCGCTCCCGCAGCGCCACCCGCCTCATTCGGCATGACGCCAAACGGTGGCTGACCGTCCCGGGTGCATCTAGCCTCGCTCGCGCTGCTTTTTCTTCTTCTTGATACGTTCGTCGCGCTGCGCAAGCGCGTGCAGACGCGGCGATTGCTTGCGCTTTGGTTTCTTGATCGCAAATGGATTCTCGCCCTGCTTGAAATCGATGCGCACCGGTGTGCCTTCGAGATGGAAGGCGTCACGGAAACAATTGGCCAGATAGCGCCGGTAGGAATCCGGTACCGCTGCCACCTGGTTGCCGAAAATCGTCACACGCGGCGGGTTGTGTCCGCTCTGGTGCGCGAACTTGAGCTTGATGCGCCGGCGCTGCGCAATCGGCGGTGGTGTCGCTTGCACCGCCTTCTCCAGCACGCGATTGAGTTGCGCCGTCGGCAGGTCAGCGTTGGCCGAGGCAAAGGCGCGGTCGATCGCCGGAAACAGCGCCGCGATGCCACTGCTTTCGAGCGCCGAAATGAAATGCGGTGGCGCGAACACCACAAACGACAGCTTGCGTTCGATCTCGCGCCGGATCCAGGCGCGTTGCGCCTCGTCCAGACCGTCCCACTTGTTCACCGCCAGCACCAGCGAGCGCCCCTGTTCGAGGATGTAGCCGGCCAGACCCACGTCCTGATCGCTGATTTCGCGGCGCGCGTCGAGAACCAGAATCACGACGTTCGCCTCGCCGATCGCCTGCAGTGTCTTGATGACCGAGTAGGATTCCACGCCTTCATCGACGTGGGTGCGGCGGCGTACCCCGGCGGTGTCGATGAGAATGTAATCGTGATTGTCGTGTCGCAACGGGATGCGGATGCTGTCGCGCGTGGTGCCGGGCTGGTCGGCGACCACTACACGTTCTTCGCCGAGCAGCGCGTTGACGAGCGTGGACTTGCCGACGTTCGGTCGGCCGGCCACGGCGATGCGCGGGATATCGTCTAGCGGCTCGGCTTCACTGACCTGCGGTAGTAGCGTCAGCACGCGGCTCATGAGCGCATCCAGACCTTCACCATGCGCGGCAGAGATAGCATGCGGATCGCCCAGACCAAGCGCGAAGAACTCGGCCGCCGCACTGCCCGGCTCCTGACCCTCTGTCTTGTTGACCGCCAGCGTCACCGGTTTGCCAAGGCGCCGCAGGATCTGTGCAATCTCACGGTCATCGGCGCTCGGGCCAGCACGCCCATCCACCACGAACACAATGGCGTCTGCCTCATCCATTGCCTGGCGGGATTGTGCGGTCATCAAGGCCGCAATGCCCTGCGCCTGCGTGGCCAGTCCACCGGTATCGACGACCAGATACGGCCGGTCTCCGACCCGGCCCTCGCCATACTGCC
>Ga0315271_10001605_pt1 | contig 13738 bp, 8 predicted proteins | sample C3_top_MG_FD_204664 | JGI IMG/M metagenome (GOLD analysis project Ga0315271, IMG submission 204664) | Sediment microbial communities from Yellowstone Lake, YNP, Wyoming, USA - C3_top | ecosystem: Environmental > Aquatic > Freshwater > Lake > Sediment | place: USA: Wyoming | collected 2017-08-01 | reverse complement strand
CCCCGCCACCCCCGACTACTTCCGCGAGGTCGCGCGCGACTTCGTGAAGGCCGGCGCGGCGATCGTCGGCGGCTGCTGCGGCACGACACCCGCCCACGTCGCGGCCATGGCGAGGGAGGTCGTCGGGAAGCGGCGCGTCGAGGTCGAGCGCGTCGCGCGCGCGTTCGTCTCCGCCCCCGCGGCCCCGGCGGCCGAGGCGCTCGAGACCTCGCTCCTGAAGCGAAAGCTCGCCGACCCGAAGGCGCTCGTCGTCACGGTCGAGATCGAGCCGCCGAAGGGGACCGACACCACGGCCGCCCTCGACGGCGCCCAGCTCCTCCGGAGCTACGGGGTCGACGCCGTGAACGTCACCGACAACCCGATGGCGCGCCTGAGGATGTCGTCCATCGCCGTCGCCCACATGATCCGGCACGACACCGGGGTCGACACCGTCTTCCACTTCTCCCCGCGCGACCGGAACGTCCTCGGCATCCAGTCGGACCTCCTCGGCGCCGCGGGGCTGGGCATCAAGGCGCTCCTCGTCGTCGGCGGCGATCCGCTGAAGATCGGCGACTACCCGCAGGGGCGGCACGTCGGAGAGGTCGACACGCTCGGCCTCCTCCGGATCGTGAGGGGGCTGAACGCCGGCGTCGACATGGCGGGGGCCCCGATCGGCACCTCGACGTCCTTCGCCATCGCCTGCGCCGCGAACCCCGCCGCGCCCGACCTCGACGTCGAGATCTCGAAGCTCTCCGCCAAGGTCGAGGCGGGCGCCACCTTCGCCCAGACCCAGCCCGTCTACGACATCCCGGCCCTCGACCGCTTCTTCGCCCGCCCCGAGTCGCGCGCCATCCCGATCCTCGTCGGCCTCATCCCGCCGAGGAGCCTCAAGCAGGCGCTCTACTTCGCGAACGAGGTCCCCGGCATGGTCGTCCCCGAAGCGATCCTGGCGCGGATGCGCCGCGCCGCGGAAAAGGGACCGGAATTCGAGGCGGAGGAAGGGATGGCCATCGGCCTCGAGCTCGCGACGGCGATCGCCGAGAGGGCGCGCGGCCTCCACCTGATGCCGATGGCCCGCTACGACGTCGTGAAGAGGATCCTCGCGGCGCTGCCGTCGCGGGAAGAGCCCGCGCGCGCCGCGGAAGGGCCGGGAGGCGCACGGTGAGGCGCCCCGCGCCGGTTCCCGAGGCGCTCGCGAAGGCCCTCGCCGAACGGATCCTCGTCCTGGATGGCGGGATGGGGACGATGATCCAGCCCTATCGCCTGGAGGAGGCCGCCTATCGCGGAGTCCGCTTCGCGGACCACCCGCGCGATCTGAAGGGGTGCGCGGACGTCCTCCCGCTGACACGCCCCGACGTCCTCGCCGAGATCCACCGCGCCTACCTCGAGGCGGGGGCCGACATCCTCGAGACCTGCACGTTCAGCGCCCAGGCGATCTCGATGGCCGACTACGGCCTCGAGGCGCACGTTCGCGAGATGAACGCCGCGGCCGCGCGCGTCGCGCGCGAGACCGTTCGCGCGTTCGAAGCCGGCCACCCCGGGCGGACGGCCTGGGTCGCCGGGTCGATCGGGCCGACGAACCGGACCCTCTCCCTCGCCGTCGACGTGAACGACCCGGGGAAGCGGACGAACGTCTTCGCCGACTTCGTCTCGGCCTACGCCGAGCAGGTGCGCGGCCTCCTCGACGGCGGCGTCGACCTCCTCCTCGTCGAGACGGTCTTCGACACGCTCGTCGGCAAGGCCGCCCTCGTCGCCGTCGAGGAGGTCTTCGCCGAGCGCGGCACGGCCGTGCCGCTCATGCTCTCCGTCACGATCACCGACCGGAGCGGCCGGACCCTCTCGGGGCAGATGGTCGAGGCGTTCTGGAACTCCGTCTCCCACGCCCCGCTCCTCTCGGTCGGCCTCAACTGCGCCCTCGGCGCGAAGGAGATGCGCCCCTACGTCGAGGAGCTCTCGCGGATCGCGCCCGTCCTCGTGTCCGCCTACCCGAACGCCGGCCTGCCGAACGCCTTCGGCGGCTTCGACGAGACGCCGGAGTCGATGGCCAAGGACCTGGGCGACTTCGCCCGGGCGGGCTGGGTGAACTTCGCGGGGGGCTGCTGCGGGACGAACCCCTCGCACATCCGGGCGATCGCCGCGGCGGTGAAGGGAGTGCCGCCGCGTGCGGTCCCCGCCGTCGAACGCTTCACCCGGCTCGCCGGCCTCGAGCCGCTCACGATCCGCCCCGACTCGAACTTCATCGTCGTCGGCGAGCGGACGAACGTCACCGGCTCGCCGCGGTTCGCGAAGCTCGTTGCCGCGGGAGACTACGAAGCGGCGCTCGGCGTCGCCCGCCAGCAGGTGGAAGGGGGCGCGAACGTCCTCGACGTCTGCATGGACGAGGGGATGCTCGACTCGGTCGCCGCGATGCGCCGCTTCCTGAACCTCCTCTCGGCCGACCCCGACATCGCGAGGATCCCGGTGATGGTCGACAGCTCCCGCTGGGAGGTGATCGAGACGGGGCTGAGATGCCTGCAGGGGAAGTCCGTCGTCAACTCGATCAGCCTGAAGGACGGCGAGACGACCTTCCGCGAGCGGGCCCGGACGGTGCGCAGGCACGGCGCCGCGGCGGTCGTCATGGCGTTCGACGAGGAGGGGCAGGCGGCGACGGCCGACCGCAAGGTCGAGGTCTGCCGCAGGGCCTACCGGATCCTCGTCGACGAGGAAGGCTTCCCGCCGGAGGACGTGATCTTCGACCCGAACGTCCTGACGGTCGGGACCGGCATCGAGGAGCACGCCGACTACGCCCTCGCCTTCTTCGAGGCGACCCGGCGCATCAAGGCCGAGCTCCCGCTCGCGAAGGTCTCCGGCGGCGTCTCGAACGTCTCGTTCGCATTCCGCGGAAACGCACCCGTCCGCGAGGCGATGCACGCGGCCTTCCTCTACCACGCCATTGCCGCGGGGATGGACATGGGGATCGTCAACGCCGGTCAGCTCGCCGTCTACGAAGAGATCCCGAAGGAGCTCCTCGAGAAGGTCGAGGACGTCCTCCTGAACCGCCGTCCCGACGCCACCGAGCGGCTCGTCGCCTTCGCCGAGGGGCTGAAGGCGCGGGATACGGGTGGCGCCGCCCCGGCGCACGCGGAGGCGTGGCGTTCGGGGACCGTCGAGGAGCGCCTCTCCCACGCCCTCGTGAAGGGGAACGCCGACCACGTCGAGGCCGACACGCTCGAGGCGCTCGGAAAGCTCGGCGCGCCGCTTGCGGTGATCGAGGGACCGCTCATGGCCGGCATGAACGTCGTCGGCGACCTCTTCGGCTCGGGGAAGATGTTCCTTCCCCAGGTCGTCAAGAGCGCCCGCGTCATGAAGAAGTCCGTCGCCGTCCTGACGCCGTACCTCGAGGCGCAGAAGGCGGCCGGCACGGTGAAGGCCGCCGGGAAGATCCTCCTCGCGACGGTCAAGGGGGACGTCCACGACATCGGCAAGAACATCGTCGGCGTCGTCCTCGCGTGCAACGGCTACGAGGTGATCGACCTCGGCGTCATGGTCGCCGCGGACCGGATCGCGAAAGCCGCGCGAGAGACCGGAGCGGACCTCGTCGGCCTCTCGGGGCTCATCACCCCTTCGCTCGACGAGATGGTCCACACCGTCCGCGAGCTCTCCCGCGAGGGGATCGCGGTCCCGATCCTGATCGGCGGCGCGACGACGAGCCCCGCCCACACCGCGGTGAAGATCGCCCCGGCGTCTCCGCAGCCCGTCGTCCACGTGGCCGACGCGAGCCGCGCCGTCGGCGTCGCCGGGAGCCTCCTCTCCGAGGAGCTGCGCCCGGCGTTCCTCGCGAAGAACGCCGCGCTCCACGAGGAGCTGCGGCGCGATCACGCGGGGCGGCAGAGCAAGCCGCTCCTCCCGCTCGCCGCGGCGCGCGCGCGGCGGCGAGCCCTCGACTGGGCCGCCGCCGACCTTCCGGTCCCCTCCTTCACCGGCGTCCGCGTCGAGGGGGACGTTCCGCTCGCCGACCTGATCCCGTTCGTCGACTGGTCTCCCTTCTTCCACGCCTGGGAGCTGCGGGGCCGCTACCCGCAGATCCTCGACGACGCCGTCGTCGGCGAGAAGGCCCGCGAGCTCTTCGCCGACGCGCAGGCGCTCCTGGCCGAGATCGTCGAAGGACGGCTGCTCTCTTCCCGCGCGGCATGGGGCCTGTTCCCCGCGAACTCCGTCGGCGACGACGTCGAGCTCTACTCCGACTCCAGGGGCGACCACCTCCTCGCAACCCTCCACACGCTCCGCCAGCAGCAGGAGAAGAGCGGCGACGCCCCGTACGAGGCGCTCGCCGACTTCGTCGCCCCGCGCGAATCGCGGCGGCGAGACCACGTCGGCCTCTTCGCCGTCACGGCGGGGCACGGCCTCCCGGCGCTCTGCGATCGCTTCGAGAGAGACCACGACGACTACCGGTCGATCCTCGCCAAGGCGCTCGCCGACCGCCTCGCCGAGGCCTCCGCCGAGCGCTTCCACAAGCTCGCCCGCGAGGCGTGGGGCTTCGGGCGGAGCGAGGGTCTCTCGACCGAGGACCTGATCCGCGAGCGTTACCGCGGCATCCGCCCCGCGCCGGGCTATCCCGCCTGCCCCGACCACACCGAGAAGCGGACGCTCTTCTCGCTCCTGGACGCCACGGCGAACGCGGGGATCACCCTCACGGAGAGCCTCGCGATGCTCCCGACGGCCTCCGTCAGCGGCTTCTACCTCGCCCACCCCGAGGCGCACTACTTCGCCGTCGGCCGCCTCGGCCGCGACCAGGTCGCCGACTACGCCCGGCGCAAGGGGATGCCGCTCCACGAGGCCGAGCGTTGGCTCGGTCCGAACCTCGGGTATGAGCGCGAGCGGGCGGGATCAGAGGGCGTGGCGGAGACGGCGCTGCGAGAGGGAGCCGGGGCGTAACGGACCCCACTCTCGCGCAGCCGATTCGCGACTGGCAACAGTTCCTGTACGTCGTCCGCTCTCGAGCGCCGGGACGCCTACTGGTTCCAGGTACCGGTCTATCGCGTCGTACGCCTCGGGCGGTCGCTGCGCTCGGAGAGCAGCGTGTCGATCTCGGCGACGGCAGCGGGCGTCGTCGCGTGGTCCGCCCATGCGCCAAGGGACAGAGGCAGTGTCAGCGTCGCGGCCCCGCCGCGGAAGCGGACGTGGGCAGTAATCTGCTCGGTCTTCGTCAGCGTCACGTCCTCGATCAGCAGACCGACCATCCGTTTGCGCTCACGCTCGCTCCCCTCGGAGGCGAGGTGAGCTTCATGAAGAGCAACGCCAGCGGGACGTCGGCGACGAGGCGGATCAGCACCGCCGCGGCGACGGCCGCCGGCATGCCGATGGTGGGAGTCGGGCTCATCGAGGCTCCTGGACGAGCGGGACGGCGAGGTGCCGCCGAACCTCCTCGGGCAGCGATGTGAACCTCAGCGCGAACGTCCCGGTGACGGCCCCGTTCGCGAGCACCTTCGCGTAGGCCTCCGACCCGGGGCTGGCGGCGAGGTTCAACCTGAGGTTGGTGAAGGGTCGGACGCTCTCCGCGGAGCGGATCTCCGCCTCCGTCGCGTCGGCGGAGAGGGCGACGATCGTCCCGTCTCGCTCGCTGCCCCGGGCGTCCTTCCCCTCGACGACCACGAACCGGCAGGGGATCCCGTCCTGGAGCTGGAAGCGAGGCTCCTTCCGCCGTTCGAGGCGGATCTGCAGGTCACCGCCGAGGCCGGTCAGCTCGTGGATCGTGGTGGGGCTCATCCCCTTGGGCTGGACGGAGAGCGACGCACCGAGCTCCGCGAGGGGGCCGAGAGCGTCCCGCGTGCTCGTCGAGACGAGGATCTGGCCGCCCACGGTGTAGGACTCGATCCGCGAGGCGAAGTTCACCGTGCGGCCGACCACGCCGTACTTCGCGCGCTTCTGCGATCCGATATTTCCGACGACGGCCTCGCCCGTGTGGATCCCGATTCCCATCTCGATCTCGGGGCCCAGCTTCTCGTGGTTGCGCGCGTTGACGGCGGCCATCTCCTGCTGCATCTCGAGGGCGCACGCGGCCGCGCGCACCGCGTCGTCGACGTGCAGGACGGGGGCCCCGAAGAGGACGAGGATCGCGTCCCCCAGGAACTCGTCGATGGTCCCTCCCCATTTCAGGATGACGGCCGTCATCGCCTCGAGGTAGCCGTTCAGGAGCGAGACCACGTCCACGGGATCCATGCCGTCGGCCAGGGCGGAGAAGCCTCGCAGATCCGAGATCAGGACGGTCAGGGTCCTCTTCTCGCCGCCCATGCGAAGGCCACCCGGCGCCTCGAGGAGCCCCGTCACCACTTCGTCGGAGAGGTAGCGGCCGAAGGTCTCGCGGATGAACCGCCGGCTGGCCTCGACGAGCTCCTTCTGCCGCCGGAGCTCTCTCGTCCGCTCGTCCACGATCCGTTCGAGCTCACGCTGGCGCGCGCGCAGGACTTCGCCCCTCGCCCGGACGGCTGCCGCCACGCTCGCCGCGACGAGGAAGACGGCCAGGCCTTTGAACCAGACGGTCTGGTAGAAGAACGGTCGCAGCGTGAGCCAGAGGGACGCCCCCTTCTCGTTCCACAGACCGTCGTTGTTGCACGCGATGGCGCGGAAGGAGTACGGCCCCGGCGCCAGGTTCGTGTAGACCGCCGAGCGCCGGGTCCCTGCGTCCACCCAGTCCGCGTCGAAGCCGTCGAGGCGGACCTTGAAGCGAACCCGGGGCGGGTGTGCCAGCGAGAGCGCCGTGTAGTCGAAGACGAAACGCTTCCGGCCGGGTGCGATCGTCAGCGCGGCTCCCGTCACGGGCGCGCCCTCGCCATCCGCGGAGAAACCCGTCACGTAGACGGGCGGCTCGACCGTGTTCATGGGGAGGCGGTCGGGGTGAACGATCACGATCCCGTCCAGGGTCGGGAAGACGAAGGACCCGTCGGCCGCCCGGAGGGCCTTCGCCGTTCCGGTGCACTCCGGCTCCTTCATCCCGTCGTTCTTGCCCAGAAGGAGCGTGCTCACGTGGCCCTTCCTTCCGTCTGCGACGGCCTCGAGCTCGCGCCTGGATACGCGCACGACGCCGTGCGCGGTCGGGCACCAGAAGTTGCCGGAGTCGTCCTCCTGGATGTCGAACGGGGAGCCGGTGAAGCCGGCGCGCTCGTCCAGGATGGAGAGCCTGTCCCCCGAGAGCCGCGCCAGGCCCCCATTGAAGGCTATCCACGTGACGCCTTTCGCGTCGGTGCGGGTGCGATAGACGATCGCGCCCGGGAGACTTGCGATCACCGAGCGCACCGCGATCCCGCCTGCCGTCGAGACGATGTTGAGACCACCGCCGCTCGTCCCGACGAGGACGTCGCCGTCCGGGCGTTGCTCGAAGGACATGATGAAGTCCGAGCTGAGGCCGCGGGCTGTGTCGAGGAGGGACCACGTGCCGTCCCGCTCGAGGATGATGACTCCCTTGTTCCGCGTCCCGAACCAGAGCCGGCCGTCCCGATCCTCCATCGCGACCCGGAAGCGGTCGTCCGGGAAGCCTGTGGCCGTCGAGTGCCACGACTCCCTCCCGTCGGGTCCGATCCGCAGCAGTCCGGAGTACGTGCCGATCCACGTGTTCCCGCGCGAGTCGCGGGTGATGTCGCGGATCCGCGTCTTGGCGAGGGACGTCCGGGTCACGAGGGGCCGGACGTTGCCGTGGTCCAGGACGTCGACCGTTCCCTCGTCGGAGCCGACGAGCGTGACCCCCGGACCCGCCTCGCAGACGGCGTTGATGATCCGGCCCCTCAGGCCCTCGCCCCGGCCGAACGTGGTGACCTTGCCGTCCCTGATCCGAAAGAGGCCGCCGTTGTAGCAGGTGACCCAGAGGCTCCCCTCGCGGTCCAGGCAGAGCGCGTAGGCGAAGTTGATCGGGGAACCGTCCTTCGGCGTGTAGCTCTCCACCCGCCCGGTCACGCGGTCGATCCGGAAGAGCGCTCCGTTCGCCGCGAGCCAGAGCCGCCCGGCGTCGTCCTCGACCATCCCGAAGGCGTCGTAGGAAAGGGTCGCGGGAACGGGCGTGACCCTCCCTCCGCGGACGGCCGCGAGCCCCTTGTTCGTGCTGGCCCAGACGGTCCCCTCGGAGTCGACGAAGAGCTCGTTGACGAGGTTCGAAGGCAGGCCGTCCGCGGTGGTGAAGGTCCTGAAGGACCCGTCGCGGAAAGAGAACAGGCCGTGTCCCTGGGTGGCAACCCAGAGCGTGCCATCTCGCGTCTTTCGGATCGCCAGGATGTTGACCTTCCTGAGGGGCGCCCCGGCCTCGAACGGCCGGAACCCCCGCCGATCGAACGTGAAGACGCCATCGCTCTGCGTGCCGACCCAGATCAGGTTCGTCTCGTCGACGAACAAGGACTTGATGAACGGCGCGAACGCCTGCGTCGCGGGGTCGAACCGGAAGGCCCCGTCGCGGTAGGCGACGAGCCCCTGGCCTTGGACGCCGGCCCAGAGGACTCCATCGCGGTCCTCGACGAGGTTCTCGACGACGTTGTTCGCGAAGGCGTCGCTCGTCGACTTGCTGAAGAGCGTGAAGGCGACGCCGTCGAAGCGGCTCAACCCGTTGAAGCTCGAGATCCAGAGGTAGCCGTCGTGGGTCTGGCGGAGGTAGAGGAGCGAGTTGGACGGAAGCCCGTCCTCGGACGTCCAGGCGTCGAAGATGTACTGGGAGAGCCTCTTGGACGGGTCAAGCGTCAGGCGGGCCTCGGCGAGGAGAGGGCCTGAAAGCAGCGCGGCGCAGAGTACGAACAGTGGGAGTCGCACGGCCGTCTTGGATGATATGAGCGCGCGACCCCGCCTGAGCCGGATCCCGGACAAGAATTTCGATTCGGGCGGGTAACCGCGACGCCCACTACGAGGCGCTCGCCGACCGCCTCGCCGAGGCCTCCGCCGAGCGCCTCCACAAGCTCGCCCGCGAGGCGTGGGGTTTCGGCCGGAATGAGGGCCTCTCGACCGAGGACCTCCTCCGCGAGCGCTACCGCCGCATCCGCCCCGCACCGGGCTACCCCGCCTGCCCCGACCACACCGAGAAGCGGACGCTCTTCTCGCTCCTCGAGGTGCCAGCGAACGCGGGGATCACGCTCACGGAGAGCCTCGCGATGCTCCCGACGGCCTCCGTCAGCGGCTTCTACCTCGCTCATCCCGAGGCGCACTACTTCGCCGTCGGCCGCCTCGGCCGTGATCAGGTCGCCGACTACGCCCGGCGCAAGGGGATGCCGCTCCACGAGGCCGAGCGCTGGCTCGCTCCGAACCTCGGGTACGAGGCGGAGGGGACGGGGGGCTGAGGAGGAGCGGCCCCGGCGGCGCCGACGACTCCGGCCTTCGGCCCATCGGCGCGCCCGGGCGCCGCCAGGCTCCGTCCCCCGTCAGCCCAGCCGCACCGTCCCGAGGAGCCCCCCCGGGTCGAGCCGCTGCTTGAGCAGGCGGCAGACTTCCCTCACGAGCTCCGGCGTGTAGAGGTCGTAGAAAGCCTGATTGTGCGGGCCGACCCCGTGCTCTGCGCTGTAGCTGCCGCGGAAGCGGTTCACGGCGAGGTCGTAGAGGCGCGGCTGCAGCTCCGCTCTCAGCTCGGAAGGCGGACGCGGCGCGTCGTCGGGACTCCAGACGAGGTTCACGTGGACGCCGCCGTCCCCCCAGTGGCCGTAGTCGCAGAAGCGGACGAAGGGCCACCCGGCGGCCACCGCCTCGCGCGCGGCGTCGACGAAGGCGGCCATCGAGGAGCGCGGGACGGAGATGTCGAAGGCGAGGACTTCGCCCTCCTGGCGGAGGCTCTCGGAGACGCCGTGTCGGATCTCCCAGAGCTCCGACGGCTTCCCCGGGAAGACGTCCGTCATCTCGCCGCCGTCCGCGGCCTCGAGCTGCTCGCCGAGGGCCGACTCGAGGAGGTCGTCGAGCGCGAGGCGCGACGGGTCCAGCGTCGAGGAGAGTTCGACGAGGACCGTGTACGCCGGGGGCCGTCCGCCGAACGGGTCGCGCAGGCGCGGCTGGTGGCGGAAGACCGGCGCGAACGCCGCGGCGCCGATCGCCTCGAAGGCGGTGAGCACCTCGCCGAGCCGCGTCTCGAGGTGCGCGAGGAGGCCGAGGACGGCGGCGCCCGAGGAGAGCCCGACGAGCGCCGTCACCCTCTGGACGGGGCGGGGCACGACGCGCATCACCACCTTCGTCACGACGCCGAAGACGCCCGACGTGCCGACGAAGAGCTGGCGTGCGTCCAGCCCCGTGTTGTTCTTGCGGAGCGGCCGCGTCAGGTCGAGGACGGTTCCATCGGCGAGGACCACCTCGACGCCGAGGAGGTTCTGGCGGACGTCTCCGTAGCGCAGGAGACGCGTGCCGCCCGTGTTCGTCGCGACCATGCCGCCGATCGAGGGGTCGGCCCCGAGGTCGATCGGAAAGAGGAGGCCGTGCTCGGCGAGGGCGGCGTCGAGGCGGCTCAGGAGGACCCCGCCGTCCGCGGTCACCGTCCGGTCCACGGGGTCGATCTCGACCGTCCGGCTGAGCCTCTCGAGGCTCAGGACGAGCATCTCGCCACTCCCGTCCGGCGTGGACGCCCCGACCAGACCCGTGTTGGCCCCCTGGGCCACGACGCGCAGGCCGAGGCTGGACGCGTGGCGGAGGAGGCGCGAAACCTCTTCCGTACTCGACGGCCGCACGGCCGCCAGCGCCTTCCCCCGGCCGTAGCGCCAGCCCTTCTCGTAGCGCTCGAGCTCGTGCGGCTCGACGACGACGGCGCTCTCGCCGAGGAGCGCGCGGAAAGAGGCGAGGACCTTTTCGCGCTCCACGGTCACGCGAGGACCGGCGCGGTCATCTTGAAGATCGCCTGCGCGTTGCTCGTGTCGAAGCCGAGGTCGAGCCGGCCGTCGGCGTGGCGGTGCCTCGTGATGAACTCGAAGAAGGAGCCGGGCACCGGGCGGAGGACGAGCGCGCCCTCCGGCCCCACGAACGGCCGCTCGACGGGCGCGGCGCGGTACGCCGTCTGGATCACGCGTCCGCTGGCCGAGACCTCGACGCGGTCCTTCATCGGCCGCCCGAGGGCGAGCTCCTCCTCCGCGAGGGCGGCCACGTCGGCGACGCGGTCCGTGACGTGGTTGAAGGCGTTCCCCTCGGTGGCGATCCAGGCGGCTGTAGCGCTCTCCTCGAGGAGCCGTTCGTAGTCGACGAGGGCCGGGACGGGGTGCTGGCGGTCGAAGGCGCCGGCGAGGTCGGGAAGGATGCGCCGTGCGGTCGCGGCGGGGAGCTCTCCCGCCGCCGCGAGCTCCTCGAGCGCGGCCGTCGTCGCGGCGGGCAGGGAATCGCGCGAGGCGCCGAAGACCCGGCTGGCGCTCTCTGCGAAGCGGGGCGAGAAGCGATCGACGTGGAGCTCGCTCACGAAGAACTGGGCGATCGTCCCGGGGAAGTCGCGGTGGCGCCAGGCCCGGCCGGTCATCCCGAGGCGGTCGAGAGGGTAGACCTCGCCGACCTCGTAGCCGAGTGGCGCGAGGACGCGGGTCAGGGCGCGCTCGCCCGAGGGCAGGGCCCCGGTCTCGCCGAGGACAGTGCGGACGGCCCCATGGTCGTGGACGACCTTCTCCCCGCGGCGGATGCGGTCGAGGACGTAGAGCGCGCCCGCGGGGACCCGCCGGAGCAGGTCGTCGAAGAGGAGGAGGTTGAGCGCCTGCGCGAGCTCGGCGCGCGAGACCGTGTCGGAGGGTGGCCGGAGGAGGGCGGCGTCGATCTCGACCGACGCCACGAGCGCCTCGGCGCGCGAGCGCCCCACGATCCCCTCGACCAACCCGATCACCCGCGACTCCGTAGGTCTCGTCGTCTCCATCGCGTCCTCCGTCCTGACGGGGCCGCTCCGGGCCCCTGCGCGGATTATTGCAGCGCAGCAGGGTGGGGGCGGCCGCGGACGTCGCCGGGCCGACGGCACGCGAGGGGTCGACTGGTGCACGCGGGCTCGGGAGTCCCCGCCCTCCCGAACCCCCTCAGAGCCCCGAGCGGACCCGCGCCTCGTAGAAGAGGACCCGGCCCGTGGCCTCCGCGGACCCCGCGAGGACGAGGGCCGCGGCGAGGGGCAATGCCGCGCCGGAGGAGAAGAGCGCGGAGAGGGCCGCGACGACGGCGAGCGCCGAAAGGGCGAGGCGCGCGAAGAGGAGGCGCCGGCTCTCCAGCCCGACCCGGGCAAACGCCTCCCTCTCGGCGCCGCCCCCCGAAGCGAGCCGCCGAAGCCAGCGACGGGCCGAGGCCGCCTCAACGACGAGGACGAGGAGCGCCCCGAGAACGAGGGGGCGAGGGTCGATCGGCGGGGTCCCCGGCTCCGCGCGGCCCAGCGCCAGGGCCGTCGCGACCGCGAGGGATCCGAGCGCGAGCGCCGTCCCGAGGAAGGCGACAGGCGTCGAGGCGCTGTTCCAGGGCGGGACGGTCCGAAGACGGTAGGCCATCGCCATGGCCCAGAGGAGGCCGAGCCCGATCGCCGCCGCGAACCCATCCGCAAAGCCTGCCCCGAAGCCGGCCGAACCGGGCCGGAGCCGGAGGAGGACCCCCGCGGCGAGAGCCCCGGTGAACGCCGCCGCGAAGAGGATCTCCCGGCTCAGCCACGAGGAGCCCAGGTTTGCGAGGGCGCGCCAGGCGTTCCGCGGCCGGCCGAGGTGGAGGAAGGAGGCCGCGAGGCCGAGCAGGGCGGCGACGAGAGCCGCGACGCCGGCGGACGCACCGGCGTCCGCGGCCTCCACCGGCCCCGCCCTCCCGGCCCACCACCTCACCGCCAGGAGGACCCAGGTCGTCCCTACCGCCGCCTGGGAGAGGAGCGTGAACGCGACGAGGGAGACCTCCCTCACGGCTCGACCTCCTCGACGTTCGTGACGCGCCCGTCCGCCTCCGAGCGAGGCGCGACCGGATGGGGCGTCAGCCGGAGCGCCGGCTCCGTCAGCCGCGGGTCGGGGAGCGGGAAGCCTTCGGCCTCTGGGTACCGTTGCTCCATCTCCTCGCGCGTCCCGAAGTCGAGCGCCCGCATCGGGCAGGCGGCGACGCACGACGGCACGAGCCCCTGCCCGAGCCGGTCGTCGCAGAGGTCGCACTTCGTCATGACGCCCCGCGCCGCGTCGAAGCGGGGGGCCCCGTACGGGCAGGCCCACTCGCAGTAGCGGCACCCCATGCACTTTTCGGAATCGAGGAGGACGACGCCGTCCTCGCGCCGGCGGACGGCCCCCGTCGGGCAGACCTCCGCGCAGACGGGCTGTTCGCAGTGGTTGCAGGAGAGGGAGAGGTTCCAGGCGAAGACGTCGTGCGCCCACGCCGCTCCGGTTCGGGTCCACCCCCCGCCCGAGACCTCGTAGACCCGGCGCCAGAGGATCCCGGCAGGGAGGTCGTTGTGGTCCTTGCAGGCGGCCTGGCAGGCCTTGCAGCCGGTGCAGGACGAGGCGTCGAGGTGGACGGCGAAGGGGCCCTTCACCGGCGCCCCTGGGCGCGGCGGAACGCCGCGGCCGCGGGGCGGGGCCGCTTCGCCCGGCCCGGCCCGGCGCCCTCGTCATCCGCCCGCTCCACCTCCGCCATCGCGGTGTGCTGTGCCGTGCCGAAGGCGAGCGGCGTCCAGCGTTCGCTCGTCAGGACGTTCACGTTGCCGCGGCGGTCCTCGCCCCGCTCGTCGGGCGTCCACCACGCCCCCTGCGGGATGTCGATCACGCCCGGCAGGATCCGTGGCGTGACGCGGCACCGGAGGACCACGGCGCCGCGGCCGTTGAAGACGCGGACCTCGTCGCCGTCGGCGATGCCGCGCTCCCCG
>Ga0315271_10001604_pt1 | contig 13738 bp, 16 predicted proteins | sample C3_top_MG_FD_204664 | JGI IMG/M metagenome (GOLD analysis project Ga0315271, IMG submission 204664) | Sediment microbial communities from Yellowstone Lake, YNP, Wyoming, USA - C3_top | ecosystem: Environmental > Aquatic > Freshwater > Lake > Sediment | place: USA: Wyoming | collected 2017-08-01 | reverse complement strand
CGATTTCCCAAGGCTTGAACCCAACCCAGATCAATAGGCAACGCGAACAGGGTGCTTTGGCTGTAGCGCAGATGCTTGGCCTCTTTTCGTGCCAAGTCGAGCGCAAGCTGAGCAGCTCGTGCATGTTCTGGCAGATATTTGAGGCTCATAACTGGATGCCGGTTTGTCGCGCAATTTCCAGCACGGGGGCTTGGGTGGTATGCACATCTTTCAAGATGATGTCGATTTTGCGGTCGCCAAGTTTGCGTATCAGCGAGACATAGAGTGCACCGACAGTGGTGGCTCGGTTGGCAACCGCGTGATCGGTTTCAAACAGCAGATCAATGTCGCCCCCTCTTTTGGCATCGTCAGTACGCGAGCCAAAAAGGATTACCCGCGCGTCCTCACCAAGTACAGCATGAGCAGTTTGCTTGATGGCTTGAATTTGGTCGAGTGTTAGGCGCATGACAGCATTTTGTCTGAACTAAAAGTTTACCCCCAAATAGCGCCCAATCTTGCCCACCCAGCACCGTGTAGCGCAGCTGGCTCAAATCGAACCCCTGCGCCGTGGCGGACGCAAGCGCCGCTTCCAGCAGGGCAGGGGGCAACTGCGGGGTGCGTGACAGCACCCACAGGTACTTGCGGTTCGGGTTGCCCACCACCGCCCAGCGGTAGTCCGCATCCAGCCCCAGCACCCAGTAGTCGGCCTTGAACGGCCAGAAGAAAGACACCTTAAGCCGGCTGTTGCCAAAACCCTCCACCACGGTGGCCTTGCCGGTGGCGTCGTCAAAGCCCGAGTCGGTGCGGCAGCGGTTGTGTACGCTGATGGCGCCGTCAATTCTCGTTGCACTGGCATTCAACATGCAAATGCTGTAGGATTTAATCCTATCTATTGCAACGGAGACCAGCATGCGCACGACTCAGCAGTTCAGTATTACTCTGCCAACGGAGATGGCCGCTGTGGTTAAGACCAAGGTGGCCGCTGGTGAGTATGCCACCGAGAGCGAGGTCATTCGGGACGGGCTGCGCGCACTGATGGCCCGCGACCGTGCCGTACAAAACTGGTTGCTGCAAGAGGTTGGCCCAGCCTACGACGCACTCAAGGCCGACCCTGGTCGAGCCGTTCCCATCGACCAGGTACGCGAGCGCCTTGCGGCTCAGCACATGCAGGCAACTGAACAAGCGTGATGCAATACCGGGTTGTTTTCACGCCGGAAGCTCTGATGCAACTGGAGGCGCTTTACCGCTATATTGCCATGGCCGCCTCACCAGTGGTGGCCAATCGCTACACAAGTGCCATCGTTACGTATTGCGAAAGTCTACAGAGCTTCCCACTTCGTGGAACCCGCCGTGATGACATTCGGCCGGGTTTGCGCGTCACGAACTACAAAGGCCGAGCCGTGATTGCGTTTGCAGTGGAGGCACAAGCAGTTTCCATCATAGGCGTGTATTACGGCGGGCAGGACTACGAGTCAGTTTTGAAGTGGGATGAAGATGTGCAGTGACCGCTGTGCCACAGCAGCTGGGGGCTCGAAGCCCTTGCCACATCAGGGTGATATTGCCTCGACTTTATTGCCCGCCCTGCACCGTATAGCGCAACTGGCTCAAATCAAAACCCTGCGCCGTAGCGGACGCCAGGGCGGCGTCCAGCAGGGCAGGGGGCAACTGCGGGGTGCGTGACAGCAGCCAGAGGTACTTGCGGTTCGGGTTGCCCACCACTGCCCAGCGGTACTCCGGGTCCAGGCCCAGCACCCAGTAATCGGCCTTGAACGGCCAGAAGAAAGACACCTTGAGCCGGCTGTTGCCAAAGCCCTCCACCACGGTGGCCTTGCCGGTGGCATCGTCAAAGCCCGAGTCGGTGCGGCAACGGTTGTGCACGCTGATGGCCCCGTCGGGCGCCGGAGCGTATTCGGCCGTGGTGTCGGCAACGCAATGGCGCTGAAAGAACATTGGGAAACTCGCGATCTCGAACCACTTGCCGCTGTAGCGCGCCAGGTCTACCGAGGGCACGCTGCTGACCGGGGTTTGGGCTTGTGCCAGCGTGGGGAGGCCGGCGACGAGGATCGCAGCAAGAAATTGCGAAACCCTCATGACTCAGTTGCCGGCCACACTGCCAAACGAAACCCCAGGCTTTCGAAGGCGAAATACATCTGGCTTCACGGGCGATTGGGGTGCAGTGTGGCCTGCCCCAGATCCCACAAGGGCAGGAAGATGCCGAGCAGAAGAATACCGACCATTGCACCCATCATGGCCAGCAATATAGGTTCGATGGTTTCACTGAGCTTGCTGACCTCGTACTCCACATCCTCCTGATACATCTGGGCAATCTGCTCAACCATGGCGTCGACCTCCCCAGTGCTTTCACCCACATCAATCATTTGCAGTTCAATCGGCGAAAAAATCCCTGCCGTACGCGCCACGCGGCTCAGGGTTTCGCCGCGTTCCACGCCCTTGCGCATCTGCAGAATGCGCTCCTCGTAGTACGCGTTGTCCACTACGCGCGACACCAGTTGAAACGCCTGTACGATGGGCACGCCGCTCTTGCCCGCGGTGGCAAAGCTGCGACAAAAGCGCGCGATGGTCGCCTTGACGAGAATCTTGCCGACGATGGGCAACTTGAGCTTCAACTTGTCCCACGCATATTTTCCTTGCGGTGTTGTCACCCAAAAATGAAACAGATAGTAGGCCGCGCCAATGGCCGCCAGGATGATCCACCAGTATTGAACCGCAAAATTCGACGTCCCAATCAGGATGCGCGTCAGCAGCGGCAACTGGACGTGCAAGCCGGCATAAACCTTGGCGAACACCGGAATAACGAAGATCATCAGAATGCCCATGGCAATCGCAATGGCAGTCATTACAAAAGTCGGATAGCGCATGGCGCCCTTTATCTTCTTGCGCATATCGCGGTCGAACTCGATCTGCTTGAACAGGCTCTGGAACGACTCTTCGAGCCGCCCCGATTCTTCGCCGACACGCACCATGTTGACGTAGTAATCATCGAACACCTTGGGGTGGTGCGAAAGCGCCGTACTGAGAACGCTACCCTTGTCGAGGTCCTCGCGCACCGACTGCAGTATTTTGACCAGGGGCTTGCACCCAGTGGATTTCTGGATGCCCTCGATCGACTCCATCATCGGCATGCCGGCCCGCACCAAATTGCCCATCTGGCGGGTGAACAGCAGCAGGTCAACCTGCGACACCTTGCCTTCGCCCATCAGCCGGGTGAACCATTCCGGGTCTGTTCTTTCGGGAGTCTGCGCCGTGATCGCAATCGGGAAAATGCCGGTGTCCGTGAGCCACTGGGCCACGGCCTGCGGACTGGGAGACTCGATGCTTCCCTGCAGCACTTCGCCGCGCTTGTTGCGGCCTTTGTAGAGGTAGGTATCCATGCTAGGCGGCCACTGTCATCGCTTCGGCAATGGTGGTCTGGCCCGCCAGCACCATGTCAAGCGCGTTGCGTGTCAGGGTATTGGTGCCCATCTCCAGTCGAGCCAAGCGGTTGAACTCCATCGGTTCGCTGTGCTGCAACGCCTCAGCCAGCGGTGGCGTAATCTCGAGGATCTCGAACACGCCGCGGCGGCCCGAGTAACCCACGCCGTTGCAGCGCGCGCAGCCCCTGCCATGCCGGAACTTGGCCAGAGAAATCTCTTCGTCGCCGAGATGGTGCCTGGCCCAGGCCATCTCCTCTGGCGGAGGGGTCACGGGCTCTGCACAGTAGGTGCAAACAAGGCGAAGCAGGCGCTGCGACAGCACTGCCAGCAGGGTCGAAGCAATCATGTAACCAGGCACCGCCATGTCGATCAGGCGCAAGGGGGTTGAAACGGCGTCGTTGGTGTGCAGCGTGGACAAAACCATGTGGCCCGTCATTGCGGCTCGCACCGCAATGTCGGCGGTTTCGTCGTCGCGGATTTCACCGACCAACAGAATGTCGGGGTCCTGGCGCAGAAATGAGCGCAGCACACGGGCAAAGCTGAGTTCGATCTTCTCGTTGATCTGCACCTGGCTGATGCCGGCAATGCGGTATTCCACCGGGTCTTCGCAGGTCAGAATCTTCACGCTGGGCCGGTTCAACTGTTCCAGTGCGGCATACAGCGTGGTGGTCTTGCCGCTTCCGGTAGGGCCGGTCACCAGCACAATGCCGTGTGGGGCGTGAATCGCCTTTTCGAACAGTTGGCAGGCGCGCGCCGGCATGATCTGGCTCAAGCTCTTGCGCACCGTGTCCTGGCGCAACAAACGCAGCACCACCGACTCGCCAAACTGGGTCGGCATGGTGGACATGCGAATGTCGAAGCGCGACTCGCCCGATTTGATGGTGATGCGCCCGTCCTGCGGCATGCGCCGTTCGGCAATATCCAGAGAGGCCATCAGCTTCAGGCGCACGATCAACATCGAGGCGATGCGCAGGTCAGCCTCCACCTGGACGTGCAGCACGCCATCGATGCGAAAGCGCACCACCAGTGTCTTCTCTTGCGGCTCGAAGTGAATGTCTGAAGCGTTGACACGCGCCGCATCGTCAAAAATGGTTTGCAGCAGCTTGACCACGGGCGCGTCCGCATCGTCAATGGTGCGTCCCATTGACACCAGGTCGATCACCTTGTCCTGGTCGCCGACCTCGCGCTCCACCTCGCGGGCAAACTCGCCAATTTGCTCGGTCTTGCGGTAGACCCGGTCGATGGTCTGTAAAAGTTGCTCGTTGGTAATGACGGCAAGATCAACGGGGCGCTTGAGCAGCACGGCCATCTCGTCCTGCGAGCGCAGGTCCGACGGGTCGACGACACCGACCAGGTAAGTCTCGCCCCGATCTTCCAGCACCAGCGCATGAAAGCGCCGCGCCTGCAACTCGGTCAGGCGATGTACCGTATTGGGCTGCACCTCATATCGGCGCAAGTCAATGTAGGCAATGCCAAGTTGCAGGGCGACGGTATTGGCAATCTGCTCTTCAGTCACATAGTTGTTGTCAACCAGCACACGCCCGAGCAACTGGCCGCTTCGCTTTTGCTCGGCTAGCGCGTCATTGAGTTGGTCCGGCCGAAGCAGGCCCTGTTCCACCAGCGCGGAACCAAGTCTTACGTGTTTTCGTCTTTCAGACATTCAGATTTTCCCTCACCTATCAGGGTTGTTTCGTATTCTGACGCTCAATCTACCACGAATCTGCGCTTGGTTTAAACCCGATTCAAACCGAAAACGCCGCCATGTATGCCAACAAGTATTGCTGCGGGCTTCTGCACCCGAAAAATGCTACTTGAATTATCTCGGCTGTTCCTGCCACACTGCGCCATTTATTGCAGAGCCAGAACCGCTAAGCACGGCAGGTGTTCCCACGTTATTCAAACAGGTAAAGCCTGCGGCCCAAAAGTCCGTATGGGGGCTCGCACTGAGGGTGAGCCCAAATGCGGTCGTGTTGCTGGTAGGATCAAAAAGAGCACAGGTACCTCCGCAAAGCACGGCACCGTGCGTAATGCTATTGGTCGTAGCCAATGACGATAGGGTGAGTGGATTCGATCCATTGGTCACGTATGAGTTGGAGGCAAGCAGGCCGTTCTGCGCAGTCGTCATGCCGGGCACGGTGCGCACTGCCAGCACAGTGTTCTGCGTTGGCAAGGTTGCGCCGCTGGCTAGCGTGACTTGGTTGCCGGCAACTGTAGCCCCCCCGATGACCATCGGATAATTTGTGCCAATCGGTGAAGTGGGTGTCGTACTGGTGATCTTGTACGTTCCGATAAATCCCGTAACAGTGGTCAATTTGGCCAAGATGGTCAGATTGTTCGCAATCAGGTCTGACCTTGCCACCGTTTCCCCAACGCCGCTATTCGGATCCAAAGCGATCAAATCAACATTGCCACCATTGACCGTAAGTACCTCCAGGCTGGAGCCATTGCTGCCAGAAGCAGAGCCCTGACAATTAGCACTGTTGTTTGCTATGCCAGGACTGAAGCAAATGATGGTACCGGTTGGAGGGTCGGTGATGGTCGCAGGACTTGTGCTGCAAGTACTGCCAAAACCCGAAATTAATGCTCCATTTGGAATACCACCGCTATTGCAACTCTGGGGATCAATAGCGTCGCCCACACCTATAGTGCCAGAAGCGGTAGCTCGAAGCGTGCCTGTGTTGGTATTATTGTTTAACTTGATACTGAGAGTCACAGGCAAAGCGATGATTTGGCCTGTGATCCATTTGCCATAGTTGTACGCCGGGTTGCTCTTGTACCAAATCTCCGAATAAACGTCGTTGGCAGCCCCTGTGTTCGCGGATGCTGGAGATTTCACAACATTAGTCAAGGGAATGCTGTTGAAAGTCACATTCGTCAAATGATCACTTTTGGCGTTGGTTGAATGCGCTGAAAACCCCATCACCAGCGTATTGGCGTCTTTATTGGCGTTGTAACACCAGGATGACGCTGTTAGTGCGCCATCCGTGGTGTTCCCGCCGAGATGACCTGAGTCGCCAATCGTTGAACTACCGACAGCCGACACGGTATCCGAATAGGCTCCAACTACAGAGGCACCGGTTGCCGCTAAGGGAAACAGCGCCCCTGTCTCCACGACGTTCACATTTGCATTCAAGCGCTGAAAAACCTGGGTCGCTGCTGCACCTTGGCTTACGGTATTGCCCATACCCAAAATACTGCCGCCAGAAGAGATATTCCACCGAGGGGAATTTGTTGCTGGATAGTACGGTGTTCCAAAAAGGCCCGTGTAATAACTTGCCGCAGTGTTGAATACTCCGATTCCGATAGAAGATACTGAAGGGTACACGGGTAGGGCAAGCGCCCATCTGGGTGGCACCGGAGGCGTGGCAAGCGGATTCGCAGTCTGGTTGTCACAGTTTGGTGTTGTTGCTGTATTGCAGTAAGCGGCTTTCAAGAGTCTAAAAGTCTGGGTGATTGCACGATTGGCATTGTTTACCGTGCCGGTCGATATGACTTGGCAGTTGGTGCAATCGTCTCTACCACCAGCAATACAGCCAGCGGGGGCGGATAACAGTGTGGCAGCCAAAGTGAAGGAGCCTCGGCCTATCGTGGTAGCACCGGCGGCGGCCGCAGCGCATGTGGCGGGAGCAGTGATATCAAGCTGTGACAGGAGGATGGAACGCGCACGCTCCAGTCCGCTTTCCGCTATGAAAAGTGCCGCCGTGCTGTCCATTTGCTCCTTGTTGTCTGTGCTGTTGAACCCGGTGATGAGTCGGGTTTGGCTCAGCACAAAGATGACTGCGGTGATCAGGATGATCACTGCCATCACGGCTGCGATGCCTCGCTGATGCGTGCGGAGCTTGAAGGTGCGTGAGCTCATCATGAATCCCGCAAAGCCACGCGGGTACGTTCCGTCATGCTTTGTCCGCTGTCCTGCACTGTCAATGTGATGACGACAAAGCGCACAAAGGCGTTAGGGGGGTCGGACGTCGTCGTGCTACCAGCAGTGGTCGTCGGGGTACTGCCATTCTGCAGGTAGTAAGCCAGAAGCGGCGCCGGGCTGCTGGTGGGCGGGTTCGGCTGGACGTTGCTGGCCAAGGTTGACGAGGCCAGCGTCACAGTGCTGCCCGCGGTGATGCTCACGGATGTGGTGTTCACCAAGCAGCTCGACTTGTCAAGGTCGCCTGCCGTCGGCTTGTTGAAGGTCAGACTGTTGCCGGACCCAAGGCTCTGTATGCAATAGCCCGTGTAATTGGTCGCACCATTCATGGCTGTACCTTGGCTGACGTATTTGACCTCGCGGATTTCGCGTGCCAGTCGTTCAACCGCGTAGCGGAGCTGAGCCCGACTGGCTTGGTTGGCGTCCACCAGGCGGGTGGTGCGGAAGCTGTCGTAAATCATGTTCGAACCCACCGCCGCCAGGATACCCAGCAGCACAATCGAAATGACGATCTCCACCAGCGTGAAGCCGCTGCTGCGCCGGATGCGGGGGAGACTGCCCATGTCAGTAATTCACCAGCAGCAGAGTGACGGGTGTTAAACCACCCTGGGAGATCGAAACCAGCTTGCAACTATTGCTGGTTGCGCTGGGGCATGCCGTGATGGTCGTGGAGCTTCCAACTGTTGTCGTGACAATCGGCGCCGTGTAACCTGGCAGTGTCATTGCGCTGCAACTGGTGGAGGCAGCAAAGCCGCTCGCCCTGCGCGTGGCAAGAATTTGTTCCGCGCATTCCTGCATGAGCTGCACACCAACCTGAATAGCCTGGTTGTCAGTCTGCCCCTTGAAGATATTGCCCTGCAGCGAAATGATGGCCACTGCGGCGATGCCCAGCACGACCATCACGATCAGCGTTTCGACCAGAGTGAACCCTTTGCCTGGCGCCAACCGAACAATTCGTGCGGGTTTCATGGTGACACCGTTACGTTGCCGGTCAACGCCGCGACTGTGACGGTTTCCGTGGTCTGGCCAGAACCGCAAGAGGGGTAGCACAGGGTATAGCTTGTATCCACGTTGAGCGGATTCAGCGTGGTCGCATCAGCCATTGGCTGGCCCAAGCTGTTGAAATACAGATTCGAACCGGAGAGCCACACCTTGTTTGTCAATCCGCCGGTGAAGGCGCCGCTGCAAGGTGGGGTTGCGGGGACGCAAGTCACACCGTAGCTGCCGTTCTCGCCGGTGCTGATCGTAATGAGTACACGTTGACCGTGTGTGTAAGCCAGTGTTTGCGCGCGGCGAATGTCGTTGGCCATTGTCTGCGCCTGCGAAGCCAGCGTGATTTCACCCGGTGACGTACTCTTCACGACAGCATAGGCACTCATGATGCCCACCACGACGATGACCATGACAAGCTCTACAAGAGTAAACCCTGCCGTAAGCCTCTTCCGCGGTGATCGCATGAAGGCCCCGCGAGCACAAGCCCCAAGGCACATCTTTGGCCAAGAGCCAGAAGTTCCCTTTGGGGCCAATGACACTTTCGTCTTAAACTATATTGCAAGTCCGATAAAGTTCGCTGTAGCAGCTGCATCGTTATTGTCGGTAACGGTGCAGGGGCCGCCGGTACCATCTGCAGCGGTGATACTTCCACCAATCGTGTAGCCTGCCGGCGCACCCCCTTGCAGAAGGCCTGCTGCATCAGCACAACTTGCTACTGCACTTCCCTTCGCCGGGAACCCTGAGCGCATGGCGTAATTGGTCGCTGAAGCAGAGGCTATATTTCCAGCAATGCCTTTCGCTGCCCCCAGGCGCGCCTCGGCTGCGACGTCCAGGTATTTAGGAATTGCCACGGCTGCCAGAATGCCGATGATGACGATGACGATGATCAGTTCGATCAGAGTAAAGCCTCTTTGAAGCCGAGTGAGATGCAGTTGTTGTACCGTACGCATGATAAATCCTCCAATAAGTGCGGGTTTACGAAGCAGTGCAAAGTCTAATCCGCTGGCCATTCCAGTGCAATGAGTTTCTCACATCCGCTATGACAATTCGCAACACTTGCTGATAAGTTGACTTTACAGTGGGGTCCAGTTGCGTTTACGATGCACGCAAACCAATCAAAGAAGATGGAAGGGGTGGTTCCGGGCAACGGCCCGCACACAGAAAATAATGCAATTCAAGTGGCCAATCATTGAAGTCGGGTCAAAGGGCTGGAGTGCGCTGGATGCAGCGCCCGATGGTGGCTGGGTCGGGGTGAGTGTGCGCAACAGCGCCCGAGCCGATGTGCGTCCGCAAGTCCTCAGGTGCGCGCGCAACGCCAATGGGGCTGCCGGCGCCGAGGCGCTGGCGGAGTTTGCTCGCAAACTGGCGGTGTTGGGTTTTCCCTGGACGCTGCCACTGCAACGCAGTGACTACAAGTTGTTTGTGATTGCAGAGCCTCCGGTGCTGGCCTCGGAGATGGAGCGCAGCCTGCGCTGGACACTCGGCTCCATGATCGATTACCCCGTCGACGAGGCCAGTGTGGCGTGGATGCGCATCCCGACCGCCGAGTTGCAGCCCAGTCGTGCCAAACACATTTATGCCATCGTGTCACGCAAGGCGGCGGTTGAAGCTTACCGCGCCATGTTTCGCAAAGCCAAGCTGAACCTGATCGCCGTGGACGTGCGCGAGACGGCGCAGCGCAATGTGGCTGCCCTGCTGGAGAAGAAGGGTGAGGGGCTGGGTCTGGTGAGCCTGGGGCCTGCGGGCGTGAGCATCACCTTCACCTTTGGCGGCGAACTTTACCTGGACCGCTTTATCGAGCAGTCTCTCGATGAAATTGTTGCTGCGGATGAGGCGGGGCAGGCACGCATCTTCGAGCGCATTGCCTTGCAGTTGTCACGTTCGGTGGACTTTATCAGCCGCAGTTTTCCATTCATGCCGGTGGAGCGCATAGTGCTTGCGCCCCTGCCGGCTCCGATGAAACTGCTTGACTACCTGGTGCAGAACCTGTCTTTGAAAGTGGAACTGCTGGACCTGGCTTCTGTATTCGACCTGTCGCTCGTGCCGGAAATGCGTGCGCCCGAAAATCAGTCTGTCTACTTTTTCGCGCTTGGCGCTGCACTGCGCGGGGCGGGGAGAATGCCATGAGCCAGCAAATCAACCTGCTGGCACGCGAGCATAAGCCCGTAGGCTCGGCCTTGTGGGCATTGACGGCAATTGTGGCATTGCTGCTGGGCCTGCTGGCTTATGACGCTATGTTGCGTACCGACAACAATCAGTTGCGCCTGACTGCCGACGCCGGGCAGCGCGAGTTGGCGCAGGTCAAGGCGGCTATGGCGGCCAGGCGCCAGCGCCCTGATGCCGACAAGGATGCGGCTGCGCTCAAGGCGGAGATCGATGAGCTCAAGCCCAGGGCAGAGGTCGCCAGACAGTTGCTGGAGCCGATCAACATGGGCAGCCTCGGTAGCCCCGACGGATATGCGCAGTACCTGATCAAACTCGGCAGTGTGAGCGAGCAGGGGCTGTGGATCACCAGTGTGTCTATTGGCAATGCAGGCAAGCTCATGAGCTTGAGCGGTCGGGCGCTGCGCAATGAATCGGTGCTGCGCTATGCCAAGCGACTCAATGAAGCCTTTGCGCCCTACGACGTGCAGTTCAAATCGCTGGAGATGACGCCCGAAAATATGGTGCACACGGCGCAGGCGGGCAAGCCGGCGCTGACGACCGTGGCTTTCAAGCTGCACTGATTGGGAACCATGAAACAAATCAAGCAAGCCCTGCTCCAGTTTCAAGCCCTGTCGCTGCGCGAGCGACTCATGGCGGTAGGCGCGACGCTTGTTGTGCTGTTCTTCCTAACCGATTTCGCCTTGCTCGGCCCGCAGCGCAAACAGACCAAGGCCTTGCAGCAGCAGATAGCGCAGCAAAGGACGGAGCTTGATGCTCTGACGAAGGTCATGGCGGCTGCGACAGCGAACACCCAAGCGGCCGATGCCTTGGTGCGAGAGCGCGCTGTGCGCGATGAATTGCGTGCCACGGTGACGCAGGCGGAACCTTTTATTGCTCAAACTGCGAGTGGCGCCGCTCTGGGCGAGGTGATGCGGGCCATGATAGGGGCCAGAGCGGGCCTCAAGCTGGTATCGCTCAAAACACTGCCGCCAGAGGTGTTCTACAAGCCTCAGGCGCCAGCCCCGGATGCCAAGGCAAACCCCGGCGTTTCAAAAGCAAAGCCTACCAAGCCGGGCGCGCCAAAACAAACGGCACCCGCAGATTCAATACAGTCTGGTGCGCCCGTGCCCCAACTGACTCTGTATAGGCTCGGCGTTGATGTGGTTGTCAAGGGAAATTACCCGTCCTTGCTGGCTTATCTGCAAAGCCTGCAGGGCAACCCGAACCGGATGTTCTGGGCGAGCGTCAAACTCGATGTGACGGCATACCCCGAAGCAACGCTCAAGATGACGATTTACACGCTGAGCGATCGCGCCGAAGCGCCGCTGGGCTAAGGTGTCAAAAATCATGACAAAGTTTAGTGGTGTTCAATCTTCCGCGTTAATGGCGTTGGTCTGCCTGCTCGGTATCGGTGTGGCGCACGCCGCCGATGCTGTGGCCGACCCGACGCGGCCCGCCGCCGAGTGGTTGGCCGCGCAGCCTGTGGTGCCGGGGGCCGAAGAGGCAGGCTACGACCTTGCGCCCGGCGTGCGGGTTCTGGTGATTGGTCCGGCGCGCAAGTTTGCCATCATCGACGGCCAGATGGTCCGGCAGGGCGAGACCTATAACGGTGCCAAATTGGTGAGTGTTCGGCCGGAGGGCGTGGTGCTGCAAAGAGACGGCAGCAAAGAGAGATTGAGCATGAGCCCTGCGGTCGTGAAAAAGGTCAGGGTGTCAAAACCTGCGGCCAGCAGGTCCAAATCGAAGAAAAAAGTGCTGAATGGAGAAGGTCAATGAAGCGAGTTCTTATCCCCTGCGCGGTCGCGATTCTGTGCGGGTGCAGCTACATTTCCCCGCCGGTCGACAGGTCGGCGCAGAACCGGATCAGCGAGGAGATGAAGCAGGCGGCAACGCCCGCGCCCGAGAAGGCGACGGCTTCTGCAACCATGCTGCCACCCTCCGTCAGCAGTTCACTGTTGCCGCCCGTGCGCAGCGGCCTGCCCAAGACCTCGTCACGCCAATTGGAGCAGCGCTTTGATCTGGTGGTGACCGATGCGCCAATCAACCAGGTGTTGATGGCGATTGTTTCGGACACGCGTTACAGCATTTTGCTCAGTCCCAAGACCATTCCAGCCGGGCCGAGTGGCGCAGCGTCTGCGCCGACCGCGGGCTTGGCCGCATCAGGGACTTCCAGAGCGTCGGAAACGCTAACGGTGAAGCTCAAGGATGTCACGGTGTTCGAGGCGCTGGACGCCATTCGCGAACTGTATGGTTATGAATACACGGTGGACGGCACTCGCATCTATGTGCAGCCGCCGGAGCTCAAGACCTCTCTCTACCAGGTCAATTACGTTTTGGGCCAACGCCGCGGCGTCAGCGACATGCAGGTCATTGGTGGTGCGTCGGCATCATCATCGGGGTCTTCGTCGGGGTCGTCTACCGGTACCAGCGGGACAAGCGGGACAAGCGGGACAAGCGGGAGCGGCACTAGCGGTGGTAGTTTTTCTTCGATCCAGGCCAGCGCGCTGAGCAGCATATCCAAGTCCGACGTCTGGGGGGAGATGGAAGATGCGCTGCGCACCGTGCTGGGTTGCCATATTGCCCAGGACGGGCCAACGCGCGGTGGCGCTGCCGGCGGAAGTAGTTCCAGTGGTTCTAGCAGTTCCAGCAATTCCTCGCGGGCCGATGTGTCGTTTGTGGGTGACAGGCAAGCGGGCGAGCGCTCGCACGGCGTCGAGGGTTGCAGTGACGGCCGCGCCCTGACGGTCAACCAGATGAGCGGGACGATTCTGGTGCGCGGCATGCCCAAGGAATTGCGTTTGATAGAGAACCTGTTGCGCTCCATGCAGATCAATATCGAACGCCAGGTGATCATCGAGGCCAAGATCATCGATGTTGAGCTGAACTCCGATGCGCAGCAGGGCATCAACTGGGCCGCCTTCAGCCAGGGCTGGCACCGGGCGTCGCTGGGTGCCAATACCAGCGTGATTGACGGCACCAAGAGCGCCACCGCCGGCAGCATCAACGCCGGCACCAGTCTGGGCAGCTTGCTGACCAGCCCGGCGATAGACGCGGTAATTCCCAATGCCTTCTCGGCCAGCATGGGCATTGCCTTGCAGTTCACCAATTTTTCTGCGCTGATCAATTTCCTGGAAACGCAGGGCCAGGTGCACGTGCTGTCGAGCCCGCGCATTGCCACGCTGAACAACCAGAAGGCGGTCTTGAAGGTGGGTAGCGAGGAACCCTTTGTGACCAATGCCTCGGGCGGACAAATAACTAGGGCACCGGG
>Ga0315271_10001603_pt1 | contig 13739 bp, 12 predicted proteins | sample C3_top_MG_FD_204664 | JGI IMG/M metagenome (GOLD analysis project Ga0315271, IMG submission 204664) | Sediment microbial communities from Yellowstone Lake, YNP, Wyoming, USA - C3_top | ecosystem: Environmental > Aquatic > Freshwater > Lake > Sediment | place: USA: Wyoming | collected 2017-08-01 | reverse complement strand
GACTGAAGCCATGCTGAACGGCAATGCGATACGTTTTGCGCGCATTCTCGATGGACTGCGCGCGGAAGGCACTGCCACCGTGCTGGTTCTATGGGCAGTCAGCGAGGATATCCGCACCCTGGGAAAGGTGCTGCAAATGGTGCAACGCGGTGGTAACCTTGGCAACGCACTGCGTGACGTGCGGGTGCGCAAGGACAAGCAAGGACTGATCGAGAATGCGGCGCGACGCTTGAAATTTCCACACATCGAACGCGCCATCCAGCAAGCTGCACGATTGGACAAAACGATTAAGGGATTGCGCCAGGGCGATGTGTGGGATGAGTTATTGCAACTCGGATTGCGCTTTGCCAAATGAAAGACATCTTACTAGTGGTCACCAATCTGCCCGACGCTGCATCAGCGGAAAAACTCGCGTACCAGCTTGTCGAAGCGCGTGCCGCCGCTTGCGTCAACCAGCTTGCTCCCTGCCTCTCCACATACCGTTGGGAGGGCAATATCAAAATCTCCACCGAAGTGCCGCTGCTGATCAAAACCACAAAAAATGCTTATCCGCGCCTTGAAAAATTGATCCGCGAGGCGCACCCTTACGAACTTCCCGAAATAATCGCTGTCTCGGTAACAGCTGGTTTACCCGCTTATCTGGATTGGATAGGCGGTGAAACCACAACTCTCAAGGAATAATCATGCGTTATGTTTTGCTGCTGTTGCTTTGTCTTGCCGCCCCCGCCTCAAATGCAGAGGGCTTTCTAGGCCGTATATCCGACCTCACCGGCAATAAACAACCCAATTTTCTACCTCCTGACCAAGCTTTTGGCCTGAGTGTGAACGTGCGCGATGCGCATACTTTGCAGGCAAATTTCAAAGTAACGCCCACATACTATTTGTACCGCGGAAAAGTCACTTTTACTTCCACCGACAACGCTGTAAAGGTAACCGCCATTAAATTTCCCAAAGGCGAAATGAAGCACGACCCCAACTTCGGCGACACTGAAGTCTTCCATCAATCTTTTCAAGCACTGGTAACGTTGACTCGAACCAATAATGCGGCCACCCGCATTACGATGAACGCCGTTTACCAGGGTTGCAGTGAGGAAGGGCTATGTTACCCGCCCATCAACAAGACTCTAAACATCAACCTGCCGGAGGTAGCCACAGGCCAGCTTGCACCTCCCGTCCTGACCGAAGCCCCGCCTCCCGCATTGCAAGCGCCAATATCGCAACCTCCTTTATCGGAAGGTTCGAAAATCGCCCAGCTGTTCAAGGGCGGCAGTTTCTGGCTGATCGTTTCCTTCTTTTTCGGGGCCGGGCTGCTACTGTCATTGACCCCGTGCGTTTTCCCGATGATCCCGATCTTGTCCGGCATCATCGTAGGACGCGGTCACAAGATCACCCATATGCACGCTTTCATGCTGTCGCTGGCATACGTGCTGGGCATGGCGCTCACCTATGCCGCAGCGGGTGTGGCGGCAGGGTATTCCGGTAATTTGATTTCCAACGCGATGCAAACGCCCTGGGTTCTCGGTAGTTTCGCTGCCGTGTTCGTGCTGCTGTCTTTGTCCATGTTCGGTTTTTACGAATTTCAGCTGCCCACCGCTTTGCAAAGCAAGCTGAGCAATACCAGCAACCGCCTGCACGGCGGTCATCTTTCCGGCGTGTTCCTGATGGGCGCACTTTCCGCGATCATCATGGGCCCCTGCGTGGCAGCCCCGTTAGCCGGCGCGCTGCTCTATATCGGCCAGACCCACGATGCCTTGCTGGGCGGTGTCGCACTGTTTGTAATGGCGCTGGGCATGGGCATGCCGCTATTGTTGATCGGCACTTCGGCGGGGGTATGGCTGCCAAAGGCTGGCGCATGGATGGAAGCGGTGAAACAATTCTTCGGCGTCATGCTGCTGGCGCTCGCGATCTGGATCATCCAGCCGCTGCTCCCCATCAGCGTTCAAATGCTGCTGTGGGCCGCCCTGCTGATCTTCTCTGCGATCTATCTGCACGCATTGGAGGCCTTGCCGCACAATGCCAAGGGAGGGCACAAGCTACTCAAGGGTATCGGGATACTCGCCTTGTTGCTCGGCGTGGCTTATCTCATTGGAGCGTTGTCCGGCGCACGCGACATCATGCGCCCTCTAGGCAACATTGGTCGTTCCCAAGCGCAAGAATCGGCCACACTGCAATTTTCCCGCATCAAAAGCCTGGCTGAACTCAATCAGCGCATCACCCAGGCAAACGGAAAAACCGTGATGCTGGATTTTTACGCCGACTGGTGCATCTCATGCAAGGAATTTGAGCGCTACACTTTCTCTGACAGCCGTGTACAAGCCAAATTGAAAAATGCCGTACTGCTGCAAGCTGACCTCACCGCCAACAATGAAGACGATAAAGCCTTGCTGCAAAAATTTCAGCTGTTCGGTCCACCCGCCATTCTGTTTTTTGATACGCAGGGTCGTGAACAAAGTGATCAACGCGTAACGGGATACCTGGATTCCGAGCAATTCCTCCAATCCTTGCAAAACATGAAGTTATAACTTCTGGTTTTATTAGTCTTCGGTCAATTGGCTTAAAGGGTTTTCTGGTTTTGGAAACCCGCTTGTCGATGTTCACTTATTACATAATTTCTGCCAATAACTAGACAATCTCACCCAATTTGCGGCAAAATGTATGTATGCAAACTATTTTGGTACTGCATGGCCCCAACCTGAATCTGCTCGGTCATCGTGAGCCAGAGGTTTATGGACGCATCACGTTAGCCGAAATTAACCAGAAATTAGAGCAATTGGCGCATACAGGCGGTGCAAAGTTGTTTCATTTCCAGAGTAATGCCGAAGCTGCGCTGGTGGATCGAGTGCAACTGGCGCGCCAGGATGGAACTGACTTTATCATCATTAATCCTGCTGCTTATACCCATACCAGTGTTGCACTGCGCGATGCGCTTGCTGCAGTTGCCCTCCCCTTTATTGAGGTTCATCTTTCCAACGTGTTTGCCCGTGAAGCATTTCGCAAAGAATCATATTTCTCAGATCTTGCCGTTGGCGTTATCAGCGGTCTAGGTGCAACCGGTTACGAACTTGCGCTGCAATATGCGCTGCAACACCCTGTCAGGAGCTAACTATTATGGATTTACGTAAACTTAAAACTCTGATCGAACTGGTCGAAAGCTCTGGCATAGCCGAACTGGAGATTAGCGAAGGCGAGGAACGCGTTCGGATCACACGCACCCTCGCTTCTGTCCAGCAATCGCTTGCGCCAGCCCCGCAGGCCATCATCGCCACGGCTGCTCCTGCCCCGCAAGCAGTTGCCGCAGCTGCCGAACCGGCCAAGCCTGCCATAGCGGAAGGTCACGTGGTTAAGTCGCCCATGGTCGGAACCTTTTACCGTTCAGCTTCGCCTGGTTCCAAGTCATTTGTGGATGTAGGCCAATCCGTGAACAGCGGTGAAACCCTGTGCATCATCGAAGCAATGAAGCTACTCAACGAGATCGAGGCTGATCAGAGCGGAGTCATCAAGGCCATCCTGGTGGAGAATGGCCAGCCCGTAGAGTTCGGCCAACCGCTTTTCGTCATCGGTTAATCGTCAGCACGCGCTGTCGTGCAGCGCCCAAGTTCGGAGACAACACATGTTTGAAAAAACCCTGGCCGCAAATCGCGGTGACCAGCCGCCCACAGGTGGCGCAGCGGCGCAGCCAAATCGCGTAACGGCTGAAAACCGCGAGGGCGGTTTCACCACGGAGACAGAGCATGTTTGAGAAAATATTGATTGCAAACCGGGGTGAAATCGCCCTGCGTATTCAGCGCGCCTGCCGTGAGATGGGCATAAAAACCGTCGTGGTGCATTCTGAGGCAGATGCCGATGCCAAGTATGTGAAACTGGCCGATGAGTCGGTTTGCATAGGCCCCGCGTCTTCCACCCAAAGTTATTTAAGCATCCCCGCCATCATCAGTGCTGCGGAGGTGACTGATGCGCAAGCCATTCATCCAGGATATGGTTTTCTTTCAGAAAATGCCGATTTCTCCGAACGCGTCGAAAAATGCGGCTTCGTGTTCATCGGCCCGCGTGCCGAAACTATCCGCCTGATGGGCGATAAGGTAAGCGCAAAAAGGGCAATGACTAAAGCCGGGGTGCCCTGTGTGCCCGGCGTGGAGGGAGCTTTGCCGGACGACCCTGCGGCTATCGTCAAGATCGCACGCACCATCGGTTATCCGGTCATCATCAAGGCTGCCGGCGGCGGCGGCGGACGCGGGATGCGTGTAGTGCATACCGAAGCGGCACTGCTGAACGCAGTCACCATGACACGTTCCGAAGCGCAGGCCGCCTTCAATAATCCCATGGTGTACATGGAAAAGTTTCTGGAAAATCCCCGCCACATCGAATTTCAGGTATTGGCCGACCAGCACGGCAACGCGGTATATCTCGGAGAACGCGATTGCTCGATGCAGCGACGCCACCAGAAGATTATCGAGGAAGCGCCTGCACCATTGCTTAATACCAGATTGCGCAACAAGATCGGTGAACGCTGCGCTGAGGCCTGCCGCAAGATCGGCTATCGCGGCGCAGGAACGTTCGAATTCCTGTATGAAAATAACGAGTTCTTTTTTATCGAGATGAACACACGCGTGCAGGTCGAACATCCGGTGACTGAAATGATCACCGGTATCGACATCGTCCAGCAACAAATTCGTATCGCTGCTGGCGAAAAGCTGCCGTTCAAGCAGCGCGACATTCATTTCAAGGGGCATTCGATAGAATGCCGTATCAATGCCGAACACCCTTACAAGCTAACCCCATCACCCGGACGCATCACGTCCTGGCACGCCCCGGGCGGTCCCGGCATCCGCGTTGACTCGCACGTATACAACAACTATTACGTGCCCCCCCACTACGACTCGATGATAGGCAAGATCATTTCATACGGTGACACGCGCGATCAAGCCTTGGCGCGAATGCGCATCGCATTGTCCGAAATGGCAGTGGAAGGCATCGATACGAACATCGCGTTGCACCGGGAATTGTTGCAGGATGCTGCCTTTATGCGTGGTGGCACGAACATACATTATCTGGAAGAGCGCCTCGCTGAGCACAACAAGAGTAAATAATGCCCTGGCTAAGCTTGGTCGTTGATAGCGATGCCGTTTACGCAGAAGTGTTAAGCGATGCACTATTGGAACGCGGCGCGTTGTCGGTGGATTTACTGGATGCAGATGCCGACACTCCGGACGAACAAGCGATCTTCGGTGAACCCGGCGAGCTTCCGCACGGCATGTGGCAACACAACCGTATCAGTGCCCTATTTGACAGCAACAAGGATGTCTCCGCGATCTTGCGTGATGCAGTCACCAGCGTCGGCCTTGAACAACTCCCCGAATATCACATCGAAACCCTGGCGGACAACGACTGGGTGCGACTCACTCAATCTCAGTTCGAGCCAATCCCGATTTCACCGCGTCTGTGGATCGTACCGACCTGGCACACACCCGTAGATTCGAATGCAATCAACATCGTGCTGGATCCCGGCCTTGCTTTTGGAACGGGCAGCCATCCCACCACACGATTATGCTTGCGCTGGCTGGATAACAACCTGCAAGGTGGCGAGTCCGTGCTGGACTATGGTTGTGGCTCAGGCATCCTCGCCATTGCCGCACTTAAACTAGGGGCTGCACATGCCGTGGGCGTTGATGTAGACTCGCAGGCGATACAAGCCAGCCGCGACAATGCCTTGGCCAATCGGGTAGAGAACGCTCTGTTTAATTTGCCCGATTCTTTACCAAAAGGCGATTATGATTTGGTCGTAGCCAACATCCTAACCAACCCGCTGCGCTTGCTTGCGCCCTTGTTGGCGAATGCGACGCGGCAGGGCGGACGCATCGTGTTGTCGGGCATACTTGAGGAACAGGCGCAAGACGTGATGAAAACATACAGTCAATGGTTCGAACTGAACGCCCCGATCTTTGAAGATGGCTGGTCGTGCCTGTCCGGACGCAAGCGTTAAGATGGGCGGCGGCATGAACAATTTTTCTCCCGGCACCGGAACCACACTCTGTCCTCATTGCGACACACGCTTCAAAATCACCGAAGCTCAGTTGGATGCACCTAATGGCATGGTGCGCTGCGGCTATTGCCGACGAGTCTTCGATGCCCGCCCTAACTTCATTCCCAACCAACCCGACCCTCAACTTGAGTTGCCGATGTTGGACGAGCCGGTTGGCATTGACCCTCACGCCATAGCCATCCTCCAACCCCTGACGCTGGCCGAACAAGTCGTCATCGTGCTGGACGAAGAATTAGTGAAGCCCCAACCCCGTCGCCTCGCCTGGCAATGGATGATCGGCATCCTTCCGTTGCTGCTGGCACTACTCGCGCAATCAGCATATTTCTTCCGTGTTGATCTTGCCACCCGCCTGCCGACCTTGAAACCCGCTCTTGTCGGCTATTGCAAACTGCTCGATTGCAGCGTGCCGCTACCGCAACAAACCGAGCTGCTGAGCATTGAATCTTCAGGGTTGGAAGCCGACCCCACGCACGATGATCAAATCATCCTGAATGCGCTGCTGCGCAACCGCGCTCGTTTTGCGCAAGCCTTTCCCAGCCTGGAACTGACACTTAACGATACTCAAGACCAGCCGTTAGCAAGGCGCGTGTTTCACCCAACCGACTATTTACCTCCGTCAGAAAATGAAAAAACCGGCCTGCTACCCAATCAGGAAATAAACCTCAAACTGCGCCTGAACACCTCCAGCCTCAAACCAGTCGGCTATCGGTTGATGCTGGTTTCCTCAGTCAATTGAAACTCGCAGATACCGGCCGGACCCTTTCCATCCTGGATTCTTCATCAGAGCAGTTTGTTTTCGTGGAAGCGATTTCGGACTGGTAATTGTTTTGTTGCGTCCTTTCAGGGATAATCCGACCTGCCGTTCAGACCTATGGGAGAGCGTGTCACTCGCATCATAACGAAGCTGACACCGCCGAAGGCGCAACACCCGCAACCGCTCAGGCTAAAGGAACCATAGACACAGGCAAATCTGGAGAGCGTCATTAAATTGACCACCGAAGGGGCACACGACGCAAGTTGTAATCTCTCAGGTACCAAGGACAGATGGGGCGCAGCACGATTTCGTGCTGCGCCTTTTTTATTTTAGTTACGACTAACCTAAAGATAAGTCTGCACTGAAACTTTAGTTTTCGGAAAATAACATGCCCCTTAAACAGACTCCCCTCAATGCAGCACACCGCGCCATGGGCGCCAAGATGGTCGATTTCGGCGGATGGGATATGCCGGTGAACTATGGTTCGCAGATCGACGAACACCATCAAGTACGCAACGACAGCGGCATGTTCGACGTGTCGCACATGCGCGTCGTGGACATGAAGGGCGTTGGCGTACGCGACTTCCTGCGCTACCTGCTGGCAAATAACGTCGATAAGCTGACAATATCTGGTAAGGCGCTATATTCCTGCATGTTGCTGGAAAATGGCGGCGTGATCGATGATCTTATCGTGTATTTCATGAAAGAAGACTGGTTCCGCATCGTGGTGAACGCAGGCACGGCTGACAAGGATATTGCGTGGATGAAACAGCAGGCTGCTCAGCACGCACCTGAATTGGATATCACCGATCATCCCGAACTGGCGATGGTCGCCGTGCAAGGCCCGAATGCGCGCGCAAAAGTATGGGCAGCCTTACCCGGCAGTCAGGAGCTGACTGAAAAACTTGTGCCTTTCAGCGCGGTGGAGATGGGCGTAATGTTTATCGCACGCACCGGTTACACCGGCGAGGACGGCTTCGAGATCATGATCCCAGCCAAAGCTGCGCCGTTCTTCTGGGCATCGCTGGCCGAAAAAGGCGTAAAACCCATCGGTCTTGGCGCACGCGACACACTACGCCTGGAAGCGGGCATGAACCTGTATGGACAAGACATGGATGAAACCGTCAATCCTTTGGAATCAGGTCTCGCATGGACAGTAGACCTGAAAAGTGAACGCGATTTCATCGGCAAGGCCGCGCTGTTGGCAAACCCTCCGGACCACAAGTTGGTCGGTTTGGTATTACAGGATCGCGGCGTATTGCGAGGCCACCAACAAGTACAGACAACTCATGGGGCGGGTGAGATCACCAGCGGCAGTTTTGCGCCAACGCTGGAAAAGTCCATCGCGCTGGCACGCGTACCCAAGGAAGTGCAAATCGGCGACACCGTGCAAGTCTCGATACGCGATAAAATGCTCGCCGCGCAAGTCGTGAAGTATCCATTTGCGCGGAACGGCAAAGGCTTAATTTAATCTCTTTTTGAGGACATCACCATGAGCAATCCTGCAAATCTAAAATACACCGCCTCCCACGAATGGGTCAAAACCGAAGCGGACGGCACCGTCACTATCGGTATCACCCAACATGCGCAAGAACTGCTGGGCGACATGGTGTTTGTCGAAGGGCCCGCCGTTGGCCGCAAGCTGAAAGCCAAAGAAGAATGCACTGTAGTGGAATCCGTGAAAGCCGCTGCCGATGTATATGCCCCAGTGAGCGGCGCGGTAACAGCCGTCAATAGCGAACTGGATAGCGCACCTGAAAAGATCAACGAAGATCCTTACGCCGCCTGGATATTCAAGATGAAGCCTGACAACGCGGCAGATGTCGCTGCGCTAATGGATGCCAAAGCCTATCAGGCAGTTGTTGATAGCGAAGCTCACTAAAGACCAGGGAAGGATAAAGAAGGAAGGTGGAACGGTGGTGCACTTTGCGCTCCAGGGTTTTACCCTTCCCCCTCGAATTCTTTCCAGAAAGCTTTCCGAACATGAAAACCGACCAATTTGTAAATCGCCACAACGGCCCTTCTGAACAGGATGTTCTCGCAATGCTGCACAAGATCAACGCACCCTCTCTGGATGCATTGATAGACCAGACTGTGCCTGCCGCTATCCGGCTAAAGCAACCGCTGAACTTGCCGGAGGGCATGTCCGAATATGCTTATCAACGGCACTTGCGCGGCATTGCTGCGAAAAACAAGTTGTACAAGAGCTATATCGGCTTGGGATATTACGACACCATCTTGCCGGCGGTAATCCAGCGCAACATCTTGGAGAACCCGGGCTGGTATACCGCCTACACGCCCTATCAGGCAGAGATCGCACAGGGCCGTCTCGAAGCGCTGCTGAATTTCCAGACCATGATCGTGGACCTGACCGGCATGGAGATCGCCAATGCGTCGTTGCTCGACGAAGCCACCGCCGCCGCCGAGGCGATGACGATGCTGCACGGCCTACGCTCGCGCGAAGCCGCAGAGCAGGGCAAGGACAGCTTTTTCGTGTCGCACGAATGCTATCCGCAGACCATAGAGCTGCTGAAGACGCGCGCCAAGCCGCTGGGCATCGAGCTGGTGATCGGCGACTTCAAGACCGTCACGCTGAATGAAAAATTGTACGGCGCATTGTTGCAATACCCGACTGCCGATGGCGCAGTTCACGACTATGCCGATTTCGTTACCCGCGCCAAGGCGCACGGCATGACCGTGGCTGTGGCAGCTGACATTCTCAGTCTGGTGTTACTCACACCACCTGGCGAGTGGGGTGCGGATGTAGTAATCGGCTCGACGCAACGCTTCGGGGTGCCTATGGGCTATGGCGGCCCGCACGCCGCCTACTTTGCCTGTCGTGATGTGCACAAACGCTCGATGCCGGGACGCATCATTGGCGTATCGGTGGACGCCGACGGCAACCCGGCGCTACGCATGGCGCTGCAGACACGCGAGCAGCACATACGCCGCGAGAAAGCCACCTCCAACATCTGCACCGCGCAAGCGTTGCTCGCGATCATGGCCAGCATGTATGCGGTATACCACGGCGCGGAAGGCCTGCGCGGCATCGCCCGGCAACTGCATCTATATGCGGTGACGCTGGCAATCGAACTGAAGAAACTAGGCTATACCGTATCCAATGATTCTTTTTTCGACACGATCAAGCTCGCTCACACAGATAACGTGAAGATTCATGCACTGGCGGAAACTGCGCAAATCAATTTCCGTTATACCGACGACGGACTGACGATCGCGCTGGATCAGACCACCGATACCGACGCGCTGAATGCGATATTAAATGTATTCGCCCAAGCCGCTGACAAGTCTTCTGGCAAACATGCCCCGGTCGTTACAGAAGTTCAGGCATCCGCCCAAACCCTGCATATCAAGCCGCGCCAGTCGGCCATTTTGAGCCATCCGGTGTTCAACAGCTATCACTCGGAATCCGAGATGATGCGCTACATCAAGCGGCTGGAAAACAAGGATCTGTCGCTGACCCACTCGATGATCTCGCTGGGCTCCTGCACGATGAAGCTTAACGCCGCATCGGAATTGCTTCCGCTGACCTGGCCGGAATTCGCCAACCTGCATCCTTTCGTGCCATTGGAGCAAGCCGAAGGCTATCAGGAGATCATCGCCGGACTGGATGCCGATCTGTCCGAGATCACCGGCTTCGCCAAGATGAGCTTCCAGCCCAACAGCGGCGCACAGGGCGAATATGCCGGCCTGCTGGTGATCCAGGCCTATCACCGCTCTCGCGGTGAATCACAACGCAACGTGGCATTGATCCCCGCCTCTGCGCACGGTACCAATCCGGCCAGTGCAGCGATGTGCGGCATGCATATCATCGTGGTGAAATGCGACAAGAACGGCAACATCGATGTCGACGACCTGCGCGAAAAAGCCGTACAGCACAAGGACGACCTATCCTGCCTGATGGTGACCTATCCGAGCACGCACGGTGTATATGAAGAGGGCATCAAAGAAATAACACGCATCATCCACGACAACGGCGGGCAGGTGTACATGGATGGCGCGAACATGAACGCGCAGGTCGGCCTGACCAGCCCCGGCAACATCGGCGCGGACGTATGTCACCTCAACTTGCACAAAACTTTTGCGATCCCGCACGGCGGCGGCGGACCCGGCATGGGCCCGATCGGTGTGGCGGCGCACCTCGCGCCGTTCCTGCCCAAGCATCCGGTAGTCAAGACCGGCGGCGCTCAAGGCATCCACGCGGTATCTGCCGCGCCTTATGGCAGTGCGCTGATCCTGCTGATCTCCTACGGCTATATCAAGATGTTGGGTGGCGAGGGTTTGACGCAGGCCACACGCATGGCGATACTCAACGCCAACTACATCAAGGAATCATTGAAGGACCACTTCCAGACCCTGTATAGCGGCAAAAATGGCCGCTGCGCACACGAGATGATCCTGACTTGCATAGACTTCAAACGCGATGCAGGCATCGAAGTCGCCGACATCGCCAAACGCCTGATGGACTATGGCTTTCACGCGCCCACCACCTCCTTCCCGGTGGTGGACACACTGATGGTCGAACCGACCGAGAGTGAATCAAAAGCCGAACTGGATCGCTTCTGCGCCACGATGATCGCGATTCGCGGCGAGATCGACGAGATCATCGCAGGCAAGGCCGACCGGAAGGACAACGTCCTCAAGCATGCGCCTCACACCGCAAAGTCCCTGATCACCAGCGACTGGAAGCGAAGCTACTCGCGCGAAAAGGCCGCATACCCACTACCCTGGGTACGCGACAATAAATTCTGGCCAAGTGTGGCGAGGGTGGACAATGTATACGGCGACAAGAATTTGATTTGCTCTTGCCCGCCGATCGAGTCGTATACTGATGACGCCTAAAACTTTCCCGCAGTACTTCATCTCGGCACTTGTGCCAAGCGATAGCTTCCGAATACAGGAGAACGAGATTGGATAACCCACATAAACAGTCACGAGGCTTGACCCACGCCTGGCGCGCAACAGGCATTGCGCTGCAAGGCCTGCGTGCCGCCTTTCAACATGAGGAAGCGTTTCGTCAGGAAGTTATCATTGCTGCGATCGCGATACCCGTCGCACTGCTGTTGCCAACCAGCATTCTAGGAAAAGTCTTGATGATCACCAGCGTTCTGCTGGTACTGATAATCGAGTTGCTCAACTCCGCGCTTGAGGCAGCAGTGGATCACACTTCGCTGGAGCAGCATCCACTCGCCAAGCGTGCCAAAGATATTGCCAGCGCGGCAGTGTTGTTGAGTATCGTCAATGCAGTGGTGGTGTGGGGGCTGGTCATTTTTCTACACGGGTAGCGCCCCCAAAATCCAACAACATTTTTTTATTTTGGTATCCGGAATTTGTGATTGATTTCGCTTGTCCGCTGTTGAATGTATAGCGGACACACGTTAGTTTCTGGGTGACAGTCGCTTTCCGACACACAGGAGACATCCAAGGCAATCTTCAATTTGGTCTGCTGCTCGGCCTTTGCGGACATCGTCGATTTTCTGAAAAAGCTACTTGTGCAGCACGTTTGAAGGTCCGCTTCTAAAATCACTCTGCCCCCCAGTATTGACATTCATGAAAAAAATTGGGCTCCGTCCCCAGTAGTTCTGCACCCCGCCAACCTGCCGCACCCGGCAGGCGCAGGCGCGCTCGCCCTGCGAAAGGGTGAAATCGGGTAACGATGCATTAAAAATGACAGGTTGAGCGAGGCAGGTTGCTGCAATGGCAACTTTTAGCGGTGAATTCGGGGGCGTGACGCGGAACATGTCCCGGTGGCAGCGCGACGATCAGAGATATATTTCCATAACAAGCAGATTCGCAGCAGCCCCACCGGGCTTGTACAACAAACGGTTCAGATTGTGGCTCGCTTCGCGATCACAATCTAACCTTACTCGTTAGGCATTTAATGTCACTCTGCCCCAGTTTTTCTGCTTTGCCTTCTTAAAGCGGGCAACGAAACCAATGAGACCCAGACCGATCAACATAAGTGTGTAGGTTTCGGGTTCTGGAACGGATGAAATTATTGTCTTGAAACCCATATCAATATGTTCGCCGGTAGAGCTGAAGTTGGGCTCATACCAGTTTCCGGCGTTGGATCCGAAGGTTAGCATGCTGTAAAAATTCCCTCCAGCATATGGATCAGTCGCACTACCCCACCATGCGACGCTTGATCCATCAAAAGCGCTCCTGCTGAGCACTATTGCATATATTGAGCCTTTGTCTAAATTAACATTCAGTGTGGAAAAATCAACTGAAACCCACCCTCCCGGATAAATAGATGGAATCCGTGATAAAGGCAGTAAAGTGTTTGCTAACATATCGGTAGCGTTGTTTGAGGGGGCTCCGTTAGGAGATGAGTAAATCGAAATACTAAGAGGGATAGTCCCGGAAAAACTTCCTAGGAATAATTCGACATTCTCGAGCGTCCCACTCAGCCCCGCTGTAAATGTTTGCCCGGCACTTGCATCATTAGATATGCTTGTTACAGAACATCCAGAAACTAGACAGCCATTAGCGCCAAGAATTGCGCTTGGATCATAATATTGGTCAATTTGACCTGCATTAACTTCGCTTGAGAGTAAAGCCGCTATAGCTAAAAATATTATCGTTTTTATGAAAACCTCCGTGTGTTTCTGTCAAAAATCCGCTTGATAATTGCGGTTTGCAGCAATGCCTAACGTGGAGCTAAGGGGCGCCGCGCTTCTGCGGCGTCCCTCTTGAGCGTAAAGTTAGAAACTGTTGAGTCAGAGTGCATAGGTAACTTTATTCTCCGAAACTGTGACAATTCCTGTGGTTTGCAATTGCTTAATCAGTACACCAACTTCATGTTCAGATATGCCTTTTGGAAACAGGGCAGAAACTGTACTCGTGAGCGTTTTAAGAGTGCGTGGTTTTGAATTTCCACGTTGCTTCAAGTTTGCAATGACCTGCTCAAGCTTACTGTCTTTTACT
>Ga0315271_10001601_pt1 | contig 13746 bp, 12 predicted proteins | sample C3_top_MG_FD_204664 | JGI IMG/M metagenome (GOLD analysis project Ga0315271, IMG submission 204664) | Sediment microbial communities from Yellowstone Lake, YNP, Wyoming, USA - C3_top | ecosystem: Environmental > Aquatic > Freshwater > Lake > Sediment | place: USA: Wyoming | collected 2017-08-01 | reverse complement strand
GGCGTCAAGCTCGTCACCACCGAACTCGGCCCGCCCGACGCGCGCGGCCGCCGCACCCCGGTAGTGGTGCCCGGCTCGGAAGAAATCATCCCGGCCGACCGCGTCATCGTCGCCTTCGGCTTCCGCCCCAATCCGCAGCCGTGGTTCGAGCAGCATCAGATCGCCATCGACCCGGGCGGCCGCGTCATCGCCCAAGGCCAGCAGCATGCCTTTCAGACCGCCAACCCGAAAATATTCGCCGGTGGCGACATGGTGCGCGGCTCCGATCTGGTGGTGACTGCGGTGTACGAAGGCCGCGAGGCGGCGAAAGGGATTCTGGCTTACCTCGATCTGACGTAAACCCTCTGCGCCGTCCCGCAAAGAACCTCCTCGGAGGTTTTTTTTTTGTATCCGTCCTTCCATTGACGCCACCGTGGGTGGCGATGAAGCTGTTTCAGACAGCGATCCGGCATGCTCGAATGCAATCCGGAAAATAAAAACCCCGTCTTCATAAAAAGACGGGGTTTGACGGTATCCCTCTAGCTGAGAGGGGTCGCAAAAGAATCGCGAAACAAGAGGAACGACTAGCCCAGAAAGCTTACATGCTCACAAAACCACAGCCCTCCGGCAATGCTGCTGATGCTGAAGATCAGACTCCAAACCGAATCGAGCCAGTCTGTGCGTTCGGTCATCATCACGCGCATTCAGGCTGGCTACTTGCTGACGAGCTGATCGCCATGCTCTTGCTTGAGGATTTCCATTAGCTTCACGACTTCCTGACGGCGGCCGGCATCGGCATCTTCGCGCCCGAGACGGGCGGGAGCGGCCAGGGCCCGCTTCAGATGGTCGGCTGCCTTGGCATATTCACCCTGGTCGGCGAGCATATCGGCATAGAAATAATTGGGATCGATCCCGTTCGGGTTGATGGCGAGCGCCTTCTCGAAATAGTCCTTGGCTTTCTTCTTGTCGCCGAATCCGATCGGCCATCCCGGAACCTTGGCGTACAGGCTGCCCAGCGAATTGTAGATGGAGCCGTCCAGTGCCGTAGGATTGATCTTCTCGGCCGCAAGCAGATAGTCGCGTGCTTCCTTGACCTTGCCCAGGGCGCCCAATCCGCCTTCGGCTTTGGCTGCGCTGGAGAGAATGATGCCTTGCCAGATCAGCGGCTCGGCGCGGCCGGGAAAGGATTCGGATACTTGCTGGGCATGGGCGATCAGGGGCGTAAAGGCCGCTTCCTTACCGGCATCGGGCGTGTGAAAGTTGACCTTCGCCCAGCGATGGCCTTCGTCGGCTATGGCGTCATCCAGACCGGGCTGCGCGGCCAGACTCGCAGCATTAAGACCAGCGAACATAACAAGGGCGGCAAAGGATTTCAGGTACATGGTGGATCTCCAAAAAAGCATTAACGGATGGATTCAGTGGCAAAGGGACGCATCAGGTCGACCTGCTTGATCAGGCTCGGGTCGACCAGGCGCGGGAGGATCGAATTGATGCGGACAAAAAGTTTTTCGGGCCAGCCGAGATAACGCTCCCGATCGTTGCGCTCGATGGTGGCGATGACGCTGGCAGCGACGCTTTCCGGCTCGTCCTGGTTCATCTTCAGGGCATCGGCCATGCGGGTGACTGCGCTGCGGTTGAAGGGGGTGCGGGTGAAGCGCGGCGCGACATAAGTGACGCCGACGCCGGTTCCTGCCAGCTCGCGTCGCAGCGCTTCGGAAAAGCCGCGCAGCGCGAACTTGCTGGCTGAGTAGGTGGCAAAACAGGGGAAGCCGATCGAGCCGAAAATCGAGCCCAGATTGACGACCCGCCCCTTCCCCTTTTTGAGCATGTGGGGCAGCACGGCATTGATCAGGGCAATCGGCGCGATGGTATTGACATTGAACAGCGCCGCCATGTCGGCTGCGCTTTCCTCGGCAAAAAAGCCGAAGTTCTGGGTGCCGGCACAATTGATCAGGATGTCGATAGTCCCAGCCTGGTCGAGCGCATCCTGAACCAGGCGGGCCGGCTCACCGGGAACAGCGAGGTCGCCAACCAGCGTCGTGATCGTGCCGCCGGAAGCCCGGAGTTCTGCGGCGAAGGCCTCCAGTTTTTTACTGTCGCGATTGATCAGGATAAGGGACGCGCCGCGCTGGGCAAGCTGACGGGCGATGGCGCCGCCAATGCCGCCGCTGGCGCCGGTGATCAGTATCGTACTGCCGGAAATTTTCATGGGTTCTCCTGAATATCGATGCTGCGAAAAACGTTGCCATACAGGCGAAAGAAAGTTTGTGCGTTAGTCACCACGGCCTCGCGGTCGTCCGGCGTGTCCAGGCGGTTGACCAGTTGCTCGAAATCGCCGATATGCTCGACATCGAGCGAGCCGTGACTGCTTAGATAGGAGAAGGCACTGGACGGCAGGTCGAGGGCGCTCTGCAGCACGCTGGCCGCATTCGTGGCAAGGCTGACGCTGGTGCCTTCGAGCACATACACCATCCCGAAAAAACCGACCGGATTCCGCCGCATCACCGTGTCGTAGGCATAGGCGACCATCACATCGGTATCGAAATCGGGTTGACTGGCCCTGACCGCTGCGGCATCGCCGCCGGCGGCTGCAATGTCGTTCAGGATCCATTCGTGGTGGCCGAGTTCTTCCTCGATATAGTGGGCAATGGCGCTGCGCAGCCATTCCTGCTGGTCGGGCAGTCGCGCGCCGCAAGCCATGAGCAGCGGAACGGTATGCTTGACGTGGTGGAAGGCGCGGGTGAGAAAGTTGATGTATTGCTGCCGGTTCACCTGGCCCGCCATCGCGGCCGTGATGAGCGGGATTGAATGCAGGGCGGCACGTTCGCCGGTGGTAGCGTGCTGCAGCTGTTGGTAAAAGCTCATGGAATTCCAGTTCTGTTTAACGTTGATACAAAGCATCGACTTGGGCGGCGTACTTCCCAAGAATCGCGGTTCGCCGTAGCCGGCCGTTTGCTGTCGACATCCCGTTGCTTGCGGTAAAAGGCTCGGTTGCGGGGATCCAGGCACGGATCTGGGCGTAATCGGGAAGCCGGTGATTGGCCTTGTCCAGTGCGGATTCGATGGCACCATGGGTGGTACCCGGGTAGGGCACGATCACCGCGCAGTTGAACGGCCGGGCTTCGCCGAAGATGGCTGCCTGGGCAATGCCGGGGTGGGATGCCAGTTCGCCTTCCACCCACTCGGGCGCGACATTGCGCCCGAAGGAGGTGATGAACATGTTCTTCTTGCGGCCGGTCAGAAACAGAAAGCCTTCTGCATCCAGGTAGCCGAGGTCGCCGGTGGCGATGCAGTCCAGCGCCTGTGCTGATGCACCCTCGCCCAGGTAGCCCTGCCAGTGGGTCCCGCGAATCAGGATTTCGCCATCGTCGGCGAAGTCGATCCGGATATGCGGCAAGGGCTTGCCCACGCTCCCGCCACGGACTTCCCCAGGCCGGCTGACGGCGACGACGGATGCACATTCCGATAGCCCATAGCCCTCATGGACCGGCAGGCCAAGCGCCTGAGCGTCCGCAAGGAGTTGCGACGAAACCGGTGCGCCGCCGACCGCCAGATAGCGCAGCGTGCGGGGCAAGGCGGCACCTGCCTGGCCTGCCATCACCATCGCCTGCAGCATCTGCGGAACCATGATCGCGGTGCTGGCGCGCCAGTCGATCAGCGCGGCGATCAGGCGCCCGACATCCAGTCCGGAACTGCCGGACAGCCCGACCGTTGCGAGCCGGGGAAGACAGATCGTGGCGCCCGCCAGCAGGGGCGCGTAGATGCCGCCGATATTCTCCAGCAGCGTGGCCAGCGGAAGCAGGCAAAGATGCCTGTCGTCGCGGCTGGCTCCACTGGCGAACCCCAGAGACTCGGCCACGGTTTCCATCCCTTCGCGCCCCAGACATACGCCTTTCGGTTCTCCGGTCGTGCCCGAGGTGAAGGTCACCTTCTGGGTGGCGGCGGGAAGCAAAGGAGCGGATGCCGCAACGCCCGGCAGACGGACGCGCTGCAATTCACCGTAAAAAGGCTCCGCCAGCAAGTCAGGTTGCTGCAAGGCAAGCCGGAGGCGTTCGGGCTGGTCGGTCAGCACCAGATCGACGCCAGCTGCCGTGAGCGCGTGGGCGATCTGGGAAGCAGAAAAGAATAGCGGCAACGGGATGGTCGGGATGCCCGCCATGTGCGCCGCAAGATCAGCCAGTGCCCAGGCTTTGCCGTTGTCGGCAAGGATCGCGATCGCGCGTGGGCGGCATGCTTGCAGGCGGCTGGGTAGCCATTTGATTTCGGCCAGCAACTCGCCATAGGTGAGCGTGCTGTTTTCATCCTGCAAGGCCACTTTCAGGGGATCGCTGGCAGCATGGCGCTGCAAGGCGTCGAGGATCCGGCTCATACGGTCGCACCCGGCTGAAAGCGTTTTGGCGAGGTATCGAGCAGCATTGCCCGGTAGCCTTCCTTGACATTGCCGACCAGCACGCGCGGGGCATAGTCGTAATAGCTTCCCCAGGCGGCGCGCGCTTCCGCCGGTAGCCGGTCAGCCGTGGCCGCCTGGATATCGACCGGGCATAGGCCCAGGCGGCAAAATGCGTTGCGCAGGCCGGTGGTGCCGGTGAACACAACCCACTCGAAGCCTTCACGGTGCAGGCGTTCCGTTAACAGTCCGATCATGGCGCGAGCGGCTCCCGGAAAGGCTCCGGAAAAATGGCCGACCTCGACGATGGCCCGGCGTTCGACCATGCTGCCGACGCGAGCCGCAATGGTTTTTTCTATCGGCGTGTCGAGATACTGTTCGAGAAACAGATTGCGATTGGCCGAGCGCAATCCGAAAGCGCCGCAGATGTCGCCATCCCGGTTACGCATGCTGAACAGGCGCGGCATGAAGGCTTCGACACGGGATCCAAAGCTTTCAGCGAAACACTGGCTGATGAATGTTTCGGCGGCTGCGCGGTCGGCACCGACATGTTCGCGCAGTTCGAAAGCCGGGCCGTCGGTGGTCTTGGCAGCAGCAGGAACTTCAACACTCGGAGTTTTCCCGCCGCGGAAAAGGAACGTGTGCAATGCCTGGATTGAAGTGCGGATTTCAATCGGCGGAAAGAAGGTGTTGGATAGGGTAGTCATGGGATTCCTTGGCATGTTTGCGGCTAGGGCCACAGGGCAGACACCAAGAAGAAAGCAATACCAATGCCAGCTTGAACGAAAAGCTGAAAAACGTTTTAACGTATTGATATTGTTAACATAAATAAATAAGGCCCCAGCTTTTTTCCGGGGGCGTCGGCTCGACAGACCTCCCGATCCTGCAAGTCTTGTCAACCAAACTTGCAGTAGCCCGTTACTTGGGGCAGGTGGGCAACTCGCCGACCATCAAGACGACATCGACTCCGTGTTCCGGAACGCAGGCTGACACGTAGCCGATCGCGCCTGGCGTGGAACTTACAAAAAGGATGACCGCTTCCTCCGACTCCAGGACGTATGGCGGCAGCACCCCATGGAAGTACATCTCCCGCCAGTAATCCTCCAGGGCCTCAGGAAGATGTCCCAGTATGCTTAGCGAGAAGGCGCGGCGCAGAGGATGGCTTGTGGGCAGATTGACTGGCTGGATGCGGGTGCCGTTTTCCCAGTATTTTTGCTTGCGTCTGAATATCAGCGAAATGGATTCGCGCGTCGGATGATGTTCCGTGACGCCTGGCGCGGTGATGACGGCGAACGGCCGGTCAACCGCCCAGACGTTGGGCACGGCAAGGGCAAGGTACAGCAGCACTGAAGCCAGCAAGGACAGAATCGTCGGCATGTTGAGCGTCAGAAAAGGATGCAGAGCGAGGACATGAAACCTTCGGGGGCGGCGATATGGTTGTTCTTGCTGCCGTCCCATTCGGCCTTCAGCACGATTGCGGGGGTGAACCGATAATTCAGGCCGGCAACGAACAGTTGGGTCGCCTTGGCCTCTTGGGGCGGATGGAAAATTTCGTAGCGGCCCACGGCGTAGGCTTTTTCGGAAAGCGGGACAACCAGTTGCCCGTAGGCTCCCTTCTCGTCCCATAAACGCCCGTTACCCGAGAACCGGTAGATCCCTTCGGCGCTGAACTCAACGCGATTGCGTGACCATACGAAATCGACCCCCGCCAGCCGTTTTTTCTCGCCCGGGGCATTTTCCTGTTCGAAGTCAGCGAAGGAAAACCCGATTTGTCCATCTATGGGTAAAGGGACAACCACGTGTGCCCCGAAGACCTCATAAAATGGATCCAGAGTCGGATTGGGGCGAATCTCGTCTCCTTTTGACGCATACAGGGTGTACTCGACACCATTCGCCACGGTGGGCAATGTTCCGTAGAGCATCAGACCCGTCACGTTGGAGGGGAAGGGTCGGGTAGTGGTAAGGGGGCGCGAAGTCGTCCACACCAGCGGCGTGGCGTGAATGAGGTTCCATCGACCGATGGGCGTGAGAAACTTACCGGCACGGATGGTGGCCGTATCGGTGACATCGTAGTCAAGGTACAGCCGCTCGACCGCCAGGTAACGGTCTTCGCCCTCCTTGCCGGTCGAATTGGACGCCACGATATTTTCGAAATCGAGCTCGGAAAAAAATTTCCAGCGGCCCTCTCCCTGCCACCAGACGAAAAGGCTCAGGTCATCGAGGGCAATACGCGAGGGGGCGTTGGATAAATTTTCATAGCTGACTGTGGCATACCCACCCAGCGAGAAACCGGTATCCGCCACCCTGAGGCCTTCGCCCAGCCGGTAGTCGATATCGGAAAACAGGTTCTGGTAGTCCACGCTGGGAAGCGGGTTTTCGTCAGCGCTCGCCTGAAATCCTGCGAGTGCCAGGCAGAGGGCCATGACCCATCGCACGGAAGCAGCGAGAACATGCCACAGAATCTGTGGCGCGCGACCCGGACGCGAAACGTTTGCTTGGGTCATAAGGGCTTTCTCATATACTTCTTGCGCTCCGCCCCATTCCAGACATTCATTCGGCTACCATCCCTCTGTGAGTATTCGCAAGACGCTTCTCGTCGCTTTTCTCAGCGTCGGCCTTCTGTCCGCCATGCTTCTGGCCAGCCTGGCATTTGTCAAAGCGCGCGAAGCGGTGCAAGCGGAAATCGAACGCAATCTCGCCATCCAGGCGACCGGGGTCGCTGCGGACATCGACATGATGATGTTCGAGCGTCTGCAGAACGCAGCCACCTGGAGCCATCTCGACATTATGCAGGACATGCAGATTCACGATGTGGACAAGCGGCTTTCCCATTTTCTGGCTGATTTGCAAACTGGCTACAAGGACGTTTACCTCGGTCTGTCCTGTGTCGATATGGCAGGTCAAGTGGTCAGCAGCAGTGATGCGGCTCAGGTTGGCCAGCCGGCGCAGAGTCGGCCGGTTTGGCAAAACGTTTCCCTTTCCGGAGCCGACGTGGCGCTCGAATTGCCGACCGCAAGCAAGGGGGGAGCGCTGGTGATGCGGGTTCCGGTGGCGTCCGCTTTTGCCGGCGGAACGCTTGGCCAGTTGCAGCTGACGCTCGACTGGACCGGCATTTACGATGTCCTGGACCAGGCCACCAGCGGCAGCGGCCGCACGCTGGCCATCCTCGACAGACAGGGCAGACTGATCGCGGCTTCCAGAGATCTACGCGAGCGCGGTCTGCTGCTGGGCAATGCGCTCGCCGATTGGCGCAAGGCGGCCACCGGCCACACCGTGTCGGTACGACCGGGGTCGCCAGTGGTGGATTCCGAAGTCATTGTTGGATCCGCCACCTCACGCGGCTACGCCAATTTCGCCGGTTTCGGCTGGACCACGCTGATTATCCAGCCGGTGGACCAGGCACTCGCGCCGATTCATCGCATGGCGATCATTTTCCTGGGTTTGCTGGGTCTCATCATGCTCCTGACATTTTCGATCGCCACCTGGGTCAGTCGCGAGATCGCCCGGCCGATCACCGCCCTGACGGGATTTACCCGGGGTTACATGCGCAACAAGGTATTGCAGGTGCCCCCAGTCGCCCGCGGCGGCGAGGTGGGCGAATTGACCGAGTCTTTCGTGCAGATGGTTCGCGACATCGACCAGTCGCAACAAAATCTGGTGCGCGCGTCGAAACTGGCGGTGGTCGGCGAGATGTCTTCGGTGATCGCGCACGAAGTAAGAACCCCACTGGGGATACTCCGCTCATCGGCGCAGATGTTGCAGCGGGAATCCGGCATCAGCGAAGAGGGGCGCGAACTGGTCGGTTTCATTGAAAGCGAAACCGAACGCCTCAATCGCCTGGTGTCGGCCATGCTGGATACCGCCAGGCCGCGCGCGCCGTCTTACTGGGCGGTGGACATGCACAGCCTGATCGGGAAATGCATTGCCATGCTGGGGGCGCAAGCCGAAAAAAATCAGGTCGTCGTGACGGCTTCCTTGCGGGCTGCCAGGCCGGTGATCGAGTGCGACGAGGAACAGATTACGCAAGTCCTGCTCAACCTGTTGATGAACGGTTTGCAGATACTCGATCGTGGGGGACACATCGAAATCGCGACCCATGATGACGATCGCTCCCTTTACATCGAAATTGCCGATGATGGGCCGGGGATCGATCCTGCGGAGTGGGCAAAGGTTTTCGAGGCATTCTTCTTCAAGCGGGAAGGCGGCATCGGACTGGGCTTGGCCATCGTGCAGCAAATCGTGATTTCGCACGGGGGTGAAATCGAGGCGGCGGAAAGCAGGCTGGGGGGGGCGCTGTTCCGCATCCGGCTCCCGCGCAAACAGGCAGGGGGAACATGAAAGGCCGACAAATTCTGGTGGTGGACGACGAGCCGAAGATGCGTCGTGTCCTTGAAATCATGCTGCAGAAGATGGGGCACCGGGTTCTCAGTGCCGGCAATGGCATCGAAGCGCTGGCGATTTTTCAGGCTCATGCCATTGACCTCGTCATCACCGATCTGCGCATGCCCGAAATGGACGGGATTGAACTGCTGGCCAGCCTGCGGGCGCAGGAGTCGGATGTCCCGGTCATCGTGATCACGGCGCATGGCACGATCGAAACCGCGGTGACCGCCATGAAACATGGCGCCTGCGATTACCTGCTGCGACCGTTCGATATCGACGTGGTGGAACATGCGGTCGAGCGCGTGCTGAACGACGCCGAGGTGGCGCGACAAAATGCCTTCCTGCGGCAGGAGATCAATCGCGGCTGGGATGCCTTCATCGGCACCAGCGCACCGATGCAGGCCGTGTATGAATTGATCCAGCGCGTGGGGCCGAGCAAGGCTTCGGTACTGATCACCGGCGAAACGGGTACCGGCAAGGAACTGGCGGCGCGAGCGGTGCACAATGCCTCACCGCGCCGCGACAAGCTGTTTGTTCCGATCAACTGCGCGGCAATCCCGGCGGACATTCTGGAAAGCGAACTGTTTGGCTACGAGAAAGGCGCATTCACCGGGGCGGTCAGGGAGCGCGTCGGCAAATTCGAACTGGCTGACGGCGGCACGATCTTCCTCGACGAGTTGACCGAAATGCCCATGGCCCTGCAGGCCAAGCTGTTGCGGGTGCTACAGGAAAATACCATCGAGCGCCTCGGCGGTAACCGCGTGATCAACCTCGACATCCGTGTCATTGCTGCCACCAACCGGGATCCGCTGAAAGGCGTGCAAGAGGGAAAACTGCGTGAAGACCTCTACTACCGGGTCAATGTTTTTTCGATTGAGTTGCCGCCGTTGCGCAAGCGGGTGAGCGACATCGCCGGCCTGGTCGAACACTTCATTGCCAAGCATGGGCATTCGACGGCGGACACCCGGCTGAGCCCCGGTGCGCTCGAACGCCTGCAAGGCTATGCCTGGCCCGGCAACGTCCGCGAACTGGAAAACATGGTGGAGCGGGCGCTCATCCTGAGCGGAGGCGGGCTGCTGGATGAGCAGCATTTTCTGCTCGAACCCAAAACGGCTGAAGTCATACCCAAGGCGTCCGCATTGCCGGACGAAGGTTCGAAAACATCGCCTCCGTTGAACCAGGCGGTCGAAGATCTCGAAGCACGCCTGATCGATGAAGCCCTGGCCCAGGCGGAGGGCAACAAGGCCAAGGCCGCCGCGCTACTGGATATCAGCGAAAGAACGCTCTGGTACAAAATGAAGAAATACCGTCCCGACCAGAACCCTTCCTGACAGGCCTGTCCAGCCGGACGCGCGGTATGGCGTTCCGCCGCAGTTGGTCCCCCCGCGACAATCCCCAGGCAGCCAAGCCAGCGACGCCAAGCCTGCTAAAATGCCGCCTTTGCGTCCTCGCCATGTTTTGTGGCTACAGCCATGTCTGCCCTCAAGAACGATACTTTTCTACGCGCACTGCTGCGCCAGCCCACTGATTACACGCCGCTGTGGCTGATGCGTCAGGCCGGGCGCTACCTGCCGGAATACAACGCCACCCGCGCCCGCGCCGGGGATTTTCTGACGCTGTGCAAGACGCCCGATCTGGCGACCGAAGTGACGCTGCAACCGCTGGCGCGCTATCCGCTCGATGCCGCGATCCTGTTTTCCGACATTCTCACTGTGCCCGACGCGATGGGGCTCGGCCTCTATTTCGCGCAGGGCGAAGGCCCGCGCTTCGAGCGGCCCTTGCGCTCAGAATGGGAAATCCGCGATCTGACCGCACCCGATCCCACCGACAAACTCGGCTATGTAATGGACGCGGTAAAAAGCATCCGCCGCGCGCTCGACGGTTCGGTGCCGCTGATCGGGTTTTCCGGCAGCCCCTACACGCTGGCCTGCTACATGGTGGAAGGCGGTAGCTCGGACGATTATCGCCACATCAAAACCATGCTGTACAGCCGTCCCGACCTGCTGCACCGCATTCTGGAAATAAACACCCGCGCGGTAATCGACTACCTCAACGCGCAAATTGAAGCGGGCGCGCAGGCGGTGATGATTTTCGATTCCTGGGGCGGCAGCCTCACCCCGCACGCCTACCGCGAGTTTTCGCTCAACTACATGGAGCGCATCGTCGCCAGCCTGATTAAAGAGCGTGACGGTCGCCGGGTGCCCAGCATCGTTTTCACCAAGGGCGGCGGCAACTGGCTGGAAGCGATTGCCACCATCGGCGCCGATGCGGTGGGACTGGACTGGAGCACCGATATCGGCGAGGCACGCCGTCGCGTCGGCGACAAAGTGGCGCTGCAAGGCAACCTCGACCCCAGCGCCCTGCACGGCACGCCGGACGCCATCCGCAGCGAGGTGGCACACATCCTCAACGGCTACGGCAACCATCCCGGCCACGTCTTCAACCTCGGTCACGGCATTTCGCAGTTCACCGACCCCGACAAGGTCCGCGTGCTGGTCGAGGCGGTGCACAGCCAGAGCCGCGCCGTGCGCGCAGCGCACCCTTCTACATAACGCGCAGCGCAGCTTTCTACCTGGCGTGCCCGAACCCGTTCAGCCGCGAACCTTTTCGCTCAGTCCCCATCTGAACTCAGCCTTATATTTATCAGGACACACTATGAAACGTACTTTGATCAGCCTGTTCGCTCTCTTTATCAGCCTGAGTTTCGTCATGCACGACGCGGAAGCCAGGCGTTTCGGCGGCGGCAAGTCCTTCGGCATGCAGCGCAGCGTCCCGACCAGGCAATCTGCTGCCCCCACCCCGCAGCAGCAGCCCGGCGCCGCGCCGGCGACTGCGCCGCAAAAACGTAGCTGGATGGGTCCGATCGCCGGGCTGGCCGCCGGGCTGGGTTTGGCCGCACTGTTTTCGCACCTGGGAATGGGCGAGGGCATGGCCAATTTCATGATGATCGCGCTGCTGGCGATGGCAGCTTTCATGCTGTTCCGCTGGTTGATGCGGCGCAACGCGCCTGCGGCTCCGGCGATGCAATATGCCGATATGCCGCAACACCCACCCGTCGCGTTTGACCAAGCGCCTGCCGCAATGGGGGGCAGCACCATCGCCAGCGCCTTCCCGCCCGGCTTTGATGCCGACGCTTTCGCGCGTGAAGCCAAGCTCAACTTCATCCGCCTGCAAGCCGCGTTCGATGCCCGCAATCTGGATGATATACGCGCCTTCACCGCACCTGAAATCTTCGCCGAAATCAGCATGCAGCTGGCCGAGCGCGGCGACGTCAAGCAAACCACCGACGTGATGACGCTCAACGCCGAAGTGCTGGAAGCCATCGACGAAGGCAACCGCCACATCGTCAGCGTGCGTTTCACCGGCCTGGTGCGTGAGGACGCGGACGCCGCGCCCGTCGCGCTCGACGAAGTCTGGCACCTCTCCAAACCGGTCAGCGGCCAGGGCGGCTGGGTGATTGCCGGAATTCAACAACAATAAAATATACAAAACAATGACTTGTGTGGTAATTAACTGCACAGACGGCGGCATAAGCGAGAACAGAAGCACTCACTTATGCACAAAATTGGCGCAAGGGAACTTTTTTTGTGAATATTTCTTGACAGCCATGCCATGTTTGTAAGCGCATGATAAATAACAATTTGTCTGCTTGCCTGCTTTTTAGCCTGTCGTACCGTCCCGCCTGAATACGGGCGATTGGGGACAATCGACACAAATCACCCACACAATTATCCACAGATTGCGTGGACAAGGCAGAATAAGGCTTGTTTAACAGCTACTTAGCAATGTTTCCCCGATTGCCAACCAAGACCCGCCGCTAAGTAATGTCGCCCATTCTCCAGGTCGCGCTTGATACGCCGCTTCAGCGGCTGTTCGACTATCGCCTGCCGGATAGCCTCGGCCCGGTGCACGCAGGCAGCCTGGTCGAAGTGCCGTTCGGCCGCACCCGCCAGATAGGCGTGGTGTGGGGTGAGGCGGGCGACAGCACGGTCGATTCCAGCAAGCTGCGCGACGTTATTCGCGTGCTGGACGACCGTCCCGCGCTGTCTCCCGACATTCTGCGGCTGGCGCAGTTTTGCGCGGATTACTACCATTACGCCCTCGGCGCGATCCTGCTCGCCACGCTGCCGCCACGGCTGAAGAATGCCACGCCGTTTGTTGCGAACACGCCCTGGCTGGTCGCGACTGAAGCCGGGCACATAACGGAGCCGCCCAGCCGCGCCAAGGCGCAGCACGCGCTGCTCGACGCGCTGATAATCGCGCCGCAATCACGTGACGCGCTGCGGGCAGCCAAACAAAGCCGCCACGCGGCCGCGCTGGTTGGTCACGGCTGGGCGAACTGGTCGCGGCTGCCGCCCGCTACTGCAAACACGTCCACAACCGCGCCCGCGCCCCCCGCTACGCCCGAACAGCAAGCTGCACTCGATACGCTGCTGCCCGCGCTCGCCCAATTCGGCGTTTACCTGATCCACGGCGTCACCGGCAGCGGCAAGACCGAGCTGTATTTGCGGCTGATCGACACGGTGTTGACGCAAGGCCGGCAAGCGCTGGTGCTGATCCCCGAAATCTCGCTCACCCCGCAGCTGGAACAGCATTTCCGCCGCCGTTTTCCCGGTCGCCGCATCGCCACCCTGCACAGCGGATTAAGCGAAGGCGCGCGCACTGAAAACTGGCTGGCCGCACCCGAGTGCGACCTGCTGCTCGGTACCCGGCTGGCGGTGTTCACGCCGCTACCGCGATTGGGATTGATCGTGGTCGACGAAGAACACGACCTGTCGTTCAAGCAGCAGGATGGCTTGCGCTATTCGGCGCGCGACGTGGCGATTGCGCGTGGCCAGCAGGCCAGGGTGCCGGTGGTGCTCGGCTCGGCCACGCCGTCGCTGGAAAGCTATGCGCAGGCCTTGAATGGGCGCTATCAATTGATCGAACTGAAGCAGCGCGCGATCAGCCAAGCGCAACTGCCCGCCATCGAACTGGTCGACTTGCGGCATATCCCG
>Ga0315271_10001600_pt1 | contig 13753 bp, 13 predicted proteins | sample C3_top_MG_FD_204664 | JGI IMG/M metagenome (GOLD analysis project Ga0315271, IMG submission 204664) | Sediment microbial communities from Yellowstone Lake, YNP, Wyoming, USA - C3_top | ecosystem: Environmental > Aquatic > Freshwater > Lake > Sediment | place: USA: Wyoming | collected 2017-08-01 | reverse complement strand
TCACCGCAGCGGTGCTCTTGGATGTCACTGGAAGGCCTCGGCGTCCACGGTGCGGAGGCGGCCGTTCACGGTGAGCTGAAAAGAAGGCACTGCAGCTCCTGCAATCATCCTGCGGTAAGGGCTTTACCCTACCCCTCTGCCGGCCACCCCGCAACGAGATCAGGCTGAGCTTCCTGAGACGGGGTGAGGCTATCCTAGGGCCTGCTACGGAGATTCCCTGATGCGTCCTCTCCTCGCCCTCCTCCTGTCCCTCGCTGTGTCCACCCTTGGCGCCGCCCCCAAGCCGAAGGTGAAACTCGTCACGACCATGGGCGTGATCATCCTGGAACTGGAACCCGAAGCCGCGCCGAAGACGGTGGAAAACTTCCTGAAATACGTCAAGAAGGGACAGTACAAGGGCACGATCTTCCATCGGGTCATTCCCGGGTTCATGATCCAGGGCGGCGGCTACGTGGACTATCTCGGGAAGAAACGCACCGAGGCTCCAATCCCGAACGAGGCTGACCGCGCCCTGGCTGCGGGCCTGAAGAACCGCCGGGGAACCGTGGCCATGGCCCGCACCCCGGATCCCCACAGCGCCGCTGCGGAATTCTTCATCAACGTCGTGGACAATCCCGCACTGGATTTCAAGGGCAAGGCCAACGACAAGACCTGGGGCTACTGTGTCTTCGGCAAGGTCGTCCAGGGCCTGGATGTGGTCGACCGCATCAAGGCCGTGAAGACCAGCAACAAGCGCAGCGACTTTCTGAACCTTCCCGTGAAGCCCATTCTCATCAAGGAGGCGGCGCAGCTCCCATGATCTGCAGCGCCTCCTCCGGAGCCTGGAGCTTCCGCAGGCTGCGCGCCAGGCGGGCCCGGTAGCGCTCCCAGAGGGTGCTGCCCGAGGGCTCGAAGCCGGCCCGGTCCCAGTCCAGGAACAGGGCCCCGCCCTTGGATGGCAGCAGGACATTCGTGGCGTTGAGATCGGGGGCCCACAGGCCCCAAGCGCACAGAGCAGCAATGGCCTGGCGGATGTCGGTGGTCCGCTGGCTGCTGAGGTCCCACCGGCTTGGCCAGGGGTCGCCTTCCGCCAGCCGGGTGATGAGCAGGCCTTCCACGCCGAAGCCCTTCGGCCTCCATGCGTAGCCGAGGGGTTCCACGGTCGGAAACCCTGCTTCCCACAATCCCCGATGCACGGCGTACTCGGCGGCGAACCGCAGGTGGGTCCGGTAGGTCCTTTCGTTCACGTGCCGAAGCAGGCCGCCGCGCCGGTAGGGGCGGAGCACCATGTCGTCGAGCCGGACGACGCCCCCTCGGCCGAAGGATCCGGGCAGGGGCTCGGGATGCCCTGTCGGGACGATGCCTCCCGGTGTACACAGGCGCCAGCCATCTCCGAAGCCGGAAAGGTCCTGGTTCAGGCGGCAGCCTAACGGGCGAAGGGGCATGCCGGGTGCAAAGGGCCAATCGGCGGGCAGGGGAGGAATGATGAAGGGATCGTGGATCATGGCGATGCCTTCAAGCTTGGCCTGTTTCACCGTCGAGCGTAAGGAGAGAAGGCATCGAGCGACTGGGCTATGACCTCCCAGAACGAATCCAGAGGCATCTGTCAAGGATCAAATCGAATCGCCACCTGCTGCGAAAATGGGGCAATGCGCCAACAGGCTTGATAGAAAAGGAAAACCCGTCGATCGATCGGCACGCTTCCCACACGAAATGTGGAAATCCTGGAGACGCGGGTGGTGATGGGGGAAAGGAGTTAGGGTTTCTGGCGAATCCCCTGCCCAGGTCCTGCGGAGGGAGCACTATCCTGGCAGGGTGACTGATCCTGGTTTTGCTCCACGCATTCCCGCCGAGGTGCTTGCCCACCGGGCCCACCTCCAATCGACCCTTTCCCGGATGGAGACGGCTGCGGTGAGCCTCGAGGCAGCACCGCTTCAGGAGCTCAGGGGCTGCTTGTCGAGCGGCCGCAGCCCCGAGCTGGAACCGTGGCTCGCCTCTATCCAGGCCATGGGTCTGGCCGAAGAAGCCTGGGAACTGCTCCGAGGGGCCAGGAGAAACGGCCAGGGCGAGGTCTCGCCGGGTGGACCGGATCAGGGGTTGGCAGAACTGGCGGCTCGCTCTCTCGAACGGCGGGCGGCTCTCCACCACCTCGACTCCCGGCGCTGTACTGTCCGCTTCCGCTTTCGCAAGGGGGGGGACTCCCTCTGTTTTGATGCGGGCGATGTGCAGACCCTCTTCCTGCAGGCCTTTCGCCTCGAAGGAGTGCCGCTGGACCTGGACCTTGGCCGAAGGCCCCGGCCCCTCTTGCGCGTGGCCTGCCCTCTCCCCTCTGGTGTGGCTGGCTGCTCAGAAATCCTCGAGGCGGTGCTGAGGCAATCGCCCCGGGAACCCTGGCGGGATTGGCTGGACCGGCTGAACCGGCGGCTGCCCGCTGGGCTGGAGCTGCTGGAGGCCGAACAGTTCCCCCTGCATGCCTCGCCCGCGGCGGACCTGGCAGAGACGTCCCTCTGGCAGTGGCCCTGTCCAGCGGCCTTGAAAGGGCCAGTGGTCGAAAAGCTGGAGGCCTTTCTGCGATGCACTTCCTTCCCCTTGGTGCGAGGGGACGGGGGAACCATCCCCGGATTGGATCTCCGCCTCTTTGCGACGGAATTCCATTGGGAAGGCGAGGCGCTCTGTTTCACGACCCGGATGGGCGCGGGTCAGGCCACCAATCCCCTCAAGGTGCTGGGCGCGGTGCTGGGGCTGGGGATCGGCGAAATGGCGGACCTGACTCGGCGCCGTATCGTCCTCAAGCCTGACTCCCGGCTGGCCAAGGCTGAAAAGTACGAGCCGAAGCTGAAGAACATCTACGAGGATGCCGTGCTGCTGAGCGGCGGATCGAACATCGTCCTGGTCGAAGAGGATGACGACGAGCTGCTACTAAGCCCTTTGCCCGAATCCCACACCCGAAGCGACGAACAGCACCGAGGGCATAAGGGGCTCTAACAGGGCAGCCATGCTGCGCTGGCTGTCCTGAAGAGCCCCTAAGCTGACACGTCCTTGCTGATGGACAGGAGCAGGCCGAGGCAGATCAGGCTGGCGATGAGGCTGTTGGGCCCAAAGGAGATGAAGGGCAGGGGGATGCCCTTGTTCGGCGCCAGCGAGAGCACCACGCTCATGTTCATGAGGGCCTGGGCCACCAGGAGGAGCATGAAGCCCATGGCGCAGAGCTTCAGGTAGCCGTCGCCCACGCGCCGCGCGATGCGGTAGCCCCGCCAGATGATGCCGACGTAGAGCGCCAGGACGGCCACGGTCCCAATCAGGCCGGCTTCCTCGGCGATGACGGCGTAGATGAAGTCCGTGTGGGCCTCGGGCAGATAGAAGAGTTTCTGCTTGCCGCCCCCGAGGCCGACGCCCAGGAGGCCACCGTTGCCCACGGCCACGAGGCTCTGGAGGGCCTGGTGGCCTTTCCCGAGCGGGTCTGCCTCGGGATTCAGGAAGCTGGTGATCCGGGCCAGCCGGTAGGGGGAGAGCACCACGAAGGCCGTTCCCAGGGCGCCCAGCACGGGCAGGGCCACAGCGAAGATCCACTTGGGGGCACCACCGAGAAATACCACCATGAGCGTGACGAAGACGATGAGGAAGGTCGTCCCGAAGTCGGGCTCCCGCAGGATCAGGGCGAGCGGCACCAGGAGGATTCCGGCCAGGCCCAGCAGCTTCGGCAGGGCATCCCGGTGGTTGGCCCAGGCCTGGCGGTGCCGGACCATCCAGGAGGCGGCAATGAGCACCGACAGCGGCTTGAAGAGTTCCGAGGGCTGGATGCTCATGGGGCCGAGCCGCAGCCAGCGGTGCGCACCGTTGATCTTCGGGCCGACTATAAGCACCGCCAGGAGGAGGGCCACCAAGATGGCGTAGGCGATCATCAGGGGACGCTGCTGATCCTGCAGCGTCACGAGATCGATCTGGGAGAGCGTCAGCATGAACGCGATGCCGATGGCGCCGCCCAGCAGCTGCCGGGTGAGGAAGGCGGTGGCCGCCGCGTGGTTCTGGGAGGCCTTGATGGCGGAGGCGGAGTAGATCCACACCATGCCCATGGCCACCAGGGCCAGGGCAAACAGCACCAGCCAGCGGTCCACGGGGCGGCGGACGTCCACGCTCATGTCAGCCCAGGTCCAGATCGCGGCGGGCGGCGACTTCGAGCTCGGCCAGCGCCTGATCCACCCAGGCCTGCTCCTGGGCTTCCACCATGAGGCGCAGCTTGGGTTCGGTGCCCGACCAGCGCACCACCTGGCGTACCCCCTCGCCCCAGCGGGCCTCGATGGCGGCCATGGCATCGACCAGGTCAAGGCAGTGCGGGACCGGTTTGCGGTCCCTTGCCATCAGGTTGACCAGGCGCTGAGGCCAGGGACGAAAGGTCCACGCCCAGCGTTGGTCTACAGGACGATGCAGCAGCGCCCGCAGGATCGAGAGGGCCGCCGCCAGGCCATCGCCACTGGGGCCCACCCGCTTCTGGATGAGGTGCCCCGAGGCTTCGGCGGCGAGGTCCCAGTTCCGCTTGGCCATTTCCCGCAGCAGGAACTTGTCGCCGACGGGGGTGCGCACGAAGGGGATGCCTGCGTGGTGCAGGGCCTGGGCCAGACCGCCGTTGGTCATGAGCGTGCCCACCACGCCGGGAGGAGGATCCCCGCAGGCCAAGCGATCCTGGGCCATGAGCCAGACCATCTGGTCGCCGTCCACCACCGAGCCCGTGTGGTCCACCAGCAGACACCGGTCGCCATCGCCATCAAAGGCGATGCCCAGCTGGGCCTTCGCCTGCAGGACCTCAGCCGCGAGGGCGTCCAGATGGGTAGAGCCCACGCCCACATTGATCCTCCGGCCATCGGCCGGGACACCGAGCCAGTGAATATCTGTGCCCCGGATGAGTTCGAGGGCCGCTTCCGCGGTGGCACCGTGGGCGCAGTCGATCACCACGCTGAATCCCGCCGGAAGGTCGATGCCCTCCAGGTGAGTCAGGTAGGGGCGGAGATCCAGGTGGTCTGACGGCGCCGAAATGGTGGTGGGCTCGGCCAGCTCATCGAAGGCGGCCTCGATGGCCCGCTCCTGGTCTTCCTCCAGTTTTTCACCGAGTTCGTTGAAGCCCTTGAGGCCATTGTCCGCAGGCGGATTGTGACTGGCAGAGATCATGAGGCCCCAGGTTTTCTTGCCTTCTGCGCTCAGCTTGGCCACGTTCCAGGCCACCGCAGGGGTGGGGGCCATACCCAACACAAGCACCTTGAGGCCCATCCCCACGCCCAGGATGAAGGCCTCGGACATGGGGCCCGAGCTGGTGCGAGGATCCCAGCCCACCACCAGCCGTTTCACGCCCGACGTCATGGCGACCTGGGCCCAGGCCGCACCCCAGCGGGAGACCTCCTCCAGTGTGAGGGGGGCGCGCAAGGCGACGCCGCGAATGCCATCGGTTCCGAAGTAGCGAAGACTCATGGGAACAGGTTAGCCGATGCTGTGCGTCCTGAAGACCCGGTAGCCCCAGGCGCCAGCCTCGGCGTGGGCCGCAGCGGTCAAAGGATCTCGCTCCACAGGGCTGAGTCCGGGTTGGCCCGCCCGAAAGGCCAGGAAGCGCTTGCGGGAGACGCCGATGCAGATGCGCTTGGCCGGCCAGGCCAGGGTCTCCGGCAAGCCAGAAAGGGCATCCCAGATGGCCCGGTCCTCGAGGAACGTGGTGCCAAAGCCGAATCCAGGATCCAGGAGTACCCGGCGATCGGCGATCCCCGCCTTGCGAAGTTGATCCTGTAGGGCCCCCAACTCGGCGACGGCCCTGGCAGCGCTCTGCGGGGCGGGGTTGTCGTAGGGCGGCATGTGAAAGCCGTCGCCCTGCCTGCGGCTGCGCATGGCGATGAGCCCGCAGGCGGATTCTCGCGCAAGGTCAAGCATGGCGGGTTCCGAGAAGCCGGTAACGTCGTTGATCACGCTGATCCCGGCCGCCAGGCCCCGGCGGGCGACTTCGGCATGGCGCGTATCGAGGCTGAGGGGCAGGTCGGGCAGAACCTGGCGCAGCAGCGTGAGCACCGGTTCGAGCCTGGCCCACTCCTGGTCGGGGGTGATGGCTACGGCCCCAGGGCGGGTGCTCTCAGCCCCCAGATCGAGCAAGCGCGCCCCAGTGGACGCCAGTTGCCGGGCCTGGGCCAGGGCGGCCGCGGGGTTCGTGAACCTTCCCCCATCGCTGAAGGAATCGGGCGTGAGATTGAGGATCCCGATATACAAAGGCGTAGAGGTGAGCTCAGCCCACATGTGGCCCCCGTTGACGGGCGAAGTGGGTCTCGCGTATCGCCAGAGGCGATACCGAGCGGTTGAGGATCCCGATGGAAAAGGGGCCGCCCTGCAGGAGCGGCCCCCAGTCGAAAAGCGCCTCGGTCACGCGGGCTTGAGGGCGGGATTGAGCCCGGGATCCGTGGCCGGACCTTCCACCGTGGCCGGAGCGGAGGGTGGGGCATCGGCCTTGGGCGGTGGGAGCGTCCCGCCCTTCATGAGGATCTCGATGTCGTTGCCATCGAGGGTCTCGCGCACGAGGAGCGCCTCCGCAATGGTCACCAGCTGATTGCGGTGGGTGACGATGGCTTCCTTGGCGCGGCGGTAGTTCCGCAGGACAAATTCCTGGACCTCGACATCGATGAGGCGGGCGGTGTCTTCCGAGATTTCGCGGTGCTGGGCGAAGTCGCGGCCCAGGAAGACTTCGTGCTGCCCTCCGCCGAAGTTCAGCGGGCCCAGCTTGTCGCTCATGCCATATTCCGTGACCATGGATCGCGCCAGCTCCGTGGCCTGCTGGATGTCGTTGGCTGCGCCGGTGCTGAGCTGGTTGAAGAAGATCTCCTCGGCGATGCGGCCGCCCATGGAGATGGCGATGCGGCTCTCCATGTAATCCCGGGTGGTGTTGTAGCGGTCCTTGATGGGCAACTGCCAGGTGACGCCCAGGGCCCGGCCCCGGGGAATGATGGTGACCTTGTGAAGGGGATCGCTGTCGGGCACCACGGCGGCGACGACCGTGTGACCAGCTTCGTGGTAGGCCGTGATCTTCTTGTCCTCTTCGGTCATAACCAGGCTGCGGCGCTCGGCGCCCATGTAGACCTTGTCCTTGGCGTTCTCGAAATCGGCCATCTCGACCCATTTCTTGTTGCCTCGGGCGGCAGTGAGGGCCGCCTCATTGCAGAGGTTAGCCAGGTCGGCGCCGGCGAAGCCGGGGGTGCCGCGGGCGAGGACTTCCAGGTCCACGTCGGGGCTGAGGGGGATCTTGTCGGTGGTGTGCACTTTCAGGATCTCGTGGCGGCCCTTCACGTCGGGGCGGTCCACCACCACGCGGCGGTCGAAGCGGCCGGGGCGGAGCAGGGCGGGATCAAGCACGTCTGGGCGGTTGGTGGCTGCGACGAGGATGACGCCTTCGTTGCCCTCGAAGCCGTCCATCTCGACGAGCAGCTGGTTCAGGGTCTGCTCGCGCTCGTCATGGCCGCCGCCGAGACCAGCGCCGCGATGGCGGCCCACGGCATCGATTTCATCGATGAACACGATGCAGGGGGCACTCTTCTTGGCCTGTTCGAACAGGTCGCGCACGCGGCTGGCGCCCACGCCCACGAACATCTCCACGAAGTCGGAACCGGAGATGGAGAAGAACTGCACCTTGGCCTCTCCCGCGATGGCGCGGGCCAGCAGGGTCTTGCCGGTCCCCGGGGGGCCCATGAGCAGCAGGCCCTTGGGGATCTTGCCGCCCAGCTTCACGAACTTGGCGGGGTCCTTCAGGAAGTCGACCACCTCCTTGAGCTCTTCCTTGGCTTCGTCGCAGCCGGCGACATCGGCGAAGGTGGTGCGTTTGCCGCTGGTGGAAAGCCCCTTGGCGCGGGCCTTCCCGAAGCTCATGGCCTTGTTGCCGCCCATCTGGGCCTGTCGCATGAACACGAACCAGAGCACCACAAAGACCAGCAGGGGCGCCCAGAACATCAGCACATAGGCAAAGTTGTTCTCGCTGGGCTTGGCGGCCTTGAACTCCTCGATCTGGCCCTCGGTCTTCCAGCTGAGGATCACCTTGCCCAAATCCTGCATGGGCGGCGCCACGGTGCGGAACTTCTCGATGACCTCGCCGGTCTTGGCATTCTTCTCGGGCTGCTTGTAGGTGCCTTCGACATCAAAGCCGGACAATGTCACAGACTTGTACTTGCCCGCCACGCCTTCCGTGTAGAAGGTCGAGAAAGGGACTTCGATCTGGCGGCTGTTCTGGGGGATCTGGCGGAAGGCCAGAACCAGGAGGGTGATGATGCCCAGCCAGACCAGAACGCTTTTCATCATGGAATTCAAAGGGTCACTCCTTGGGGCCGAAGCCCAGGTGGCCCTCCAGTTTACTAGGTCCGGGAAGGCGGGACACGCACTCTTAAATGCAGATACGCGCCAGCAGGTTCAGGGTTCAGGTGGAAATCCCCCCAGCTCGCAGCCTTGCGACCGTGGAAAAGACGCTCCAGCAGCCAGGGTGCAAGGCCCCTGAGCAGGGCGGATTCCCGCGGCCAACCCATGCGCCGGAAGGCCGATTCCAGGGTCCAGCGCAGTTCCGGTTCAGTCCACGCCGCCTTCCTGAAGACCACCGCATCGTCCTCGATGAACCAGCGCGTGCCTTCCCAACCATCGATCAGGGTCCGGGCCAGGTGCTCGGCCTCCCCGGCCTGCAGGTGGGTCTCGAAGAGGTGGCGATCCAGGGCGGGCGCTTCCTGGCGGAGCTGCTCCAGCAGGGGTCGCCACCGGTTACGCGGGGTGAATGGCTCGGCATTGGTGGCGTCCTCGCGCCAGGGCACCTTGCGGGCGGTGAGGTAGGCGCGCAGCTCTGAGCGGCGAATTTCCACCAGGGGCGACCAGCGCAGTCCCTGCCGTGGAGCCAGCGGTCGGAGGCAGCCGAGGCCACCACCGCGCGCCAGGCGCAGGAAAACCGTTTCGGTGTGGTCCTCCAGGGTGTGCCCGGTGGCGACCGCTACACTACCCGACTGCTCGGCCTCCTGGCGGAACCAGTCCCAGCGGAGGTCCCGGGCGGCCATTTCGAGGCCGAGGCCGGCGGCTTGCGCATGGGCCTTCACGCCGAGGCTGGCCTCGGCGAGGTCCAGGTCCAGGGTCCGGCACAGCTGGCGCACGAAATCCGCATCCTCGGGCGACTCCGGGCGCAGGCCGTGGTCCGCGTGGACCACCGACAGCTCGAGCCCCAGGCTCTTGCGCAGCGTCCAGAGCAGCAGGAGCAGCGCCACGGAATCGCCGCCGCCCGAGCAGGCCACCAGCACGCGGCCACTCACGGCATCACCCCGGCGCTGGAGTTGCGCGAGGAGGTCTGATTCAAACCTGTTCATGTCTCAAGGCTAAGCCAGGGGTGAAGAATCTCGGTCAAGGGAAAACAGAAAATAAGCGGAGGGTCGCCCCTCAGCTCTCCTCCGCTTCATTTCCATTCTTTTCCATACCCATTCACGGCCCAAGGCTCAGCGCCCGCCGCCATCCAGTTCGGCCACCAGGTGAATGAGTGCCTGCGAAACAGGCCGGTCGCACCACAGGGCCTCGGCCCAGTCGCAGAGGCGCAGCGAGCCCCAGTGCATGGCGCGCCCCAGGACGCCGCGACGGAAGGCGGGATGGGCGATGCGCGTGGCCGGCAGGGAGGGATCCTGGGCGAACTGGCTGCCGAAGGCGTCGAAGGCAGCCATGCGGCGCTCCCAGACGGCGCTCACATCCACCAGCAGGTCGGGCTGGCCGGGATTCTCGCCTCCCACCCAGGCAATGGCCTCGGGCCGCCAGGGCTCGCCTGGACAGGGATAGTTCTTCAGGCCCGAGTAGTAGGCTGCATCCCGGCCCAGGCGATGGGCGCGGCGATGATCGGGGTGCCGGTCCTCCGGCGCGGGCAGGATCAACACGCGGGGCCGCAGCCGCCGGAATTCGGCCATCAGTCGCTGGCGGCAGGATTCCTCCTCGTTGAAACGGCCATCCGGGAAGTCGAGGACCAGGCGCGATACACCCAGGATCCGGGCGGCTTCCTGGGCTTCAGCTCTGCGGGTCTCTGCAGTGCCCCGGGTGCCGAGGTCGCCGCTGGTGAGGTCGAGGATGCCGGCCCGAAGACCGCGATCCGAGGCTAAGGCGAGGAGGCCGCCGACGTGGACCTCCACATCATCGGGGTGGGCGCCCAGGGCGAGGATATCGAGGCCGTCACTCATGGTTCCTCCACCAGGATCACCGGCGTCGAGCCGTCCATGCGTGCCAGGATGGCATCGATCAGTGCCGGGTTCCGCAGCCATGGGGCGCCCGGGAGCACGCGCTCCTGAGGGATGCCGAAGGGAAACAGCGTCTGGCGCAGGCGCTCGGGATCGCCGCCCAGGATCTTGGCGGCGGCCTCCCGGTGCAGCCGCCGGTCCAGCTTGAGGAGGCGCTCCCGGCTTCTGGCCTGCTCCAGCCGGAAGCGCAGCTGCAGGGCCTTGGGCCAGGTGGCATCGGGCACCACCTCCTGCCAGCGGGTCGAAGGCAGGGCCCCGTCCCATTGGGTCAGGCGATCCCAGGCGCCGAGCCGAAGGAGGTCGAGTTGGTCAGGCACCAGCTGGAATCCCGGGGGTACCACGAAGACGCTGGGACGGGGCAGGATCCTTGGCGCCGCCAGGCCCACGCAGTCCCAGAGGGGTTCGCAGAGCCGCCAGTAGGCCCGCTCGGAGGGGCCGAGGACGACCGCCGTGACGGGCAGCAGCAGGGATTGCATCAGGGGGCGGATGGCTGCACCCGGACTGAGCCAGTGGCCCGGGGTGAGAGCCTCTCCCGGGTCGAGTCTTCGGCGCCGGCCCGAGCGGGGGTCCAGGGCGAACCAGGCGGCCTGCTTTCTGGGGTCCAATGGAAGGGGAACGCCCTGGGAGGCCAGGGCCTCCGCCTGGGCCAGGAGCAGCGTCTCAAGGCCGAGGCTGCGCCAGCGTTCCAGTTCACCTTGGATGGGGGCCCGGAGCGCGGGATCCGTGGGCGAGAAAGCGCGTAGGCCACGGTCCCAGAGGGGCTGGCCTAGGGCCAGCACGTGTCCCCTGAGGGAGGGCTCCCGAGGTTCAGGGAGCGGGCCCCACAGTGAGTTGGCCTCGTGCTGATGTTCGGGCGTCCAGGGCAGCCAGCCGGTGGCGGTTCCGGGCAGAGCAAAGAAGCGCAGGCGTTGGCGCACCAGACGTTCTCCGGTCGTGCCCACCACGGCGGCCACCTCCGCCCGATCGTGGTCCTCGTCGGCCAGCCAGTAGACAGCCTCGGCGCCACACCGGCGGGCTTCAGCCAGAGCCGCCAAGGCCTTGGTCACCGACAGGGCCGGGCTCCATCCGGCGCCGATTTGCTGCCCCGTGGCGATGACCGGCCTGGGGTTCATGACCTCCCCTCGGAGGCAGGCCCAGACGTCCCGCGTGGCCTCATATCCATGAGCCCCAGCCTACCCGATCTGCCATGCTCGACGGCATGCAGAGCGTCGAGCCCTGGATTCCGCCCCTCTCTCCGGATCTGGCCAGCCTGGCCATGGTCGCGGCCGACGAGGCCGGCGTTACGTCGTTGCAGGCCTGGCCTGAAGTTCAGAAGAGCGGCATCGCCTTCGGTAGCCTGCCTCCTTTCCTCTGCTGGCGGGGCTACCAGGAGGGCGCCTGGCATCTGGTCCTGCTCCAGCCTCGGGAAGTGGGCGCCCTGGTCCCTGGAGCGCGGCCGGCGGCCCTGCCGGTGGGTTGGCTGGACCGGCTGGATCTGGTGGCCCTGGCCCGGCCCCTGAGCCGCCATCCGGAATTCCCAGGGGGTGCTGCGGTGCAGGTCGTGCAGCTGCCCGGGGGCCCGCTCTTTCGCGTCCGTACTTTCGGCCGGGCCCTGCCCGAGTTGGTGGTGGCGGTCCTGCAACGGCTCACTCCTATCCAAGTCTGGAATCTGACCGATTAGACCCTGGGAGAGAACCCCATGCTCAGCCTGGACCTGTCCACTCTAAAGGAAGTCGCCATCGCGGTGGCCCTGGGCCTGATGATGGGGTTGGAGCGCGAGCGCAGCGGATTCGACCGGACCCGCGAGGCTACCGAGGAACCCCACCACCGCCGGGAGTCCGATCACGCGGAGGCCACTCACGGCAGTCTGGGGGCCCGCACCTTCGCCCTGCTCACGCTGCTCGGGTGGGTTTCCGTGAAGGTGGGCGGCGACGGCCTCGCCATGCCCATCGCCGTCATGGCCTTCGCTACGCTGATGATCGGGCTCTTCTACTTCAAGACCAGTTCGGCAGACCGTGGAATGACGACGGAGATCGCGGCACTCACGGCGCCCCTGCTGGGCATGCTGCTCACGCGGAACGCGCTGCTCGCGGTGGCCGTGGCCGTCATCGTCACGCTCTTGCTGTTGTCGAAGCCGTGGATCCGGGCCTGGGTCCCCCGACTGCATCGCGAGGACCTCACCGCGGCCATCCAGTTGCTCATCGTGTTTGCCATCCTCCTTCCCCTGCTGCCCTCCCGGTCCATGGATCCATGGGGCGTGCTCTCTCCCCGCAAAGTGGGATGGATGGTGGCCCTGATCGCGGCGGTGGATTTTCTCGGCTACGCCCTCAACCGCGTACTGGGTTCGCGGCGTGGAGCCATCCTCACCGGCCTGGTGGGCGGCCTCATCAGTTCCACCGTCGTCACCGTCACCATGTCCCGCCAGGCGAGGGAAGCTCCCGCGCTTCGAGGGCCCGGCCAGGTGGCCGTGATGCTAGCCTGTGCCGTGATGGGAATTCGCGTCGCCATCCTGGCCGGCGTCGTGGGAGGCCCCGCCATGGCGAAGCCGCTGATCTTTCCCATGGCGGCCATGGTGCTGCTGCTCCTGCTGGCCAGCGGGTGGATCTACCGTTCTGGCGCCATGCAGATGGGCCACGCGGAGATTCCGATCCGGAATCCCTTTCACCTTAGGCGGGCCATGGGTTGGGGCCTGGCTCTGGCCAGCGTGCTGCTGGTGTCAGCTGCCGCCAGGTCCGCCTTCGGTGACCGGGGCCTCCTGGTGGCCGCCGGGCTGTCCGGCGTGGCCGACGTGGATGCGATCACCCTCGCTGTGAGCAGTCAAGTCCGCACCGTGGGACTGCCAGGCGCCACCGCTGTCATGGCCATCATCCTGGCCGTTGGTGCCAATACCCTGGCCAAGGCCGGCTTTGCCTGGGTCTCGGGAGGCCCCGCCTTCGGGCGACCGTTGGCTGGGATGCTGGCCGCCTCCCTGGCGGCGGCGCTGCTTGCCGCTGGGCTGCAAGGCTAGTTCCGGCGGGAATCCTACGCGAACTGCACCTTGGACCGCGAGCTGGTCACTTGCCGCGGTTGCTCATGCGCGTGTGGGTCACGCCGCTTTTGCCCTGGGGCTTGGTGGAGGCCTTGACGACGGGCTTGGGGCCGGGGCCCGCTTTCGGCTTGGCTGCGTTGGTCGTGGCGACCGCCTTGTCCACGGCCTGAAGGGACTTCAGGAAGTCGACGGGGACGAGTGGCTTGGTCATGGGGGAACTCCTGCCCTCATTCTAACCGCAGGGCAAGGTGGCGCGCGGCCAGCTTGGTGATTCGGCCAACCAGGGCGGGCGGCGCCTCCAATGTGACGGGGTTCATGGGGACCCGGCGTGGGCCTCGGCTAGACTGGACGGAACCGGCTGAGACTGGGGGTCTTTCCAAGGGTGGTGGGTCATGGATGCGAAGAGCTGGACGGCATTGGCAGGCGAGTCGCTGCGGGCCTTCGAGGTATGGAAGGATGCTTCGCGGCTGACGCGCCGGACCCTCCTGGAGAGCTGGCTGGAGCAGCTGAAGCT
>Ga0315271_10001599_pt1 | contig 13755 bp, 11 predicted proteins | sample C3_top_MG_FD_204664 | JGI IMG/M metagenome (GOLD analysis project Ga0315271, IMG submission 204664) | Sediment microbial communities from Yellowstone Lake, YNP, Wyoming, USA - C3_top | ecosystem: Environmental > Aquatic > Freshwater > Lake > Sediment | place: USA: Wyoming | collected 2017-08-01 | reverse complement strand
CCCGCCGCACCGCTCAATTACATTTGCTTCTGCACAGCATCGGCTGGCCATGTTGAAACTGGCGCTTGCCGGCCAATCCGGCTTGCTGGTGGATGCTCGCGAAGTGCGCAGGGCCGGTTTTTCGTACATGGTTGATACACTGGGAGAGATCCGTGGTGAGGAAGGGGCAAAACCTCTGCTGCTGATAATTGGCCAGGACGCCGCCAATGTCCTTGATACCTGGCATGACTGGCAAAAACTGTTCACACTCGCGCATATTGTCATCATGCGCAGGCCGGATTCTCGGGATGTGTATTCCGGCCAGCTGCTCAGAGAGATCCAGCCTCGAATGGTGCATGAAGTCCGCCATCTGCAAGCGGTTCCTGCAGGCAGGGTGCTGGCGCTTGATGTTACCCAGCTGGCCATTTCTTCTACTGATATCCGACGGCAAATTGCGCATGGACTGTCTCCACGATTCCTGCTCCCGGACCCGGTACTCGACTATATCTATCAGCACGGCCTGTATCGTTAATTTTTGCGGTGCTGTCGGGGAAAGGATAGAATTCCGCACAATCAATCAAAGGTGTACAACTGTTGACAATTGAAGCCGCCCCAAGCGCTCCAGCCCTAGACCAACTTCTGCAACTTGTCCTCAGCTCTCTCGAGGATTTCAAAGCAATCGATATCCAGGAAATTGACGTATCTCCGCAAAACCCGCTAGCGGATCGGTTTGTCATTGCTTCCGGCAGCTCCACGCGCCACGTAAAGTCAATGGCGGAGAATCTTGTCATGCGGACAAAAGCCTTTGGCTGTCCTCCGCTGGGCGTGGAAGGGCAAGAGCAGGCTGAGTGGGTCCTGGTCGATCTGACTGACATTATCGTGCACCTGATGCTGCCCCAGACCCGCGCTTTTTATAACCTGGAAAAACTCTGGGAAGCCAGTTCAGCCCAACGTTCAAGCGCTGTTGCGCCCGCCTGACAGGTTAAGAGGCCGTGCGTCTCAACATCGTGGCCATCGGCCAACGCATGCCATCCTGGGTTACCAGCGGCTGGACTGAATACTCCAAGCGCTTTACTCGCGGATTCAGCTTGAACCTGCGGGAAGTGCCCGCCATCAAGCGCAACCGGAAAGCCGACATCGATTCAATTCGCCAGCGGGAAGGGGAAGCGCTGCTTGCGGCGGTGCCCCCCTCCAGCTACCTGGTGGCGCTTGATGAACTTGGAAACCAGTGGTCGACAGCAGAACTTGCCACGCAGCTGACTGAATGGATGGAAAGCAGTCGCGATGTGACTTTCCTGATCGGAGGCCCGGATGGGCTGTCGGCCGCGTGCCGCGACCGGGCTGAAATGTGCTGGTCGCTGGGAAAACTGACCTTGCCTCACCCCCTGGTAAGGGTGGTGCTTGCGGAGCAGTTGTACAGGGCCTGGACCATTACACAAAACCATCCGTATCATCGTGACTAGAAAAAGGACCGCAAGAATCATTCTTGCTTCTGCATCACCGCGACGGCAGCGATTACTGGACCAGATGGGCGTGGCTTACAGGGCGGTCGGCGCGGATGTGGATGAGTCAGCTGAAGACGGTGAGCTGGCCGCTGATTACGTAAGACGCATAGCGGCCAGGAAAGCACGCTGGGTTGCTGCACGCGAAGCATGCAAGCTACCGGTGTTGGCGGCGGACACGGCGGTTGTGTTGCGGGGAAGAATCCTCGGAAAGCCAGGTTACCCTGCTGCGGCGCGCGAGATGCTGGGCAGCCTTTCCGGCCAGGTCCACGAGGTGTTTTCTGCGGTTGTGCTGCTAACCCAGGAAGGTGACGAATTCCAGCGGACGAATGTCTCTACAGTCACGTTTGCACATCTGGATCCAGCCTGGATAGAGGCCTACTGTGCAACCGGTGAACCTCTCGACAAAGCGGGTGCGTATGCCATACAGGGATATGCCGCGCAATTTATCAGCCGCCTTGAAGGCAGCTATTCAGGCGTAATGGGTTTGCCTTTGTTTGAAACCATGGATTTGCTGCAGTGTGCCGGTATCAGTGTGTTGCCTGGACTTAACCTGGATTCAACTCAATGAAACCTTTCGGGTGTTATCTTGAGTTACTTTTTTTCGTGAGTGACAGTTCGTGAGCGAAGAAATCCTGATCAATACAACTCCCGCCGAGGCACGCGTGGCATTGGTGGAAGGGGGCATGCTGCAGGAGGTGTGGCTGGAGCGTGCAGGGCAAAGTGGCTACACCGGCAGCATTTTCAAAGGCCAGGTATCGCGAATATTGCCGGGGCTGCAGGCAGCATTTATCGATATTGGCCTCGACCGCACTGCATTTCTGCACGCCTCTGACATGACCCGGCAAGAACCATCGCTGGATGAAAGTGATGCAACGCAGCAGCTGATTTCCGGAATGTTACGGCCTGGCGGGGAAGTCATCGTGCAGGTGATCAAGGACCCCATTGGTACCAAGGGCGCGCGCCTGACCACGAACATCAGCATTCCATCCCGCTTCCTGGTTCTTTTACCTGATCATGAAACAGTTGGAGTATCCGTCCGGATTGAGGATACTCAAGAGAGGGAAAGGTTGAAAAATTGTGTAACCACCCTGCGAGATGACTCTGCTGGACATGGTTATATTGTTCGAACCAATGCGGAAGGCGTCAGTCAGTTTGCCCTTGCTGCCGATATGGCCTACCTCAGCAAAGTTTGGCAATCCATAAAGGATCGAGCTGCCGGAGCTGAAACGCCGAGTTGTGTGTATGAAGACCTGTCCCTGCCTCTGCGCACATTGCGAGACCTTATGCACGACAGGGTAGACCGGGTGCTGATCGATTCAACCCCGATGTTGAAAGCGGCACAACAATTTGTGCAGAGTTTTATTCCTGACTGGTGTGATCGCATTGAAGCCTACACTGCAGAGCGGCCGATATTTGACCTGTTCGGCATTGAAGATGATATCGAGGCGGCGCTGCACCGCAGCGTAACGCTGAAATCCGGTGGCTACCTGGTCTTCGACCAGACCGAAGCATTGACCACGATTGATGTGAATACGGGTGGCTATGTCGGGAATAGAAACCTGGAAGAAACGATTTACAAAACCAACCTCGAAGCAAGCCAGGCCCTCGCCCGGCAGCTGAGGCTGCGCAACCTGGGCGGTATCATCATTATTGATTTTATCGATATGAAAAACGAGGAGCATCGTCGGCAGGTGCTGCGATCGCTGCAGCGGGCGCTGGAACGTGACCATGCCAAGACCAGCGTGTCTGATTTTTCTGCCCTGGGCCTGGTTGAGATGACGCGAAAACGCACAACTGAAAGCCTCGAACATCGCTTGTGCGTGACTTGCCCGGTTTGCTCCGGGCGTGGAAGCATCAAGAGCGCGGATACCGTGTGCCAGGAAATTTTCCGGGAAATTATGCGTTCCGGCCGGCAATTTGAAGCGAGTAAACTCATGGTCCTGGCCACGCCTGCAGTAGTAGCACGCATTATGGATGAACAGTCCATCAACGTCGCGGAAATGGAGGAGCTGACTGGCAAGTCCATTCGCTTCCAGGCAGAAGAACACTACTCCCAGGAGCAGTTTGATGTTGTGCTGCTCTGAAGTCGTGCTGACCAGCGCAGTTGGGGCAGTTGGCGCGTGACCAGGCTGAAAACGATTTTCCTCCGTGCCCGCACGCTGCTTTGGACAGCACTGTCTGTTACGATCATCGCGGCGGCAGTCCTGGTGGGTGTCGGTAAGTTACTCATGCCCTACAGCGGGCGCTTTCAGCCCCAACTGGAAGAGTGGTTGTCACATGAATTCGGCCAGCAGGTAACGCTGGAAAGTTTTTCTGGTGAGTGGAAGGCTTTTGGCCCCAGGTTGTCGCTGCGCGGTTTGCGACTCCGGGCTGCACCTGGTCGTAACACCGAAGTGGCCATAGCCGAAGCTGCTCTCGATCTCAGTCCCTTGAATGCATTGGTTCCAGGCAAGCCCTTGTATAACTTTCTCGTGATTGGGGCAGATTTCCGGCTGGTGCATAAGCGCGACGGAGAATACGAATTATCAGGTCTGGGAGTCAGCGGCCAGGATTCAACTGAAGGTGAATCCGGACTGCGCGGTTTGATTGGCATCGGAGGGCTCATTCTCGAAGATTCCCGCCTGGAATTTTTTGATGAGGCTCGTGCCACTCGCCTGGATTTGGCAGCCGTGAATGCGCGACTGCAGTTCGATGGTGATTCCCTTGCACTTGAGCTCGATGCCCAGTTCCGTGACCAACCCAGCGGCAGGGTTTACGGAACGGTCGATGCAAACGGCATACTCAAGCTGGCCGAAAAAAAAGGCCTGGAAAAGGCCCATTGGCAATTTGAAGTCCGCGAAGCTTCGCTGTCTGATTTCCATGAACGCCTGCCATCCAATCCATTCCTGCCGCAGGAAGGCTTGCTGAACGGCGAGTTCTGGTGCGATTGGCAGGCGGGTGGCCCAACCCGGCTCGCCGGTGTGGTCGATGTGGAAAATGGGCGCCTGGTGAACGGCGACCGGGAAATCGCTGTAGAACACCTGAACAGCCGCCTTGGCTGGACCGAAGACACTGATGGAGCCTGGCGACTGGATTTTGATCAACTCCAGTACGATGATGGTGAAAATACCTGGACCACGCCCAGCCTTGCCATTGCCCGAGACCCTGGTACCAACCTTGGTTTATGGATCAGCGCTGACTACTTGCCGCTTGGCGTTCCTTTGCGGCTGGCGCAAAACATCATGGCCATGTACGGAAAGACCTGGCCAGGCTATCTTCCCGGGGCGGCTGGCGGCAGCATCAGCAATCTTGAATTGGTCCTGGACAAGAATTGGCAATTGGTGCTGGCGCGAGGTGTGGCGCGGGAAGCCGGGCTGTTCGACTGGGGCACCTGGCCTGACGTGCAGGGAATCAATGGCGAACTGGACCTTGGCCACGGCTTCGGCCGCATTGCGCTCAGCGCGAGCGAACTGGAGCTTAACTGGCCGCGAATGTTCGCTGCACCAATGTCATTTAATTTTCCGGGGTGTGAAGCTGAACTGACCTGGGAAAAGGGTTGGCAAGCCGCGTTGCAAGGCTGTCGGTTGATGAATGAAGACATGGCGCTGGGTGGTGATGTGCTGATTTCAGGCAATGAAGGACGCCCTGCCGTTGATGTCAACGTGCTCATTACCCGCGGCAAGTTGGACAAGCTGTCCCCTTATTGGCCGCAAGGCATCATGGGAAAGAAAGTGCTGGCTTGGCTGCGCAAAGGATTAGTCGCCGGCGATGTGGTTAGGGGAAGAGCGCAAATACATGGCGACATGGATGACTGGCCGTTTCGAAATGGCAAGGGCCGCTTCGAGGCGGTAGTAGAAATTGCCTCTGGCGAACTGGATTACGCAACCGGTTGGCCGCAAGCCCAGGGTGTAGATTTAACGGCGCGTTTCCTCGGCCCGTCCATGTCCGTTGACGGCACCGTAAGCAGCCTGAATGGAATCGCGGTGGGCAAGGTAACTGCCGACATAGCGGATTTTCATCAGCCCTTGCTCCATGTCAGGTACGAATCTCAATCACAGATGGACGCCCTCATTGGACTTGTGGACAGTTCGCCGCTTGCTCAGCAGATTGGTGCCGACCTGACTCAATTTAATTGGTCCGGGCCTGCGGACACCTCCGGCCTGCTGACCGTCCCGCTGGGCACAACCCCTGGCGAATTGCAGGTTGATGGCAGCGTCCTGCTGCAGGGCAGCCGGTTTTTTGACCCACGCTCCGGCGTGGCCCTGGACTCCATAGGCGGTGAATTGAACTACGACCGTAATGGCTTGAAGGCTTCCGGTTTGGATGCAGTCTTCAAAGGCAAAGCTGCGCACCTGGACGTGTCCGCAAGCAGACATGCAGATGAAAAATTCCGGGTTGATATGCGCGGGACATTTGATGTGAAAGACATTCTCCCGGGTTACCTGCTTGATGCGTACCCGCTGCTGGACAGGGTACAAGGTGAAAGTGAGTGGGTCGTGTCAGTGGTCGTGCCCACTCCACTTCCCGGTGAAGACACAAAGGTGAACCTGGTTGTTGCATCCAACCTTGAAGGCATCACGCTGGGCTTCCCTGTACCTCTGTTCAAGCCGGCCGGGGAGTCCTGGCCGCTGCAGTTGCACTATGCGCTGAACGGGCCGACCAGGCTGCTCGATCTGGATCTGGCCGGGCACGTGCGTTTTCGTCTTGAAGTGCCGCAAGGCCAAAGCGGCGTGTCAGCTGAAACGGTGCCTGGGCGTGCGCTGCTGCGATTCGGCGATGGTCCGGGGGATTTGCCTTCTGCAGGCCTCATCCGGGTTGAAGGTGGGACGCCCGCCGCGGACCTGGATGGCTGGGTGGACCTGGTTGTTAAGAGTGTAAAGGAAGGCAATGGCTTGGGGGGCATGCACCTTGAATACTGTGACCTGGCCACTAAAGAATTGTTATTTCTGGATCGCATATTCAGCGAGGTGAAACTGGGCGTGAAGCCCGTGCCGACCGGGTTCAAGGGTACCTTTTCGGGTAAAGACATCGATGGGCAGGTAGTATTTACCGCCGCAGCCGACTCGGATAATAGCCTCTCTGCCGACTTCGAACGGCTGGCCCTGGCAGACCCCCTCTCGGGCGGGCTGAATGTGGAAACTGACCCCCGGCAGTTGCCTGCACTGCATCTGTTTGCCCGCTCGCTGCGCTATGCCGGACTCGAAATGGGCGAGACACGGGTTGAGGCCTATCCTACGCAACAAGGGTTTCATTTTGAGAAGGTGGAAGCGGAATCTGAACAGTTGAGCCTTAAGGCGAGCGGTGACTGGAATTTGCTTGATGAAGGCTATCGCTCTGACTTCAATATCATGATCACGGCTGAGTCACTCGGGGGATTGATGAGTTCGATGGATTTCAATACGTCCCTCGAAGGTGGACAAACGGTGCTGCAGTTCAATGCGTGGTGGCCGGGTTCTCCAGCGGCTTTTGCGCTTTCCCGTCTGAATGGAAAACTTGAATTCAGCGTCATTAACGGCCAGATAAGTAATGCCAGTGCAGGCTCCGGCAGGCTGCTGGGCTTGTTGAGTATCCAGGCATTGCCCAGGCGTCTTTCCCTGGATTTCAGAGACGTATTTGACTCGGGGTTTGATTTCGATGAGGCTACCGGAACTTTTGAAATGGAAAACGGCACAGCCCACACGGACAACGTCGAGCTGTCTTCCTCGGCAGCAAGCATCAGCCTGGTCGGCAACACAAACCTGGTGACACAACAGTACGACCAGGTCATGACCGTTCGGCCCGGGTTGGGGAATACACTCCCGATCATAGGCGCTTTGGCGGGTGGCCCGGGCGGCGCCGCTGCGGGACTGGCCTTGCAAGGGCTGTTGCAAAAGCAGATCGGAGAAGCGTCACAGGTGCAATACACTATCCGTGGCAGCTGGAGTGAGCCAGTGATTGAGCCCGTGGGCAAGGAAAAAGGCGGTGGCTAAAGGTCATCATGACGATGTCACGGGGAAGATGCGAATGAGCAACATGATTCAGTTGGCCGAGCAGGAATTATTGGCGCCGGGTGGCCTTGACCAGCACGACCTGGAGAGGGTCTTGAGCGACCTCATGGGGCCGGCAGTTGATTCCGGTGATCTCTACTTCCAAAACGTCAGCCACGAATCATGGACCATGGAAGATGGCCTCGTGCGCAGCGGCAGTTATGCGGCTGAAAAAGGCGTCGGAATTCGCGCCATCAGTGGTGACAAGACCGGTTTCGCATACGCGGATGAAATCATCATGCCCTCACTCCTCAAGGCGTCACGCGCGGCACGTGCGATCGCAAACCAGGGTGGACAGGGGCGGGTACAGGCGTGGAAAAGAAAAGATGCAACTGCGCTCTACCAGCCTCAAAACCCCATGGATGTACTGCGTGCTGATGAGAAAGTGGAACTACTGAAAAAGATAGACAGCTATACCCGGTCGTGCGACCCGCGGGTCAGTGAGGTCATTGTCAGCCTCGCTGCGACGTTTGAAACGATCCTGGTCGTGGCAACTGATGGCACGCTTGCCGCGGATGTTCGTCCCCTGGTGCGACTGAACGTAAGCGTAATAGCCACGCAGGGCGACCGCCGGGAGCAAGGAAGCGATGGGGGTGGGGGCCGGTTCTCTTACGAAGAACTGGTGCACGATCAGGTCTGGCAGCGCTTTGCAACTGAAGCTGTGCGACAGGCCCTGGTCAATCTCGATGCGGACCCGGCGCCCGCTGGAACCATGACCGTTGTACTGGGACCTGGCTGGCCGGGAGTCTTGTTGCACGAAGCGGTGGGACATGGGCTTGAGGGAGACTTCAATCGCAAGGGAACTTCCGCTTTCAGCGGGCGGCTGGGGGAAAAGGTGGCAGCATCCTGCGTCACCGTAGTGGATGACGGTAGTTTGCCGCGGCGCCGCGGCTCGCTAACGGTGGACGATGAAGGCACTCCCACGGAACCAACCGTGTTGATCGAAAATGGCGTGCTGCGTACCTACATGCAGGACAAGCTCAACGCGGGTTTGATGAACATGCCAACGACCGGTAACGGACGACGGGAATCGTTTGCCCATCTGCCCATGCCACGAATGACCAACACATTCATGCATGCCGGCGATTATGCAGCCGAAGAAATCATCTCATCGGTGGAAAAGGGACTCTACGCCGTGAATTTTTCAGGTGGCCAGGTCGACATTACTTCAGGGCGTTTTGTATTCTCAACCAGCGAGGCCTACCTGATCGAGAATGGAAAGGTGACACGTCCGGTCAGGGGGGCAACCTTGATTGGGAACGGCCCCGAGGCGATGACCCAGGTCTCCATGGTGGGAAATGATTTACGCCTTGACCCTGGTATAGGCGTCTGTGGCAAGGATGGGCAAAGCGTTCCGGTTGGAGTTGGCCAACCCACCTTGAGAATCGATGGTCTGACCGTGGGCGGCACTGAAGCGTGATGCACTGCAGGTTCAGGGACAAGGCGGCAGTGGTTGTGCCAGGTCCATATCCCGAAGTGCCCGAAACAGCGCCCGGGCAGCGGCGGGTGGCTTTCCGGCCTTCAATTCAAGAGCAGCATTGCGGATCAACTGGCGCAAGGATTGAACGTCTACCCCCGCGTGTTGTTGCCGTAATACTCCGAGGGCTGTATCGCCCTGCTCCAGCAAGAAATCCCGCCAGGCTTCGCTGCGATGCTGCCTTCCCGTGAGTGCCAGTGCTTCGCAATGGAACCCTTCGACTGCTTCGATGATGGGCGAAGGGTCGATGCGGCGTATGAGCTTGGCGAGGTACAGGAGTTGCCTGCGCCGGGCTCCGTGGGAACGAAAAGCCCGGGCCTGCTGGATGGCTAACAAGATGTCTTCGTCCAGAGGTACTTTGCTCAGTTGTGACTTGCTCAGTTCCAGCAATTCGGATGCAAGGTCTTTCATCGCCTGCGCGTCGCGTTTCAGCTGGCTTTTACTGATGAGCTGTTCGCTTCCCGATGGCTCTTCGAGCTCGTCATTTTCATATTTTCCAGTGGTCAAGGAATACTCCGGAATTGCATAAGGAAACTCTGATTTATGCAGAGTTTCTGCGGCACATGGAAGTGCCGCCATTTTCAGTGATTGCAAATCATTGAAAATGAAGCCAAACAAAAATCACACTTTTTGTTTGGCGTGCTCTGATCATTCATGGATGAATGATTCAGAGCTTCCATAATTATTCCCAGGGGGGAGCTTTTTGAATGCCTGAATTTTCCATGGTAACCCAGCCGCAGTTCGATCGCGAAGCAGAACTCGATTCAATGCAGGCACACGTTGAGCTTGCTTTGGAACAAGCGCGCAAGAAAGGGGCGACCTCCGCTGAAATATCTGCGCATACCAGCCAGGGATTGTCAGTTTCGGTGCGGGTGGGTGAGGTTGAAACCCTTGAGTACATGCAGGATCGCGGTATCAGCGTTTCGGTTCTGCTGGGCAAACGCAAAGGCCATGCGAGCAGCGCAGACCTTAGCCAGCAATCTATCGACCTGTGCGTCAGCAAGGCGCTGGAAATTGCCCAGTATACCCAGGAAGACCCGTGCAATGGCCTCGCCGAAGCGGAGCTCCTGGCAACTGAATTTCCAGACCTGGATATTTGGCACCCCGCAGCTCTGGATGCTACGGCCGCAATCGAACGTGCCTTGTCGTGCGAGGCGGCAGGGCGCGAGAATGCGAAAATCACGAACTCAGAAGGCGCATCCTTTGATGCTGGCCTCGGCATCGGCGTCTACGGGAACTCACACGGTTTCATCGGGCGCAGCGCCGGCACGCATTTCAGTCAAAGTTGCGTTCTGATTGCCGGTAAGGGCGACGCCATGCAACGCGACTACAGCTTTGATAGCCGTCGCAGTCTTGCTGACCTGGAACCGGCGGAAGTGACCGGCAGTGAAGCAGCCATGCGAACGGTGCGGCGCCTCGGCGCCAGAAAAATAAAGACGGCAAGACTTCCGGTGCTACTTGCACCCGAAGTAGCCAAGAGCCTGATCGGCAACTTCGTTGGTGCGATTTCGGGCTCAGCTTTGTACCGCAATGCATCCTTCCTCAAGGGCGCCGCGGGCCAGCAACTATTTCCCGCGTGGGTGAACCTGACTGAATATCCGCATCTGCTGCGCGGCGCAGGCAGTGCTGCATTTGATGGTGAAGGGGTTGCGACCAGGGATCATTGCGTAGTGGGTGAAGGCGTTCTCCGGGATTACCTGCTTTCAAGTTATTCTGCGCGCCGGTTGGGTTTGAAGACCACCGGTAATTCAGGCGGTGTCAGGAACCTTACGCTGATGCCCGGCGGTGGGAACGGCCCTGACTTGATGGCTGGCCTGAAGTCCGGCTTGTACGTGACCGAAGTGATGGGGCAGGGAGTAAACCTGGTAACCGGGGATTACTCACGCGGGGCGTCCGGCTTTATGATCAAAAACGGACAAATCGGCCAACCGGTGGAAGAAGTGACCATCGCTGGAAACCTGCGTGACATGTTCCTGAATATCCTTGCCGCCGGTTCGCGGCTGGATACGCGCGGTAATATTCATGCCGGAGAAATTCTGCTGGCCGAGATGATGGTTGCAGGCGGGTGAGTGTTTTCAAACTTGTGCGGGTTGTAATCCTGCTCAGTATCCTTTTCGTAGTTCTGCTCAGCACATGGATGAACGAGCGCAGGCTTGCCAGTTGGGAAAGGCCAATCTGGGTAACGGTTTACCCCATGGCAGGGGACAACAGTCCCGCGACCCGTGCGCACGCAGAGTCCATTGAGGAGTCCACGTTCGCAGGCGTCAATCGTTTTTTTGAACGCAATTTGCGCTTGTATGGTGTGTCCCTGGCACCCCCATTCAATTTTCAGATTGCTCCCGTCAGTGATGAATTACCTCCAGCCATTCCTGATCGCCATGACATGATTGCAATCGCCGTCTGGAGTTTGAAGATGCGCTGGTGGGCGTGGCGCATGCAGCGAAATGATGGACTGGTCGCGACCGATATCCAGTTGTTCGTGCTCTACCACGCCCGTGGAGTCGATAGCGAAATGAAAATGTCTGTTGGAATGCGCAAGGGAATGTATGGCCTGGTAAAAGCATATACGGGCAGGGATTTGCAGGAACAGAACAATGTCGTCATTGCGCACGAACTGCTGCACGTTCTTGGAGCAACGGATAAGTACACAGCTGGTACGGGGCAGCCTGAATTTCCTGCCGGGCTAGCTGACCCTGAACGCCAACCGGTGTATCCCCAGGTTGCAGCGGAAATAATGGGGGGAAGGATCGCCTTGAGTCCATACGAATCCAGCATGCCCGAATCACTTGAGCAATGCCGGATCGGGCATAAAACAGCCGAAGAGATTGGCCTGTTTGCGCAATTGCAAACAGATTAGCTGGACGTTGATTGCGACCGGAAAAAACGGGACAGGCGGCGAGTCAGTCGAATTGCGCTATCCATAGGCAGCCAGCGCATCAATCGTGCGATCAACCGGTTGACGCGGCCAGGAATGGCAACGACCCGGTGCTTGCGAATTACCGCATCAATTCCGCAAGAAACCACCTCCGCCGCTTCCATCCACATCCATGCAGGCATTTTGCTTACCAATTGACGCGTGCCTGACACGTCATGAAATTCAGAATAGGTGAACCCCGGGCACAAAGCAGAAACGCGAACTCCTGTAGCGCTATTTTCCATGGCAAGAGATTCTGAAAACCTGATCAGGAAGGACTTGCTGGCGCCGTAAAGCGTATGTGCGGCAGAACCAGGCACCAGTCCGGCCAGGGAAGCGACATTGATGATGTACCCAGACTTACGGGCTTGCATGGCGGGAAGTAATCGCCAGGTCAGGTCGCAAACTGCGGTGATCATGACCTGGATGAATTCGGCGTGACTGTGCCAGTCAGGCACGGTGAAATGCCCCGGTACGCCGTACCCGGCATTATTAACCAGGAATTCGACACTGATGTTTTCGCTTTTGAGTTTTTGGATGAGCTCGGCCCCTGCATTGGCCACCGACAAATCCAGCGCGAAGACACGGGTGTCCACGCCATGATCGCGCTGCAATTGTATGGCCAGCGTCTCAAGCCTGTCCCTGCGCCTGGCAACCAGAACCACCGGGTAGCCTTTTGCTGCCAATTGACGGCAAAACTCGGCGCCGATGCCTGCGGATGCACCGGTAACCAGTGCCCACTGCTGCGTATGGGCGGGTGAGCTGGGTTGGTTGGTCATAAAGCGGTTTTCCCCTGGTGGTGAGCGTACATTGCGATCTGCGGGCAGCATGGGTATCCTACCGCCCGCCAGCTGGAATTTCAGCAACCGGCATGAGTATGATTCATAAACCCGGAGAATCTGATGAGAAAGCCGCTTGTTGCTGGGAACTGGAAGATGCACGGCAGCAAGTCGATGGTGACCAGTCTGCTGAAATCCCTTCTGGCAGGAAGCAGCCAGCAAGATCCGGTTGATCTGGTCGTTTTCCCTCCCTTTCCATACCTGTATCGTGCGCAAAAGCTGCTCAGGGACAGCTCCATAGCCTGGGGCGCGCAAACCTTGAATCCAGTTGCGCAAGGTGCTCACACGGGGGAGGTTTCGGCTTCCATGCTGCTTGACCTGGGTTGCCGCTATGTGCTGGTCGGCCATTCTGAACGGCGCCGCCTTTACGGAGAGAGTGATTCCGGGGTGGCCGCCCGATTCGAGGCCGCCGTGCAGGCAGGGTTGGAGCCATTGCTTTGCGTGGGAGAAACCCTGGAACAGCGCGAACGAGGTGAAACAAATTCCGTGATCACTGCACAAATCGATGCTGTGCTGGTGCGTTGCGGGATAGATTCCCTGGCTTCTGCGACCATTGCCTATGAACCGGTATGGGCAATTGGCACCGGGAAAACCGCCACACCCGATCAGGCCCAGGAAGTTCATGCATTCATACGTGACAAACTGGTTGCACAGGATGATATGATAGGCGGTCAAATACGTATTTTGTACGGTGGCAGTGTGAATGGTTCCAACGCTGCCGATTTGTTTGCCCGGGAAGATATTGATGGCGGACTGGTTGGAGGGGCGTCCCTGAAAGCTGAGGATTTCCTGGCCATACGGGATGCCGCTGCTTAGTACGTAACTTGGCCGGAGCTGTTCTGGCTTGGCACTGGATGGAAATTAGACATGGTTGCTTTAAACATTTTTCACGTTCTGGTCGCGATTGCGATGGTGGCTCTCATTCTCGTGCAAAGAGGGGCTGGTGCGACTGCGGGAGCGGCATTTGGTAGCGGTGCTTCCGGAACGGTTTTCGGGGCACGGGGGGCAGGGACGTTTCTGACCAAGTCCACCTGGG
>Ga0315271_10001598_pt1 | contig 13758 bp, 13 predicted proteins | sample C3_top_MG_FD_204664 | JGI IMG/M metagenome (GOLD analysis project Ga0315271, IMG submission 204664) | Sediment microbial communities from Yellowstone Lake, YNP, Wyoming, USA - C3_top | ecosystem: Environmental > Aquatic > Freshwater > Lake > Sediment | place: USA: Wyoming | collected 2017-08-01 | reverse complement strand
TCCTTCACACGCGCCACGGCTCTGAGGAAGATGGTGCTGGAGTGCTGGGCCCACTGGATGGCCGTCTTGCGGGGTACATCAAACCAGATGGCGAAGCCGTACACGAGGCCGCGGAGCTTGTTGAGGCCCCTCGTCGCACGGTGGAAGTGGTCGAACTCGTGGCCGTGGACCACCAGCACCTTCTCGCCGCGGAAGGCGAACTCATACTCCATCCGCACCTCTACGCCGAGCAGGCGCCGAAGCGCCTCGGGCGAGCCGTCGTGGTTCCCGCATATCCAGATCACTTCGCGCCCGCGTTCGGCGAGAGAACGCACCTTTTCGAGGACGGCCCAGTGGCGCTCCTTGAGGCGGCGGAAGTTGAGATCGTCGAAGATGTCGCCGTTCAAGATGAGCCTGTCAAATTCCACGCGGGAGAGAACATTGGAAAGCTGCTTCGTGCGGCAGAGGGGCGAGCCCAGGTGGATGTCTCCCAAAATCACGGTGCGCATGGCGTTCGATCCCAACCTAGGATGATCAGAATGTGAGGCCGAAGAAATCCAAAATCAAGAGGCCGTTGAGGAGCAGGATCACGCCGCTCACGGTGTAGAGGAGGACATTCTCCGATCTGCCGTTGGCGTACTCGCCCATGACCTTGTGGCTGCGGGTGAGGAGGGTCAGGGGGATGACGGTGAAGGGCAGTTGCATGGAAAGGGCCACCTGGCTCCAGATCAGCACTTTGAAAACATCTTGCGTGAAGATCAGGACGAGGAGGGCGGGGAGTGCCGTGATCAGCACGCCCGCGCGGAACCACACCTTCTGCGGGTCTATCTCTTTGCCCAAGAATCCGGTGAATACCGTGCCTCCGGCCAGGCAGGCGGTTATGGAAGAAGACAGGCCCGCGCAGAGCAAGGCCACGCCGAACAGGATTCGCGCCAGGTCCCCCGCCAGCGGTTTCAAGGTTTGCGCCGCCTGGAGGATATCCGTGACCACGACGCCGTTTCTGAAGAACACGGCTGCCGCCACGACGATCATGGCGCAGTTGATGAGCCACCCTGCGCCCATGGCCAGGAGCGTGTCCAGGAATTCGTAGCGGAGGAGTTGGCGCTTCCGCGCCGGGTCGGTGGCGACCCAGTTGCGCTTCTGGATGACCTCGGAGTGGAGGTAGAGGTTGTGGGGCATGACGACGGCGCCCAGCATGCCCATGGCGAGGAAGATGGTCTGGGAGCTGATGGTGGGGACGACGGCGGCGCGGGCCGCGTCGGCCCAGTCGGGCTTCACCATCCATAGTTCAAGGAGGTAGCAGAAGGCGATGACCGAAACGAAGGCGATGATCAGGTGCTCGATCTGTTCGTACTTTTGGACGGCCACCATGCCCAGGACGAAGGCGCCGGTGACCAGACCGCCCAGCCACAGGGGCCAGCCGAAGAGGATCACGCAGCCGTAGGCCGCGCCCAGGAACTCCGCCAGCGCCGTGGCCATACACGCTATCACGATCGTGCCGCCGAGCCAGGTGTTGGTCCGGGGAGAGAACCACCGGCGGCAGGCCTCGGCGAGGCATTCGCCGGTGACGATGCCTAGGTGGGCCGCCATGTGCTGGAGGAGGATGAGCATGAGGGTGGAGAGGGTGATGACCCACAGGAGGCTGTAGCCGAACTGGGAGCCGCCCGCGATGTTGGTGGCCCAGTTTCCCGGATCAATGAACCCCACGGTGACGAGGAACCCGGGGCCCAGGTACCTGAGCATCTCCCGGTTGAACAGGCGGGAGAACCGGAGGCGTTCCCTCCAGGGTCGAAAGGTCGTGTCGGGCGCGATCTTCTTCATCTGCCTCATAGATCATCCTAGCGCGGTCTTGCGCCGGTGCCAAGGGCCGTCAAGGGCCGCCACGGGAAAGAAAAGAAGCAATTCACCACAGAGGGCACAGAGGACACCGAGGAAGAGGGGATAATAAGGGGCAAGGCAAGACGGGTCAAAGGCAATTCACCACGGAGGACGCGGAGAAAGATTTAGGCAAGAGGCGAGTGATTCGAATAGGAAAGTTGGAGGATACCCCATTCCAACGGTGCGAACCAGCGACTGGGGCAAAAATGTGGCAAAATATCCTGGGCAGGCCGGGATGGTAGCTTGCCCCTCGCAAGGGGGATTGCATGAAACTGTCGCAGCGCGCTCTGAGCATCCAGGCCTCACCGATCAGGAAGCTGGCTCCCCTGATGGTGGACGCCAAGCGGAGGGGGATCGCCATCCACCACCTCAACATCGGACAGCCCGACATTCCCACCCCGGAGGCCTACTGGAACGCCCTCAAGCACTACAAGGACCCGGTGTTAAGCTACGGCCCAAGCGACGGCCTCCCCGGGCTCAAGGAGGCCATCGCCGCATATTTTTCCCGCTACGAGATTCCGCTGGAAGATGCCGACATCCTGGTAACTACCGGGGGAAGCGAGGCCATCTCGTTCGCGTTCAGCGCCATCGGTGACTTCGGCGACGAGGTCATCGTCCCCGAGCCCTTCTACACGAACTACAACGGGTTCGCCACGCTGGCGGGCCTGAAGGTGGTCCCCGTCACCACGCGGGCCGAGGACGGCTTCCGCTTGCCCCCGCCCGAGGTCTTCGAGAAGGCCATCACCTCGCGGACCCGGGCCCTCATGGTTTGCTCGCCCAACAACCCCACGGGGACGATTTTCACCCGGGAGGAGCTGGACGGTCTGGCGCGGGTCGCCCGCAGGCACGACCTTTTCCTAATCGGCGACGAGGTGTACAAGGAGTTCACCTACGAGGGCGCCCGTCACACGAGTTTGCTGGAATTGGAGGGGATGGCCGACCGGGTCATCGTGGTGGATTCCATCTCGAAGCGCTTTTCCGCCTGCGGCGCGCGCGTCGGCGCCCTCATCAGCAAGAACCGGGGCGTCATGGAAGCGGTGCTCAAGTTCGGGCAGGCGCGCCTGTGTCCCCCCACGGCTGAACAAGTGGGCGCCATCGCGGCCTACGGCATGGACCCTTCCTACTTCGATCCTATTCGCAGGGAGTATCAAGCCCGACGGGACACACTCTACGCGGGCCTCACGGCCTGCCCAGGCGTCGTGCTGAGGAAACCCGAGGGCGCCTTTTACATGATCGTAAAGCTTCCCGTGAAAGACACGGACGCCTTCGCCCGCTGGCTCCTGACCGACTGGCAGGTGGACGGCGAGACCGTCATGGTCGCCCCGGGCGAAGGCTTCTACGCCACGCCGGGGTTGGGCGGAGACGAGATCCGCGTGGCCTATGTTCTGGAGAAGGAAAAGCTGGAGCGGGCGGCGCGGATTCTCGTGGCGGGTATGCAATCGTATCTAAAAACCTAGTTGGGGTCAGGTCTTGCTTTGCCATATTGCAAAGCAAGACCTGACCCCAATGGCGTTGGTGGACCGCCGGGGAATCGAACCCCGAACCTCCGGATTAAGAGTCCGCTGCTCTACCAATTGAGCTAGCGGTCCAAGCCGTTATTATCTACTAAGTGGCCCCCAGTGTCAACTTTTGAGCGCAGTTTTTCTGTCGTTCAAACGCTGAGGGTGAGCGTGGCGATGGAGTCTATGGACTTGGCCGAATCCAGGTCCCGGAAGGTGACGCCCTCCGCGGAATGGGTGCTCAGGAAGACGGTCACCTCGTCGTGCCTGACGAGGAGGTCGGGGTGGTGATCCCTAGATTCCGCGTCGATGGCGACCATCTCCACGAAGCGGATGCCGTCCATGTAGCACTTGAAGGGAAACCGCTTGATCAGGCTCTCCTCATGGAATTCCCAGCCCGGCAAGTCGCGCAACGAGCGGGTGATCTCCGATTCCGTGAGTTTGGATGGCATGGTGACTCTCCCTATGTCAGAAGGACATTCTAGACCACAAAGCGGTCGGGAAGGCATCGGTCTCCGGCGAGGAGGGCGCGTCGCCGCGCGAGAGCGCCAGAAAGCCCACCATGGCAGCGTTGTCCGTGCAGAAGCGGGTGCTGGGGAAAGCGGCGGGTACGCCCAGATCATCGCCCAGTTCAAGGAGCCTTGAGCGAAGGAGGCTGTTGCAGGCCACTCCACCCGCCATGGTCAGGCTGGCGGGATGCAGTTGAAGGGCCGCCCGGCGAAGCACTTGGATCAGGTGATCCACGATGCGCTTCTGATAGGACGCGATGAGATCGTAGGCCCATTGGGGCAGGTCCTCAGGGGGCGTGCCCGCGGGGACGCTCAGGTCGTGGGTCGCGAGGTAGTGCAAGGCGGCCGTCTTGAGCCCGGAGAAAGAGTAGTCCATGGATCCGGACGACATGCGGGGGAGCGAGAAGGGCACGGCCTTGGGATTGCCACGGGCCGCGAGGCGGTCCATGAGTGGCCCCGCCGGATAAGGAAGCCCGAGGCGCTTTCCGAGCTTGTCGAGGGCTTCGCCGGCGGCGTCGTCCCGGGTGGCCGCCACGAGCTGAACGGTGTGGGGCTCTTTGCAGTAGAAAATGTGGGAGTGCCCCCCCGAGACCACGAGCCCCAGGTTCGGGTAAGGGAGTCCGGGGTGCTCCATCCAGGGCGAACGCAGGTGGGCCTCCACATGGTTCACGCCGAACAGGGGGAGCGAGAGTCCCCAAGCAAACGCCTTGGCGAAGGAGACGCCCACCAGGAGGCTTCCCAGGAGACCCGGACCGCAGGTGACGGCCACGCGCTTGATCTCTTGTTCGGAGATCCCGGCATCGTGGAGGGCGGCGCGGACGACGGCGGGGAGGTTGGCAAGGTGCTGCCGGCTTGCCAGCTCGGGGACGATGCCGCCGTAAGGGGCATGCACTTCGTCCTGGGATCCGACGACGGAGGAGAGAAGCCGCCCCGACCCATCCATCACCGCGGCGGAGGTGTCGTCACAGGAGGTTTCGATGGCCAAAAGGGTCACAGAACGCCCTTGGCCAGGAACATTCCGACGGTCTCTTCGTCCACGGGCTCGACGGGTCCATCTTCGGTGATGATGGCCCGGATAAGGGCGTGCGGCGTCACATCGAAGGCGGGGTGGAGGGCCTCGACGCCCTCCGGGGCGATGCGCACCCCTGCGAAGGAGAGAACCTCCTCGGGTGAGCGCTCTTCGATCGGGATTGAGGACCCGTCCTTCAGGTCCGGGTCGAAGGTGCTGCGGGGTGCGGCTACCAGAAAGGGGATGTGGTGGTAGGCGGCCAGGACCGCCAGGGAATAGGTGCCGATCTTGTTGGCCGTGTCGCCGTTGGCAGCGATCCGGTCCGCCCCCACCACGACCAGGTCCACGCGGCCTTGTGCCATGAACGCTCCCGCCATGTCGTCGCAGAGGATCGTTACGGGGATTCCGTCCTGCGCAAGCTCCCAGGCCGTGAGGCGTGCGCCCTGAAGGAAGGGCCGCGTCTCGTCCGCCAGGACGCCTTTCAGCCGGCCCGCTTCATGGGCCGCGCGGACGATCCCCAGCGCCGTGCCGTAGCCTCCTGTGGCCAGGGCGCCCGCGTTGCAGTGCGTCAGGATCGTGGCGCCTTCCGCGACATAGGGCAGGCCCTGTTGCCCGATGGCCCGGCACGACGCGATGTCCTCCTGATGGATTCGGAAGGCCTCCTCGCGCATCGCCTCGGCCACATCTTCGGGCTCCGCGCCGCTCTGGCACAAGTCCACGGCGAGACGGCACAGCAGCTCCACGGCCCACTCCAGATTCACGGCCGTGGGTCGGGCCGCCTTCAACTTGGTGGCATCGCAGCGAATGGCCTTCAAGAACGCCTGACGAGTGGGGGCGTGGGAGGCATGGGCGGCGGCGAGCGCCATGCCGTACGCGGCGGTGATGCCGATGGCCGGGGCGCCGCGGACGACCATGTCATGGATGGCTTGGGCCACATCGCCCGCGGAGTGGTACTCCAACAGCCGCACCTCTCCCGGAAGCACCCGCTGGTCCAGGAGCTGGAGGGTTTCTGGTTGGGTGAATAGGATATGCGGCTGCACCGCTCCCACCTGCTTACTTGGAGGATTCTTCTTCCAGGAAGGCCTGTATGTGGTCCAGGTCGTCCTGGCGGATCTTATGCAGTTCCAAGTCGGTTCTCAGCTCTTGCACCGATTTGGAAACTGCCGCCTGAACATCCTCTGCGGACCGGCTTTGGGCGATCTGCCGCGCCGTCCCAAAGAGGGGGAGGAGCACCCATACGAAGACCACTACGGTTGCGGCTAACGCCACGAGGGTGAGGGCCATGTCAGACTCTCCTCATGGGTACGAGCGCCGTGAGGCCGCCCACCAGGATGAAGAATGCGCCCAGCCAGAGCCAGGCCACCATGGGGTTCACGAAGGCGCCGATGATGGCCGTATCGTTCTTGAGGTCATACCCTGCGAGCAGCGTGTAAAAATCGCGCATGGGCCGGGAGTGGATGGCCACCTCGTAGGTGGGCTGTTCGGGGTTGCTCGCGTAGAAGACGCGCATGGGCTGGAGGTAGGCCACCATCTTTTCTCCGCGGTACACGGTCAGGTCGGCCCAAATCCGCTTCTCGTTCACCTTGGAGAAGTCGCCCTCCAGGTCGTCATGCTGGAGCTTCTCCATGCGTACCGTGAAGAGCCCGAAGCGGACCTCATCCCCGGGCTTCATGGACTCCTGGTACTGGGTCTGGAAGGTGGAAGAAAACGCGATGCCAAGGAAGAGGCAGATGACACCGATGTGCACGATGTACCCGCCGTAGCGCCTGGGATTCTCCAGAAATGGCGCGGCGAAGGCGCGGAGCCGGGTGAGCCCCCGCCCGCGGGCATGTTTGACGGTCCGCACATATTCTTCGAGGATGATGGCCGACACGAAGAAGGAGAGAAACACGCAGGCGAAGAGATAGACATAGGTGAGAGGCCGCGACGCGAAGTCCGCCGTTGAGAGCGCGCCGCCCGAGAAGAACGCCACAAAGGAGGCCGCGAGCGCAGAAAGGCCCGCCACGAAGGGGATGCCGAGCTGGCGCTTGTAGCTCTCCCACCCCCCGCGCCGCCAGGGGGCCACGGAGGCCAGGCCCATGACCAGGAGAATGGCGAGGGAGATGGGCAAGATCCGCGGGTTGTAGTACTCGGGGCCGTGGCTCAGTTCCTTGTGCGTGATCATGCGGTAGAAGATGGGGCTGCTTACGCCGAACACCACGACGAAGGTGAAGAGGGCCAGGAGCAGGTTGCTGTAAAGAAAGAGGGTCTCGCGGCTTGATGCGGACTCGTTCTTCTGACCGCTTCGGAGCAGGTCCCTGCGGCGCCACACGAAGACGGCGCTCACCACCAGCATCATCGCCATGAAGCCCAGGAAGACCGTGCCGATGCGCAGGTACCACGGGATAGAGGGATCCTCCTGTCCAAAGGCGTGGACCGACTGGAGGATTCCGGAGCGGGTGAGGTAGGTCCCGTAGATCGAGAGGAGGAAGGTGGTCACGATGAAAAAGACATTCCAAAACCGGTAGATGCCCCGCTTCTCCTGCATGAGGAAGGAGTGGAGGAAGGCCGTCCCCGTGAGCCAGGGCATGAAGGAGGCGTTCTCCACCGGGTCCCACGCCCAGTATCCGCCCCAGCCGAGCTCGATGTAGGCCCAGTAGCCCCCCAACAGAATGCCGATGCCCAGCGTCAGCCAGGAGAACATGGCCCAGTTGCGCGCGGATTTCATCCAGAAGGTGTTGCGCTCGCGGTGCGCCAGCGCGCCCAGGATGAAGGCGAAGGGGATGGCGAACCCCACATAGCCCAGGTAGAGCATCGGGGGGTGGATGGCCATGTAGATGTTTTGGAGGAGGGGGTTCAGGCCGTTGCCGTCCACCCTCGCCATGGCCGATGCCGGGTAGGAGGACACCAGTTGTCCCGCGGCGTCCTTGAGCGGTTCAAAGGGGCTCATCTTGAAACACAGCATGAAGAGGAAGAAGCCGAGCGTCAGTAGGAGGAGGAAGCTCGTGAAGGGCAGGAGCTTCAGGTTGTTTTTGCGGTTGAGAGACACGGCGATGGCCGAGAAAATGGCCAGCAGGAGGCACCAGAAGAGCATGGAGCCGCTCATGCCGCCCCAGAGCGCCGTGAGTTTGTAGATCCAGGGCTGGCTCCGCCGGGAATACTCCCAGACATACTTCACGCCGAAGTCGTCCCGGAGCAGCGCCATCCAGAGCGTCACCGTGGAGAAGACCACCAGCGCGCATATGCCGTAGAGGGCCCTTATGACGCTGTCGAGGTAGCGCTCGTCCCTGGTCCTATAGGCCACCAGAGAGGCGACGAGCCCCCAGATGGCGAGGCCGTGGGCGATGAAGAGGGCGTAGTGCCCCAGATTATTCATGTGCGACCTTACCCGAATCGTTCGTCCCTGGGGCCTTGTCTTTGGACTCGTACTTGGAGGGACATTTCACGATGAGCTCCCGCCCCTGGAAGGTCCCCTGGCCATCCATTCGCCCGTCCACGACGACCTGGAGGCCTTCCTGGAACGCATCGGGAACGGCGCCCTGGTAGTGGACGGGCAGGGTCTTTGAAAGATCCTTCTCATCCTGAACATTGAACCACACATCGAGCCGGTTCTGGGACAGCTTGACCGATCCGGGCTGGATGAGGCCCTTGAGCTTGACGCGGTCCTTCTGCTTGGCGAGGTCCGCGTGGAATTCCGTGGGGCTGTAGTAGAAGACGGGCTTGCTGTTGCCCGTGCTCGACAGGAAGAAGAGCGCCACCGCGCCCGCCACGATGATGAGTCCGATGGTCCATTTCACTCGCATTGGAAGAATCCTCCAGTGGGTTCCCGGGACTCGAGGGGAACGCCGCACCTCGAATCATAATGAAAAACCTCTCCGGGGTCAAAAGTATTGCCAGGGGTTCTATCGAAGTGAGGGTATCAAAGGAGCTCGATCGCGGAGCGGAAGAAGGGAGAAGTGAGAAGCAAAGAGTAAAAAGTGAAAAGTGAAAAGTGAAAAGTGAGAAAAAGACGGGGCATCACCTCTTGTCCCCTGCCCCCTGTCCCCTATCTCCCACCCCTGTTTCCACCCGGGCCGCTTCCCGCAAGGGGGCGAGGTCGCGGACGGGATTGGCCAGGGTGCAGAACATTCGGATGGCGGCCACGCCAGCGGCGCCCGTCTCGGCCACCGTGGCAAGATCGGCCGGCGTGATCCCTCCCAGCGCCACGACGGGAAGGGGCGACCGGCGGCAGACCTCGGAGAACGGGGCCAGGCCCATGGCTGGCCCGAAGGCAACCTTTGAAGGCGTTTCGAAAAGCGGTCCGAGCGAGACGGCGTCAGCGCCTTCGCCAGCGGCTTCCAGGACCTCGGTCTCGCTGTGGCAGCTTCGAACGATCCAAAAGGGCGGCGGGAAATGCTTCCGGACGCGCGTGGTGGAGAGTCCGCGGGAAGGGAGGTGAACGCCCGCGGCGCCGCAGGCGATAGCCAAGTCCGGACGCCCGTTGAGGAGCAACCTGCAACCGAACCTCCGCGCCTCGGGCGCGAGCACCTTCACGGCGGCGAACAGCGTCCGGTCGCAAAGATCCTTCTCACGGATCTGCAGCCAGTCTATCCCGCCGCGAATCAAGCCGGAGGCTTGGAGGAGGAGATCGCCGCCCGGAGCGAGCTTGCGGTCCGTGATGGCGTACAGGATCATGGTTTAAATGTAGCTGGCCCGAGCTTCCCCGCAATACGCGCGCCCCTGGCCACGCTGAGCTTTTGGGCGAAAAGTTCCCCATCCCAGGAGGCGGCCGATCCGAACGCCGCCAGACCCGCCACGCAGGCACGACCCGTTGCCGAACCCGCGCAGTCTAGGGACTTGCAGGTGATCTCTCCGGTCACCCTCCCGCCCGTTTCCACGGTGAGGGTGCCCGCGCAGGAGACGGGACCGTCCACGACCCCGAGCACCCGCGTGTCCGCTCTCGAGGACAAGGCCCCCGTGAGGGTCGTCTGGGATCCGATTAGGGTTTGCGGCGGTGGCGGAGGGGGGTCTCTCTTGAAGAAGGCCATCGTCAGCGCGCGTGATCCTCTCTTTTGGGAGGAAATCTTGGAGCGGGCGAGGGGTCTCGAACCCCCGACCTCAAGCTTGGGAAGCTCGCGCTCTACCAACTGAGCTACGCCCGCTCAAGAAAAAATTGTATCCGAAGCGGCCTGCCCCGTCAAGGATTCAAATGCTCCGGAAGTAGAGATTCTTGTCAAAGAGCGCCGTAGCGGTTAAACTCCTCCCGTCTCACCGGCGCAGGACGGCGCCGGAGAATGAGGGAGCGCACCGAGTGAGGGTTAGCCGCATCGTTACTCTGCTCGTCCTCTGCACGGCCCTTGCCGCGCAGGCCGTGGATGTCAAAGGTCCGCGGGGTTCTTTCACCCTGAAGGACGAAACGCACAATGGAAGGGCCGGATTTTGCGCGGAGCAACTGGCCTCGGCGCTGAAGGGGACTCTCAGCAGGGACGAGGTTTCAAAGTACCCCGTCCTCTCGTTGAACGGGCACCGGATCCTGCTGTCCACGGCATCGGCTTTGGCTTCCGTGGATGGCAAGATCGTCAGGCTGCAGGGCGCTCCCAGCCAGAAGGGCGGTTGCCTCTGGCTTCCCGAGGACTTCCTGTCATCGGTTCTACCCCAGGTGCTAAGTGGGCCTATTACCCTCACGAACAAACCCGTTGCCCCATCTCCCGTTGAACCCAAGGCTGGGCCCACAGCCGAGCCCAAGGCCGGAGGGGCCGGGAAGAGCGAACCGGTGACGCTGGAGGCGGTGGTGGCTTCGGACAGCGTCCGGATCACACTGCTGGGTGGTGGTGCCTCCCGGGCGGAAGTATCTCAGGTAGCCAAAGAAGTTGCGGTAACCCTTACGGACTCGGTGTTCTCGGGGGGCGTGCCCGAAGTGGGCAAAGGCATCGTGGGCTCTGTGGCGGTGGAATCCGGCGGGAAAAGGCTCCGCATTACGCTCGGCCCCGGTTTCAAGCGCCTGGAGTCGGCCAAGCTGAAGAACCCGGACCGCCTGGTCCTGCTCTTCCAGGGCGAGGGCCAACGGCTCGCACCCGTGCCGCCGGCACCAGCCGCGTCCCCGCCCGGGGCGACTGCCGCGCCCGCCGCGGCCTTAACCCCACCGCCCGCCGAGGCGCCGAAGAAAACCGCTGCCTTCGATACGGTGGTCCTAGATCCGGGCCACGGCGGCTCGGACACGGGCGCCATCAGCGCCGAGGGGATGCAAGAGAAGAACCTGACTTTGGTGCTAGCCGTGAAGACGGCGGCGCTCCTTGAGAAGGAGGGCCTCAAGGTCGTCCTGACTCGGAACACCGACCTGCAGGTGCCCCTGACCCAGCGGACCGCCATCGCCAATTACAACCGGGCCGACCTCCTGGTCTCCATCCACCTGAACGCTTCTCCCGTGCCGTCCGCGCGCGGGACCGAAACCTACTACATGAGCCGCGAGGCGACGGACCTGTGGTCCACCCAGCTTGCCGCCAAGGAAAACGCCGCCGGTCCGGAAGCCGGTGTTTCCCCCTCGGAAGGGGGCTTGGACATGGTCCTCTGGGAAATGGCGCAAACCTCCGTTCTCGTGGAGAGCGCCGCCCTCGCCGAAATCGTCCAACAGGAGTTCAACACTCTGCTGGGAATCAACGACCGGGGCGTACGCCAGGCGCCCTTCGCGGTCCTGGAGGGGGCGCAGATGCCCGCCGTCCTCGTGGAGGTGGCCTTCCTTTCCAATCCCACGGAGGCGAAGCGGCTGGCCGATCCCTCCTTCCAGGACCAAGTGGCCTCCACCCTCGTCAAGTCCATCCTGAATTTCAAGGCGCGCTATGACTTGCCCCAAGCTTCCCAGCCAACGCCCTGAGCGCATCCTCCTCTGGGTCGCCGTCCTTCTCGTCGCGATGGTGGCCTGCAGAAGGGGGGCCAGAGCACCTGCCCCCTCGGCGGTTGAGCCTGCTGGCTCGCAAGAGGCCCACGCCGTCCAGCGCGTCCTCTATTACCCAGCGGGAGAGGATGCCCTGCTGGCGGAGTGCCCGGTTTTCATGTCCAGCTCGGGACAAGTCCAGGCCGACATGTCCGACCTGCTCAAGCGTTATCTCGTGGGGCCTCCGGGCTCTGGGCAGGCCCTGCCTTTTCCGGAACGCTGCGCGCTCCGCGCCGTTTTTCTCGTGGACGGCCAAGCCGTAGTGGACCTGACCGGGCCCGTGAGATCGGGCGGGGGATCCTCCACCGAGACCTCGCGCGTCTACGGTATCGTCCAGACCCTGCAATCGAATTTTCCCGAGGTGAAGAGCGTGCGCATCCTGGTGGACGGCCAGGAAGTGGACACCCTCATGGGGCACCTCGACCTCAGCCATCCCCTGGTTCAGGAACCCCGGCTTTTGATCCGGCGGGCGCGCTCCGCGCCGGGGGACGCGCGATGAGCGCCGGCCGCCCCATCGGCGTGTTCGATTCGGGCGTCGGCGGCCTGACGGTGGTGGCGGAACTGCGCCGCCGGATGCCCTGGCAGGACATCCTCTATTTCGGCGACACGGCCCGCTTGCCCTACGGCAACAAATCGCCCGAGACGGTCCTGCGGTATTCCCTTGAGATCGGTCGTTTTCTCGTGAAGCAAGGGATCTCGCATCTCGTCGTGGCTTGTAACACGAGCAGCGCCGTGGCCCTGGAAAGCCTGGACCGCGAGATGCCGGTACCCGTCCTGGGCATGATCGAACCCGGGGCGCGAGCCGCGGCGGCCAAGACAAGAAACGGACGCGTGGGCCTCGTGGGGACGCGCGGCACGGTGGCCAGCGGCGCCTACCCCCGCGCCATCCATACACTTCGCCCGGACATCCAGGTCTACTCCCAGGCCTGCCCCCTCTTCGTGCCGCTGGTCGAGGAGGGTTGGAGCGACGGCCCCGTGGCGCTGGAAGTGGCCCACCGTTACCTGGACCCCCTCCTGGCCCACGGCATAGACACCCTCATCCTGGGGTGCACGCACTATCCCGTCCTGATTCCCGTGATCCGTCAGGTGACGGGTCCCGAAGTGGTCCTCCTCTCCTCAGCCCAGTCCGCCGTGGACGCCCTCCAGGAGATGCTTCCCAAGGAAGAGATCCAGGCGAGCGCCTCCCGCATGGGAAGCCTGCGCTGCTTCGTCACGGACGCCGGCACCCATTTCACCGAAATTGGAGAGCGCATCCTGGGGGAACCCATCGGGACGCTCATGCCCATCGAAGAAGAAAGGTTGGTCACGCCATGAGAACGGATTCACGCGGTCTGAACGAGCTCCGCCCGGTTTCCATCGAACCGGGCTTTCTTAGCTACCCCGAGGGCTCATGCCTCGTGACCTTTGGCCAGACCCGCGTGCTGTGTTCGGCAATGATCGAGGACCGCGTACCCCACTTCATGAAGGGCACGGGTCAGGGCTGGCTCACGGCGGAGTACGGGATGATTCCGGGTGCCACCCAGCAGCGTCGCAGCCGGGAGGGTTTGACGGGGCGGTCCTCCGGACGAACCCACGAGATCCAGCGCCTCATCGGCCGCTCCCTGCGAACGGTGGTGAACCTCGCGGACTTCGCCGACAGGACCCTGTGGGTGGACTGCGATGTCATCCAGGCCGACGGGGGGACGCGTACGGCCGCCATCACGGGGGCATTCTGCGCGGTGGCCATGGCCTTCGACCACCTGGCGTCCGCCAAGATCATCAAGAACTATCCCTTGAAGAGCCAGGTGGCGGCCATCAGTGTCGGGGTGGTGCGCGGTGAAAAGATCCTCGATCTGAAGTACGACGAGGATTCCATCGCCGATGTGGATATGAATGTGGTCATGTGCAACGACGGCCGCTTCATCGAAGTGCAGGGAACGGCCGAGAAGGAGCCCTTCTCCAAGTCAGACCTGGACGCCATGCTCGCCCTTGCCGCCCAGGGCATAGACCAGCTCT
>Ga0315271_10001596_pt1 | contig 13771 bp, 11 predicted proteins | sample C3_top_MG_FD_204664 | JGI IMG/M metagenome (GOLD analysis project Ga0315271, IMG submission 204664) | Sediment microbial communities from Yellowstone Lake, YNP, Wyoming, USA - C3_top | ecosystem: Environmental > Aquatic > Freshwater > Lake > Sediment | place: USA: Wyoming | collected 2017-08-01 | reverse complement strand
TCAATCTGAATAGGAAATGTGCGGTGAGTGTTGTTACAAAAAACGTTGAAAGACTAACGCCAATAGCGTATCCACTGGTGGCATCAAACATTTGTAGCCATAAATATTGGATAACTGCGCCAATGGCCGTGCCCCCCACTAACCAGCCACGTTGACGACTCATTTCCTTGCACCATTAAACAGTTGGCCAGGGAACAATGTGCTTGGGCTGACGCCAGGAAAATAAGGCGAGCCACTCACGACATTCGAAACAGATATTGCACAAGAAAAACCGGCTTGCCCCCCTTCGGCTAGAGCGCGCTCATACAATCGCTGCTCCTCCTCTTTTGACGTGTCTTTGCAACTAGCCTCTGTCGTATCACCATCCTTCTTTTTGTGGTATTTCCCAAACTTGTCTATATCCGCCTTACCGCCATAGACCAAGTCTCCTTCAGCCGGTTTCCCGTTTGGCCTGCGGGAATAGTTTCCACTTGGGTCATAGAGAACCGGGCCTCCCGTATCTGATCCTTGTGACATATAAAGGGCTGAATGGGTACCCAGACCAAGTGAATTCCTAGTCACTAATACGCATGTTCTCAACCCCAGCGGATCAACAAACGAAATTGGATTTCCTCCGACATAGGTGTAGGGATTGAATCCCCCATCGAGCCCAATCGGATCCCCCTGCACATACCGCCCCGTCCTCGGTTCGTAATCCCTGAAGGTGTTGTAGTGCAGCCCCGTCTCCTGATCGTAGTACTGCCCGGGCAGCCTCAGGTTGTAGCTGAAGGCGCCCAGCCCCGAGGGATTCTCGTTCGGCGCGCCCACGCCAAACGGGCCGGCATTGTCCCAGCGCCAGACGATGCGGTTCTGGCTGTCGGTGATCACCCGCGGCGCGTTCAGATGGTCGGCCTGCACGTAGTACACGCTGGTGCCCTTCAGCACCGCCACCGGGGTGTCATCCAGCCACACGGTCTCCTGCACAAGCACCCCGTTGGGGTTGTACTCGCCCACGAGATGCCCGGCCTCATCGTGCATGAAATACCAGGACGTGCCGCTTTTTCTTACGCGCTGCCCCAGGCCGTTGTAGGTGTAGGTGGCAATCACGGTCTGCCCGCTCCTCACCTCGACGAGCCGGCCGCGGGCGTCGTAGACAAAGGTCTTGCCGCCGTCCGCCGTGGCATTGCCCGCCGCATCATAACTGTAGGTTTTGCTGACGGGACCGGCGACGCTGGTCAGGCGGTTGCTGGCGGTTGGGTAGGTGTAGGGGTAGTTGTTGGCGTCCAGGGTCGTCTGGGTGCGGTTGCCGTTGGCATCGTACTGGTAGCTCTCCGCGCCAGGGTTGGAGCTGAAGCCGGTCAGCCTGTCCAGCCCGTCATAGCCGAAGTGCTGGTCATAGGCCGGCTGGCCGGCGTGGGTATAGCCCGTGATGCGGCTGGCCGCATCATAGCCAAGTGTGCGGTTGAGACTGCCCACAGGGTAGGCGGAGACCCGTCCATCGAGATCGAATTGTCTTGCGTAGCCGGTGCCGTTGCCCCAGGTCCAGCTTTTGACCTGGCCATCGGGGCGATACTGGATGGTGTCCATGACGATCTGGCCATTTACGGTGAGACGGCTGATCCGGCCCTGGCTGTAGCTGTAGGCCACCAGCTTGCCGGAGGGCGTGGTCATCTGGGTCAGGCGCCCGCTGCTGTCATAGGCGTAGAGCAGGGACTGGGTAAGCCAGCCCAGGGTTTGCTGCTTTTGGGTGACGCGTCCCTGGGTATCGTAGCTCCAGGCGGTGCTCACTCCGGGGTCCACCAGGCGGCTCAGCCGCCCAAGGCCGTTGGAGCCCGAATCATACTGGTAGTCGGTGGCCGTGCCGTCGGCATAGGCGGCATGGGTAGGGCGGTTCAGTGCGTCATGACTGTAACTGGTGATGATGCCGCGTGCATCGGTTTGGATATTGAGGTTGCCCGCGCTGTCGTAGCTGTAGTTGAGGGTGCCACGGTCGGCCGAGACTTCGCGGGTCAGGTCGCCCAGGCCGTTCCAGGTGTAGGTGGTGGCAATCCCTTTGGGATCGGTGACGCTGACGACGCGGTCGAGCACATCATGGGTCTGCCGGGTCTGGCCGCCGGCGGGGTCGTTGATCTGGATCAGGCGGTCGAGGGCGTCGTAGCTGCTGGCGGTGCTGTGCAGCAGCGGGTCGGTGACCTGGGTCAGGTTGCCCTGGGCATCGTAGGCGTATTGGGTGGTCTGGCTTTGCGCGCCGAGGTCTTTCCACAGACGGTTCAGGGCGTCGTATTCATGTTGCCGGGTTTGCGCCAGGGTGTTGGCGGGGTCGAACACGTCTTCCCGGGTGCGGTTGCCCATGGCGTCCAGGGTGTTGGCGATGCGGTTGCCAAGGTTGTCGGCGATCTGCGTCAGCCGGTGGGCGGGGTCGTGGCTGTAGCTGAGGTAGCTGCCGTCGGGGCGGGTGAGTTTGCTGAGCTGGCCGGCGGCATCGTACTCGAAGCCGGTGGTCTCCGTGCCCGCGGTGCGCGATAGCAGGCGCTGACGGGCGTCGTAGGCCAGCGTGGTCACGAGGCCGTTGGGGTCGATGATGACCTCGGGCTGGCCGTGGGCGTTGTAGCGGGTGATGTGGGTGATATGGCCCAGCGCGTTGGTGACGCTTTCCACCTGAGCACGGCAGCCGAAATGGCCGCCGGTGCAGGCTGCGTCGGGGGCGTAGTAAGCCGTGGTGGTCAGGTCACTCACGTCGGTGCGCGGGCCGTTCTCGACTTTCTGGACCAGCACGCCGGGGACGCTGGCGTGGTAGGTGTAGGTGGTGGTCCAGGTGCGGGCTGTATTGAGGATGGTGTCCTTGATAGTGTTGCTGGTGACGTTGCCGTGAGCGTCGTAAACAAAGCTGGTTTCGCGCCCGGCTTCGGTGATCTTCACCGGCAGGCGGAAGCTGGGGTGCCACTCGGTCAATATCTTGCGCTGAGCGGTGCCGGCAGCAGGAGTATACGTTGCCGGATTCGATGGGCAAGCCGTGGCGGAAGCCAGCGCTTCGACGCGCGCGGTTTCGAGGTTGCGCGCGAGATCATAGGCATAGCAGGTCTTGTGGCCGTTGAAGTCGGCGCGGCTGGCGACGTTGCCGTTGGCGTCGTAAGTGGTGGCGGAAGACGCCGGGCCGCAGCCGGAGCCGCCGGGCTGGGATTGCCCGGTGCTTTTGACGACGCCGAGGATGGTCTGGAAGCTGTAGGTGCGCGCGGTGCCGAGGGGGTCGGTGACGGTGGTGCCGTTGGGACTGTAGGCCAGGGTGTGCAGGCCGGCGCCGCCGGCGTGCCCGGTGGAAATCGCCTTGCCGGTGGCGTCGTAGGCATAGGTGGCGTAGCGGTCGCCGTTCTCGTCGGTGATGCCGGTGAGGGCATGGGGCAGGTTGGCGCCGACGGTGTGCTCGGGTTCATTGTAGTGATAAGTCTTGCTGTGGCCGTCGGGATAGGTGACGGAGACGAGGTTGCTCTGGGCGTCGTAGCCGTAGCTGATGATGCCGCCCGCGGGGTCGCTGACGGTGGCGATGCGATTTTGCGTGTCGTAGCTGAAGCGCAACTGGCGGCCGGTGGCGTCGGTGACGGCGTCGAGGGTTTCGGGATCGTCGTCGCCGCCGCTTGCAGCAGGGAGATTGTAGGTCAGGGTCTGCGTGCGGCCGGCGCGGTCGGCAATGGTGAGGAGTTTGCCGGTGGCGGAGTAGGTTTCGACGGAGTCGTCGGCGGCGACGGTGTAGCGCCAGCCAATCAAAGTGCCACTGGCATCGGTAATTTTCTCCAACTGATCCGCGATATCTGCGTCGTGGTTCCAAACACCATTAGATAGGCTAAACATCATAACTCTGCCATCGCCTCTATTGGCAATATAGTTTTTTGTTAGCGCATCATATGGTCCTGGAGTTTCACCGATGCTTTTTAGATAAGAATTGCTCCAAAGACTTCCGGCGGTGATGGTTAAATCAGAGCTTCTGCTATTGTAGAGCCTTGAAAGTTCGAGGCTCGCACCGCCAGATTGGTAGTCGAATTCCCTTTGTGCCTTATTTCCGTTGGCATTGTTGACGGGATTCCCAGACATTGATTTAGTGCATGAATCGTCGCCCAAATTTTTAGAGGGCTTGCATAACGCCGGATTGTAGTCCGTGCAATACATCCGACCCCACCCACCGCAGACCGATGACGTTGTCGGCCCGTATCTGAATTCGCTCCCAGGGGGTAAATTGTCCCAGCAAAAAGTGTCGTTAGGGTACTGTTCATGGGCACCCAATTCGACCATTGCGCGGATTACGGCAGGAGAACCGGTCTGGCTATTAAAAGTGCAACTTGTGTAGCCGTCCCCCGCATTTTCGCATAGGGCGAAAACGGAGTTAGAAATGAATATGGTCAGAAGCAAGAACACAAATGGGGTCAGACACCATTTCAGAAGAATTCCGCCCACCAATTTACCCAACAGACTCACCCAGGCAGGCTTCGCCGCTACGCCCATCTGTGGCACAGCCTCCTTCAGGGTGTATTCGCTCAACATGCCGTCAGCCTTTCAGGTGGTCGAGGTCATCGACGTTGATGGTGTGCAGGTTGCGGAACAGCACGACCAGGATGGCCAGTCCGATTGCCGATTCGGCCGCAGCCACAGTCAGGATGAAGAACACGAAAATCTGGCCATGGATGTCGCCGAGATAATGCGAAAAAGCGATGAAATTCATGTTCACCGCGAGCAGCATGAGTTCGATCGCCATCAGCAGAATGATGACGTTCTTGCGGTTGAGGAAGATGCCCAGCACGCTGATGGCGAACAGGATGCCGCCCAGCACCAGGTAATGCGATAAGGAAATCATGCGCTATCCCCCCCTGAATCCTGGCCCCTGAATCCTGGTCTCTTTTCGGCAGCCATTTTCACGATGCGCAGGCGATCATTGCGCTTGACTTTCACTTGCTCGGCCGGGTTAATGTATTTGCTGTCCTTGCGGCGGCGCAGCGTCAGGGCAATGGCCGCGACAATAGCGACGAGCAGGATGACGGCGGCGAGTTCAAACGGATAAACGTAATCGGTGTAGAGCAGGCGCCCGAGCGCCTTGGTGTTGCTGAAGTCAGCCGCATGCGGTGCGGGTGTCCCCATCACGTCGAGGCCAAAATGCCGGCCGCCGAGGATGAGGGCCATTTCTATCATCAGCAGCACTGCGACAAACCCGGCCAGCGGCAGGTAGTCCCAGAAACCTTCGCGCAATTTGTCGAGGTTGATGTCGAGCATCATCACGACGAACAGGAACAGCACCATCACCGCCCCCACGTAAACCAGCACCAGCGTGATGGCAAGAAACTCGGCTTCGAGTTGCATCCACAAGCCGGCAGCGGTGAAGAATGCCAGCACCAGATTCAGCGCGGCATGCACCGGGTTACGCGAGGTGATGACGCGCAGCCCGGCAAACACCAGAATGGCGGCAAAGAAATAGAAAATCGCGGTCGTATAGGTCATGGCAATCTGTCAGCGATATTTGGCGTCCGCCGTGCGGTCGCGGGCGATCTGTTCCTCAAGCCTGTCGCCGATCGCCAGCAGCATGGGCTTGGTGTAGAGGAGGTCGCCGCGCTTTTCGCCGTGGTATTCGAGGATGCGGGTTTCGACGATGGAATCGACCGGGCAGGATTCTTCGCAGAAGCCGCAGAAGATGCACTTGGTGAGGTCGATGTCGTAGCGAGTGGTGCGGCGCGTGCCGTCAGCGCGTTGCTCCGATTCAATGGTGATCGCCAGCGCCGGACACACCGCTTCGCACAACTTGCAGGCGATGCAGCGCTCTTCGCCATTCGGATAACGGCGCAAGGCATGTAGGCCACGGAAGCGGCCGCTTTGCGGGGTTTTTTCCTCGGGGAACAGCACGGTGATTTTGCGCGCGAACAAATGGCGCCCGGTGAGCATCATGCCCTTGAGCAATTCAACCAGTAGAAAGCTGCCGAAGAAGTTGGCGATGCGATTCATGGCCGCCTCAATGGAACAAGTAACCATACGGCGTCTGCATCATCGCACCGGCAACGACGATCCAGACGATGGTGATGGGAATGAACACCTTCCAGCCCAGACGCATGATCTGGTCGTAACGGTAACGCGGGAAGGTGGCGCGGAACCAGAGGAACAGGAACAGCACAAAGCAGACTTTCATCGCCAGCCAAAAAAAACCGTCCGGCAGAAAGGGCACGGGCGACAACCAGCCCCCGAGGAACATCAGCGTGGTGAGCGTGGCCACCAGGATCATGTTGGCGTATTCGGCCAAAAAGAAAACCGCGAAGGCCATGCCGGAATATTCAACGTGGAAACCGGCGACGATTTCAGATTCGCCTTCGGCCACGTCGAACGGGGCGCGGTTGGTTTCCGCCACACCTGCAATCAGATAAACCATGAACAGAGGGAAAAGCGGCCAGATGTACCACTGGTGCAAACCACCCGCCTGATGTTGAACAATGTCCACCAGATTCAGACTTTGCGCCGCCATCAGCACGCCGACCAGGGCGAAGCCCATGGCAATTTCGTAGGACACGATTTGCGCCGCGGAGCGCATAGCACCCAGGAACGCATATTTGGAGTTCGATGCCCAGCCCGCAATGATGACGCCGTACACGCCCATTGAGGTAATCGCCATCACATACAACAGCCCGGCGTTGATGTTGGCCAACACCAGGGAATCGGTGAAGGGAATCACCGCCCACGCAGCGAGTGCGGGGGCGATGACCAATATCGGGCCAAGAATAAAAAGGCCACGGTTCGCGCCGGAAGGAATAATGATTTCCTTCATCAGCAGCTTCACCGCGTCGGCGATGGGCTGCAGCAGACCCTGGTAACCCACGCGGTTGGGGCCGATGCGGTCCTGCATGGCGCCGATGATCTTGCGCTCGGCGTAGGTAAGGTAGGCCACGCACAACATCAGCGGGATAACCAGTGCCATGATCTTGACGAGCGTCCAGACGACGGTTTGAATGACTGGCCAATCGATGCTCATATCCAACATCATGCAGGCTCCGCAGTAATCGCACCGAACATCGGGCCCAGCCCCGCCGTCAGCGGATGGCCGCTGGGCACGCGCACGCAGTTGTCCGGCAGCAAGTCATCGCGCTGGACTTTCAGTATCAGTGCACTGGCGGTTTGCCGTACCGATACGCGGCCATTTTCTTGCAGTCCCAGTCTGGCAATCAGGCGGCTGTGCATACGCGCCACCGGCAACGCGGCATCGAGCGTCATTTGCAGCGAGGGCGAACGGCGCACCACCGCATCGGTCTGGTAAATCGGCACTTCGGCGACACGTTCCAGGCCTTCGCCCGGCGTCGGCGGCACGGCCTGCACGCCTGCCACTTCGTTGTTGAGGAAAGCCTGAACCGTGCCTGTCGGTGTGGTGCCCAGTGCTTCTTGCAGAACTTCGGTCGAACTATTCTGATCAAACCCGGCCAGCCCCAGCATATTGCCCAATACGCGCAAAACCTTCCACGCCGGACGGGTTTCGCCGAGTGGTTTGACGACAGCCTGAAAACTTTGTACGCGGCCCTCGGTATTGATGAAGGTGCCCGAGGTTTCGGTAAACGGCGCAATCGGCAGCAGTACGTCTGCGTAATCCAGCGACCGACCCTTATAAGGCGCCATCACCACCACAAACTCGGCAGCTTCGATGCTCTGCATCGCAGTCACCGGATCGTGCGTATCAAGCTCGGCTTCGACCCCAAGAAAGAGATACGCACGCAGAGGCTGCGCCAACATTTGCAGCGCGTTCAGCCCCTTCACTGCTGCCCTGCCCAGCGCGCCGCGTCCGGGGATCGCACCGACGGCCACTGCACCCACGCTGTTGGCGGCTTCGCCCAGCACGCCGAAACTTGCCCCTGCGAGCCGCGCCACTTCCTGCGCCATCGCATGAATTTGTGAATAATCCGGATGGTGCTGCGCCATATTGCCAAGGAATACGGCTTTACGCTCACCGCCGGCCAGGCTTTGCGCCATGGCGCATGCCGAGTCATCCACGATGCCGTGGGCAGCGATGGCAGGTACGGCTGTATTTTTGAGATCAGCCAGCGCGCGGCAAACACCTGCCAGCGAAGCGGCCAATTGCGAAGGCGGCACGATGCGTTTGTTTTGCACCTTGCCCAGAAATTCGTCTTCTGCGGCATTGATCAGATTCAATTGCCCGCCCCAGCGCACCGATTCGCGGATGCGGTGCGCCATCAGCGGATGATCTTTGCGCAGGTTGGAGCCTACCACCAGCATCCGATTCATTCGTGACATATCCGTCACCGGCATCCCCAGCCAGAAGCCGCCTTTGGCTTTGGCATCCAGTGAAAAATCCGATTGCCGCAAACGGTGATCCACGTTACCGCTGCCCATACCGCGCATGAGCTTTTGCAGCAGATAGAGCTCTTCTGCCGGGCGATAGGGCGTGGACAAGGCACCAATTTGCTCGGGTGCCATGGCTTTCAGACGTTGCGCCACGTAATCCAGCGCCACCTGCCAGTCTGTCTCGATCCACTGTCCGTCCTGCTTGATCATTGGCAGCGTCAGACGTTCCGGCGTATTCAGGCCTTCGTAGGAAAAACGGTCGCGGTCGGCCAGCCAGCATTCGTTGACGTCTTCGTTGTCGCGCGGCACAACGCGCATGACCTTGTTGTCCTTGACGTGAATTTCAAGATTCGAGCCAAGACTGTCGTGCGGGCTGATGGAATAACGGCGCGACAGTTCCCAGGTGCGTGCACTATAGCGGAAGGGCTTGCTGGTGAGTGCGCCGACCGGACACAGGTCGATAACGTTGCCCGACAATTCGGATGCAACCTGGGTCTCGAGGAAAGGCATGACTTCGGTATGCTCGCCGCGGCCCGGCATGCCGAGCTCCATGATGCCGGCGATTTCCTGACCGAAGCGCACGCAGCGGCTACAATGGATGCAGCGCGTCATGTCGGTAGCAATCAGCGGGCCGAGATTTTTCTCCCGCACTACGCGTTTGACCTCCTGATAACGCGAAGACGAGCCGCCATAACCCACCGCCAGATCCTGCAAAGTACACTCGCCGCCCTGATCGCAGATCGGGCAATCGAGCGGATGGTTGATGAGCAGAAATTCCATCACACTTTTCTGCGCCTTGATGGCGTATTCGGAGCGCGTCTGTACTTTCATTCCATCGGTCACCGGCGTGGCGCAGGCAGGCAGCGGCTTGGGGGCTTTTTCGACCTGCACCAGACACATGCGGCAATTGGCGGCGATGGACAGTTTCTTGTGATAGCAGAAATGGGGAATGACGATGCCGGCCTGATTGGCCGCATCCATGATGGTTTTGCCGCTCTCGACTTCGAGCGCGCGTCCGTCGATTTCAATATTCAGCGTCGCCATACTCTCATTCAAACCATGCAGCGCTTGTGTTCGATGTGATATTCGAACTCGTTGCCAAAATGTTTGAGGAAGCTTTGCACCGGCATGGCGGCGGCATCACCCAGCGCGCAAATGGTATGCCCGCCGATGCGCCCCGCCACGCTGTTCAATAACTCCATGTCTTCGGGCCGTCCCTGACCGTGTTCGATGCGATGAATCACACGGTACATCCAGCCCGTGCCTTCGCGGCAGGGCGTGCACTGGCCGCAGGATTCTTCAAAGTAGAAATAGGAAAGCCGCTCCAGCGCACGCACCATGCATACGGTTTCGTCCATCACGATCACCGCACCCGATCCCAGCATGGAACCGGCCTTGGCGATGCAATCGAAATCCATGGTGCAGTCCATCATGATGTCGGCAGGCAAAACCGGCGCGGAGGAACCGCCGGGAATGACCGCTTTCAGCTTGTGTCCTTTGCGCACACCGCCTGCCATTTCCAGCAATTCGGAAAAGGGGGTACCGAGCGGCACTTCGAAATTACCCGGCCGGTTGACGTGGCCCGATACGGAAAACAGCTTGGAGCCGCCGTTATTGGGCTTGCCCAGTTCCAGGAAGGCCTGCCCGCCGTGTTGCATAATCCACGGCACACTCGCCAGGGTTTCGGTGTTGTTGATCGTGGTGGGCTTGCCGTACAAACCGAAACTCGCTGGGAATGGCGGCTTGAAGCGTGGCTGGCCTTTCTTGCCTTCGATGGATTCGAGCAGCGCCGTTTCTTCGCCACAGATGTAGGCACCGTAGCCGAGATAGGCGTGAAGCTGAAAGCAGAAATCGGTGCCGAACAGATTGTCGCCGAGATAACCCGCTTCGCGCGCCTCCTTCAGCGCACGCTCGAAGATATCGTAGGCTTCGAAAATCTCGCCGTGAATATAATTGTAGCCCACGCGCGCGCCCAGCACATAGCCCGCAATCGCCATGCCCTCGATCAACTGGTGCGGATTGAAGCGCAGGATGTCGCGATCCTTGAACGTCCCTGGCTCGCCTTCGTCGCTGTTGCAGACGATGTATTTGTCGCCCGGAAAGGCGCGCGGCATGAAGCTCCACTTCAGGCCCGTCGGGAAGCCTGCACCGCCGCGGCCGCGCAAGGCGCTGGTCTTGAGTTCGGCGATGATGTCGTCACCCGGGACTTTTTCCGTAATGATGCGACGCAAAGCCTGATAGCCGCCATTCGCGACATAGATCGCTAGAGACTCGGGCGCGGAATGCTCCTGCGTCCAGCTACAGACTTTATGTGTGGCGGTCAGCAAACTCATTTCATGTTATCCAGCAACTCATCCACCTTCTCCGGAGTGAGATGGGTGTGCATGACATGATTGTTGTGCAGGCACATCGGTGCATCGCCGCACGCGCCCATGCACTCGCCTTCCTTCAGGGTGTAACGCCCGTCCTCGGTAGTCTCGCCAAAGCCGACGCCGAGTTTCTTTTTCAGATGCTCGCCCAACTCGTTCGCCCCCATCAGCGCACAGGGCAGATTGGTGCAAAGCGTAATCTTGTGACGGCCCACCGGCTGGGTGTCGTACATGTTGTAGAAGGTCGCGACTTCATAAGCCGCAATCGCCGGCATCTCCAGGTAATTGGCAACGAATTCGATGAGTTCGTTGGACAACCAGCCCTTTTCCACCTGGGCAATGCGCAGCGCACTCATCACCGCCGACTGTTTCCGCTCCGGCGGGTACTTGGCGATCTCGCGGTTGATCTGGCTCAGGGCGTCGGCGGAAAGCATCAGCGGTCGATATCCCCAAAAACGATGTCCATGGTGCCGATGATGGCCACCACGTCGGCGATCATGTGGCCGCGCGACATCTCGTCCATGGCGGCGAGGTGCGGAAAACTGGGGGCCCGCAACTTGAGACGATAGGGCTTGTTGGCCCCGTCCGAGATCAGGTACACGCCGAACTCGCCCTTGGTATGCTCAACGGCGGCGTATACCTCGCCCGCCGGAACGTGCATGCCCTCGGTGAAGAGCTTGAAGTGGTGAATCAGCTCTTCCATGTTTTGTTTCATGTCGAGCCGCGAGGGCGGCGCGATTTTGTGATTCTCCACGATCACCGGACCGGGATGCTTACGTAGCCAGTCGACGCACTGTTTGATGATGCGGTTGGACTGCCTGAATTCTTCCATACGTACCAGATAGCGGTCGTAGCAGTCGCCATTGGTGCCCACCGGAATATCGAAATCCATGCGGTCATAGACTTCATAGGGCTGTTTCTTGCGCAGATCCCATTCGACACCGGAGCCGCGCAACATGGGGCCAGTAAAGCCCAGCGCGAGGGCGCGCCCGGGCGACACCACACCGATGCCGACAGTGCGCTGCTTCCAGATACGGTTATCGGTCAACAGCGTTTCGTATTCGTCGACATAAGCCGGGAAGCGACGCGTGAAGTCCTCGATGAAGTCCAGCAGGGAGCCCTGGCGGTTTTCATTCATCGACTTGATCGTGTCGGTGTTTTTGAACTGGGATGCCTGATACCGCGGCATGGTATCCGGCAGATCGCGGTACACGCCTCCCGGGCGATAGTAGGCGGCGTGCATGCGCGCGCCCGACACCGCCTCATAGCAGTCCAACAGGTCCTCGCGCTCCCGGAAGGCATAGAGGAAAACCGTCATGGCCCCCACGTCGAGCGCATGGGTACCGAGCCAGAGCAGGTGATTCAGGATGCGGGTGATCTCGTCGAACATGACCCGGATGTACTGCGCGCGGACCGGCACCTCGACGCCGAGCAGGCGTTCGATGGCCATGACGTAAGCATGCTCGTTCATCATCATGGACATGTAGTCCAGGCGATCCATATAGGGCACTGACTGCAGGAAGGTCTTGTGCTCGGCGAGCTTTTCGGTGGCGCGGTGCAGCAGGCCGATGTGCGGGTCGGCGCGCTGGATCACCTCGCCGTCGAGCTCCAGCACCAGGCGCATCACCCCGTGCGCCGCCGGGTGCTGAGGGCCGAAATTGATAGTGTAGTTGCGAATTTCCGCCATGTCAGCGCCCTTCCCCGTAGCTTTCGTCACGCACGATGCGCGGAGTGACTTCACGCGGCTCGATCGACACCGGCTGATAGATCACGCGCTGCTGGGTTGGGTCGTAACGCATTTCAACGTTGCCCGACAAGGGGAAATCCTTACGGAACGGGTGCCCGATAAAGCCGTAATCGGTGAGGATGCGGCGCAAATCGGGATGGCCTTCAAACACGATGCCATAGAGGTCGAAAGCCTCGCGCTCGAACCAGTTGGCTGAAGGCCAGATGCCAACGGCCGAAGCGATCACCGGCAAATTGTCGTCCTGACAGAATATCCGCACACGCACGCGCTGATTCATCGACACCGACAGCAGATGGTATACAACGGCAAAGCGCGGTCCTTCCCAGGCACCATCGCCATAACCGGAATAATCCAAGCCACACAGGTCGATCAACTGCTCGAAGCGGCACTCGGGATGATCGCGCAACAGGCGCATCGCGTCACTCAACGCTTGCGCCTTGACGACCAGGGTCAACTCACCCAGACGCTCGATTGTCGCTTCGAGCGCATCACCCAAGGCATTTTTCAGGCAAACAGAGAGTGACTCCAAAGTCTGGCGCATGGCTTATTCTTAGCGGGCGATGGTATTGGTGCGTTTGATCTTGTTCTGCAACTGGATGATGCCAAACAGCAGCGCTTCCGCAGTGGGCGGACAGCCCGGTACATAAATATCGACCGGCACAATGCGGTCGCAGCCGCGCACGACCGAATACGAATAGTGATAATAGCCGCCCCCATTGGCACAGGAACCCATTGAAATCACCCAGCGAGGTTCCGCCATCTGGTCATACACCTTGCGCAGCGCAGGCGCCATCTTGTTGCAGAGGGTACCGGCAACAATCATTACGTCAGACTGGCGCGGGCTGGGGCGGAACACAATGCCGAAACGGTCGAGGTCGTAGCGGGAGGCGCCCGCCTGCATCATCTCGATCGCACAGCAGGCCAGACCGAAGGTCATCGGCCACATCGAGCCGGTGCGCATGTAATTGATGAGTTTGTCCGCCGTGGTGGTGACGAAACCCTGTTCGAGGACGCCTTCAATGCCCATTCTTACATCCGCTCCGAAATCTTGGCGCAATCCCGGCCACCCGCCGCGTCGCGGGCACATTTTCTCTCCGGGTCGATCCCCATGCTCGGCATGGAGCCCCACGCCCAACAGCTCGAAAACCTTACTCCCATTCCAGTGCCCCCTTCATCCATTCATAGATGAAGCCCACGACGAGAATGCCGAGAAACACCATCATGGCAACAAAGCCGAACAGGCCGATTTCCTCGAGCACGATTGCCCATGGAAACAGGAAGGCAATTTCCAGATCGAACAGGATGAACAGGATGGCAACGAGGTAATAGCGCACGTCGAATTTCATGCGCGCGTCTTCAAACG
>Ga0315271_10001595_pt1 | contig 13772 bp, 10 predicted proteins | sample C3_top_MG_FD_204664 | JGI IMG/M metagenome (GOLD analysis project Ga0315271, IMG submission 204664) | Sediment microbial communities from Yellowstone Lake, YNP, Wyoming, USA - C3_top | ecosystem: Environmental > Aquatic > Freshwater > Lake > Sediment | place: USA: Wyoming | collected 2017-08-01 | reverse complement strand
AATGAACGGCCCTCCCCGGAGGCCCGGCTCGCGCGGCGAGCTGGCCGCCTTCATCGACCACACCGTGCTCGCCGAGACCGCCACCGACGCGCAGGTGGCCCAGGCCTGCGACGAGGCGCGCCTGCACTGTTTCGCCGCGGTCTGCCTGCGCGCCCGGCATGTCGCCGGGGCGCTGCGCCGCCTGGCCGGCAGCGGCGTGCTGGTCGCGGCGGTGGTCGACTTCCCTCTCGGCGAGGGGACCACCGCGGCCCGGGTGGCCGAGGCGACGGCGCTGGTGGCGGCCGGGGCCCACGAGCTCGACCTGGTGGCCCCGCTGCCGGTGATGCTGTCTGGACGGTGGGAGGCGGCCTTCGGGGATCTGCACGCGGTGGTGGCGGCCTCGAAGGTCCCCGTGAAGGTGATCCTCGAGACCGGCCTGCTCGAGCGCGACCAGGTCGCGGCCGGCGCGGCGGTGGCGCGAGCGGCCGGCGCCGCCTCCCTGAAGACCTCGACCGGCTTCGGCCGGGGCGGGGCCACGGTGGAGGCGGTGGCGCTGCTGCGGGCCGTGGCCGGACAAGAACTGGGCGTGAAGGCCTCGGGCGGCATCCGCACCACCGCCCAGGCGCTGGCCATGATCGAGGCGGGGGCGAGCCGGATCGGGGCCTCGGCCTCGGTCGCCATCGTCGAAGGCTGGACGGGGCACTGATGGCCCGGCGCGTGCTCCTGCTGGTGGCCGACAGCGTCGGCTGCGGCGCCCTCCCCGACGCGGCCGGCACCGTCGACGAGGGCGCCAACACGCTCGCCAACACCGCCCGGGCCGTGGGCGGGCTCCACCTGCCGGCGCTCGGCTCGCTCGGGCTCGGCCATGTCACCGGGATCCTCGGCGTGCCCCCCGCGCCCCATCCGCGCGGCTTCCACGGCGTGGCATGGCCGCGATCGCCCGGCAAGGACACCATCAGCGGCCACTGGGAGATGATGGGGCTGGTCCTCGAGGCGCCGCTGCGCACCTTCCCGACCGGCTTCCCGCCCGAGCTCTGCGAGGAGTTCCTGCGCGAGTCGGGCGCCCCCGGCCTGCTCGGCAACGAGGTGGCGAGCGGCACCGAGATCATCTCCAGGCTCGGCGCCGAGCAGCAGCGGACCGGGTGGCCCATCGTCTACACCTCGGCCGACTCGGTCTTCCAGGTGGCGGCGCACGAGCAGGCCGTGCCGCTCGCCACGCTGCTCGACTGGTGCCGCGCCGCCCGGCGCGTCGCCGACCGCTGGCGGGTAGCGCGGGTCATCGCCCGCCCCTTCACCGGCGAGCCGGGGAGCTACCGCCGCACCTGGAACCGGAAGGACTTCGCCATCGAGGCGCCGGGCCGGACGGTGCTCGAGGACCTGGCCGCGGCAGGGGTGCCGGTGGTGGGGGTGGGGAAGATCTCCGACATCTTCGACGGCCGGGGCCTCACCGAGGCGGTCCACACCGAGGGGAACGCCGACGGCCTGGCGCGAACCGAGGCGCTGCTCGGCCGCATCGACCGCGGCCTGGTCTTCGTCAACCTGGTCGACTTCGACATGCTCCATGGCCACCGCAATGATCCGGCCGGCTACGCCCGGGCGCTGGAGGCGCTCGACGCCTTCCTGCCGCGGCTGATGGAGCGGCTCGGTCCCGAGGACCTGCTGCTCATCACCGCCGACCACGGCTGCGACCCGACCACGCCCTCGACCGACCACTCGCGCGAGCAGGTGCCGGTGCTGGCCTGGCGGCGCGGCGCCGGCGGCGGGTCGCTCGGCACCAGGGACTCATTCGCCGACGTCGGGGCGACCGTGGCCGAGTGGCTCGGCGTGGGGTCACGCTGCGGCGAGAGCTTCGCGAAGCTGCTGGCGCCGCCACCCGGCGGCTGAATCGGGCGGACCCGGCCAGGGCAGACTACAGGCAAGGCCCCATGGCGAGCAGCACCGGCCCCGACGCCGGCAGCAGCACCTTGGTCTCCGGTGAGCAGAGCGTGCCGGCCCTGGCCGAGACGATGATCAGGCCGGCCGGGCCCTTGCCGATACCGGCGCGGTCAGGCTCGGCGCCGCTGATCCCCGAGACGTTGAGCCAGAAACGGCCGGTGGCGTCGGTGGTGCGGCTTCCGGCCACCTCCCTGGCCCCCTCGACCGTCACCTGGGCGCCGGCCACCACCGCGCCGGTGTCGCGCCGGCGGGCCTCGCCGACCACCTCGTAGGAGTGGCGCGAGCGGTCCGGGTCCAGCTCGGCCGGCGGGCGGAAGGCCGAGCAGCCGGCGGTCGTGACGAGCGCGGCGAGCAGCGGCAGGCTGGCGAGGCGTGGCATGGGCCGCAGCGTCTCACGCCGCGTGGACCTGCGCACCACCTCGTCTGGGGCTCAGGCGAGTGGCGTCAAGCAGCGGGAGGCGGACCGAGCTCGGCGATCCAGCGGGAGAGCCCGCCGGCGAGGTTCCAGACCCGGGTGAAGCCGGCTGCCCGGAGGATCTGCGCCGCCGCTGCGCTGCGCTGCCCCACCTTGCAGTAGAGCACCAGGTCGCGGTCGCGTGGCAGGCCGGCCAGGTGAAGGTCGAGCTCGGAGAGCGGCGCCAGGCGTGCGCCGGGCAGCCGCACCACGGCCCACTCGGGCCGCTCGCGGACGTCGATGAGCGCGAGCGACGGGCCGGAAGCGAGCCGCGCCGAGAGCTGGCGCGGGGTGTACTCGGCCACCTCGCCGGGATCGGCCGCGGCCGGCCCGGCGCAGAAGGCCTCGTAGTCGGGCAGCTCGCGGAGCGTGCGGGTGCCGCAGGCCGGGCAGGCCGGATCCCGCCGCAGCTTGAGCGACTGGAAGCGCATGGCGAGCGCGTCGACCAGCAGCAGCCTCCCGACCAGCGGCTCGCCGAGGCCGAGCAGCAGCTTGATCACCTCGGTGGCCTGGATGACGCCGAGCAGCCCGGGCAGCACGCCGAGCACGCCGCCCTCGGCGCAGGAGGGGACCAGGCCGGGTGGACGCGGCTCCGGGTGGAGGCAGCGGTAGCAGGGGCCGTCCGGGGTGGCGAAGATGGAGGCCTGCCCCTCGAAGCGGAAGATCGAGGCGTAGACGTTGGGCCGCCCCGCCAGCACGCAGGCGTCGTTGACCAGGTAGCGGGTGGCGAAGTTGTCGGTGCCGTCGACCACCAGGTCGTGGGCGGCGACCAGCTCGAGGGCGTTGCCACGGTCGAAGCGGGTGGCATGGCCCTCGATCTCGACGTGGGGGTTGAGTCCGCAGAGCCGGTCGCGGGCGGCGTCGAGCTTGCCGCGCCCCACGTCGCCGGTGCCGTAGAGCACCTGGCGCTGCAGGTTGCTGGCCTCGACCCGGTCGAAGTCGACCAGCCCGAGGTGGCCGACGCCGGCCGCGGCCAGGTAGAGGGCGGCCGGGGAGCCGAGCCCACCGGCGCCCACGATCAGCACGCGCGCCTGCTTGAGCCGGCGCTGCCCGGCCTCGCCCACCTCGGGCAGGCTGAGGTGGCGGCCGTAGCGGAGCCGCTCTGCTTCGGTCAGTTCCTCGACGTCGATCCGGCCGGACATGGCCGTAGTCTACTGGCCCGGCGGCCCCGGCGCTCAGCGCTCCAGGCGGCTGCGCTCGGGGAGCAGCTGGCATTCGGCACAGACGGAGGTGGCGAAGGCGGTCACCGCGTCGGAGAGCGGCGCCCCGCGCAGGCGCGCCAGCCCCTTGAAGAGCAGGCAGCCGACGCAGAGCCCGGTGGTGGCGGCCAGCAGCGCCAGCGCCGCGACCATGCCCCCGAGGACCAGCGCGATCGTGCTCCAGCCCAGCGCGCCGGCCAGGGTCGCGGCGGAGAGGAAGGTGGCGCCCACCTGGTTGGCGAAGCGGACCGGCCGGCTGTCCTCGAGCGGCCCCTCGCCGAGGCGCGGCTGCACCAGCTCGAAGTAGAGGAGGCAGGCCAGGCACCAGCGGCGCCCGAAGGCGAGGGCGAGGACGAGCTGCAGCGCCGGCAGGGCGAAGAGCGGCCACCAGCCGGTCAGCACCCCGGCCAGCGACAGCAGGCCGACCACGGCCTGGTTGAAGCGGGGTGCGCGGGCGTCGATGACCCGGAGGTCGCGGTAGGGGTGGGCGATGGTCATGGCGTGGCTCCGGGGCGCCGCTAGGCGAGGATCCCCTCGAAGAGGATGCTGGAGAGGTAGCGCTCGCCGGCGTCGGGCAGCACCGTGACGATCAGCTTCCCCTTCGACTCGGGGCGCGCCGCCACCTTGAGGGCGGCGCTCACCGCGGCGCCGCAGGAGATGCCGCAGGTGATCCCCTCCTCCTTGTGGAGCCGCTTGGCCATCTCCACCGACTCGTCGTTGGAGACGGTGACCACGTCGTCCACCACCGAGAGGTCGAGCACGTCCGGCTTGAAGCCGGCGCCGATCCCCTGGATCTTGTGCGGCCCGGGCTTGGGCGGCTCGCCGGCGCGGAGCGCGGTGAGGACCGGCGAGTGGATCGGCTCCACGGCGATCGACCGGACACCCGGCTTCTGCTGCTTGAGGTAGCGCGAGACCCCGGTGATGGTGCCGCCGGTGCCGACGCCGGAGACGAAGATGTCGACCTTGCCGTCGGTGTCGTTCCAGATCTCCGGTCCGGTGGTGCGGAAGTGGATGTCCGGGTTGGCTGGGTTCTTGAACTGCTGGGGGAGGAAGTGGCGCTTCGGGTCGCCGGCCACGATCTCCTCGGCCTTGGCGATGGCGCCGTTCATGCCCTTGGCCCCCTCGGTGAGCACCAGCTCGGCGCCGAAGGCCTTGAGCATGCGGCGCCGCTCCAGGGACATGGTCTCCGGCATGGTGAGCGTGATGGGGTAGCCGCGCGCGGCCGCAACGAAGGCCAGGGCGATGCCGGTGTTGCCGCTGGTCGGCTCGACGATGGTCTTCTCCCGCGAGCCCGGGACCAGCAGGCCATCGCGCTCGGCGGCCCAGATCATGGCGGCGCCGATGCGGCACTTGACCGAGTAGGCCGGGTTGCGCCCCTCGATCTTGACGACCACGGTGGCGTGGAGCCCCTGGGTCACGCGGTTGAGCCGGACCAGCGGGGTGCCGCCGATGCTGAGGCTGTTGTCCTCGAAGATGCGTGCCATGGGTGCCTCTCAAGCTCGGGTGGGGCGGCGCGGCAGGCGCCGGTCGTTTCGCGGTGTGTCCGTTATAGCGGACACCGCCGCGCCATGCAAGGTGGACTTGTCAGGGCGTCGAAGCGAGGGCCACGAATCCCGTCTGAAACAGGGGACTTTCAGCCTGTTTGAGGTGGGGTTGCACCGGGGAGCGCGTTCCGCTAAAGCGGAACACCCGCTGACGCCCCGCCGGGCCAGGCGCCATCGCCACCGCTGCCACCGCATCATCACCGCACTGCACCGCACCGCACCGCACCGCCATCGCCGCATCGCCACCGTCACCAGACAGCACCGCGCCGCCACGCTGCATCGCCACCGCCGAAGGCCACCATGTCCGACGAACAGCACCTCGACGCCAACGTCCCCGGCAACCCCGCCTACCATTTCACCATCCTGCCGGCCGGCTCGCCCAGCAAGGTCGGCTGGGCCCGGCGAGGGCCGATGGTGCCGGGCGCGGCGCTGGCCACCCGCTGCGTCCACGCCGGCGTGCAGCCGGATCCCGCCTACGGCGCGGTCATGCCGCCCCTCTACCTGACCTCGACCTTCGCCTTCCGCGACGTCTGCACCAACGCCGGCTACGACTACACCCGGAGCGGCAACCCGACGCGCGCCGCCCTCGAGGAGGCGATCGCGCTGCTCGAGGGGGGCAGCGGGGCGACCTGCACCACCACCGGCATGGCGGCGGTGACCATGGTGCTCAACCTGCTCCCGGCCGGGAGCCACATCCTCTCCACCATCGACTGCTACGGCGGCACCTTCCGGACGATGGAGCACCTGAAGGGCGCGGCCGGGTTGGAGGTCACCTACCTCGACCTCGGGGATCTGGCCGCGGTGGAGAGGGCGCTGCAGCAGGAGACGGCGCTGGTCTGGATCGAGACCCCCTCCAACCCGCTGCTGCGGCTCACCGACATCGCGGCGGTGGCCAGGCTGGCCCGGGCCCGCGGCGCGCTCACCGTGGTCGACAACACCTTCCTCTCGCCGGTGCTGCAGCGGCCGTTCGAGCACGGCGCGGATCTCGTGGTCCACTCGACCACCAAGTACCTGAACGGCCACTCCGACGTGGTGGGGGGCGCGGTGGTGGCGGCGCCGGGGCGGACCGCGCTCCTGCAGCGGATCCAGTCGATGAACAACCTGCTCGGCACCTCGCAGAGCCCGCACGACTGCTTCCTGGTGCTGCGCGGGCTGAAGACCCTGCTGCTGCGCATGAAGGCGCACGAGGCCGGGGCCCGCCGGGTGGCGGAGTTCCTTGAGGACCACCCGGCCATCGACAAGGTCTTCTACCCGGGCCTGCCGGGCCACCCGCAGCACGCCCTGGCCAGGCGGCAGCAGGACGGGTTCGGCGGCATGCTCAGCTTCGAGCTGAAGGACGGGACGCCGGAGCGGGTCAACCACGTGCTGCGGACGCTGCGCTGGTTCACCCTGGCCGAGAGCCTGGGCGGGGTGGAGAGCCTGGTGGCCCATCCGGCCTCCATGACCCACGCCTCCATGACGCCGGCGGCGCGGGCCCGCGCCGGGATCACCGACAGCGTCATCCGCCTCTCCATCGGCATCGAGGCGCCGGAGGACCTGCTGGCCGACCTCGGCGAGGCGCTGGGGTCGTTGCCAGTCGCGCCGCCTTCAGGCGGCGCAAGCCTCTAGCCAGGACCTCCTGCCCGGCGTCTTCCGTATCGTCCCACCGCGCGCTCTCCGAACGCACGCCGCGCCGCCAGGGCGTTGTGCATCCCGCAGACGACGCGCAGGTTCTCGACCGTGGAGGGTCCCCACTCGGCCCAGGGGATGACGTGGTCGAGCTCCAGCAGGTGGGTGGAGCCGCAGCGGCCGCCCCCGTCGAGCGGCCAGGTGCAGTGATCGCCATCCCGCGCCCAGACGGCGCGTCGGACGGCGGAGGGGATGGTCTCGCGAGAGCCGGTCCGGCGGGGTGGACGGGGCTCCGTGGTGGGCGGGGAGGCCGGAGGTGGCTCGGTCAGTGCCGGCCTGGTCGGTGTTGGCTCGGTCGGAAGGAGCGCGAGCGGCGGCGGGGGCTGCCGCGACGCGGGCGTGGTCCGCGGCCGCTTCACGAGTCCCCGCGCCCCGGCCTGCTTCTCGAGGAGCAGATCGAGCGCGGCTTCCAGTACCTGCTCGTTGGTCGCTCCTTGGATGGCGTGGCCGAGCCCCCTGCGAGCGGCCTCCAGCTTCTTCGCCACCTCGCGGCGGACGTTGAAGTGAAGGCGACTCAGCTCCGCCGTGAGCGGCTCCACATCGTCACGCTTCACCGCGACCCTCGCCGGGTGGGTCATTTCCGTTTCGGGCCGAAATAACTCTGGGTATGTGTCTGGCCAGGTGGCCAGAGCAGGGGAAGGGAGGGTCAAGGAAGCGGACGGGAAGGGCAGCACCGGCTCGAGGCGGAGGCCGGCCGGCGTCACTCTCGTCACCATGTCGCGCCGCGGCGGCGTCTCCCTGGGCTGCAGCTCGGCCACGATCTCCTTCGCCTCGCGAGAGGAGATGCCGAGGAAGCGGGGCAGCACCGTCTCCTTAGTGTCCTCGGTCAGGACCTTGGCCAGCTCGGCCATGGTGGTGAGGCAGAGCTGGCCCTGGCGGAGGTGCCGCTCGAGCTCGGGGAAGCCCTGCAGGAGCTCGGCGGCGCTCTTGCGCCAGTATGTGGAGGAGGTCGAGAGCCCCAGCTCTACGACCAGGAACGCGAAGAGGCTGGCATGCCCGAGCGGTTCCCACCCGCGCCGCCGGTCGAAGTCGGCCAGCGCCACCAGGAACTCGGCCATGGCGGCCCGTTCCTTGCGGAGGAGGAGCTTGAGGGCGTCGCGGAGCCGCCGTGCTTCCAGGAGTTCGAGGGAGGGGGAGGCCGCTCCGTGGTTCGAAGCCGCGGCCGAGGAAGAGGTCGGTTGCGCGTGGCTTGTCATTCACGCAGCGTCTCAGTTTGGTCTGACATTCCAGAGATCGCCGACACGCATGGGACCCAACAGGGACAGCCATTTCCGTGCGCCCGGCGGTCGGAGAATCCACCGCGCCACGGCACGCGTAGCGCCAGGCAAGGGACGCTCACCTCGGGCGCCGAAAGTGACTCGGAGTCCGTATTGCAGATGAGCCGATGGGACCGACTCACTCGGAACCCCCGGAGCCGCCCGCCCTCGGTTCGGCCCACCCGCGGAGCCGACCGCATCCTCGCGGTGTCGACCGCACCTGCTCCCCCTTCGCCGCGCCTCTCGATCGACAGGCGGCGCCGCCCGACTCCGCGCTCCGTCGCCTCGCCTTTCGCCTCGCCTACGGCCGCGCCCGCCCGCCTGCCAGGCCCGGATTGGCGAAAGCCGCGGGATGACCCACGGCGTTCGAACTCCTCGGAACTTCCTCGCCGCCACGAAGGCGGGAGACGTCTTGCGGCGGCGTGACCAGAGGCCGCCACCGCCGCGACTGGCCGCGACTACTTCTTCACCGCGGCAAACGCCTCCTCGAAGTCCTCCTTGATGTCCTCGATGTGCTCGATGCCGACCGAGACCCGGATGGCGTCGGGCGGCACACCGGCGGTCTTCTGCTCCGCCTCGCTGAGCTGCGAGTGGGTGGTCGAGGCCGGGTGGATCACCAGGGTCTTGGCGTCGCCGACGTTGGCGAGGTGGCTGGCCAGCTTCACCGACTCGATGAAGGTGGTGCCGGCCTTGAGCCCGCCCTTGATGCCAAAGCTCAGCACCGCCCCGAAGCCGTTCTGCAGCAGCTTTTTGGCCCGCTCGTGGTGCCGGTGGCTCGGCAGCCCCGGGTAGGAGACCCAGGAGACGGCCGGGTGGCTCTCCAGCCACTTCGCCAGCGCCAGGGTGTTGTCGGCGTGGCGCTGCACCCGCAGCGAGAGCGTCTCCAGCCCCTGCAGGAAGAGGAAGGAGTTGAACGGCGAGATGCACTGACCCTGGTCGCGCAGGCCGTCGACGCGGGCCTTGATGATGAACTGGATGTTGCCGAACGGCCCCTTGGGCCCGAAGACGTCGTTGAAGACCAGCCCGTGGTAGCCGGGCGAGGGCTCGGTGAAGAAGGGGAACTTCCCCGACCTGGCCCAGTCGAACTTGCCCGAGTCGACGATGACGCCGCCGATCGAGGTGCCGTGGCCGCCGATCCACTTGGTGGCCGACTCCACCACCACGTCGGCCCCGTGATCGATGGGGCGCGCCAGGTAACCTGCGGCGCCGAAGGTGTTGTCGACGATGAGGGGGATGCCGTTGTCGTGCGCCAGCTTGGCCAGTGCCGGCAGGTCGGGGATGTCGTAGCCGGGGTTTCCGATGGTCTCGACGTAGAGCGCCTTGGTCTTGGCGTCGATGGCCCTGGCCAGGTCGGCTGCCTCCACCGAGTCGACCAGCTTCACGTTGATGCCGAGCCGCGGCAGCGTCACCTTGAACTGGTTGAAGGTGCCGCCGTAGAGCCGGCTCGAGGAGACGATGTTGTCGCCAGCCTGGGCGATGTTGGTGATGGCGAGGAACTGGGCCGAGTGGCCCGAGGCGGTGGCCAGCGCCGCCACGCCCCCCTCCAGCGCCGCCACCCGCTTCTCGAAGACGTCGGTGGTCGGGTTCATCAGCCGCGTGTAGATGTTGCCGAAGGCCTTGAGCGCGAAGAGGTTGGCCCCGTGCTCCGCCGAGTCGAAGGTGTAGGAGGAGGTCTGGTAGATCGGTACCGCGCGCGAGTTGGTGCCGGGCGCCGGCTCCTGGCCGGCGTGGACCTGCAGGGTCTCGAAGCGGGGCTTGCGGTGGGCGGGGAGGGCCACGGGGGGATCCTTTCGCGGATTCCGTTAAAGTAGACAGACATCCTATTGACCGGATGCCCCATCGTCAAGCCTGAAGTCGAATCGTGGCATGTCCTCCCCAGTACGGACGAGCTTCCGCGATGACGGACACCGGGAGGGGCGCGACCATGAGGGGCTCCCGCCGGCGAGGACTTCCGGTACATTCGGTCCCCATGCCACAGCCTCGGCCTCAGCCTCGCTCCGTGGGGGAGCTCTTCCTCGACCGCGTCGGTCGCACCCCCGACGCGCTCGCCTTCAGCTACCCGGAGGGCTCGAGCTGGCGAAAGCTCACCTGGGCCCAGACCGAGGCGCGGGTGCGGGCCGTCGCCTGCGGCCTGCGGGCCCTTGGCCTCCAATCGGAGGCGGTCGTCGCCATCCTCTCCGGCACGCGCATCGAGTGGGTGCTGGCCGACTTCGGCATTCTCTGCGCCGGCGGAGCCACCTCGACCATCTACCCGTCCTCCACCGCCGACGAGTGCACCTGGATCCTGGGCGACTCGGCCGCGGCCATCTGCTTCGCCGAGAACGAGGAGCAGGTCGGGAAGCTGCTCTCGCGACGCGCCGACCTGCCGGCGCTCCAGAAGATCGTGGTCTTCGACGGCTCGGCCTCGCCCGACGGCTTCGTGCTCCCATTCAGCGCGCTCGAGGCGCTCGGCCAGGCCCACGACAAGGCCCGCCCCGGGCAGTTCGAGGAGGTCTGCGCGGCCGTCGAGGGCGACGCCCTGGCCACCCTCATCTACACCTCCGGCACCACTGGCCGCCCCAAGGGCGTCGAGCTCACCCACGCCTGCTGGGTGTCGCAGTCGGCCGCCATCGAGGAGTGCGGCATCCTCGACCACGAGGAGCCCTCCCAGCTCTTCTGGCTCCCGCTGGCCCACAGCTTTGGCAAGATGATCGGCACCGCCCAGCTCCGCATCGGCTTCCCCACCGCCATCGATGGGCGCGTCGAGAAGCTGGTGGAGAACCTCGGCAGGTTCCGGCCCACCTTCGTCTGCGCCGTCCCCCGCATCTTCGAGAAGGTCCACGCCAAGGTGATGCTGGGGGGCACCGAGAAGGGCGGCCCCAAGGCGGCGCTCTTCCGCTGGGCGCTCCAGGTCGGGCTGACCGTCTCGCGCAAGCGGCGCGAGGGCGAGGCGGCCGGGGCCCTGCTCGAGGCCCAGTACCTGCTGGCCGACCGCCTGGTCTTCAAGAAGGTGCGCGACCTCTTCGGAGGCCGCCTCAAGTTCTTCATCTCCGGCTCGGCGCCGCTGGCGCGCGACGTCGCCGAGTTCTTCGACGCCATGGGTATCGTCATCCTCGAGGGCTACGGCCTGACCGAGTCCTCGGCCGCCACCCACTGCAACCTGCCCTGGAACCGGAAGCTGGGCACGGTCGGCCCGCCCCTGCCCGGCGCCGAGGTGAAGCTGGCCGCCGACGGCGAGGTGCTGATGCGCGGCCCATGGATCATGCGCGGCTACCGGGGCAGGCCGGAGGCCACCGCCGAGGCGCTCGACGCCGAGGGCTGGCTCCACACCGGCGACGTGGGCGTGCTGGACGACCAGGGGCGGCTCGCCATCACCGACCGCAAGAAGGACCTGATCAAGACCTCGGGCGGCAAGTACGTCGCCCCCACCGAGCTGGAGAACCTCCTCAAGGCGGCCTCGCCCCTCCTCTCCCAGGTGCTGATCCACGGCGACCAGCGCAACTACGTCACCGCCCTGGTGACCCTCGATCCCGAGGCGCTGCAGCGGCTGGCGTCGCAGCACCGGCTCGGCGAGCTCTCCGGCGAGCAGGCCGTCGCCCACCTGCTGGTGCAGCAGCAGGTGCAGCGGGCCGTCGACCAGGTCAACGCCGCCTTGCCGCGCTTCGCCGCCATCAAGCGCTTCAGGGTCCTGTCGCGCGAGTTCAGCGAGGCGGCGGGCGAGGTCACCCCGTCGGCGAAGCTGAAGCGCAAGGCGATCGAGCAGCGCTACCGCGCCACGCTCGACGCCCTCTACCCGTAGCTCCCGGCCGGTCGGCGGACCGGCCGGGAGCGGCTACTCGTTCTCCGGGTTGGCGTCGGCCGGGAGCGTCGGCTCGACGGCCGGTACGTCCTCCGCCGGGACCTCGCGCAGCGCCTGCTTCATCCGGTCGAGCGAGGCCTGGGTCTCGGCCACGAAGCGGTTGTCCTCGACGCGGGTCCGCCCGGCCACCGCGAGCGTCTGCTCGTAGATGGTGATGGCCTTCACCACCAGCACCCGGACCTTGCGCTTCAGGTCGGCCCGGTAGGCCGCGGTCTCCTCGGCGTCCAGGCCGGGTGGAGGCGGGGCGTCGACCAGCGCGGCATGGAGCGAGTCGTAGAGCTCGCCGATGCGGTAGCCGGAGGCCACCGCCCAGTCGGCGTTCCCCATGCGGATGGCGCGCAGGTAGTGGCCCTGCGCCGAGAGCAGCAGCGAGGCCTTGCCCTCAAGGTCCTGCGCCAGCTGGGCCTCGTCGCGGCTGGTGGGGTCGAGCCGGACCGCGAGGAAGTGAGCCCGGTAGACCTCGCCCAGGTAGTACTGGGCCTGCGAGGGATAGTAGTCGTCGATGCGCTCCTGCGCGGTGCCCGACTTCCAGGTCGAGACCGCCAGCCGCAGGTGGCGCTCGGCGTCGTCGAGGCGGCCCTGCTCGAGCTCGATGATGCCGAGCTGGGTCAGGGCGCGGATCTGCTCGCCGGGCGGGAGATCGGTCCGGGCCGCCAGCCCGGCCAGCACCGCGGCCGCCTCCGGCAGCTCCTCGAGGTGGTAGCGGCACTCGGCGATGCGGAAGGTCGCCTCCAGCGCGTCGGGGCCCGTGAACCGGCGCGTCATGGCCTGGAAGCGCTCCAGCGCCACCCGCCAATGGTCCAGCCGCTCGTGAGCGATGCCGCCGTCGTAGAGCGCGGTGGCGGCGTGGCTGGAGCCGGGGTGGAGCGCCACCAGGCGATCGAAGGCGGTGGCGGCCCGCTCGAAGTCCCGCGCCGAGATGGCGGCCTGGCCGATGGCGAAGAGCTCCTCGTCGTTCTTGCCGACCAGCTCGAGATCGGCCGGCGTCACCACCACCTGCTGCGGCTCGTAGGTGAGCTGGACCGGGCCGGCCGGCGCGGGCCCGGTCGAGGCGCCCTGCTCGCCGCAAGTCGGGCAGGCGGCGGCCGGCGGACGGGTGGTGGCGCAGCCGCCCAGCAGGGCGAGCACGGGGAAGAGGGGGAGGAGCGCGCGGCGGGGTCTGGACATGTTGGCACGGGATTCATACCGCGACCGGGACGGGCGCGTGGAGGGGCCCCGGTGCGCGCTAGCCGCGGAGCCGCTCGGCCAGCGCCGCCAGGCCGGCCAGATCGTGGACGTCCTCCTCGAGGCGCGGCACCACGGCGTTGGCGCCGGGGGTGGCCGCCAGCAGCTCGGCCAGCGCCGCGGCCTCGGCCGCCGCCATCCGCTCGTGCTCCTCGAGCGAGAGCGCCAGCCCGGGAGCCAGCCCGGCGTCGGCCTCGCCCAGCGCGGCCGCCAGCGCCGGCGCCGTGGGGTGCGGCCGGCCGGCGGGCCAGAGCGAGGTGGTCACCCGGTTGGCCACCGCGCCGGCCACCGGCATGCCCTCGGCCACCAGGCGGGCCTGGAGCGAGCGGGCCTCGGCGACGGCGCGCGCGCCCGGGCTGGTCACCAGCACGAACCCGGTGGTCGGCCGCGCCAGCAGCTCGTGCACCGCGGCGGCCCGCGCCTTGAAGCCGTCGTACATCCCCTGGAAGCTGGCGAGGAAGTCGCCGAGGTCGCGGAGCATCTCGGCGCCGGTGAAGCGGGCCAGGGTCTTGACGAGGAAGCTCCCGCCCAGCTGCGCCAGGCGGAAGCCGAGCCGCGCGCCGCGGGCCGGCGAGAAGAGCAGCGGGGCCTGGTCGTCGCCGAGGAAGTCGAGGATCCGGTCGGGCGCGTCGAGGAAGTCGAGGGCGTTGGCGGTGGGCGGCGTGTCGAGGACGA
>Ga0315271_10001594_pt1 | contig 13782 bp, 14 predicted proteins | sample C3_top_MG_FD_204664 | JGI IMG/M metagenome (GOLD analysis project Ga0315271, IMG submission 204664) | Sediment microbial communities from Yellowstone Lake, YNP, Wyoming, USA - C3_top | ecosystem: Environmental > Aquatic > Freshwater > Lake > Sediment | place: USA: Wyoming | collected 2017-08-01 | reverse complement strand
CGATATCGCCCGTCACCGCTCCAAACCCGGGCACTTCGACGGTGAAATCCTTGCGGGCGCGATAGCTGGGGACATTTGCCACGGAAACTTCGCCATTGGAATGGAGCGTGGCGGTGACAATTCCGACCGGAGTTTCGAGGCGATATTCGCCCGGTTGAAGGCGCCCCAGGTGCGCCAGCGCCACGACGACCCCGATGGTCCCGTGACCGCACATGCCCAGATAGCCGACGTTGTTGAAGAAGATGATGCCTGCGGCGCAGGACGGGTCCGCGGGCTCGCAGATCAACGCCCCAACCACCACATCCGACCCGCGCGGCTCGTTAACAATGGCGGAACGGAACCGGTCAAACTCGGCCTGGAAACGGTCGCGCTGTTTCGGCAGCGTCCCCGCGCCGAGATTGGGTCCGCCCGATAGGACGACCCGTGTCGGCTCACCGCCGGTATGCGTGTCGATCACACCAATGCGATGCCGTGAAGACGTTCTCATTTGACCACAAGGTGGCACAAGGCGGCCCGAATGTCTTGCGCGACAGCCCAGCGAGGACTTAGATTTCGGCATAATCAATGGACCGCGATTCAAAAACGGAAACAGTTTACGCCGAGCTGTTCGCTCAGCTGGCCGCGCCATTCACGGGCGAGGAGCTTTTCGATTGCCTGACGGATCTGACGTTCTTCATCAAGAACCTTCGCGGCGAATATGTGGTGGTGAACCGGGAACTCGTGTCGCGCTGTGGCCGGCGCGACAAAGGAGAGCTGATCGGGCGCAGGGCGGACGAGGTGTTCCCGCCGCCGCTGGGCCAGGGTTATCTCGCGCAGGATGAAACGCTCTTGAAGACCGGCGGCCCGATCCTCAATCAACTCGAGTTGCACGTCTATCATTCGGGCCGGATCGGCTGGTGCCTGACCAACAAGCTGCCGCTGCGCGGACGCCAGGATCAGGTGGTTGGGTTGGTTGGCATCTCGAAAGATCTCCAGGCACCGAACGAACGGGGCGCCGACTATTCGCCGCTCGCCGCCGTCGTCCAGCACATCCAGGCCCATTTCGGCGAACCGCTTCGCATTGCGGACCTCGCGCGTCGCGCCGGCCTGTCGCCTTATCAGTTGGATCAACGCATTCGAAGGGTCTTCCAGATCACCACCGGCCAATTCCTCCTCAAAACTCGCATGGATGCGGCGGTGCGCCGACTGCGCGCGACGCAGGATGCCGTCGCCCTGATCGCCCTCGATTGCGGCTATTCGGACCAAAGCGCGTTCACACGCCAATTCCGACAGACGGTCGGCCTGACGCCGAGTGAATTCAGGAAGACCTGCCGATCCAGCCCGCTCGTTTCCCCCAAGCCGTCAGGCTCGCATGCCATTTCCGCAGCACCGCGACGAAGGTCGCGTCCAGGCGCCGACTGAAGACACCCACGAAGGAATAGCCGAGCGGCACTGCCAGCCACAGCGCCCACACCAACAACGCTACGGAAAGCAAACGGTTGAACCAGAAATCCAAAGGCCATTGCGCTTTCCAGATCCACATCGGATCCTTGTCAAACGGGCCCAGGTAAAAGATCGGCCACAAGTCCTCGGGCGAGGGTCCCCGGGAACCAACGAAATCGCACAGCAGGTGGAGATGAAAGACGATCAGGCACAGCAGGGCCACCCGCCATTTTCGCCGGGCGAATAGCACCAGCAGCGCCGTAATAAGAATGCTGCCAAACGCGCCGTGCAGCAGATAGTGGTGGTAATTCCAATAAAAGAAGGTTTTCTTCCAGCCCAACGCCCGAGAGAGGCGATCAGCAATCAACCCGAGACCGTCCGCATCCGGCAGAATTCCCGCCAAAGCGACAAGCCGGCAATCCCGCGCGTTATCGGTCGTTTTCGCGCCGATCACCCAACTGGCCAATAGATGTGTTTCCGGGTTCAACGCGCACCGTTTTAACATGAAAACCGGCGCGGGTAACCAAAAAGTCTCTCCCCGTTCCCGGTTTGCCAGACGGGCCGGGTTCTGCTACCTAACTCATAGCGATGCAAACCGAAGCCGACTCTCCAGCGCCACCGCCGGCCTCCGGTGAGGCGCCGTCCTCCTGGTCGCAGCGCATTATTGCCGCCCTGTTGTATCTGATTCTATTGCCCGCGACCATCTGGGCCACCCTGGCATTATATTGGTCGAATATGCCTTCGCCGCTGGCGGGTTTGGTGGCGCTGATCTATGGTTTGGCGGGTCTGGCGGCCCTGTTTTCCGTGCGGCCGCGATGGCGCGGAAGACTCACGGTAACGATCATGTTTCTGGGCGTGCTGGGGTGGTGGTGGACCATCTCGCCCGCGCCACAGCGGCAATGGCGAAAAGACGCCGCCACGCTGCCCTATGCGGAAGGCTCCGGAACGCACGTCATCATCCACAATATCCGTAATTGTGATTATCGCAGCGCAACCGACTACGACGTGCGCTATTACGATAAGACGGTCGACCTGGCGCGGCTGGAATCGCTGGACCTGTATTTCGCGCATTCGGGTTCCCCGGCCGTGGCCCACACGATCGTAAGCTTCGGTTTCGGCGGAAACCAGTACGTCTGTTTCTCGCTGGAAGCCCGGTGCGAAGTGACGGAGGTTTATTCCCCAATGAGGGGTTTCTTTAAGCAGTATGAACTCATTTCCGTTGCGGCCGACGAGCGCGACCTGGTTCGTTTGTGGACGAATTACCGCAAGGCGGAGGTCTATTTGTATCGGTTGCGGGCGAAACCCGAGGCGACACGCGCCATTTTTTTGCGGTATTGTCACCAGATGAATGCTTTGCGAGCCAAACCCGAATGGTACAACCCGCTGACCCGCAGCTGCGCCAGCGCCATCCCCGCCCGGGACGGCAGCGCGCCCAGCCATCTGCCGCGCACGTGGGCCATGCTGCTGCCCGGTTACCTCCCGGGCTGGATGTATGGCCAGCAAGTGGTGGATACCTCCCTGCCCTTCGCGGAATTTAAAAAACGTTCACTCATCAATTCCCGCGCCCAGGCGGCCGACAAAGACCCCAATTTTTCAGTGCGGATCCGGGAGGGATTGCCCAAACCGCAGCCCCGAAGGTAAACTGGCGCATGGCTGCGACGACTTTAAATTGCCCGATGTGCGGCGCCTCCGCTTCGACGGAGTCCTCGACTTGCGACCACTGCGGCGCCCGGCTGGCAACCATTGCCTGCCCATCCTGCTTTGGCATGATGTTCATCGGCGCCAAATACTGTTCCCATTGTGGTGCGGCCGCCAGCCGGTTGGAGAAGGATGCTTCCGAAATGAAGTGCCCGCGTTGCCGGGTCCAGCTCAACGCGGCGATGATTGGCGATACGGAGTTGATGGAATGTGCCAAGTGCGAGGGCTTATGGGCGGATTCAGATGCCCTGGGCCGCATTCAGAACGACCGGGAGCGCCAGGCCGCGGTGCTCGGGAGCGCCGGGCCTCTGCCCGGAGTGGATGGCGTGACCGAACTGAGCGTGCGCTACATTCCCTGCCCGGTGTGCAGCCAGTTGATGAATCGCATCAATTTCGCGCATTGTTCCAACGTGATCGTGGACGTTTGTAGAACGCATGGCACCTGGTTCGACCGTGATGAACTGCGCCGGATCGTGGAATTTATTCGCGCCGGCGGGCTCGAACGCTCGCGGCAAAAGGAAATGAACGAACTGGAAGAACAACGGCGGCAGGTGGCAGCCGCCCGGACCGCCGCAGCCGGCGAAGCCCGCGTTTATGGCCCGCCCTACGACGCGCGCAGCGGCGGCGTTTCCCTGGCGGCCGAATTCTTGCGAGGGTTCCTCCGTTGATCCGGTCATTGCGTCTGGATCTCATGCCTCCGGCTTTCCACCGTCTGCTCGCGAGTGTCGCGCGTTCAAGTTGGGCGGTTTGCTTCCTGCTCGCGGCAGCGAACGTTGTATCGGCTGCCGGCACACCCACGGTCACAATTACCACGAACTATTATGGCGTTGCCGGCACGAACCTCATGCTGATTGGAAAATCCCTGGCCGCGTCGCGACCCTTCGCGGCCACCAACACTTTCGATGCGTTCACTCACTGGACTGTGGGCGCGGAGTACGACTTTCGTCCCAACGCGGGAATGTGGACGCTGCACCATTTGAGAGTGAAAGCGGTCATCAAAGTCACGCTGCCGCGATGGATTCCAGGCGTGCCGGTCAGTCCCGAACTTGTCCAAACCTGGTCGGAGTATGTGGCCAATTTGACAAAACACGAGCTCGGCCATGTTCAGTTTGCGCGCGAGGCTGCCGAAGAAGTTCAGCGCCAACTCGATTCCCTGCCGGGTTCCGCGGCGGCACCCGAAGCCAATAAGGCCGCCCAAAGCATTGTGAATGAGGTGATTGAAGATTATCGATCCCGGGAGCGCAAATTCGATCGCGAAACCCACCACGGACGCAATCAGGGCGCCATCCTACAGCTTGGGCGCCCTTCGGGTTCGCCGGGGAAGGCCTGAGCCGTTTTAGTTAAAAGAATCCAAAATATTCTTTTTGCCAATCCGCTCCCGGAGCCCTATAAAGTTTCCCGGTCAGTCAACCGCCACACACATGAACCAGAAGCATTGTCCATTTTGCCGAGCCGTGTCTGATGCCAATTGCGCCCACCTGGCATTGGCGGTTGAGGGCCGCGATTTCGTCCGGCTTTGTGTGGCCGCCGCCCGGGCCCAAGACGTCTGGCATAAGCTTTGCCAGGGTTACCAGAAGGAATTTCGCGATTCGGGCGAATGGTCTCCCGATCGGGAGGATTTCGTTTGGCTCGAAACCGCCTTTTGCGGAAAATTCCTCAACCGCAGCCATTGGTTTGGCGGCATGGATCATGAGTGGCGAAGCGGCTCGGATCCGGCCAAAGGGGGTTATTGGGTGCTGCTGTGGTCACGCGATCCGGAGCGGCTGTGGTGGGAATTGCGGGACGAGATCGAGCGGCAACAGCTGAAGAATCAGGCCAATTTCCCGGTGAATCAACCGGACTTGGACCACGTGACCGCACTTTTTGCGGCCCCGGCTTCCAGCCCGCAGCCCGCGCCGGTCGCCCACTGACCGGGAGCGGACGACCGCCCGCATTGGCTCCCTCCATGGCGAGCTTCTTTTTAGTATTAGTAGTGTTGTTAGCTTCGATGCCGACTGAGAACCTTCACCTTATTTGACTCCGGTCAAAGCGGTTTCCGCTTCCCTCGATTATACCTTCTGCGCGCTTGAAACGCCGGCATGGCGCCGGCGACGCGCGAATCGACTTAGAAAGAACCAAAAAACCATGTTTTGTTTTCAGTGTGAGCAGACTTCCAAAGGAACCGGGTGCATCGATTTTGCCGTTTGCGGCAAGACCGAGGAGGCGGCGCAATTGCAGGATCTCCTGCTGCACGCCACCAAAGCCGTGGCGCAATACGCCTACCGGGCCCGCAAGCTGGGTGCGAGGGACGCGAAGATCGATCGCTTTCTGTTGCGCGGGCTATTTCTCACGGTGACGAATGTGAATTTCGATGGGGCGGCCCTCGAGAGGGCAATTCGGGACGCGGCGGAGATGCGGGACTTGGCCAAAGCGTTGTATGAAAAAGCCGCCAAAAAAGCCAACGTGATGTCTGAGAATCTCCGGGGTCCCGCGACCTGGGAAGCGGCGCCGACACGCGCCCAACTGGCTGGCGCCGGCAATGTGGTTTCCGTGCTTTCCCGCCGGCAGGACCACGGCGCGGATCTGAGCGGCCTGCAGGAACTGCTCACCTTTGGACTCAAGGGCATGGCCGCCTATGCGGAGCACGCCCAGGTCTTGAGCCACGAAGCGGATGTCATTTACGATTTCCTGGCCGAGGCCCTGAGCCACCTGGCCGACACCAAGCCGACGGTGGAGGCGTTGTTTTCCCTGTGTCTGAAATGCGGGGAGATCAACCTCAAGGTGATGGAATTGCTGGACGGAGCGCACACCTCCACCTACGGCCACCCGGTGCCCACGCCGGTGCGAGTGGAACCTTTGAAAGGCAAGGCGATCCTGGTTTCCGGCCATGACCTCAAAGACCTGGAAAAGCTCCTGCAGCAAACCGAGGGCAAAGGCATCAATATTTACACGCACGGCGAGATGCTGCCGGCTCACGGCTATCCGGGGTTGAAGAAGTATCCCCACCTGGCGGGCAATTATGGCGGTGCGTGGCAGGATCAAAAAGTGGAGTTCGCGCAATTCCCGGGCGCGATCCTGATGACCACCAACTGCATCCAGGAACCGCTGGACAGCTATGCCGACAAAATCTTCACGGCTGGCCACGTCGGGTGGCCCCGCATCCAACACATCACCAGCGGCGACTTCACACCGGTCATCGAAGCCGCGCTGACCGCGCCGGGTTTTGCCGAGGACGGCCCGAACAAGACCATTCTCGTCGGGTTTGGTCATAATGCCGTGCTGGGAGTGGCTGACCAGGTGATCGACGCCGTGAAACGCGGCGACATCAAACACTTTTTCCTGGTGGGCGGTTGCGATGGCGCGCGCAGCGGCCGCGATTATTACACCGAGTTCGCGGAATCCATTCCCAAGGACTGCGTCATCATGACGCTGGCCTGCGGCAAGTTTCGGTTTAACAAATTGGATTTTGGCACTATCGGCGGGATTCCGCGGCTGCTGGACATCGGCCAATGCAATGACGCCTACTCCGCGATCAAGATCGCTGTCGCGCTGGCGAACGCGTTCGGCTGCGGGGTGAATGATCTTCCTCTTTCGCTCGTGCTCTCGTGGTATGAGCAGAAGGCGGTCGCGATATTGCTGACGCTGCTGCATCTGGGCATCCGCAACATTCGACTGGGGCCGACACTGCCGGCGTTCGTGACGCCCGCGGTGCTCCAGGTGTTGGTGGAGAAATTCAATCTGATGCCCATCGCAACTCCGGAAGCCGACTTGAAGGCAATCCTGAACAAATAACAATTGTGGCAGGCCACCCAGGCCGTATCGTCGCACCGGTCGCCCGGGCGCGAGCGGCCCGGGCCACTTTCCGGGTCGCGTAATCCCGCGTTGCGGGCGGGTGCAAATGGTGCTTTATTGGAATCAGAACAATAACCATGCACACGCAGCCAAAGGGAGACGGAGCCGGGCCGGAGAAAGAGCGATCCAGAGAGGTGATCTTCGTCGTGGACGACGAACCCATGATGTTGGAACTGGCGGAGACGATTCTGGCGACCCTCGGATGCGAGGTGAAAGCCTTCACCAGTCCGGAGGCGGCGTTGGAAGCCTACCAGAAGTCTGACCCACAGCCGGCCATAGTCGTGACCGATTTTTCCATGCCGCGAATGAGTGGCCAGGACTTGCTCCTGGCGTGCCGCGAGATATGCCCAGAGCAGAAAGTTCTGGTGGTCAGCGGCACGGTGGAGTCTGATGTCTTTGGCCGGACGGATGTTCAGCCTACGGCTTTTCTTTCGAAACCCTTCCACGCTACGGAATTGCTCGACGCCGTCAGCGGTTTATTGCGCCGCTGAATGAGGATCGCGCCCGCTGCGGGCTGGCAGAATTGCCGTGCGGCGGACCGTCGCCGGGGCTAGGATACCCTTCTGAATTTGATCAAGAAGAACCTATGAAAAAGATATTAATTGGTATTGTGGTTGCCCTGGCGGTCATCGCCGTGGTTGCCGTTGTGGCAGTGGTGCTGTTCCTGGACAAAGGCGTCAAGAAAGGCATCGAAACCGTTGGGCCGATGCTGACTAAGACAACCATGACGGTGGAGAGTGTGAGCCTGTCGCCCTTCTCGGGCGCCGGCAGCATCAAAGGCATGGTGATCGGCAACCCGGAGGGATATAAGGCCAGCGAGGCGATCAAGGTGGGAAAGGCCAGCCTCGCGGTGAGCATTAGTTCGCTTCTCTCCGACAAGGTGGTGATAAAATCCATCCGCGTGGAGGGTCCGGAAATCACTTACGAGACCAACCTGAAAACGAGCAACCTGGGAACGATCCTCGACAACCTCCAAAAACTTTCAAGCCCGGAAGCTCAACCAGCAAAAGAGGAGAAAGCCAGCACCAAGAAACTGCAGGTGGATGATTTTCTGATCTCCGGAGGCAAGATCCATGTCACGGTTACGTCTTTGGGAAGCCAGAGCGTCACCGTGCCACTTCCGGACGTTCACCTTACTGACCTGGGGAAAGGACCCGAAGGCATCACGGCGGCGGAAGTGACCAAGCTCGCGCTGGACCGGGTGGTGAAGGAGGCCATGAAATCCGCCGGACCCGCGATGAACGATCTAAGCAAACAAGCCAATGATCTGATCTCGAAGGAAGCAGGCAAGGCCGCCACCAACGCTGTCGATAAAGCCACCAAGAGCATTGGCAACATGCTCAAGAAAAAGTAGCTCAGGGCGCGAACACCAGGCAAACCGGGGACGGGACTTTTAACGATTCGCCGGCTGGCTCTGGAAGGCCGGTCTTTTTGTTCACGCGAAAGACGGTGACATCATCCGATCCCTGATTCGCCGCCAGGAGCCATTGACCATCGGGATCGAGCGTGAAGAATCGCGGCGTTTTTCCGCCGGTGGCCTGATGGCCGCGGCGCTCGAGCATGCCGGTCTGCTTGTTGACGGCAAAAACCGCGATGCTGTCATGCCCCCGGTTTGAGGCGTAAACGTAATTGCCGGAGGGATGGATTTGGATTTCCGCGCAGGAGTTCGGCCCCTGGAAGTTTTCCGGCAGCGTCGAGACGTTTTCCCGCACCGCAAAGTGGCCTTGCTCCGGGGTGAGCGTGCTGACGGTGCTGTTCAACTCATTGACGACATAGAACCAATTGTGTTTGGGATGGAAAACGAGGTGGCGAGGCCCGCTGCCGGGAGGCATGTTGATCGCCGGCGGCAGTTGCGGGGTCAGCTTGGCGTCGGTCGCATCCAAATCATACAAGAGCACCTGGTCGAGCCCGAGATCGCAAACCAGCGCCACACGATTGTCCGGATCGGGGGTTATGAAATGCGCATGGGGACCCTCCTGCCTGCCGGGATTGATGCTGGAGCCGCGATGTTGGAACGCTGAAACCGGGGCGCTGAGCCGGCCATCCCCGGCAATGGCGTAACTGGCGATGCTGCCGCCTCCGTAATTCGCCGTCAGCAGGCAGAGCCCGTTCCGGTCCACGACCAGGTGGCAAGGGCCAGCGCCGCCGGAGCTTTGCTGGTTGATGAGAGACAGCTTTCCCGAGGATTTTTCGATCGCAAAAGAGCTGACCACACCCGTGTTCTTGCCTCCGAAGTTATCCACCTCGCCGACGGCATAGAGGAACTTTCCTTTGGGATGGACCGCGAGAAAACTTGGGTTATTGGCTTCCGCGGTCAATTCCAGGGCGGAGAACTTTCCCGTTTTGGTGTCAAATCGAGCCGTGTAGATGCCTTTGCCTGGGCCAGAACCGTAGGTGCCGATGTAGATGCGGCTATCTTTGGCTGTCGCCGTGGAAGGCTCCAGCAAACTTGAGGCTATCAGAAGCGCGCTCATCGATGAAATAAAGGGAAAGGCTGCGTTCATGCCAGCAGGAAAACCGATTTCGCCGCGAATTCCAATCTCAAACCGTTTCAGCGATGGAACCACCCCAATTCTTCCTTCTTCGACCAGTAGAGCAAACCCAGGATTCGCATGGCCACCGCCAGCAGGTAGAGATTCAGGCAACCCGCAACCAGCCGGCCCACGAACGGAATCGGCAAAATTTTACCCACGAACAGGTCGCAAAAGAAGTACGCGCCGATAACCAATCCGAAGGCGATTGCCGCCAGGAGGTAGAGACCGGGAATTCGTAAAATGGACCACACCAGCGCCAGGGGGTTCAGGGCGCCGACATTGTCGAACATGGAGAGCGCCAGGGTCCCCATCGGTGCCAGGAAGGCTCCCATGACGGCGGCGGTGATGACGAGGGGCCCATAATAGGCTGTCTTGGGCGGCAGAAAAAATGCCAGCGCCCAGGCCGGACCAAACGTCAGCACCACCAACGCCAATAGATGCCCATAGGGAACAAGAATGTCGTCATACCAGTTCGTGAAGTCGGGCCAGTCCGGAGGCTCCGCTTCTCCGGAAGCGCTGGTAGCCACAATGCGTTTGGCGTAGCTGAAGAGGTAACCAGTAACAATCAATCCGATAAAGGGCAGGAAACCAAGGAGCAGAAAGAAGACCGCGCCGCCCCCCACCAGGATGAGGCCGCTGCCTTTCAAAGGATAGGCAAACGCGCCCGGGATCATCGAGATGAAGGATGGCGGCGGCCCGGCGACAACCAGAACATCGACCACCGGCTCGCATTCCGTCCCGCATTTCCGGCAGACTTTTTGGACGGCCCCGCTGGTCGCCCTGGTTTCAACGCAAAGATCGCAAAAAACCTGTTTGCAGCGGGGACAGCCGAAACGCGCCCGCGCCCGGGGATGCCATTTGCAGTGCCGGGTCGAACTTCCTCCCGAAACCGCCCCGGGACGCGGGGGCGGCGGTTGAGGGATCGGCTGAACCCCAGCGGGCAAATCCGATTCAAAACGCAGCTCGATCTCGCCCAAACGAAAAACCGAACCAGGCGCCAGACGGGCTTCTTCCACCAACTCGCCCCGAACGAATGTCCCTGCGGTGGAGCCGGCATCTTTAAGGAGCGCTTGAGTTTCCGAGACCTTGAGCGAGCAATGGGAACTCGATATGGAGGGATGCTCGATAACCACCTGGTTGTGCTCACCTCGTCCCACAGTCCACTCTCCGGGAAGCAGTTCGACCGACCAGGCTTCCGGCGAATCAGGATTAATGATCAGTCGCGCCATAAGTTGGACCCACCATAGCCTGCGCCGAACGCCGCTGGCGATTATAAACGAGGCCGGGAATTGGACCGGACCGTTCACCCGAATTAGAGTTGAGTTTCCCGACAAACCGCGCTACGTCTTACCTATGCGCCGTTTCTTGCTTGTATTCCTGGCCGCCATGCTGGTTTCCGTGGCGGGCAGCGCCTTGGGCGCGACCGGACAGATCATAAAGGTCCTCCCGCACCTGGTGGATCGGCAGGGCCGTGTCGCCCTTTCGCCCAGCCTCTACGAACGCGACGCCTACCAGGCTGTCCTCCGGCAAACCCCGGAGAAACGCGGCGGCATGCGTTTCGATGTCCAATGGAAGTCCCGCGGCGCCGTCTGGCAACCGTTGCGCCTGAAAGTCGAAATTCGCGGTCTAGCCAAGGGCGACCTTCCCAAGGAAATCACCATCGAGAAGACCGTCGAAAAGAGCAAGTGGTTCGGCCGCTGGACCAGCTTGGAATTATCCGGGGAGGAATACCGTGACTTTGGCGAAATCACCGCCTGGAAGGTCACACTTTGGGAAGGCGAGTGGCCCCTCGATGATTTTAAGTCTTTCCTGTGGTGAGCCAGGGAAAGAGTCACTCGAGACCGCGGTCGAACAGGTCGTCTTCATCGAGGCCAAGATAATGCCCGAGTTCGTGAAGATAGGTCGTGTGGACTTCTTCGAGAAAGATCTCATGGTCGCCTTCTGAGAAATCCCAAAGGTTGTCGAGAAAGAGAATGATCTGCGGCGGAATCGGGGAAGGGGAGATTTCTTCGTCTGCGTAATCCGGCCCCACAAAAAGTCCCAGGGTATCGGAAGCAATGCCATCTTCCTGCTGGCCGGCGTTGGGAAGATGCTCAAAAGTAACGGGGAGGACCCTGGCTTTGGCGCGCAGCGGTGCGGGAAGCTCCTCGAGGGTGTCCTGAACTTCCTTGAGCGCGGCGGCCTGGAGTTGGTCCCAGTCTGCGCTCATTGCCGGGGAATCGCAAAACGGGCGGCGAGGGCTTGTTGATTGAATCCAACGATGCTGACCGTGGCGGAGGAATGGCGGCGGCTAAGAATGGCATCCGCGGCCAGGACGCATTGCCAGGAAGCGGCGGCCATCAGACCTTCTCCCAGGATTCGCTTGGGACTGAGCCGCGTTCCCGGCCAATCGCGCCACGCGGCGGTCTCGGCCTTGCCCGGCTGGCAAGTGCCGCCGAGGCCATCGACCAGCAGATCATCGGCAGTTGCGGGGGGAAGCTGCGAGCGCACCTGAGCGGCGGCAGCCGCCATGCCGGTGGATTCTGAATAAGTGATTGGATCAGTGATCAGGGTGAGTTCGGCGCGGGGGGGGGGATCAGGGGTCGGAGTAGGATTAAGATCAAGAGCACGATCCCGATTACCGTCTTGCTCATGCTCTTGATCTTGATCTTGATCTTGCTCCCGGATCAAAGGGGCAGAGGTTGTCAGGCAAAGAGCGCCGGCTCCAGCGCCCAGGATTGCGTGATGATCGAAATGCCAGACGGCCTGGGCCTGTAGCCAATTGAACTCCTCCGCGCCAACGACCAGGCAGGCATCCACCCGATTTTCCGCGAGCCAGGAAGCGCCCATGGCGAGGCCCTCGAGAAAAGCCGACGGGTCGCCCAGGATGGTGTAAGAGATGGGAACGGTTCCCAACAGGGCCGCGATGTGGCTGGCGGGAGCCGAAAAGACGGTCTCCGGAAACAGCAAAGGGCTGGCGGTGGCGGGATCGTTCACCACTTCACCAAAGAATCGCGTCGCATATTGGACCGGGCCCGATTGCAGACAAAAGATGAGCCCGAAACGAGTTGAAGGTGTGGTTGAAAGGAGAAGACCCGCCGCTTCGAGAGCCGCGGCGGCGGCGTAATGGGTGATGGGACTGGCACGCCGGAGCCGGGGATGCGCGATGAACGAAGGGCGCGGTTCGGCGGGAGGCACGCCGCGAAATTGGAACTGGCGGCCGCTTCCGGGATGGGCGAGGTAGACCGTGGGCAACGGGACGGCTGCATCCATGGCAGCGCGAAGGGCCGGCACCCCCCAGCCCGCGGGAGAGACGGCTCCGATTCCTGAGATGAAGACCTGGCTCATGCTTCCCATTTCTGAAAAATCAAACTGGCGTTGACTCCGCCGAAGCCAAACGAATTCGAGAGAACTCTGACCGGGTGCGCCTCGCACGGCTCCCCCACGATGGGGAACGTGCAGGCAGGGTCGGGAGTTTCAAAGGATCTTTCGGGGGGCAGAAAGTGTTCGCGCAGAGCCATGAGGCAGAGAACCGCCTCGACCGCACCGGCAGCCCCCAGCAGATGGCCGATGCTGGCCTTCGTGGAACTAACCGGCAGGGTGCCAGCGCGTGCCCCGCCCCAACGCCGGATACCAAAAGCTTCGGCGCTATCGTTGAGGGGCGTGCCCGTGCCATGCGCGTTAAGGTAATCGATTTGCTCCGGGTTGAGCCGCGCGGATTCGCAAGCCAACCGCATCGAGGCGCAGGCGGCGGCGCCTTCGGGATGCGGTTGAGTGAGGTGATGCAAATCAATGGTGGAACCGTAGCCGACAATTTCGCCCAGGACGACCGCATTGCGCTGGCGGGCGGACTCGAGGCTTTCGATCGCAAGCAAGGCAGCGCCCTCACCCAGCGCGAGGCCGTCGCGATGAGCATCAAAGGGCCGGCAAACCGTTGGCGAAAGGGCCTGGAGCGAATCAAAACCCGCGAACAGGAGCTGGCTGAGCGCTTCAAAGCCGCCAGTCAGCACGCGAGGAGAGCGTCCCGAGCGGACGAGTTCCCAGGCGTGGCCGATCGCGTTGGCTCCGGCCGCGCAAGCCGTGGAAAGAATCGTGATCGGACCACGGCAGCCGATGGCTTCGGCGAGCGATCGGGCCTGCATTTGAGCCTGGTAGAAACAGGCGCGGGTGGCTTGTCCCCTGGTGCAACCGGGCTTCTGTGTAGCCTGGAGAAAAAATTCCTCCCCCGAGGCCATGCCACCCGCAGTGGTGCCCAGGACCATGGGGAGATTCTCGGATGGCTCCCAGCCGGATTGCTGCCACGCCTCGAAAGCCGCGG
>Ga0315271_10001593_pt1 | contig 13784 bp, 12 predicted proteins | sample C3_top_MG_FD_204664 | JGI IMG/M metagenome (GOLD analysis project Ga0315271, IMG submission 204664) | Sediment microbial communities from Yellowstone Lake, YNP, Wyoming, USA - C3_top | ecosystem: Environmental > Aquatic > Freshwater > Lake > Sediment | place: USA: Wyoming | collected 2017-08-01 | reverse complement strand
AAACTGGTGATGCTGTCGCCGATGATCGTGCCCGTGATCCTGATTGCGGTGGCCTCCTACTTCTTTCTGGCGCCGCTCTCGCTGACCAGCAGCTACACCGGCCTGATCATTGCGCATACCGTGATTGCCGTGCCCTTTGTCGTGGTTCCGGTGCTCACCGCGCTGGAACTGCTGGACCCGAATCTGGCGCGCGCCGCGGCAGCCTGTGGCGCCACCCCGCGCACCACTTTTCTGCGCGTCACGATGCCGGGCATCATGCCGGCCATGGCCTCGGGCGCGCTGTTTGCCTTTGCCGCTTCGTTCGACGATGTGGTGATCGCCCTGCTGATTGCCGGGCCGGAGCAGTGGACGCTGCCGCGCCAAATGTTCTCCGGTCTGCGCGACAGCATGACACCCGCCCTGACAGCAGTGGCCACGATCATGATTGTTTTTTCCACCACTCTGTTCATGCTGATGCAATTGTTGCAACGCCGCACGCGCAAGGCCATGCGCGCCGCCTGATCATGACCGAACAAAAAACCGCCATTGTCACGGGCGCGAGCCGTGGCATTGGACACGGTGTTGCCCAGCGCTTTCGCGACCTCGGCTGGCGTGTCATCACGGTATCGCGCCAGCCGCTGCCGCAGGAATGTCCCTGGCATGCCGAGGAGAACACGCACATCGAGCTCGATCTGTCGGATCTGGACCAGATATTGCGAACCGTCGACGCCCTGCGTCCCCTGCTCGGCGGCTCCCGGCTGCACGCGCTCGTGAACAATGCCGGCATCTCGCCGAAGGGTCCCCACGGCGAACGGGTCAACTCGCTCACCACCGACCTGAAAGTCTGGCAGGAGATGTACAACACCAACTTCTACGCGCCGCTGATCCTGACGCGCGGCTTTGCCGAAGAACTTTCCAACGCCAAGGGGTCGGTGGTGAATCTGTGCTCGATCGCGGGCTACCGCGTGCACCCCTTTGCTGGCGCCGCCTACGCCACGTCGAAGGCCGCGCTGGCGGCGCTGACGCGCGAGATGGCGGCCGACATGGCACCGATGGGCGTGCGCGTCAACGCCATCGCGCCCGGTGAAATCAACACCTCGATCCTGTCACCCGGTACCGACAAGATCGTCGACAACGACATCCCGATGCGCCGCCTGGGCGAGGTCAGCGAGGTGGTCGATCTGATCGAATTTCTGTGCAGCGAGAAGGCGTCCTACATCACCGGCGCCGAAATCGCCATCGACGGCGGTCAACGGGTTTAAAAAGGAACTGTCATGCAATACCGACGTCTTGGCCGCAGTGGCCTGCAGTTGAGCGAACTCTCGCTCGGCTCCTGGGTGACCTACCACAATCAGGTCGACAGCGCCGCAGCGCGCGAAATGATGGCGGCGGCCTTCGACGCCGGCGTGAACTTCTTCGACAATGCTGAAGCCTATGCCGTTGGCCAAAGCGAAGTCGTGATGGGCGCGGCGATCAAGGCGCTCAAATGGCCGCGCCTGAACTACGTGGTGTCGACCAAGTTCTTCTGGGGTCTGGATCGCGAAGGCAACTCCATCAACCGCAAGGACACGCTGAACCGCAAATACCTGCTGCAGGCCATCGATGGATCGCTGCAGCGCATGGGGCTCGATTTCATCGACCTCGTCTACTGCCACCGTCCCGACCCGCGGACACCGATCGAGGAAACCGTCTGGGCCATGAGCGACATGATCCAGCGCGGCAAAGCACTGTACTGGGGCACCAGCGAATGGTCGGCCGACGAGATCCGCGCGGCCTGGAACCTTGCCGAGCGGCATCACCTGCACAAGCCCGTCGTGGAGCAGCCGCAGTACCACCTGTTTCACCGCAAACGCGTCGAGCAGGAGTACAAGCGGCTCTGCGAAGACATCGGTCTGGGGCTGACCACCTGGAGCCCGCTGGCCAGTGGCTTGCTGACCGGCAAGTACCGCAACGGCGTTCCGGCGGGCAGCCGCGGCGCTCTTGAAGGCATGGGTTTTCTGGTGAAGGGACTGACCGATGCGGCCAGAAACGCGGCAGTGACGCAACTCGAGGCGATTGCGACAGAACTCGGTTGCAGCCTGAGCCAGATGGCGATCGCCTGGGCCGCGCACAACCCCCAAGTTAGCAGCGTCATCACCGGCGCATCGAGCGTTTCGCAATTGCAAAGCAACTTGGGCGCAGTGCAGGCAATAGCGCAACTCACGCCCGACGTGCTGACACGCATCGATCAGATCAGTTTGCCGCTCGCCGGTTGAACCGATGTTGATCAGGTAAACTGACCGACTTAAATGCGGGTGTAGTTCAATGGCAGAACGGCAGCTTCCCAAGCTTCATACGAGGGTTCGATTCCCTTCGCCCGCTCCACGTCTCTTCAAGCTGTTGATTTGATTGAATAAATCAGCTTTTTGACTTGCCGATACAGCACACTCATACAAAGGTGTGCCATGCAAGGTCTTTTTCGCCGCCCATCCGGCGTGTATTTTCTGCGTATTTCCGTGCCGATTTCATTGCGGTCAATCTTCGGCAAATGCGAGGTCATCGCAAGCACTGGAACCACCGAACTTTCTATCGCCAAGATGGTCGCCGGCGCCGAGGCTGCACAATGGCGCCAACGCTTCTTTGACGCTGGCCGACTTTCGTCGCTCGCCAGCACCTACATGACCAATGACCAAGAACTGATTCGAATCGCGCAGGGGCACCCTACCCTGCATTCAGGCGGACATTTGACTGTGACTGAGGCGGCAACCGCCTGCGGACTCAGTCCGACAGTATTGCTCGGGGAGGCCGCCGAGTCTCGTCTGTCCCTGTTCGTACGCACGGGCGGCACCCGTGGCCACATGGTGCCACTTGATGCACTGGAGCTCGACGACCCGGAAATTGGACGTGCCGGTGGCTTTGTTATTCCGGACACAAGAAGACTGCCGGAAGACGCCGTGGCCCATATCTGTCGAGGGATGATGAGGATACCGTCCTCTGACTTGCCTGGCGTTGCGACGGCGTTGCTCGGAAGTGGCGAGGTATTTTCGGTCCATGCGTTCGAGGTGACCGACAGCCCGGGAATGATCTTCATACCGTCCGAAGGGGTCAGCGCCAGTCTTGACCGAGTTGAGATGTCCTGCACCGAGGTCGAGGTCTTTCGCAAGTCAGTTGCGGCAACCATCGATCCCAAGCGCCTGAGAGAGGCCAGGACGCTGCGCAAGGACGCTGTGCATGCGGCAGCAGCCGTGCAAGGGAAGAAAGCCCATGAGCGCCTTTCTACTGCCCTTGCAGCCTACATTCAGGATGGACTTCGTCAGAAGGTTGCCATGGAGAGTGAAATCACCCGCATTCGAAACGGCTGCAACCTGCTGATTGAACTGGAAGGTGATTTGCCCTTGGCTGAGATCGACACGCAGACGCTGCGCCGCTTCAGGGATGCGAAGCTCTCGCTTGTACCGGCCGATGAGAACAAGATCAGGCTCAAGTACCACAGCGAAACGATGGCTCAGTCGATCAAGGCGGTCGAGGGCATGCATTGGCCGATCATGTCGGTCTCAGAGCGTGACAAGCGGATGAGATGGATTGGCGCCTGGTTCAAATGGCTGCACAAAGAGAGATGGATTGCTGAAGACCCGGCAATGGGCCTTCGAGGTGAGTCTGTCCTGAGCAAGGCCGAGCGCCGCGATCTGAAGTCCGATGGGCGCGATGACGAGGCCAGGGATGTCTTCACAAGCGACGAGTTGAAAGTCATCTTCTCAGCACCGTGGTTTCAGACCGGCAAAGGCAAACTGACCAAGGCCGGAACCTATCGGACGTACTCTCCCATGCGGTACTGGCTACCTCTATTGGGACTTTTTTCTGGTGGAGGTCGCATCAACGAGCTGTGCCAACTCCATCTTGACGACGTTCGCCAAACAGCCAATGCCACATGGTATGTAGACATCAATCAGGAAGACGCTGACCAGAGACTGAAGTCGAAGGCATCCAGAAGAATCGTTCCGCTTCACCCTATCCTGCTGGAACTCGGTTTTGGCAAGTGGCACGCTGCGCTTGTAGAGGCAGGTTACACGCGACTGTTCCCGGAATTGAAGCTGGACACCGAAAAGGGATATGGAAAGGCTGCAACCAAATGGTTCACCCAATACATGTCGAGCCTTGGTATCCCTCGCGACGGCACGAAAGCATTCCATAGCTTCCGACACACCTATACCAATGCACTGCCAGAGGACACACCAGAACGTATTAGAAAACAGTTGACGGGACATACACGAGGTGCTGACGTTCATGACAAGACGTACAGGAAAGATGTAGAGCCTGAGCTTGCAGCCCCTTACGTCAATCGCCTTCAGGTCAGTCTTCCGGTCATCGCGCCATTCGACATTGATGCCGGTCTGGTTGCCATAAAGGATGCATTACAGCGAAAGAATCGTGGAGCAGGTGCACAAGAGGACTTGGGGCCCCAGGGATGACAGAATTCATCGTCTAATCTGGAGAACGTTGGGTATTTCTTGCGGTTGAAAACGTCGCGGTGCATTGCGGACATGAGTTCAACCTCGTTCTTGCAATTGGTGAGGTAGGACCCGGGTATTTATCCCCCTTTATTGTGGAGAGCGATTATTTCGTATTTTGCTGTATCGAGGCCGATCGGGGTCATGCATTCATGATGGCGGACGTCTGTTATCGTGATCTGAGTATTCCCCTAAATAACTCCGACGGCATGAAACTTCTCACGTAATTTGTTCACTACGTCCGCCAGCACAACGGCATCGAGCCGGTTCTTCTTCAGGAATGCGTTCCACTGGATTTGCTTGGTGGCGTCTGCTGAGAAGGTATCTGCAAGCCCGACAGGCACCGAGGACGGCATGGCCATCTTGCGACGCTCAAAGGTTGCTTCGATGGCTCGGCGCATTTCTGATGGGTCAAGCGCGTTGTCGTCCAGTAACACCCGCAAGTCAAAGTAGTCTTTCATCCGTGTGTTGGTCATGCCCAGCAGGCAAACAGCGTGAAACTTTTCGGCGACGACCGTGTATTTCGGATAGGCACGCAGCTGTGGTGCCGGAAAATTTTCCAGCAATACCGGGTAGCTGACCGCCTGGGGTGCTGGTGTGACTGCATCGCCGAACCCGACGTCAACTTGCAGTGTGATGCGCGCCCCATCGAGCGTTGCCTGAATGTCGACTCGAACACCACCATATCCAGCCTCCTTGCGGATGATCGACCCCTTGACCGTATCCGGATCAAACACCACGCCGTCTTCTGCAGGAATCTGGCAAATCTTGCGAAAGGTCGTTACCGCGGTATCGATGTCATCGGGACCAAAGCCCAAGAGATCAGCATCACGGGTTGGTCGGTGTGGAACGTCATACCAAAGCGTAAACAGCAACGCTCCCTTGAGCAGGAAGTTCGATGCGTGCTCTGAGACGGACAGTCGGTACAACAACCGCTCCAGACCGTAGTGCGTGAGGGTCAGGTTGAAATCTTGCTTCGTCACATCGGCATGCTGCTTCAGACGTGCTCGGACGGATGCCGCCAGATTTCGGCTCATATTGTCACGCTTTCCAGGTAGGGGCGCATGACGTTTGCCACGCGATCAACGGTCGCGAAGTGCCAGATCGCATCCATCGTGAATTTTCGTTGAGCCCATCCATCGCGCAGCGCTTCGAGTGCAACGTCAAGACCGATCTTGTTACGGTATTTGAAGCAGTCGACCACGGTCTTGGCAGCGTTAAACACCGGCACGCTCACACCATCGACCGACAGATGTTCAATGCCGTCTGTAAATGCAGCCCCGGACATTCGCACGGGGCGGATTTTTGGCTGGTCAAGACGAGGAATCGGTGCACGATGCGCAATGGCAAGCCAGACTTCAAAAGGTGCCTGTGTGCCGATGCCGTGCACGCGCAGTGCCGAAAGCAGACAAACGACACCCTGTGGCACACGCAGCGCCACTTCGGCCAGTGATCGGTGTTCGCTGATGGCTTGCCCCGGCAGGCCATACACCCCTCGGGCGACTCTTTCGAGCTTTCCTGCTGTAACCAGTCGGCTGAGCACAACGGTGGGCAGCGCTTGCTGTGCAAGATCCCGGGCACGCAGAAGCGGCCGCGTCTTGGCAAGTGCCAGGACAGCCTGCTCGTGTGTTGAATGAGACCCGATGTTCATGATGCAAGTATGTTGCAATATATAGGCATTTGTCAACAAGTAATTCACAATAACAACAAAGAAACGACCAAGCCAATCATTCGTCTTTCAGTCCTGGCCTTGCAGTTCCCATACGCGTTTTGTATGGAGAAATCACATGGCTACCAAAATCTGCGCATGTTGCGGTCAACCTTTTCAACCACGTCCACAGGTCCAAGACCAAACCTACTGTTCATCACCGGCCTGCCAACGTGAGCGACGCCAAGCCTGGCAGCGCAAAAAACTTCGAGACGACCGCTTCTACCGAGAAAACCAGCAGGACGCGCAACGTGCCTGGCGGGAGCGCAATCCGCAATATTGGCGCAACTACCGGGCAACCAATCCTCAGTACGCCGAAAGGAATCGCTCGCAACAAAGATCCAAACCCAACGGCGCGCCGGAATTGGACCTTTCAAAGATGGACATGTCAATTTGGCCCAACGGCATCCCCGCCGGAATTTACCGAATCCGACCTGTTCCGAGCCGCGAAATTGCAAACATGGACGCGTGGATTGTGGAGATTTCCCCTGTATGCAGCGACTGCCCCTGCAAAACAGACGCTTGCAAAGATAGGACGTGATGGCAATTTCACCCGCCGGCCATTACCGTATCGCCCAAATGAACATTGAGCGATCAGGTTTATGGCTTCAGAAGAATCAACAAATGACGCGTCGGATCGGCCTATCAACTTCCGGGCTGCCGAGTACGTTCGGATGTCGACTGAACATCAACAGTACTCGACAGAGAACCAGGGCGACAAGATTCGCGAGTACGCCGCCCATCGCGGCATTGAGATCGTTCGCACCTACGCCGATGCTGGCAAGAGTGGCTTGCGGATTGATGGACGCCAGGCCTTGCAGCAACTGCTCAAGGATGTCGAGTCGGGAAATGCGGACTTTCAGATAATTCTGGTCTATGACGTCAGCCGCTGGGGGCGGTTTCAGGATGCTGACGAGAGCGCCTATTACGAATACATCTGTCGGCGCGCCGGTATCCAGGTGGCCTATTGTGCCGAGCAGTTTGAAAACGATGGCTCGCCAGTCTCCACGATTGTCAAAGGCGTCAAACGCGCCATGGCGGGTGAATACAGCCGGGAGCTCTCCACCAAGGTATTCGCTGGCCAATGCCGTCTGATTGAACTGGGTTACCGACAAGGTGGTCCGGCAGGGTATGGCTTGCGCCGCGTGCTGGTCGACCAGACCGGATCCATCAAAGGTGAACTCTGCCGAGGCGAACATAAAAGTCTACAAACCGACAGGGTCATCCTGATGCCTGGGCCCGAACCAGAGGTACAGATCGTCAACCAGATCTACCGTTTGTTCAACGATGAGGGCATTGCCGAGTCCGAAATCGCGGCACGACTCAATGGCCAAGGGGTACGTACCGACCTAGACCGCAACTGGACGCGTGCCACCGTGCGTGAAGTCCTCACCAACGAGAAATACGTCGGCAACAACGTCTATAACCGAATCTCCTTTAAGCTAAAGAAGCACCGCATCGTCAATCAGTCGGATATGTGGATCAAGAAGGAAGGCGCGTTCGAAGCCATTGTGGCGCCCGAAGTGTTCTACATGGCCCAAGGCATCATCCGGGCCAGGGCATATCGCTTCAGCAACGAAGAGTTGATCGACAAGCTTCGCAATCTGTACCAGCACCGCGGCTTTCTGTCCGGTCTGATCATCGATGAGGCAGAAGGCATGCCCTCCTCTGCTGCCTACATCCACCGCTTTGGCAGCCTGATCCGGGCCTACCAAGCCGTAGGCTTCACGCCGGATCGGGACTACCAGTTTCTGGAGGTCAACAAGTTTCTGCGCAAGTTGCATCCGGAAATCATCAGTCAGACCGAACGCGAGATTGCCCATCTCGGCGGCAGCGTGGTGCGCGACCCCGCAACAGACCTGCTTCGAGTGAATCAGGAATTCAGCATCTCCGTCGTGCTGGCGCGGTGCCAGACCCATGACAACGGCCGCCACCGGTGGAAGGTGCGGTTCGACACCAGCCTGGCACCTGACATCACGGTCGCCGTGCGATTGAACCAACCCAATCAAGCGCCGCTGGATTACTACCTGCTCCCCCGCCTGGATTTTGGACTGCCGCGCATCAGCCTGGCCGAGCACAACGGTATCGAGTTTGAGAGTTACCGCTTTGACAGCCTGGCCTATCTCCATGGCATGGCAGAACGAAGCCGGGTCAGGAGAGCCGCATGAGCAAAGAGCACCCCAACAGTGAGTTGCAGATGATTCCGATCGAATTGATTGATGTCTTGAACCCGCGTGACCGCAATAGTCGCGTTTTCGAGGAAATCATCGGCAACATCAAGAACATTGGCTTGAAGAAGCCGGTCACCGTGACACCTCGCAAGGACCCTGAAGGTAATGATCGCTTTCTGCTGATCTGCGGCGAAGGTCGACTCAAGGCTTTCAAAGCACTGGGCGAGACCACGATTCCGGCCATGGTGGTGCACGTGAGTGATGAAGATGGCTTCATCATGAGCCTTGCAGAAAACATTGCCCGCAGACAGGGGCGCACCTTGGAACTCCTGGCAGGCATTGAACAACTCCATGAGCAGGGCTATGACAAGAAGGCCATTGCCAAGAAGACTGGCCTGGGCGCTGACTATGTCTACGGCATCTTGCAGCTTCTCAAGAACGGCGAGGAGCGTTTGCTGATCGCGGTTGAAGGTGGACGCATTCCGCTCAACGTAGCGTTGACGATTGCGGGCACTGGCAACAACGACAAAGACGTCCAGGTCGCACTGCAGGAAGCCTATGAGAACGGTCAACTGCGTGGCAACCATTTAATCCAAGCCCGCAAGGTGATAGAAAAGCGCAGGTCTCTGGGGCGCACCATTGCGAGGGGTGCGCCACGAAAGGTGCCAGATGTGACCTCGTCAAGCTTGATCCGGACTTACCAAAACGAGGTCGGTCGTCAAAAGCTGATGGTCAAGAAGGCTGAGTTTGCGCATCAACGCTTGCTCTTTGTAGTGGAAGCAATGCGTCAGCTCCTCGCCGATGAAGACTTCACCAACCTACTGCGTGCCGAAGCACTCGACACTTTGCCAAAATACATCGCCGAACGCGTCTGGTCGGGAGGCTATGCCACATGACTCAGATGCAACTGGGCTTCATTCCAGAGCCCATGACAGTTCCTTTTGACAAACTGCTGCCGTCGCGCAAGGCGCCGGACGGGCTCTTGAATTCCCGCAAGTTCAAGCAAATTCAGTCTTCCATTGATGCCATCGGCTTGATCGAGCCCCTGACCATCAGCAAGGCTGACAGGGCAACTGGCACGCACCTTTTGCTCGATGGCCATATCCGGATGTTCGCGCTCCAGGGGCTGGGTTTCGTCAATTCACCCTGCCTCATCGCCACTGATGATGAGAGCTACACCTATAACAATCGAATCAATCGGATATCGACGATCCAGGAACACTTCATGATTCGCCGTGCCGTGGATCGTGGTGTGACACCGGAGCGCCTGGCAAAGTCTCTGGATTTAGATCTCGAACATATCACCAAGAAAATCAATCTTCTGGATGGCATTTGCGCAGAGGCGGTGATGTTATTGAAGGACAAGCACTTCTCGCCCAGCCTGAGTCCGGTTCTTCGCAAGATGAAACCGACCCGCCAAGTCGAATGTTTGGAACTGATGGTGGCAACTGACAACATTACCGTGGCATACGCGCAAGCGCTCCTGGCAGCGACACCCAGCAACATGCTGGTGGGCGAAACAAAGCCAAAGAAGATCAAAGGTGTTACGGCCGACCAGATGGCACTGATGGAGCGCGAAATGACAAACCTTGAGGGTCAGTACAAGCTGATCGAGCATTCCTATGGCCAGGATGTCCTCAACCTGGTGCTCGCCAGAGGGTATTTGGCCAAGTTGCTGAATAACGAAGCGGTGATCCGCTTCTTGACACAGCGCCATGCTGATCTCTTGAGCGAATTCGCCAATATCGTGAACACGACGTCGCTGGACAAGTAGCGAATGCTAAGGAACAGATCACCAAATTCTGCGTCACCTGCAACCCGGATCGACACTTCCCCCGACGCATTGACCTCCGATTCACCGGATGGCTTCTACAGCTCGACGAGTCATCGCAATGCGCCTCAGCCCGAGCGCGCTTGCCTTTATGGCTTGGTGGGGGAAGTCGCGCTCGTAGGCAGCGAAGGGACAGAAACCAACCCTCACGCCATCGCAGCCAATTTCATAGCCTACCTATCCTGTGCGATCGGGCGTGGCGTCTACTTGCCGATCGGCAACACCTGGCATCACACACGGCTCTTCTGCCTACACATCGGGCGGTCGGGACGCGGCCGCAAGGGTGATGCCTTGTCTCTTGTCATGCGACTGGATCAGGCACTACGGGAACTCAATGCTGAGGTCGCACCACAGATTCACCGAGGTGGACTCTCCACGCGAGAGGGGTTGGTAGCCCTGATTCATGATGGCTGCAAACAAGGAACACAAGAAATTTCGCCAATAAATGACAAACGCCTTTGGGTAGTCGAATCAGAGTTTGCCAATGTTCTGCACCAAACCCGCCGTGGAGGCAATACGCTGTCGGCAGCACTTCGTGACTGTTGGGATGGCATCAGCCTCAAACCCGCTGTCAAATCAAACCGCCTGTTCGCAAGCCATCCTCATCTGTGTTTGAGCGGAGCAATCTCACCGACAGAATTGATGGGGTTGATGTCGACCCGGGAAATTACCAATGGCTTCGCCAATCGCTTCTTGATGCTCTGGGCAGAACGTTCACAAATCTTGCCATTTCCGAGAGCTACGCCACAGGTCACGGTGGATTTACTGGCCAAGCGTGTGTTAGAGATCCTTGAGTTCGTTCGCGCAGACGACTACCACGTCCGGGATCAACTGAGCTTGGAACTCACTGCACAGGCCCAGTGGAGGTACGCGCATCTCTATCGAGGTGAGCTCAACGATGAAGTCGGCAGCGATCTCGTCAGCGGTCTACTGGAACGCCGGGCGCCGATGCTCTTGCGGCTGGCGATGCTGTTTGCTCTGAGCGACCTGCAATTGCGCATTGACGTGGCGCATATCGACGCCGCCATGGCCTGGATGCGATATATGGCTGCATCCGTCCGTTACGTCTTCGTCAGTACCGCAGAAGAGGCAAAGATGGCACTGTCGCGCAAGTTGTCCGACCAGCTATTTAATTTTCTCCGAGCACGTGGCACGGCGACGCGCAGTGAAATCAACACGGACTGCTTTGGCGGGCGGGTGCCCAAGACACAAATGGACGCTGCCATTGAGCGTCTGTTGACGTCGACTCCGCCGAAGATCTGCATGCAGCTATTGAATCGGCCCCAAGAGGCTCCTGGAACGCCAACCCGGGTCTATCGCCTCGTCTAATCTGACGTGGTGAGAATCACTTAGATCAGGGTTAGGGTCTTCGCCGATCTCATTTCGCACACTTTGCAGCCAATAGACAAGATACAAATCGTTGTCAAGAAACACATTTCGTACATTTCGCACATTTCCAACGTGTCGAATGTCATCCTGATCAAGAAGTCGACAATGCGATTGAGAAGCGCAATCCGTCTGTGTCTCGACATCCCATCAGCAATGCTGCAGACGCTTGCGGGGGTAGAACCGAAGATGCCCTTCAAATGCGGTCAGCATTTCAGTGCTGCCAGTCGGTGCATCGACCATCTCAAACAGCTTTGGCTCCAATTTGAAGAACGGCGTGCTCTCCTGGCAGAGGGTTCGAACATACTGAGCATTGAGGAATTTATCTTTATTAATCAATGACTTAGGCTCGTCTTCGCTCGTCACGTTTCGCCAGAACTTGCCAAGATCGTCACGTTCCAATCGCGTCCTCAGTTCGACGAAATTCGAAATACGGCACAAGCACCTTCGGCATTTGGTCTGTCAGCTTAGAAAGCTGTGCTGCTTGTCTCTCCAACTCAGACAGAGATATGGTCACTGTAGGCCGCAACTCTCGCTGACTTGCGCTCCACTGCATTGGTACAAATGTCATATCGATATCATCATTGTTCGCGGTGGCTGAATGTACCCACCGGCCATGTGCATAGTCGTTCCGTAGCCCACGGATTGACTCAACATCGCCCACCCATCGCTGGTACGCTGACCTTTCCGCTGCAGTGACCGGATTCGTGGACCTGTCGACCATCCCAGTGAGGGCGTCGAGCCTGTCCTTTAATCCAGAATTGATAGTCAGGTACTTCTTGACGTTTTTCAGTTTGCCGCTGCTCCAATAGTTGAGCTGCAAACCAATGTTGTAGTCAAACCAGCCATATTGATTTATGAATTTTCCAATTGCCGAATAGAACCTTGCCTCAACTTCGTCGGGCAACTGCTGGCGATCTGGGCTGGCATTGGCAGCTTTCTTCATGGTGTTTGACCTCCCCAGTTTTCTCAAAGGTTACGTCCGATGACGCGGTGCGTCCACAAGTTGAACTCACGACCATCGGCTCAACAGAGGAAGTAGTTTTTATTTTCAATGACTTAGGGTCGCCTTTGCTTGTCACGTTGCGCTAGAGCTCGTCAAGATTGCCAGTTTACTTGTCCCGGCGCAATTCAATGAACTCCGCGATATCAAAATAGTCTACTGCGTCTGTTCTGTTTCCCTGGCGCCTGTATACCTTGCTGTTGCCTTTGTGATCCTTTACTACACAGAGAGCCTTTCTTGCGAGCACTTTGACATGAATGACGGTCTTGCCTTCAATCACAACTGGGCTGACTCGAACGTAGTCGTTTACGGCGGCTCCGTCTTTGAACCGCCCTGTGATGCAGTTTCGAAGGTGCAGTTCCCATTGGTCTGTATTGTTGGTTTCTGAGAAGCAATGGTCTTTTTCGATACCAATAATCTCCTGATTGTCGGCAACTCCTACCAGCAATACGCCCCCGCTTGAGTTAAGGAAAGCCGCGATGGTCTTTAACGTGGAATGCAGGACATCTTCTGACTTGTAGTTGGCGGCGTCGAGCCCAGGTTTTTGGTTCTCCATCTTTATGTTGAAAAGCAAAGTGGACTTGAATTCAAGCTCCGCAGACTCTCCCTGGCGGATGATTGCTTCCACTTCGTCTGGGCTTATAGCATTCGTCAATTGTTGGAGTTGCAGCAGTCTGGGAGTATCGATTTCCCCTGTCGATAGGTCCGGCAGTACCAAGATTTTGCAAAGTTCCAGATACTTGGCGATCTCTGTTACCTTTCCCAATAGCCCGTCTGCAGCAGGTTGTAGGCGAGCAATCAGTCCTTCGATTGATATCTCTACCGGTCGGCGGACCATTTCCGCCATCAGTTCTGCAAGCGCTTCTTGACGCATTGATCGCAGTCGACTCTCAGAGGACAACTCGTGTCCGGCGGACGAGGTCCTTCGCTATCAGAATCGCTCGATAATCCCAGAAGGCTTTTAATGAATCCTTGTTTGATGGGGAGCTAAGCAGCTCAAATGCTTTTTCGTCGATGAAGATTGGTTTTAACTTTTCTTCATTGGGTGCAAAAGTGAGATTTCGTTCGGCCAAGAATGATGGCGGGTGTTTCTGCTTCCATGCGTTGTTGGATAACGGTGCACCCTGACCCTGGTGCGAACGTAGTGGTAACGAAATTCGTCTGCCGGGATTTGCAGACACAGACCCTCAAAGCTCACACAGTTGTTGTTATCCACCGT
>Ga0315271_10001592_pt1 | contig 13793 bp, 9 predicted proteins | sample C3_top_MG_FD_204664 | JGI IMG/M metagenome (GOLD analysis project Ga0315271, IMG submission 204664) | Sediment microbial communities from Yellowstone Lake, YNP, Wyoming, USA - C3_top | ecosystem: Environmental > Aquatic > Freshwater > Lake > Sediment | place: USA: Wyoming | collected 2017-08-01 | reverse complement strand
GTCAGCCTATTGATTTGGCTGGTCAGTGAATTCTTACGGCCCGTGAGTGAGCCTGTGCTGACGTCATCGATCGCATCGATGGCCGCATTGACTCGCTGGGCGACACCGGCCACCCCTGTCTGATTAATGAACAGCGATTTGACCGCCTTGTAGTTGGTGCTCAGCACGCTATCCAGCTTGGCATCGTCCACGGTAATCGCGCCATCACGTTCCGTCTTAAACCCGATTTCCCCCACGGACGAATAGGTGGTCAGCCCGCTGATAGGAGCTGAGAGCGCCTGTCTGATTTGGGACACGAATCCTTTCACGCTGGTCTCGTTGTGTAGAAGCGCCCCTGTTTTCGTCGTCACATCGTAGGCCGTTTTCTTGTTCACGAAGGTCACGATGTCGTTGTAGGCTGCCACAAATTTCTTGATGTTGTCCTTCACCGCGCCGTTGTCGCGCGTCACATTGACGGAGACGGTGCTGGATCCGGTTGTTTTGGTGAGTGACAAGGTGACGTCGGGAATCGCATCCGTGATCACATTGCTACTGCGTTGCAAGGTCACAGGGTTCTGTGTTGGATCGCCCAAGATGGCGATGGCGTCCTGCGCGGCATGCAAGGTATCGACGCCTCCAGTGCCGCTGCCGTTGGCAAAATCCAATGTCGTTCCGTCGGCCACGATCGTCACCCCATTGCTCGCCCCTGACGCAGTGGCCGTGAGAATCACGCGATAGGCCGGCGTGGTCTCGCTGCCGGCATTCACAATCGACGCGGTTACACCGGAACCCAAATCGTTGATGCCGGTCTGTAAGTCTTCGAGCGTGGCGGTAGCACTCAACGTCACGGTCTGGTTGGTTCCCGTTCCTACGCGGAAGGTAAACGTGGCCGACGCGCCGCTGACGATATCGGTGGTGGGACTAGCAACGGCTTTGGCCGCCTTGTTGGTGATCTGATGCGATTGCGCCAATTGCGTCACCTTGACGAGATAGGATCCGGGCGGCGCGGTCGATGCTGAGGAGACGGTTAAGGCGGTCGGGTCTGAAACGGTCGTGGTCGCTTGATCGAAGGCGGTCGGTAACCGCAAGGAGTCTCCTGCCGCTTGTAATGCCAGGAGTTTGTCCGTCACCGATCCGTAGTCCGTCAGTTTGGACTGCAGCGTATTTTTTTGCGTATTGAGCTGATCGATGGGAAGACGTCCGACTTTGACCAGTTGATCGATAACCTGGCCGAAGTCTATTCCGTTTCCCAATCCTCCGAACGAAATCGATGCCATCGCTTCAGCTTTCTTGTGTTACGCGCGTTCCCGGACCAAGATACCTTTCGGTCCATCGAGATGCTTGGCCAGGTCCAGAAGTTCCTGTGCGGGAATCTGGCGAATAATCTCTCCGGATTCCCCGTTGAGAATCTTGACCACCACCCTGTGCAAATCAGGATCGATCTCGATCTCCAGGCGGGACGTGGTTCCACGAAGCACTTCCTTGACGCGAGCGGCCGCCTGCTCCACCTGCTCCCTTGTCGGCGTCGATGCTGGGGTAGAAGTCCTGAGGTCGGCTTCCACACTGCTGTCTTGATCTCGAACCGATTTTGCATCGCTCACGGGCTGGCGTTGTTGATGGACATAGGGGTCTTGAGGTGGTCGAATGTTCTGGACCATAGATGCCTCCCTGGAGACTGTGCTCCCTCATCTTCCGCCGGAGGCCCAGCCGCCTATGCGGCGACTGGGTGATGACTCCGGCGGAACGATGTGTCGGTCTACCGTAGCAACGCGAGTGCCTGTTGCGGAAGCGCGTTGGCTTGTGCCAACACCGCGATGCCCGATTGCACGAGCACCGAATTCTTCGTGAATTGCGACGTCTCGTAGGCGATATCCGCGTCGCGGATCCGAGATTCGGCCGCGGTGAAGTTCTCACTCGTGACTTGAAGATTCGCGATGGCAGCCTCGAAGCGGTTTTGAATAGAGCCGTATTCCGCTCGGGCTGTGGCAACCGAACTGATCGCGCTATCGATATTGCTCAACGCGCTCTGGGCATTTGCCGACGTCGAGATGTTCACGGATGCCAAGCCGATGCTCGTTACATCCAAATCGTTCAGATCGGCTGTGAGCGAGTTGCCCGTGCCGCTCTTGAAGCCGATGAAGACTTCGAATGAATTGGTGGCCCCGCTCAAGAGTGACTGGCCGTTGAACTCGGTCACGGTGGCGATCCGGTCGATTTCAGACCGGAGCGTCACAAACTCCTGATCCAAGTAAGACCGTTCCGTGACGCCGATTGTACCGCTGGCGGACTGCGAAGACAGCTCACGGAGACGAGAAAGCAAGTTACCGATTACGGCCGCGGCGCCGTCGGCGATCTGCGTCAAGCTGATGCCGTCATTCGCATTACGTGTCGCTTGATTGATGCTGCGAATGTGCGCGCGCAAGGTTTCGGACACGCCGAGTCCGGCGGCATCGTCAGACGCCCTGGTGATCCGAAGTCCTGAAGACAATTTTTCCACTGACCGTTGCAAACGCTCCGTGTTGATGGTCAAATTGCGCTGAGCCGCGATAGAAGCCGGGTTGTTGTTGACGATTAAAGCCATGGACCTAATCCTCCTTGAAAACCGAACGAATCAACCACTCGTACTTCCCGGCATCCGTGCCTGGATTGTTTTGACCGAAGACCCCACCAATAGCATGCATACCGGTGAGGCTCCCTGGTCGTGCATCCCTTATCGGTCCCAGCCGGTCCATACTTGAGAGGGGCTGAGGGGCAGGACGGAGAGAGGTCACAGTGGTCGACAACCGACAGTATTCGACAAGAAGGTTCATCTGGCCCGCATTATTCATGAAGCTTCTGCTGCAAACGCGGATACGCGGCTGTGACGGGCAGTCTCGCCGCTCAGCCATTCGGCATACTGTTGGGGACTGGCACCCTTCTTTTTGGCGCCTGTCCCCGTCTGAGGAGCGGGACAGGCACTGCCGCAGACGGCAGAGCCAGTCCCCGGCCTCCGCGTGCCCGTCTCGCTTCGCGTCTGCACACTTTCGCGACGAACCGTCATGATTAATGCGGGCTAGAAGCCAAATAAGGGAGGACCTCGAATTCAAGGATATCCGCCATGCGAACCGGATCTTGAATGGACCGAGCGTCCAAGAGTTCCTGAATCCAGGAAGAAACCGCCTGCAGATCACCGCCGGCTGGACTGCCCTGCGCAGCGGCCTGAAGCAGTTCCACATAATCGGCCAACTGTCCGAACCAGCGGTCCAATGCTGAGGGAATGATGCCGCTTGTACGCAGCGGCGTGAGGAATCCCTGGGCCTCGGTTTTCAACGTCGAGGCAAATCGGGTGATTGCCGGCGCAGCATTCGTCATGATCTCCGGAATATTCTGCGAGCACGCGTCGATCGGTCCGACCTCTTTGAGAAGCTTACTCAACAGCATGGGCTGGAGATCGCGATCCGTAATCGGACGCCCCCCAAGCTTCAACGAAGTGACCAGCCGATGTCGCGCATAGGCGCGATCGCTGACCTGGGTCAGGCCCTCGCTGACTGGTTGATCGTCACTGACGTCCCACTGATCCTGATCGAGTGTGATACGCATGGCTTAACTCCTTGTGAAAGGTATCTGACGATCTGTCGATCTGATGATCTGTTGAATGTTTGGGATTCGTCAGATCAACAGATCAACAGATTCCGGAACCTGTGAGACAGCACTCGGCATCATCGGCAACGGGCGCTGTCGTTTCTCGATCAGCGCCGGTGCAGCTGACAACAGCTCTCGGGTCCGAGCGATGCGCTGCTGCCAGCGTCGATAGGCCTTCACGTGCCGATCGGCCAGCATCGTTAGATCTACGGCGTCATCGTTATGGATGTCTCTGATCATGGCAACGGTGGCCGGGCCGGTGACCGAATGGGCCATCATCCGAGGCAGGAGCTGTTCTCGCTCTTGGCGGAGCAGCGTCTGTTCCCGTTGGAGAGTTGAGACCGGCAGCGGGTGCCGTCTCGTGAGCTCTGCGATATGCCGAGCGTGCTGTTCCAGCCGGCGCAGAGGTTGAACCGCTTCTCTCATCCAGGCCAGCGCATGGTCTTGGTCCGGCGCGGTTTCGAGGTGCGGAGCCAACTGACTCGGCTTGCCTGTGAAATCTTCGTACCAGAATCTCCTCCAAAAGGCGGCATACCACGCGGTGCCGGCATCGACGTGTCCCGCACGCAAGATGAAGGAACCGAGTCCATCGACATCAGCGCTGGATTGATACACGCGCACACCTGCACTCCAGGAGGGAAACGGACCACGCCCTATGGCATGGAGACAGAGATTCGCGACTTCTTCAGGCATCAATCGATCTTTGCAGGCATGGTGGGCACAGATCTGGTCGAACCCACAGGGCGAGCAGGCGAGATCCGGCTGAATCACCCAATGGCCTGGCCCGTAGGGTCCCGTTTCATGGTGATCGACATGGCCGACTGACAGGTCAATGACCGCGGTTCCGACGCCGACGGCGAGGTGCATCGGTCCTGTGTCGTTGGTGAGGAGCAGTTGACAGCGCGAGAGCAGGCCGACAAGTTGATTGAGTGTCGTCCGACCGCTTGCATCAAGAATCGGTGCGGCTCCTCCCCTGGCTCGATAGGTCGTTTTGGCCGGCTCGATGGATTCCGCCTCGGCGGCCGTGCCGATCACGACAAATCCCACGCCAGGGTGACGGCTCAGGTGTGCCATCGTCCGGCCAAAATACTCCGGCCGCCAGGCTTTCATGACATCGCTGGCTCCGACCTGTACGGCGATCCACTGGCGGACGGTCGTGGTCTGAGACCGAAGAAAGTCGTCGGCCCAGGCTCTACCATCGGCTGGAACGGTGACCGAAAGCGGCGAGAAGGTGCCGGGACCGCTCCCGCCCATGGCATAGAGGTCCACCAGGTTGAACCGGTTGAACCGTCGATGCCGATGCAGATCCGTGAAGTAGGACAGCCAGGGATTCTGCACGATGGGACTGCCGTCTGGACCTGCCGTAATCCCTCTTAAGTCTGGCGCGCCGATGTACGACGCCAGTAAGCCGGTCTGGCGGTTGAAGGTGAGATTGACGATGCGATCATACCGCGCATCTCGTAGCGGCGCAGCCCAGGCTGTCATCTCTTGCATGAGTGTCACAAGGCTCTTGGATTGCGTGCGGCAGTCATCGAGTAGTCGATTGAAGTCATAACTAATCACCTGTCGGAGTCCGGTAAGGAGTGCCGCCGTTGGCGCAAAACTTCGATCGACGACCAGGTCAATCGCGACGTCGGGCCATTCCTCGCGCAATCGGGATAGCAAGGGACCGGTCTGAATCAGATCCCCCATGCGAGTCACGTTGATGATGAGCACCTGTTTCATAATATCAAGTTGTAACTACTCAGGTGTTCAGGCTGAAGGCTGAAGGCAATAAATTATCTCGCATCAAAACCTTCAGTCTAAAAGCCTTCAGCCTATCTACCTGAGCAGTCACACCAAATCTTTCGTCTCGGACCGATACTCGTCCAACATGAGCACCATCAGATCCTCCCGGGACAAGGTGCCCAGGGGGCCGCGCGAACGGATCTGTGCCGCAACCTGCTTCAGCTCCACCCGTTGGGTGGAGGGAAACGTTCGCAGGGTCGATGCTAAAGATGGAAATGCATCAGTGGCGGTTGACGCGAGAGCTTCTGCCTGACGGGCTCCTCGCAGAATCGACCCGATGCGATCCGGGCTGGCGACGCCGATCTGGGACAGCAGATCGCGCATGCGGTGTGCATAGGTATGTTCGGCGAGCGCGCGCTGACGGGCTTTTGCTGCCATGGCGAGACGCTGCTCGGGCTCGCGAAGCCAGCGGGCGATTTCACCAGGGAGTTCGTCGGGAGACGACACTGTGGCGACTTCGCTTGCGGTGAAGAGATCCGGCATCAATGATCGACGGTCGGCAAGCTGAAACGCTCCGCAGGCGGCCAGTTCGAACGTACGAGGGTTGACGAAATCCCCTTCAGGATCGAGTCCGGTCCCGGCCCAAGAATGCAGGTTGAGATTCACCGCGCTTCCGTTAAACACTTTCAGGCACGTGTCGGTATCGATCCGTGCACCGTTGCGTTGAAGCACAGATGTCAGATCGGTCGCGCCGTCCCATTCATTGCCCCAGAGCTTGAATCTCCACTCGTGTCCGAGGAGTCGAGGAAAGATCGCCCGGCGGTTGGCATAGCCCGCGCCAACGAAAGAGACATCCGCTCCGTATTCCTCTCGTTCTGCCTGGGTCAATTCCAGGGGTCGGTGCACGGATGGATCAGCCGCCATGGGAAGATAGCGCACCTCTTTCGCGCCGGCCTGTTTGAGCGCTGCAATGCAGGGCTCTTGTTGAATCACGAACCAAAAGTCATAGCCAGCCGCCAACTGTTGCCAATAGGTCAGATGGCGAGAGTTTTCGACAAACCACATGGCTGTTATGAATCTCTTGCGCCGCAAATGCTCCAGCATCGGAAGGATTAATGGAGCCTGTGCAAGCGACAGAACAAGGTCGGGTGGATCTTCTGCCAATTGGGCCATCGTGATGCGACTCAGCATCTCCGCGTACTTACTCTGCAAGGCCAACCGATGTTGGGAGTTCTTGAGCAACTCCAGCTGGTGATAGCTCGTGGCATGGACGCTATGATCGAGCCACCGGACGTGATGTCCCAGCGATTCGAGTGCACGCACCACGAACCCTGTAATGGGCAGGGAGCCTCCGTAGATCGGCCCGACGACGGCGACGCGCAGCTGTCCGCCGGCCTGTGCCGCGATCTGCCGATGCAAGGCCGTTTCAATGGCACGATGGCTGTCCGCATGTAACGCCGCAGCCGGGGCATAGGTGACGAGTCGTAGTGGATGGCCGGCAGCGGCGATCCGTTCACTGATCGCCTCTGTTGTGCCCCACGCCCAGGATACGCGGTCCATCCAGTCACCCCAGGTGCGAGCCGTCGCGGCATCGACTAAGACGCTCAAATCGGGGACGACGAGGACGACCGGTGCAGTCCGAGGCAGGTATGCACACAACGCCTCGACCTGATAGAGCAGCCCGACGCCGAGTACAACAATCGTTTCTCCATCCTGATGGCTCTGGCTCTCGGCCCAGGCCTGCGCTTCTTTTATGGGATCATATGCGCTGTGAATCCAGCGTCCATTCGCGCGCGCCGACGGCATGCCGGTGCGTGCCGGGATGATCTCCAGCGTGCCTCCCCCACTCTGGCGGAGTGCCGCTGCCAGAGCGGGATCGCTCTGCGCTAGTCGGTTGACATTGGCCTCGAAGGAGTTCATGGCACTCCTTGCAGCGACCGGCACTGTTCCGACAATCGATGCCAGACAGCGGCTCGCTGATCGTGTTGTGAGTCTTCTTCACCCACTGGCCGAAAGCTGGCTCCCCATTCGTCATGGTGAGACTGCCACAAGGACCACCCTGCGACTGGTTCTTGTGGCGACGCTGTGGCAGGATCGAGAAGCAGCGCCACGCTGGGTCGGATCGGCCAGATCTCCGGCACGGCACGATCCGCTTGCCACACCCAGTGGCCCTGTCCATAGGGTCCGGTTTCATGCACGCGCGCGCGTGAAAAGTAAAACCCCATCGCCTGCGTGCCTACGGCGGTTGCCAGATGCAGCGGACCCGTGTCGGCACCGACGGCCCAGTGACATCGCTTCAAGAGTGTGGCGAGTTGCGGAAGGGTCGTGCGCCCAGTGGCATCCCACAGGCGTCCTGCGATGATCGAAGAAAGCCCATCCTGAATCGCAAGGGCGGCGGTCTGGTCGCGTTCGGTTCCGACCAGGACGACGCCGCACGGTGATTCGTGGGCGAGCACTGTTGAGATCCATTCTATCCAGACCGCTGCGGGGATTGATCGATCCGCGTCGCCGGCTCCCACCACCACCGCAATCCATTGCCCCGCCGGTATGCCGACCTCAGCCAGGTCACCAGGAAGATCGTGTGAGGGCGGTATCAAGACAGGCGGAGCCGGCGGGGGGGTGACTCCGCACAGTCCACAGAACGTATCGGAGAGATGAACGCGATTGGAGCCCCGCGTGTGTGCAACCTGGCGCAGATACGATGCCCAGGGTGACAGCTCCTCATCCAACGGCCCACGCAGATGGGGCCCCTGAACCGCGGTTGCCAATAGGGTGCCGGCCAGGATGGCCCGTGGGTGATGATTCAGCACGTAGGCCATCTCATAGGGCTCGGTTGTCAATCCAGCAAGGTACTGCTCGACTTCGCGTAACCGCGAGGGCTGAAACTCTCCGATGAAGGACTCGGCCCATGCGTGCCATTGTGCCCCGTTCCACAGTAAGACCTGCCCCACCCCAGGAAAGAGACGGGCGAGGTCCGCGAGTGGCACAGGACAGAGCAGGTCGAGCGACCGGTGCGGATACCGAGCCGTGAGTGAGGCGATCGCCGGCAAGCTCTGGACCAGATCGCCCAGTCTGGCGAGTTGGATCATGAGGGCGCGTGGTGTCATCTCTCCTCAAGACTGTGGAACAATTTCTGCCAACGTATCCTCTGTCGACAACGCCTGCGCCAATTCCGTAAGCCCCTCGTAGGAAGGATCCAGGGTGCAGAGTGTCTGGTATTCCTGTTGAGCGGCATCGATCCGTCCGCTTCGTATGAGCACGCCTGCTAGTGCGTATCGAACGGATAAATTGGCCGGGTTTCGCGATACAAATCCTTGGAGGCGCTTACTTAGTTCCGTCCACGAGCCGCGTACGCTACCCGCTCGCAGAAGCCAATGGATCGCCTCAGCATCGTCAGGGTATTCGTTCAGCACGGTACAGAAATCGTTCCATGCCTGGTCAGACTCGTCCAGCCCCGTTCGCGCCATTCCCAACCCCATCATGCATTTCCGTCTGTCTCCCTGATGGGCCAGTGCCGTAAGAAACGCCTGTTCCGCTTCGGCAAATTGTGTCTGCTGCATGCCGAGGATGCCGCGCAAGACCCAGCCCTCGCCATCCCGTGGGAACTGCTTCAGCAATGTACCCAGATGGGAATCCGCCTCTGGGAGATTTCCGTCTTCTAAGGCCATGCGTGCCAAGGCCTTTCTGGCTGTCGGATCGTCATGATGCCGCAGCAGCTTCTGGTAGAAATGGCGGCTCAGTGGGGAATGGCCGGTCCTGATGCAGAGCCAGGCGCCCCAGACTAGGACATCTGCGACGGAGGGCCATTCATCCCATCTGGCCAGAAGTGACTCGACCAGCGTGATGTCTTGACGAAGGGCCGCCCGTTCTGTATCGACCACCAATTTCCATGAAGCCTTCTCTTCATCATGCTGAAGCGAACGAAGCTCCAATTGCTCCTGGTCCTCGTCCTTCGTATGGACAGACGCGTAGCCATCTTCGTAGTAGTAGATGTCTTCGTCTGCTACCCACCATCGCTGCCCCCATCGCTTGAGGAATCGGAGCGCGTTAGCCTGTTCGTAAGTTTTACGTCCTGGTGTTTGACTTTCGAGGTGATAGAGCATGCTCAGCGGTTGGTAGACAATCTGCCAGCCTTTATCGCTGACCTTCAAACAGAGATCGACATCTTCGAGACCGTTCTGAAATCCTTCGTCGAACCCACCCGCAGTCTCAAAGATCTCTCGCCTGATCAGCAGGCAAGCTGCTGTGACGGATTGGAATGTTCGACGCTGGTTGACCGCCGGATGGTCCCGATGGAAGTGGCGATAGAGATGGTATGGCATGAGCCCTTCCCGTGAGAAGACGACTCCTGCATGCTGAATGGTGTCGTCTTCATAGAGCAGTTTGCTTCCCACAATTCCGACCTCCGGATGAGAGGTGACCTCAGCCACCAACGCGGGCAGCCAATTGCTCAGCGGAATCGTATCGTTATTCAGAAAGATGAGGAAACGTCCACGTGCCGCCTGCGCACCTTGGTTGCAGGCCTTAGCGAAGCCGAGGTTCTCGCTGTTTCGGATGATCTGAATATCGCCGCTCAACTGATTGAGGAACTGCGCGGTATCGTCGGTTGAATGATTGTCCACGACGATTACTTCGTAAGAGATGCCGGTCGTGACTCTGGCCAGTTCTGACAAGCACTGCTCTGTCAGTTCCCGTTTATTCCATACCGGAATGATGATGGAACAGTCGAAGTGTGCAACTGCAGGGGCTGGTGTGGGTGTTGTCGCGTGACCATATCGCGCCCGCAGACGTGCTTCTTCGGGATTGGCAATTTCCGGTTTATTGGACAGACCTTCTGAAGAGCGCCAGTAGAGCCCGATGACTTCTGGAATATGGAGCAACTGACGGCTGGCACCTAGGCGGAGCCAAAAGTCCTGGTCTCCCAACGCCACAAAGCTCTCGTCGAAATACCCGACATCTTGGTGGACAGAACGGCGCCACATAGGATGAGGGCCTATGAGACACCGTCGACGCAGATCACTGTAGTTGTACTCCGGCCATTGCCAGATCCCCTCGCGCTGATGCTGCTCAAAAGTCTGATGAGGGTATCTGGTCAGGTACGTGTCGCCATAGACCAGCGCTACGTCAGGGTGTAGATCGAGTGTCCGTGCCAGTATCTCGTACGCATCCTGACGCAGCCGGTCGTTTGTACTGAACGGAGTCACATAGGTGCCAGTCGCAAGCTTCAACGCCATATTCCATGCGGCATACACGCCAATCCGCTCCGGAGTTCGGACGTAGAGAATATTGCGGCAGCGCTGCTGGAAAGCGTCGATGACCACCCGTTCATTCTGTGGTGAGGCTGCATCGACGATGATGATTTCCATTTGCCCAACGAGGGTTTGCCGCTCAAGGTCTTCGAGGCATTCGGCCATGAATGCCTCGGCGTTGTATGAAGAGACGATGACCGAAACTAACGGGTTCCACGAAGCACTGGGATCAGAGTCCTGTCCGTTCCCCTGTCGGCGCACCTGACGCTGCCCCTCTTGATGGCCTGGAAATTGGGTCCGCTCAGCTGTCGTGGCAAGATTGCTGTGCTGTGCTGCGTTGCTCGTCGGCGTGACATTAGGTGTTTTCAACCCGTCGAACGCGATTCCGATACCGGCCCCAGGATAGAAATGCGACCCTGGTTTCTCCTGGAAGAACAAGAACTGCTTCCCAGAAGCCGTCGCGAAGTTAGCGAGTTCGTGTGTCACATGTGCATTGTCACTGATGATCAAGGACCCGTTTGGGAGCTTGTCGCGTATGGCCTCATACTCCCCTCGTTCATATTCGGCTGTGTGCGCGCTGTCGCACACGGCGAGGTCGATAGGATGAGGGAATTTCTGAAGGGTCTGGATGGAATCTCCGTACAGGATCGTTCCGAACTGAGTGTACGGGGGTTGGAGCAAGAAACCGCCTTTCGGATCTATCTCCGTTGCATAGACATGTCCAGGAAAACCTTCGGCCTGATTCTTCATCACGGCAGCGGCCAGCACGCAAGTCCCGAGACCTTTGTCGACTCCGGTCTCAACGATGACCTTCGGTTTCATTGCGCGGACGATCGCATACCACCCGAGCCGCCTACCGTAGCGGGCGATCTCGTCGGCGGTGAAACGTTGCTGGCTCGCCAACGTCAGCTGGCGCACGTGTGCTTTAAGCTGTTCGTCTTGCTCCAGCTCATGGAAGTAGCGTGCGATAGTAGCGCCGGGAGTCCCTGTCACGAGAGCAATGAACCACTGGAGATGCGCCTTGTTCAGCACAGTGAGGTCATACGTGAGATTCGTCGTTTCCTTGGAGGCGACGAGCCAGTCCAATATGTGTTGGAGCTGCGGCTCGAAGTACCCTAGCGCCAGTTTTAAGCGGGACGGGAGCATGGCGACGCAGACGGGATGTAGCGTTCCGATCAGCTGGCAGACCGGTGAATCGGGCCTGCGAGCCAACAAGTCATTCTGCCAGTCAGCGACGATGTTCCCGAGTTTCGTGCTGTCGTTTCCCACACCAGGCAATTGACGTGCAAGCACGGCGAGATCTTGGGCGATCTCAAGCAATCCCTGGAGTGGTGAGAGCGGAGCGATTGTGTGAGGACCAGTTTTGCGCGCGACGGGTTCGCTCGAAGAGTCGCTCCCCTGTCGCGGCTGCAGGCTCTTCCTGTCGTGAATCACTTGTGCGGAACAGTACAGGTCCCAGTCCTCATCCAACGGCATTCGGGTCTGAGACAGTTTCATGGCATCAAACTGATCGGCATGTGCATGTTTGGCAAAGAAGGTGTGCGCAGCGGTGACGGGTTCGCTCGTGTGCAGCCCATAGCTAAAGTCAGGAACAATGGCCAATACCGCTGTTGCGGCTTTCTCCATCGCTCTGACGTATGGGATGAAGCAGTATTGGAGAGCTGAAAGAGGGAGTGGATAATGGGGGTGCTTGACCGGCAAAACGACGTGCGGCGTGACGAAGATGCAGGAGTGAAAATGATAAAAAATGATGGGAAGATCGCCCACAAATACATGCCCATGGCTATCCGCCTTGCACAAATATTGATCGTGGTTCCAAGGGCCCACTCCCCCACCCTGGTGTCGCAACTCTACGACACCCTTGAATCTGGTGGGCCAATCGTTCAGATACATCTGGTCGCCCATTTTGCCGGCTTCAGCGCGGGCGTAACACCATTCCAGGCAGCGCTCACGCCACCAGCGCAGTGCGTCCATCCCGAGAACATCTCGTCTGAACGAAAGTAAGCCGACGTTGTACTTCCCGTTATCAGCACCGAGATGCGCTTGGGCCGGTGAGAAGCGGTGTCCATGAATCAGAATGGAGCGAGGCCCCAACTCCTCAAAAATCGGGGCCGGCGACGAGAAAAAGTAGAGATCCGCATCGAGATAGGTCAGGATGTCGATGTCGGGGTGTTGTTCGAGAATACGAAGGATCACCGTAGGAGTGAGTGTCCAATAATATTCGACCAAGGAACGCGCCTGTTTGGTGGCGAGCAAGGCACTGTCGCCTCGTTCGAGTTGATGCAGCGGGATGGTGATCACGTGAGGGATGGCCAGCTTCGTGAGCAGGAGCCTGGTGAGTTCATCCGCGCACACCACGAATAACGTGAAATCGTCGCCTGAATGTCGCTGGAGCGAGTCAATGAGGGCCAGCCCCTTGAGCAGATACTGACGATCGAAGTAGGTGCAATAATAGCGAGTCATCGAATCACCCTTTCTGCTCTGGGGCTGGTCACCCTTCTCTGTTTGGCCCGGCTTTGGCTGCTCCATCGGATGAGCGTCTCCGAGATGTGTGCAACGTCCTCTTCTCGCAGCTCTGGATAACAGGGCAAGGTCACCAGCCGTTGATAGAGTGCCTCGGTAATAGGCAGCGCCTGACTGCCACGAATTCTTCCAGAGTAGGCCGGCTGCTGGTGCACGGCGAGCGGATAGTGGCGACCGGTCGTAATCCCGGCACCGTTGAGGAAACGCTCAAACGCCGGCCGATCGGTCGCTTCAACGACATAGAGATGCATCGCATGTTCTGTTCCCTCGATCTGGGCAGGAGCCACGAGGGTGGTATTCCGCAAGGCCTGCGTATAGGCAGTGGCGATGAGGCGGCGGCGCACGTTGTTGCTATCCAGGCACGGAAGTTTTACCCGAAGGATCGCGGCTTGGAGTTCATCCAGTCGTGAATTTCTGCCTGGCATGAGGCTGACATAGCGCTCGCGCCATCCATACTCCCGCAGCATCCTAAGCGAGTCAGCTAGAGTTGGATCGTTCGTGACAACCGCTCCCGCGTCTCCGAGCGCGCCGAGATTCTTCGTCGGATAAAAGCTAAATGCGGCGGCTTCGCCAAATGTGCCCACATGTTGTCCGCCCACCGTTGCCCCATGGGCCTGCGCACAATCTTCAACCACCTTGAGCCCGTGCTCCTTCGCCACTGCCAGGATCCTCCCCATCGGAGCCGGCTGGCCA